>Ga0134126_10011619_pt1 | contig 11117 bp, 7 predicted proteins | sample KB31752_FD_96881 | JGI IMG/M metagenome (GOLD analysis project Ga0134126, IMG submission 96881) | Terrestrial soil microbial communities with excess Nitrogen fertilizer from Kellogg Biological Station, Michigan, USA - KB3-175-2 | ecosystem: Environmental > Terrestrial > Soil > Unclassified ... | reverse complement strand
GTCCCCTCCTTACGCCGGTCGGCCGGGGCCAGATTCACAGTCACCCGGCGCGGCGGGAGCGTGAAGCCGGAATTGACGAGGGCAGCGCCGACGCGCTCGCGGCTTTCCTTCACCGCGCCGGCGGGGAGGCCAACGATGGTCCACGCCGGCAGGCCGCGTGCGGCATCAACCTCGACCGTGACGTCGTACGCCTCGATGCCTAGGATGGCGGCGGAGTGGATGGCGGCGAGCATGGCGCACAGCATCGCCCCTGGCTCTGTCGAGCGTGCCATCTTCGTCGTGCCGCCGGAATCGAAACGTTGCGGCGCGCGACGAGTTCAGCCGGCGCGCGCGATCGCCGTCCCGCCGGCGCCCGCAGCCGATGCCTCGCCGGCCCCCGATTGTTCGCGCGCCCGCCCGCGCACGCTCGGCTCATAGGCGAAGAAGCGCTTGAGCGTGAGGAACTGCTTCTCGTACACGTGCCAGCTCACGAACGCCGCCGCGAACGTGAGCAGCCCGCACAGCACGCCTAACGCAAGCGACGGCAGGATGTGCGACCCGAACACCGTGGGCACGCGGTTCCCCGGGAATACCAGCGGCCGGACGTGCGCCCAGATGGGCACGTGGAACACGTACATCGCGTAGCTGTACTTGCCTAACGCACGGAGCCACCCGGCGCCCAACGCGCGGGCCGCGCCCGTGCCGCGCACCGCCGTCGCACCCACGGCGACGAGCCCGCCCCACGCGATCGCCATGATCGTGAAGCCCGGGCCTTCTTCCCACCCGCCGTACGTCCACAGACCCCGATGCGCGACGAACACCGACAGCGTGATCCCTGCGGCCATCACGCCGAGCCCGATGAATACGCGCCCGCCCACGTAGGCGATGCGCCGGTCGGCGACGACGATCGCGAGCAGCGCGCCCACGGCTAGCGAATCGAGCCGCGCCGGCGTCACCGCATACGCGGCGATCGGCGCCGCGTGGTGCGCTTGCAGCCACAACCGGAAGAGCGGCGCGCCAATGATGATGGCCCCACAGGTGATCGCCAGCCGGCGCCGCGTGAGGAGCAGCACGAGCGTCGGCCACAAGAGATAGAACTGCTCCTCGACCGCCAACGACCAGAACGGCCCGGTCCAGAAATAGTTAGGCGGCTCGGTGCGCCTTACGAACGCGAGCCACCAGTTGTCCAGATAGCTCCACCACCAGCCCTGCTCGCGCCATAGGTAGTGGTCGTTGCCCGTCGTGCCGTGGCGGACGACGAGCAGGAAGTACGCGGCGAGAAACCCGTAGTACAGGGGGAAGATCCGCAGCGCTCGTCGCCCATAGAACGTACGGTAGTAGTGCGGCGCGCCCTTCGCGTCGAGCAGCAACGTCGTGATCAGCAGACCCGACAACACGAAGAACAGGTCGACGCCGGCCCACCCCGCGCCTAACACGCGGTGAACCAGGCGATCGCCCGAGGTGACGTCGGGCATGCGCAGCGTGAAGTGAAACGCCATCACCGCGAGGATCGCCAGCCCGCGCACGCCGTCGAGCGCCGGGACATGGCGCCGGGCGGGGTGAAATTCCGTCGGCTCAGCCATGGAGATCGGCGTCGACTGCCAGGAGTGTGCCGCCCGCCGTGAAGGACGCGGGGCGCGGCGCGCACGCTGACCGACGCGTGGTCCCGCGCGTCATCTCAACGAGTTCTCTACGATCAGCTCGCCCGCTGCGTCTGGCGTGTCGGGGATCCACCCCATAGATACACGAGCAGCTGCCGTGCCCTCACATTGCTGCGCCCGTCTCGGATGACCACCGCCCAACGCCCAACTTCCCTCGATCGCGCGAACGTGCTCGCGGTCGTGCGCCGGCTCTTCGGCCTCGGGCTGCTCGCGCTCGGCGGCGTCATCGCGACGTTGTCGCTTATCCTGGTGGTCCAGCTGCTGAGCCGGAGCCAGATCCTCCAAGGGCGACAAGTCACGCTCCTGGCGCGAGAGGTCAACACACTGCTCCTCGACCGGCAGGCCGGCGTCCGCGGCTACTTGCTGACGATGGACACGACGGCGCTCACGCCTGAGATCGTGGGGCGCACACACCTGGACGGCACGCTCGACTCCCTCAAGGCAGTCACGACGGATGACACCGCCTCGCAGGCGCGCGTCGACCAGTTGCGCGACTTCATCGCGCGATGGAACACGACCTTCGTGACTCCGGAGATGGCCGCGGCCCGTCGCGGCGATTTCGATTCGGCTCGGCGCATCGCGGCGCAGAGCACCGCGCTCACCGACAGCGCCCGGGTGGTTTCCGCGGACCTGGTCGCGCGTGCCGTGGACCAGTTGCGGACGCGCGATCGCAGCATGGTCGCGCTGCGCTGGGGATCATGCGGCACGCTCGTGCTCGAGATCGTGCTCCTGTTCCTGATCATGCGGCGCATGCGCTCGCGGCTCGTCGGACAGGCCGACGACATGTTCCAGCAGCAGGAGCACCTGGAGCTGCAGGCGACGCAGCTCGAGGAGCAGCAGGCAGAGCTCGAGCAGCAGATGCACGCGCTGCAGCAGTTGACGGGCGATCTCGAGTCGTCCAACGATGAGTTAGGCACCGCGCTCGATGCGGCGGCCAAGGCCGGCGAAGCGCTCCGCGAACGCGACGCCGAGCTGCGCCGGACCAACGCCCGGTTGGGCGCGCTGTTCGATGCCGCGCCGCTCGCGGTCTGTGCGGTCGATGGACAGGGCGTGGTGCAGCAGTGGAATCCCGCCGCCGAACGCATGTTCGGATGGACCGAGGCCGAGACCGTTGGGCAGCCGCTGCCGATGTTCCAGGGGAGCGCGGCGCTGCCCGTGCGCGGCGGCGACGAGCGTGCGGTAAAGACCGACGTCCCCGGCTTGGCCACGCACAAGGATGGCAGCACGTTCGAGGTGAGCATGTCGTGGGGACCCCTCGACGACGAACCGGCCCACGGGTACGTCGTGACGTTCGCCGACATGACGGACCGCAAGCGCCTCGAGGCGCAGCTGATGCAGGCGCAGAAGATGGAGGCGGTGGGCCGGCTTGCCGGCGGCGTGGCGCACGACTTCAACAACATGCTGACCGCGATCAAGAGCTACAGCCAGCTCCTGCTCCAGGACGTCGCGGCCGACGACGCGCGCCACAAAGACATCCAGGAGATCGACCTCGCCGCCGACCGCGCCGCACGCCTAACGCGGCAGCTGCTCGCCTTCAGCCGCCAGCAGATGCTGCAGCCGCGCGTGCTGGACGTGAACCAGACGGTGAGCGAGCTGGAGAAGATGCTGCAGCGCCTGCTGCTCAAGGACATCACGCTCAGCACGCGGCTCGCACCGGACCTGCACGCCGTGCGCGCCGACGCGGGGCAGCTCGAACAGGTGATCGTCAACCTCGTGGTCAACGCACGGGACGCCATGCCCGACGGCGGTCGCCTAACCGTCCGCACGCAGAACGTCACCATCGACGCGGCTGCCGCGCGCCAGGGCTGGTCGTTCGAGGTCCGCCCCGGCGAGTACGTGTTGATCTCGGTGACGGACACCGGACACGGGATGGACGCGGCGACGCAGTCGCGCATCTTCGAGCCGTTCTTCACCACCAAGGACCGTCACAAAGGAACGGGACTCGGCTTGTCGACGGTGTACGGTATCGTGAAGCAGTCGGGCGGATACATCCGCGTGATCAGCGAGCCCGGACAGGGGTCGGCGTTCGAGGTGTACCTGCCCGTCGCCGACGGTTCGGTGTCGCCGGCCGGACCGCCCGCGCGTCCGGCGACGAGCGGCGGGAGCGAAACGGTCCTTGTGGTGGAAGATGATGATGGCATCCGCGCGGTGATCAAGCGGATTCTCGAGCGCGCCGGCCATCGCGTGCTCGAGGCGACGAACGGCGCCGAAGCGCTGCGGCTCTGCGAGACGTCGGGTGACACGATCGATCTCGTGCTGTCGGACATCGCGATGCCGGAGATGCAGGGACCCGACCTCGCGCGACGGATCCGCGAGCGGCATCCCGGCATGGCGATGCTGCTCATGTCGGGCTACGCCGAGAGCGCCACGCAGCAGGACGGCATCCTCGCCGAGGGCGTCGAGTTCCTGGGCAAGCCGTTCTCGCCGGACGCCCTCACGCGCAAGATCCGGCACATCCTGGACGGCGCCGCCTAACGCCTAACGAGCCCCGCGGCGGCTACTCGTGGCGCAGCGCCACCATCGGGTCGACGCGCGTCGCGCGCCGCGCCGGCACCAGTGCGGCGAGGAGTCCCACCAGCGCCAGCCCGGCCACCGTGCACACGAAGGTCGGCACGTCGGTGGGGCTCACGTCATACAGCATGGTGCGCATCACGCGCGTGAGCCCGAGTGCAATGACGATGCCCGCCGCGGCGCCCACGGCGACGAGCCGCAAATGCTCGCGCAGCACCATGCGGAGCACGTCCCGCGACCGCGCGCCTAACGCAACGCGGATGCCGAATTCGCGCGTGCGGCGCGTCACCGTGTAGGCCGCGAGCCCGTACATGCCGACGGCCGCCAGCGTCATCGCAACGGCCGCGAACAGCGACACGAGCGCCATCGTGAGGCGGCGCGCGGCCGTCTGGCGCTCGATCAACTGCTCGAGGCTCACGATCTCGCCGATCGGCTGCTGCGGGTCGGCGCGCAGAACGGCGTCGCGCACCGCGCTCGCGAGGTGCAGCGGATGCGTGGACGCGCGCACCGCGAGCCACATCTGCGTCTCCGCATCGGACTGCGCCGCTGCCAGATAGAGCTCCGGCTGTGGCGGATGATCGATCGCGCCCGACCGCAGCGCGGCAATCTCGCCGATCACCGTCGCCACGCTGTCGGCGCTGCCGGGCGAATGCACTGGCATCTGCTTGCCGATCGGCGACTCGCCGGGCCACAGCCGCTTGGCCAGCAGGTCGTTGACGATCGCGACCTTCGGCGCACCGGACCGATCCGCCGGACCGAATACGCGGCCGCCTAACAACGGAATGCGCAGCGTCTTGAAGTATCCGGCATCCACGATGTCGAGCCCGAGGATCAGGGTCTGCTCGGGATCGTCGGGACGCACCTCGCGCGGATCCATGCCTAACATCATCGACGCCCCGCTGAGCGGCAGCGTCCGCGACAACGACGCGCCCGTCACGCCCGGCTGGCGCAGCAGATCGCTCTCGACCTGGTCGAAGAAATCGCGCTGCTGCTGCACGCCCGGATACCGGGATGGCGTGAGACGGATGCGCGCGGCGAGCACGTTTCGCGGGTCGAATCCCGGTTGAATCTCGCTCAACCGGATGAAGCTGCGTACGAGCAAGCCGGCGCCGACGAGCAGCACCAACGCCAGCGCCATCTCGACCACGACGAGTGCACCGTGCGTGCGGCGGCGCGCGCCGATGCTCGCAGCCGAGTCGTCGCGCAACGTCCGTTCGACGTCCGGCGCGGCGGCGCGCAGCGCGGGCAGGAGCGAGAACGCGACGCCGGTCGCCACGGCGAGGAGCAGCGTGAACGCGAGCACGCGGGCGTCAATGTCGATGGCGCCGACACGCGGGAGCACGCCCGGCCACGCGGCCAGCAGGGCCTCGAGTCCCCATGCGCCTAACGCGAGACCGACGGCGCCGGCGGCGAGCGACAGCAGCACGCTCTCGGTCAGGAGCTGGCGAACGATGCGCCCCCGGCCCGCGCCTAACGCACGGCGTACGGCGATCTCGCGCCGGCGCCCGCTCGCCCGCGCCACCAGCAGCCCGGCGGCATTCACGCACGCGATGAGCATCACGACGCCCACGGCGCCGAACAGCACGAGAATCGAGGTCCGCCCGCTGCCCACCACCGCGCGGCTCAAGGGCTGGAGCTGGAAGTTCGCCTCATCGAATGCGGCTTTTGGTCCACCCGCCGGTGGCGCACTGCCGCCGGGGCCGCCACCCGCGCGCGCGACGATTTCACGGCGCACGGGACCGGGGCCCGACGCACCAGCCTTCGATGCAGGCGCCGACGCCGATGCCGCGTCCAGACGCCTGCCAAGCGCCGAGAGGTCCGCGCCCGCGCGCTCCATCGTCGCGCCCGGCGCCAACCGCGCGACGACGTTGAACGCGAAATAGTGTTCGTTCACTTCCACCTGCGGGTCATCGGCGAATGCAACGCCGATGGGCAGCCAGAGCTCAGTCCGGTCGTCGGGGAACTGCGCGACGCGCGGGAGGACGCCGATCACCGTGTAGGTGCGCCCGTCGAGCGTGATGGTCTTGCCTAACACAGACCGGTCGTGGCCGTATTGCCCGGCCCACGTCGCGTAGCTCAGCACCGTGACCGGCTGGTGCACGTCGCCCGGACCGAATGCGCGTCCGATGACCGGCTGCACACCGAGCACGGAAAACACTTCGGGCGACACGGCCGCCGCCTGCACTTCGACCGGATCGCCGAGCCCCGTCATGTTCGCTCGCCGCGTCGTGTACGCGGCGACGCCCGCGAAATCCCGGCGCATGTTCCGCACGTCCTGCACGTACGGATACGACAAGCCGAGACGAAAGCTGCCGCCTAACCCACTCGTCCACACGTCGACCAGCCGGTCCGAGTGTGGATACGGCAAAGGCCGCAACAGCACGGCGTCGACGACGCTGAAGATCGCCGTGCTGGCTCCAATGCCTAACGCCAGCGTGAGCACGGTGACGGCGGCGAACCCAGGGCTCCGAAGGAGCGTGCGAACCGCGTAGCGGAGGTCGTTGAGCATGAGGGGCGATGTCCGACGGCGGAGTGGAGCCGCGCGCGGCAGATCCGCGCGGCGGGCGAGCATCCTCGACCTTCGTGTGCGCAAGGAATAGTCGTGCCACAGTCAGGCGCATGTATGTCGCGCCCAGTCCTGATCTTAGCGCGTGATGCGGTCGGCCGCCCGGTCCTGCAGTGTCCGGCTGTGGGATCGCTCGTGCCGGAAGTGAACGCCGGCGGTCGGGGTCGCGCTATGCCGGCGGCGGCTCGGTAAGACCCGATCCCGTGGGCGACGCGCTCCGCACATCGATCGGCAGCGCGACCTGGCGATCGAGCGCCAAGGGCACGAGCCACCGCAGATTGTCGATCACGTGCGCCGGCAGTTCATCCACCGGTGCGCGGAACACCCGCTGATCCTCGGCCGTGTGTGCGCGCAGGGCGGCATCATCGAACGCCCGCACCACGTGCATCGTGTACTGCGCATCGTGCCACACGAGCACCGGGTCCCACACCGCGACGTCGACGCCGGCCTCCTCGCGCACCTCGCGCCGCGCCGCGTCCTCGGCGCTCTCGCCGGCCCGGAGCTTCCCGCCTAACGCATTGACGCGCCCCTGCTGCCACGCAGGGCGCGTCTTCTCCATGAGCACGATCTCTCGGCGATCGGCGGTGAACAGCAGCGCGAGAACGTAGCTGTACACGAGGGACTGGGGAAGCGCGCGCCGTTAGGCGCGCGTTTCCGACTCATTGATACATGATGAAGACCGGGATCGGCTTCAGCTTCACTACCTGCTCCGGCGTCAAGATGGGCTTGTCGTTCTTGTAGAACAACTTGAAGCCCGCGTACTGCACCGGGTGGTCGAAGATGTAGTGCAGGTACGAGCTGCGCTTGAGGTGCGGCGCGCCGAAGCCATCCATGTCGATCACCATCTGCACGCGCGGATCGAGGTGGATCCGCTCGTGATTCGTCAGCATCGGCCGCGTGAACCGGTGCACGATCAGCATCTTGGGCGGGAGCTGGTACCGCGCGACTAACGCAGCCAGCGTGTCCACCGCCACGTTCACCTGCGACGCATCCAGTGTCCCGATCACGTGCCCGGGCACCTTGGTCGCGGGCATCGCGAACTCGGGATCGAGCGCCAGGTGCACCGTTGGGCGGGCCAAGTACTTCATGAGCGGCGCGATCTCACTGCGCACCGAGCTCCGGCCCACCTGCACGTCGAGAATCAACAAATACCCGCGGCGCTCGGCCCATGACGCCACCTTGTCGATCACCGAATCCGGCATCCGCGCGCGATACATGCCGTCGCGGCCCGCTGTTCCCTGCGCCACCGTCACGATCAGCTCGAGCGCCGGCAGCACGGGCGTCGTGCTGTCCGCGCGCAGATATTCATCGGACTGCCGCTGCAGCCGGGCGAGCATCGAATCGGGACTGATCTCGCCGAGAATGCCCATCCGCTTGGAAAACGGATTGCCATAGTACGCCACGACGCGGCATCCCGGGAACAACGATCCCGGCAGCGGCGCTTGGCCCAGCGCACGGCGCGCAACCTCGCCGTGCCACGATACGGGCTGCGGCGCGGCAACCGGCGCCGCATGATGCGTGTGTCGCGCGCGGTGCTTACCGGTGTGCGCCCGCGACGCGCCGTCGTGCGTGCTGTCCGCCGCGCCTAACGAATCGGCCGACGCCAGCTGGATGCTGTCCTGCTGCGCGCGGCGAATGGAGTCGGCACGCGCCGAGTCGCTGTCGGCGCGGATCTGCGCCAACAGGCTGGTCATCCGCGTCGCGGAGGCGCAGCGCTGCTCGAGCCGGGCGGTCACCGCGCGCGCCGAGTCGAGCATCGTGTCGGCGTGCGTGGCCGGCGCCGATGCCGCGGCACGATGCGCCCCGGCGCGCGGCGGATCGCCCCGCGCGTCGCTGCATGCGATCACTGCGGCCAGCGCCAGGAGCGCTCCGATCGTGCGAGGAATCAGGTTTTCTCTCGCATGGTGGATGGGTCCAATCCCTCGCGTGCGCACCACTCCTCGTAGGCCAGCGGTGAAATTTCGGATGGCTTGATCTCGCTGCGGCCGCCCCAGAACACGTTCGTGTAGCTCACGTCGATCGACGCTTCGGCGAGATGCGCGTCGATCGCATCCTTGTGCGCCAACACCGCGCCTTTGTCGGTGCCGTGCGCCACCGCCATGATGTTCACGTTCGCGAACGCCGGTCCGCCCTCGCGCCAGTACGCGTGCGTGAGGATGTGATGTCGCCCCACTTCACAACCCGCCTCGAGCTCGCGGCCCGGCGGCACACGCCAGTGAAAGAGCGCGTTGTATCGCGCCACGCGTGTGCCGGCCGCCGATGGCTTCACGTGCTCGAGGAACGTCGAGAATCGTCCGATCACGCCGCGCTCGTCGAGTGCGCGCGCGACGCGCACGAACTCATCGAGCGACACACCCGCCTCGACGGCTCGCGCCCGCCACGGATCCTGGACGATCTCGTCCACGGCCAGCTCCCGCTTGAGGCGCTCCAGTACCCGCCACTCGCGTTCCGTTAGGCGGACCAAGTGCGTGTCGAGGATGCGGCCCGGCTCCTCCGAGCGGCTCCCCGGCTCCATACCCCGCCGCCGTACGTGACCCACGCCGAGCGTAAAGAGCGCCTTGGCCGGCATCAGGAGAAACGCGTCGGCTCCCACGCGGCGGGCGAGATGCTCGCCGTGCCGCTGCATCGAGAAACCTTGCGGCACCTTGAGCGTGGTCCACAATCGATAGCTCGACCCGTCCGTCTCGGCATCGGTGGACCGGATCACGACGTGGCCGGAGAACGGATCGTCGCGCACCATGTAGTCGAATGCCGCGTCGAGCTTGGCAGGCGGGACGCGCCACGCCACCAGCGCCCCCGGCGCGAGATTGGTGGAGAGCAGCGTTTGCCGCACGCGCCGGATGGTGCCGGCCGCCAGCATGCCGCGCACGCGCTCGAGCACGGTGCCTAACGGAACGCCGGAGAGCCGCGCGATCTCGTCGAACGGATCGGCGTGGAATCCCGCCACGCGGTCCTCGGACACGGCGAGAATGCGCGCGTTGACGGCGTCGCTGATTTCAGTGGGAACAGTGGATGCGGCCATGATCGCTGCCTACAACAATAATCACGATGGGCTGGGCGCGCCGGTCACCAGAAGCGCGACACCGCGTAAATGACGAGCCCCGCCAGTCCTCCCACGAGCGTGCCGTTGATGCGGATGAACTGCAGGTCCCGCCCGATCGCCAGCTCGATACGCCGCGACGTCGCTTCGGGATCCCAGGCAGCCACCGTGTGCGCGATCAATTCGCCAACCTCGTGCCGGTACTGCTCCACCACCGTGAGCGTCGCGTCCGTGATGAACCGGTCCAATTCGCCGAGCATGGCGTCGTTCGACCGCATCGCCTCGGCGAAGGACACGATGCCGCGCTCGAGTGCACCCGGTGGCGCCGACTCGCCTTCGGCCGGTTGACGATCCGCGTAGCGTACGAGGCCCGTGCGCGCGCTGCGCCAGATGGACGTCGCGATCTCATCGAGCACCGGCGCGCTGAACAGCTCCTCCTTGAGCGCTTCGGCCTTGGCAATCACGTCGGGCGACGTGCGCAGTTTGTCGGTGAACCGAACCAGTGCCTCGTGAAACTTCGCGCGCAGCGGGTGATCAGGCGATTCGCGCACCTCGTGCAGCAGATTCTCGATCGCGCTCACGATTTTGAGATAGATACGCTCGTCGACCACCTCCGGCATCCACCACGGACTTTCTTCGGCGACCTTCACGCGAATGATCTCGCGATTCTCGCGCACCGATTGCTCGATCAGACCGAGCGCATCGTCGAGCAGGTCCTGGTGACGGCTGTCGGCCGTGATGAACGAGAGTACGGAGCCGAGCACCGGCGCGACGCGTGTGGCGTGCACGCGCGCGGCGAGGCCGTCTCCGATCAGCCGGCGCGCATCCTCATCCGGCAGCGCTTCGGCGGAGCGCGCGAGGCCGAGGGCCACCTGACGTGCGATGAGCTGCGCGTTCGTTGGTTCCGACAACCACATCACGGCGCGCTCGGCGATGCGCATGGAGGCGAGGCGCCGCGCCACGACGTCCCGCGCCAGGAAGTTGTATTGGACAAAGTTGCCTAACGTGCGCCCGATCCGGTCCTTGCGCGCGGCGACGATGGCCGTGTGCGGAATCGGCAGCCCGAGCGGATGGCGAAAGAGCGCCGTGACCGCGAACCAGTCGGCGAGGCCGCCGACCATGGAGGCTTCCGCCGTGGCTCGAATGAACCCGAGCCACGGGAAGCGGCTCTCGTACCATCGTGTGACCCCGAATACCGCAGTGGCCAGAACCAGCAGGCCCGTAGCCCGCCGCTTCATGCGGTCGAGCTGGGCCTGCCGGTCGGCGTCGTCGGGCCGCGCCAACGGCATCGTTACGGGTGCGATCTGCTCGGTCACTGATCGAAATCAGTGGCCTTGGCGCCCTCGCGGCAAGCTTGCGG
>Ga0134126_10011618_pt1 | contig 11117 bp, 8 predicted proteins | sample KB31752_FD_96881 | JGI IMG/M metagenome (GOLD analysis project Ga0134126, IMG submission 96881) | Terrestrial soil microbial communities with excess Nitrogen fertilizer from Kellogg Biological Station, Michigan, USA - KB3-175-2 | ecosystem: Environmental > Terrestrial > Soil > Unclassified ... | reverse complement strand
GTGGTCGGGGCCGGGCTGGGCGGGCTTTACGCCGTCGGCACCAAGCCGGTCTATACCGTTAGCAGCGATGTCCTGATCGATCCCTCGAACCTGCAGGTGGTCCCGGATAACCTCTACGCCCAGCCCGGCCAGATCGATGGTCAGTTGCGCGTCGCCGGCAGCAAGCTGCGCGTGCTCACCTCCGGCAATGTGCTGATGCGCGTCGTCGACGAGCTCGATCTCGTTGCCGACAAGGAATTCTACGATCCCCATCCGGCCGGCGGCTTCAGCCTGTCGAGCCTGTTCGGCACGCATGCGGCCGCGGCGCCGGCCGATCCGCGCCTCGCTGCCCTCGGCAAGCTCGAGCGCGATGTCAGTACCCGTGCGGACGATAACTCCTACGTCGCCGAGCTCCTGGTTTCCGCCGGTACGCCCGACAAGGCGGTTCGCATTTCGAACGCCATCGTGCAGGCCTTCAAGGACGAACTCGCCAAGGCCGATGCCGATGGGGCAGCCCGTGCCGCCGCCGCCCTCGATGAACGGCTGAACGGCCTCAAGCAGGATGTCGAAACTGCCGAGCAGAAGGTTGCCGCCTATAAGCAGGCGCATGATCTTGTCTCCGCCAACGGCCAGTCGGTGACGGCGCAGACGGTGAGCGAGCTCAACACCCAGGTCGTCGACGCCCATTCGCGGGTCATCGCGGCGCAGTCCGCCTATGACGCGCTGCGTACCGCCGGCCGCAACGCCGTGCCGACCGATGCCGCCGCAGCCGCGGCGCTCACCGCGCTGCGCAGCCAGGCAGACAGCCTGCGCCAGCAGCTCGATTCCGCCGCCATGGTCTACGGCCCGCGGCATCCGACCCTGCTGCGTCTCAAGGCGCAGCTGGCCGCCGCCAACGCCCAGGTCGACGCCGAGGTCGCGCGGGTGACCGCCGGCGCCAAATCGAGCCTCTCTCAAGCGCAGGCCTCGCTCGCCGCGCTCAAGCAGCGCCAGCAATCGCTGACCGGCGGGCTCTTCGCCGACAACGAGGCGCAGGTCGGGCTCAACCAGCTGCAGCGCGATGCCGACTCCAAGAGCGCGATCTATCAGAGCTTCCTGTCGCGGGCGCAGCAGATCACCCAGAGCGAACAGATCGACACGACGAACGTCCGGGTGATCTCGACCGCCGTTCCGCCGGCCGATCCTTCCTGGCCGCCGCGACCGGCCCTGCTGACGGGTCTCGGGCTCGTCGGCGGGTTTGTTGCCGGCCTGCTGCTCGCCATCGTGCTCGGCGTCTGGGGCGACATGCGCGCCGCCCGTCGGCTGGGCGCGATCCGCAGATAAAGCGATGCCCCGGCGCATCCTGCTGCACGCGCCGAGTCTCGCCGGGGGCGGGGCCGAGCGCGTCATCGTACTCATGGCCAACGAGCTTGCGGCGCGTGGCCACGATGTGACGCTGCTGACCTGGAACGGCACCGGACCAAACGGCGCGCTGCGCAGCCCGCAAGTTCAGCTCGTCGACTTCGACTATCCCATCATCGATGGTGGCTTCGGCAAGTCGGCGACGGTGAAGGGCCTGTGGCGGATGGGCGGCGTCATTCGCCGCTGCAATCCCGAAATCGTCTATAGCGGCCCCGAATTCGCCAATCTGGTGATGGCCCTCGCGCTGTACCTCGCCGGCAGCCGCGCTGCGTTCTTTCCGAGCTTCCATGCGGCGGCCGATCTTGCCGACGACGGTATTGGCTCGCGGCTCGCCATCATGCTGCGGGCGCTGATCGCCCGCCGCGCCACCCGCGCCATCGCCGTTTCGGCCGGGGTCGGCCGGGAAGTTGCCGCCAGCGGCTTCCCGCAGTGCAAAGTCGCCGTCATCAACAATCCGCTGCCGTTCGCACTCGGCCAGGAAACCGGGGTCCACGACTGGCAGGCGGCGCTCGCCGCCATGGGCGACGGCCCGGTCATCGCCACGGCCGGCCGCTTCGTTGCGGTGAAGGATCATCGTACCCTGCTCGACGCTTTTTCCCGACTGCTTGCCCGCCGCCCGGCGCGGCTGGTGCTCTTCGGCGACGGGCCGCTCGGCCCCGAATTGCGGGCTCATGCCGAGGCGTTGGGGATCGCCGGTCGGGTGCTGTTCCCCGGCTATGTCAGCGAGCCCGCCGCCTGCTACGCGGCCGCCGATCTCTTCGTGCTGTCTTCGACCAGCGAAGGATTCGGCAATGTGCTGATCGAGGCGATGGCCGCCGGCGTTCCGGTGGTCTCGACGGATGCCCCGCACGGCCCCCGTGAAATCCTTGCCGACGGCGATTACGGAGCGCTGGTGCCCGTGGGCGACGCCGACGCGCTGGCTCGAGCCATGGCCGAAATGCTGGACCATCCCACCGCTGCGGCCAAGCTTCGACATCGCGCCGCCGATTTCAGTATCGAGCGCATCGGCGACCAATACGAGGCATTGCTGCTGCAGGCTTAGGCGCCTTGCTCAGGCGGCGCGCAGGCGGTCGCGCAGCTTTGCCGCCAGGGCCAGCGTGGTTTGCGGATGGAACAGCGAATTGAGCGCGAGGAACATCAGCCCGCCGGCTGAGCCCGCTCCCGCCAGCCTGAAGAAGACCGCCATGTCGGCCATGGCGGCGCCCGCCAGCGCGGCGGTGAGGCCCGAAGCGGCGGCGATCAGTACCGATGTCGCGATGTCGCGCCAGGGCAGCGGCACGCGCATCAGGCGGCGGCTGGTCAGAACGCAGGTCGCAAGGCTCATCAGCGAGCCCCCCGCCAGGGCCATGGCCGCCCCGATCGCGGCGAAGGGTGGAATCAGCAGCAGCGATAGCGCGATGGTCCCGATCGAGCCGACCATGTTGACGACCACCAGCAGCGACGGTTTCTTGTGCGCGTGGATCACGCCGCCATAGACGAAGCTGGTGATATTGTTGGCGAGCACCGTCAGCGCGATCAGCGGGAACAGCAGCGTGGCGCCGCTATGATAGCCTTGCGGCAGCACCAGCCCGACAATGTCGTCGCTCAGCGCCACCAGCATCGCCGCGATCGGCAGGCAAAGCCTCAGGATCAGGGCGAGCATCTGCGACAGAAACTCGCCGGCGGCGACCGGTCCGCCCTCGTCGAAGCGGCTGACGACCTCCGGAAAGGCCGCCGTGTTGATGGCGTTGGAGACGAGGTCGATCGGCTGGCGCGCCAGTGCATACGCGGCGGCGAACACCGCCACCGCCCCCGCGTCGTAGAAGATCTTGAGGAACACCCGCTCGGCGCTGTTGAGGCCGAAGCCGACGAGCGCCATCAAGAGCAGCGGCATGCCCAGCGCCAGGAACTCGCGGCGGGTGAAGCGCGGCGGTCCGGGCACGACGCGACCGAAGGCCAGCGCGCAGCTGATGACGCCGGCGATCGCGACCGCCAGACTCGAGCCCAGCGAAGCCATCAGGAATGAGTTGGGGAAGACGAGCAGCGCGCTGATCGGCAGCGCCAGCTGCAACACGGCGCGCAGCAGTTCCAGCAGCGAATAGGTCGAATGGCGCTGCTGCATCTGCAAGACCGTCAGCGCGAAGCGGCTGATGGCGGCGGCGACGAGATAGGTGCAGACGGCGAGCGCGAAGGCCATCCAGCGTTCCGGCGCCACCACCAACGAAGCAGCCGTGGCGATCAGCAACCCGGCCGCGATGCTGGCCACCAGCACGCGCGCCACGAGCTTGAGGCTGCCGGCGCTGATTTCGCCCTTGCCGCCGAGCCTGAGCAGCGCGATGCGCAGCCAGTTGCCGAGTGCGGTGTCGGAAAGCTCGCCGACCGTTACCACCAGCGTGAGCAGGCCATATTCGGTCTGGTCGATCAGCCGGGTGGCGACCACCACCAGCAGCAGCCCCGATAGCCGCGTCAGCAGGATCGCAGGGCTGTAGATCAGGGTGGAGCGCAGCAGCACGGGAAGGTCAGTCTCGCTGGGGACGTGAGAGGGCCCGCTTATTCTAGTCCCGCCGTTGCGGGCGCCCAGCGAATTGCCGGGAAAGGGTGAATCGGCACAATTCGATGCGATTGGTACGCATAAACCTTGTCCGCCGACTTCGCTTCACGCGGACGGACGCCCGCGCTATTGCCCGGCCATGTTGCAACGCGCGCCAGTCGACCGGAAGCTTCACGTCCTCGTCGCGACGCCCGCCGGCGTCGCCGGCAAGGGTGGCATCGACCGCATCATGGGTGCGCTGGCCGGCGAGATCGGACGCCAGAACCAGCCAGGTCTTTTCGTCCGCTTCGCCGCCAGTCGCGGTGGCGGCCGCGTGATACTCTCGCCCTTTTTCCTTGCCGCGTTCATGCTGCGCCTTATCGGGATGAAGCTCGGGCGCCGGCTGGACGTGGTCCACATCAATCTCGCCAGCCAGGCCAGCACCTATCGCAAGCTGATGATCGCCTGGCTCTGCCGGCTCGTCGGCACGCCTTACGTGCTGCACTTGCACGGTGGCGACTACGAGGAGTTCTGGGACCACCAGCCCGGCTGGATGTCGCGCGCCATCTACAGGATGTTCGATTCCGCCGCGCGGATCGTCGTGCTCGGCCGGGTCTGGCAGGCGGCCATCGCCAAGAGGGTGCCGACGGCTGCCGACCGCATCCTCATCGTGCCCAATGCCAGCAGCCGGCCGGTCCTGCCGCATCGCGGCGGCGGCGAAACCGTGCGCGTCCTCTTTCTCGGCCGTCTCATCGCCTATAAGGGCGTGCCGCAGCTGCTGGAGGCGCTGCACCGCCTGCGCGAGCTGCCCGGCTGGCGCGCGACGCTGGCGGGTGACGGCGAGGTGGAGGCGACCGCGGCCGCGCTCGCCGGCAACGGCCTTACCGGCCGCGTCGAGCTGCCGGGCTGGGTGGATGCCCAGGGCGTCGCCGAACTGATCGCCTCGGCCGACATCCTCGTGCTGCCTTCGCTCATCGAAAACCTGCCGCTTTCGGTGATCGAGGGCATGGCGGCGGGCCTTGCGGTCATCGCGAGCCGGGTCGGTGCCGTCGAGGACATCGTCAGTGACGGCAATACCGGGCTCCTCGTCGAGCCGGGCGATGCCGACGGCTTGACCGCGGCGCTTGCACGGCTGATCGGCGATCCCGAGCTGCGCCGGCGGCTGGGCAAGGAGGCCCAGAGCTTCCACCACGCTCATCTCGACCTCGAAGCCTTTGCCGATACCTTCCGCGACGTGTGGGAAGAGGCGGCGCTAACCCCGAAATAACCCACTGGCGCCCCGGAAACGGCTGCTGCTTGGGATCCCACTCGACCGGATGGATATGACCCTCAGCCTCGCAACAGACGCAAAGGACCGACCGGTGGCCACCGAGCTGCCGGTGCTCCGCGATGTGGCTGATCGCGGCGAGTGGGACGAATTGGTGGCGCGAGCGCCGTTTCCGCATCTGCCGCAGAGCTTTGCCTATGGCGAAGGCAAGCGCGCCGCCGGCTGGCGTCCGCGTCGCGTGGTGTTCATGCGCAATGATCGGCCCCTGGCTGCGGCGACCGTGCTGGAAGGCCGGCCTCTCGGCATCCGGCTGCTGACTCGCGTCAATCGCGGCCCCTTTTTCTTCGATGCCGAGCCCTCGGCCGCCGACATCTTCGCCGTGCATGCGGCGCTGCGCCGCCGCTGGCGCGGCCCGCTGCTCATCGGCCCTGCACTCGTCGACAGCTCGAGGACCCGAGAGGTCTTGCGCAAACTCGGCCTGCGCCGCCGCGTCGACGGCTGGACTTCCGGCCGGATCAGCCTCGAGCGCAGCGAAGAGGAACTTTGGGCGAGCTATTCATCGCCTTTCCGCAATCAGGTGCGTCAGGGTGAAAAGACCGGCGCCAGCATCGATGTATCACAGGCGCCGGCGGCCTATCGCTGGATGGTCGAGCAGCATGTTCAGAACATGCGCGACAAGCGCTTCAGCGGTCCCCGGCCAGTGATGCTCAACGGCCTGCGTGAAGCTGCGCCGGAAACTGTCATGGTCTTCCGCCTGCTGCTCGAAGGGGAAGCCGTCGCCGGCATGTCGGTCGTGCGTTTCGGCCGCGGCGCGGAATATCACATCGGCTGGTTCGGACCGCGAGGACGGCAGGTCAAGGCCGGCAACCTCTTGATGTGGGCGGTGCAGAAGGAACTGCGGCGGCAGGGCGTCGCCTGGTTCGATATCGGCGGGTTGAAGCCGGGCGACGGCTATACGCAGTTCAAACGCACGATGCGGCCGGTCGAATTCAGTCTTTGCGGCGAATGGATCGGCCTGTAGGGAGGCGCAGATGAGCATGCTGGATGTGGCGCGTGGCGCTTATGTACGAAGCCCGCCGGCCGTGCGGCGGTCGCTGGCGCCGCTGATCTCGCTGGTGCCGACGCGGGCCCGGTTCGGCGCGACCTATCGCCGGCAGCGTGCCGAGATCGCCCGGGCCGCCGCCGACCCCGCCTATGCAGCGGTGCGGCATCTCGAAAAGCTGCGCGCTCTTATCACCCTGGCTCACGCCAATAGTCCCTTCTACCGAGAGCTGATCGATGCCGCCTATGGTGCTGGCGCCGATCTCTGCGACTTCATGCCGGAAGATTTGCTCCGGCTGCCCATCCTCGACCGGGTGAAGCTGAGCACCGTTGGTGAAGCGGCCCTCGCCGCGCCAAAGGCGAGTCTCGACCGGGCCGAGACCAGCGGCTCCAACGCCGAGAGGCCGTTCTCCTTCTGGCTCGACAAGGGTCGCAGCTCGCGCGAAATGGCCTTCGTTTACGACGCCTGGTCGCGTATCGGATTCAACGAGCGGACGGCCCGCGCGGCCTTCCGCGGCTTTGCCCTCTTTCCCGAAGGCGAGCACGTGCATGAGTGGAACCCGGCGCTGCGCGAGTTGCGCGTGTCGGTCTTCCCGATGTCGCTCGCCGACGCCGCCCACTATCTCGATCTCATCGACCGGCGTCGCATCCGCTATCTCTACGGCTATGCCTCGGCGCTCGAACTGTTCTGCCGGCAGCTCCGGCGGCTGGGCCGCCGGCCGAAGCTGCCGATCAAGGGGATCATGCCGATTTCCGAGCCGCTGCACCCGCATCAACGGCGCGACATCTCAGCCGTGCTGGGTGAGGTGCCCTTCGCCTGCTTCTATGGCCTCAGCGAAAAGGTGCTGTTCGCCGTGGAACTGCCGGGCACCATCGGCACCTACGCCTTCAACCCGCTCTACGGTCTTGCCGAACTGGTCGACAATCGCGGCCAGCGGGTCACCGAAAAGGGAAGGGAAGGGCGGCTGGTCGGCACCGGTTTCCTCAGCACCGGCATGCCCTTTATCCGCTACGACACCGGCGACTCGGCCCGTCTCGTCGAGTTGCCGACGCCTGAAAACGGCCAGCGGCTCATCGTCGATCGGCTGATGCCGCGCCGTAAGCCAGACTTCCTCGTGACTACCGAAGGTGAGCGGGTCGTCACGGTCGATCTGACGCCGGAAGATCCCAAGATGTTTGCGGGAATCGACGAATTCCAGTTCTACCAGGATCGGCCCGGGGTCGTGCTGCTGCGCTATGTTGCGTCGCCGGGCGCCAGCGCCGCCGATGCCCAGCGCTTCGCCGAGCATCTGGGCCATCGCGCACAAGGCCGGCTGCGCTTCGAGACCGTCAAGGTCGACCGCATCGCCGCTGGCCGTGGCGGCAAGCGCGCCTTCGTCGAACAGAGGCTGGATCTGTCGCGATAAACGTTTCAGCAGAGGCGGCAAGTTGGCAGTTGGCCTGTCGCTCCCCTCCCCGCAGAGGGAAAGAGTACAAAATCGCGCTCCCGGGCCACGACCGCAGAGGTTACCCGGCGATCTTCTGCCGCTCGCCCTGCGTCCGGTGCCGGCGATATTCGCGCCACAGCAGGCCGGCATAGGCGGTGTTGGTTTCGTAGTAGCGGCGCCATAGCCGGCGGGGCTCCTGCAGCACGCGGAACAGCCACTCCATGCCCAGCGCCTGCACCAGTTTGGGCGCCCGCTTCACCTTGCCGCCATAGACGTCGAAGCTGCCGCCCACGCCCATGACGAAGCTTGGGCGCAGCACGTCGCGATAACGCTTGAGGAAGCGCTCCTTGCGCGGCGTCGGCATGGCGACGAACAGGCAATCGGCGCCCGAAGCGTTGATCGCCGCAACGATCTCGGCCTCTTGCTCGAGCTTGAAATAGCCGTCCTGCATCCCGGCGATGGTGAGACCGTACTCGGCCGCAAGCCGCGCTTCGACCGCATCCAGCACCGATTGCTCCGCGCCGAGGAGATAGGGCCGGAATCCCTTTTTGGCGCAAAGGGCAAAGAGCCCCGTCATGATGTCGATGCCCGCAACCCGCTCCGGCAGCGTGATGCCGCAGAGCCGGGCGCCCCAGAGCACGCCCTTGCCGTCGACATTGATGAGATCGGCGGTGGCGACGTCCTCGCGCAGCTCGTCGTTCTTGCCCATGTTGATGAGCTTGGCGACGTTGACCACAGTGTGATGCAGTGGCTTGCGCTCGCGCATCGCCTGCTCGGCCAGTGCCAGCGTTTCGGCCATCGTCAGGGCGTGCATGGGGGAGGCGAGAAACTCTCGCCGCCGTTCCATCAGCAGGGGGTGGTTTGCCCAGCCGGACATTTCGGCCTCACGCCGCGAGGTCGGTGATACGCCGGCGCGGATGCGCCGGCTTCTTGCCGGCGATGCGGGCATCGGGCTTGCGCGCCTTGCGCCAGGTCCAGAGGCCCCGTGTATCGACAAGCTTCTTGTCCTTGAGCGCTTCCGGATCGATCAGGCCAAATTGCCGGTGATCGACCAGCAGCACCACGATGTCCGCCTTGTCGATGGCGCTGAGCGCATCGGTGAACTCGATGCCCTTGCCTTCGAGATCATGCGGCAGGGCGCGAACGTGCGGCTCGGCCGCGACCACTTTGACGTTCGGCACCTCCGCCAGCAGCTTCACGACGTCGATCGCCGGGCTCTCGCGCAGATCGTCGATATTGGGCTTGAAGCTGAGGCCGAGGCAGGCAACCGTCTGCTTGCGGCCCGGCTCGAGCAGCGCCTCGATATCCTTGACCACCGAATGCGGCCGGCCGGAATTGATCTGCCGCGCCGAACTCATCAGCCGCGTGTTGTTGGGCGCCGCATCGATGATGAAATAGGGATCGACGGCGATGCAGTGGCCGCCGACGCCGGGGCCCGGCTGCAGGATATTGACACGCGGATGCCGGTTGGCGAGTTCGATCACCTCCCAGACATTGAGCGACAGGTCCTGGCAGACCGCCGCGAGCTCATTGGCGAAGGCGATGTTGACGTCGCGGTAGGCGTTCTCCGTCAGTTTCACGAGCTCAGCACTCTCGGCCGAGGTGATGAAGAGGTCGCCGTCGACGAAGCGCGAGTAAAGCGACACGGTCCGGGCGGCGGACGCCTTCGAGACGCCGCCGATCGAGCGGTCGTTGTTGATGAGCTCGGTCAAAACCTTGCCCGGCAGGACGCGCTCGGGGCTGTGGGCCACGAGCACATCGGCCGCTTCGCCATGCAGATGCGGAAATTTGAGGTCGGGACGCAGTTCGGCGAGCAAAATCGTCATCTGCCGCGTCGTGCCCACCGGCGAAGTGGATTCCAGCACCACCAGATCGCCCACCTTCAGCACGGGAGCGATGCTGCGCGCCGCTTCCATGACATAGGTGACGTCCGGCCGGTGGTCCTCGGTGATCGGCGTCGGCACGGCGATGATGAAGGCATCGGCCGGCTGCGGGCTGGTGAAGGCCCGGAGCTTGCCGTTGGCGACCACCTTCTGGACGAGGCCGTCGAGGTCGGGCTCGATGATGTGGATCTCGCCGCGATTGACCTTCTCGACCACTGCCGGATTGACGTCGATGCCGATGACATCGAGGTCGCGGCTGGCTAGCACCGCGCAGGTGGGCAGGCCGATATAGCCCATACCGATAACTGAAACGGTTCTGATCTCATTCATTTCGCAGCAACTCCTCGATAATGCGGGCGCTCGTCCGGCCGTCGCCATAGGGATTGTGCCGCTCGGCCATGCTGCGGTAGGCCGCAGGATCGTCGAGCAGGCGGTTGGCATTGGCCAGGATCTTGTCGATGTCGGTGCCGACGAGCCTGGCCGTTCCCGCGGCCACGCCTTCGGGCCGCTCGGTGTTCTCGCGCATCACCAGCACGGGCTTGCCCAGCGATGGCGCCTCTTCCTGCACGCCGCCGCTGTCGGTCAGCACCAGATAGCTCTGCTTCTGCAGGTAGAGGAAAGGCAGGTAATCCTGCGGGCTGATCAGATGAATGTTCGGCACATCGCTGAGCTGTGTTTCGACGACGCCCCGCACATTCGGATTGGGATGCACCGGATAGACGATCTGTACGTCCCCGCGCGTCGCCAGGATCTTCAGCGCCGTGCAGATGCGGTCAATGCCGCCGTCGAAATTCTCACGCCGGTGCCCGGTGACGAGGATGAGCTTCTTGCCGGGATCGAGAAACGGAAAGCGCGCCGCGAGCTCCGCCCGCATGAGGCTGTCGTCGTCCATCGCGCCGGAAAAATGCAGCAGCGTATCGATCACCGTATTGCCGGTGACGAAGATGTGGCTCGGCTCCTTGCCTTCGGCGATGAGGTTGTCGCGCGCCTCGCTGGTCGGGGCGAAATGCCAGCGCGCGATATCGCCGGCAATGCGCCGGTTCAGCTCCTCCGGAAACGGCGAGTCGATATTGTGGCTTCTCAGCCCGGCCTCGATATGGGCGACCGGAATGCGCTTGTAGAACGCCGCCAGTGCCGCCGCCATCGCCGTCGTCGTGTCGCCCTGCACCATGACGATGTCGGGCTTCGACTCGGTAAGCACGCGCTCCATGCCGGTCAGCACCCGCGCTGTCACGTCGAACAGCGTCTGTCCGGGCGACATGATGTCGAGGTCGTAGTCGACCGGAATGCCGGTCAGCTCGATGACCTGGTCTACCATGTCCCGATGCTGCGCCGTCACGCAGACCTGCGTGACAAAGCGGCTGTCAGCAAGTGCCGCCCGTACCACGGGGAAGCATTTCAGCGCTTCCGGGCGGGTGCCGAACACGATGAGCAGGCGCTGCCTGCGCCGCCGCGGGCTCTGAGGATGAAAGTTCATATCGCCGCATGCCTTTCCGGCGGCTCGCCCCTCGAACCGCCGGTAGCCACATTAGAGCAAGATCGATCCGCGCTGGTCTTAAGTCTAAACATATTGTTAACGCGCGGCCGTCGTTTACCTTGAAGCAGAGGAC
>Ga0134126_10011617_pt1 | contig 11117 bp, 8 predicted proteins | sample KB31752_FD_96881 | JGI IMG/M metagenome (GOLD analysis project Ga0134126, IMG submission 96881) | Terrestrial soil microbial communities with excess Nitrogen fertilizer from Kellogg Biological Station, Michigan, USA - KB3-175-2 | ecosystem: Environmental > Terrestrial > Soil > Unclassified ... | reverse complement strand
GTTGCAGGCGGCAATCTCGGCGCTGGCCGCCGGCGAGCCGGTCGGCAACGTGGCCCGCCAGGTCGGCTACGAGACATCGAGCGCGTTTGTCGCGGCGTTCAGGCGGCAAACCGGCATGACGCCGTCGACGTATTTCCGCGGTATTGGCGACTGAGGATCCGGTCCGGTCGCGAGTGGGTGACAGCAGAGCGGCACTCAATGGCCGCACGGTTACCTGCCGGCAGGTGCGCGACGTGGCCCGTGAGACGGTGACCGCGGTGGTCAGCAGGGCAGGAGTCGGCCGCGCCGCGGCGGCGGCGCGCGTCGCGGCCGAGGTGGCGGCCACCCGCGCGGTCTACGGACGCAGCACGGGCGTCGGCGCGAACCGGGACCAGCCGGTGGGCGCCGCGGATCTGGCCGGGCACGGACTGCGCCTGCTGCACAGCCACGCTGGCGGCGGCGGTCCGATGATCGCGTCCGAGCTCAGCCGGGCGATGCTCGTGGTCCGCGTCAACCAGATCGCCGCCGGAGGCTCGGGTGTGAATCCAGGCGTGCTCGCGCCGCTGCTCGCCGCGATCAATGCCGGCCTGTGGGTTCCCGTGCCGCGCTACGGCGCGATCGGCACCGGCGACCTGACCGCGCTCGCGGTCACCGCTCTTTGCCTGCTCGGCGACCGGGACTGGCTGCCGGCGGGCGGCAAGCAGCCTCGGTTCCCGCTGGCATCGTCCGACGCGCTCGCGTTCATGTCGAGCAACGCGGCCACGATCGGCGAGGCCGCACTCGCCTGCGCTGACGTAGCCGACCTGCTGCTTTCCGCGATCGTGATCGCGGCGCTTTCGCACAAGGCCACCTCGGCGTCCACCGAGCCCTACGCCGCGGCAGTGGCTGAGGCAAAGGGCTACCCCGGCCAACGCGCGGTCGCCGCGATCTTGCGGGCGCTGACCGATGACGATCACCCGGCGGCCAGGATCCAGGATCCTTACGGATACCGGGCCATGCCCCAGGTGCACGGACCGGCGCTGGATGCCGCCTCGGCCGCGGATCGCGCCACGGCCGTCGAGTTGAACGCCGCCGCCGAGAACCCGCTGGTCGATGTGGCTGGCGGCACGGTCTGGCACAACGGCAACTTCCACGCCGCCTATGTCGGCCTGGCGCTCGATGCGGTCCGTGCCGCGCTGTTCCAGACCGCCGCGCTATCGGCCGCCCGCCTCGGGACGTTGGTCGAGCCTTCGTTCACCGGCCTGGCGCCGTTCCTCGCCACCGGGCAAGCACCAAGCTCGGGAATCATGATCTTGGAATACGTGGCACACTCGGCGGTCGCCGACATCCGCAGGCTAGCCGCCCCGGCGGCGCTCGGCAGCGCCGTGCTCTCACGCGGAGTCGAAGAACACGCCGGGTTCGCTACCCAGTCGGCGCGGGCTACCACCGATGTTGTCGATGCGTACCGGATCGTGCTCGCGTGCGAACTCGTTGCCGCCGTCCGGGCGCTGAGGCTGCGCGGCGTCAGGCCGAGCGCGCCGGGTCTGGCCGCTGCCTTTGATCAGGCCCGCGTGACGCTTTGCGCCGAGTCAGCCGACCGGGCGCTCGACGACGACCTGGTGGCCGCGCAGAGCCTGCTCACCGACCTAGCGGCGATAGCCAGACTTGCAAGACCGGCGGGCATCTGATTTATCACGATGATCAGGTTGAGCGCTGTAAGGCATTATTTCACCCATCGAATCCGATCACGCCGGTTACGAGATCGCGTATTCTTTGGTGGTTTTCTACTCGCTAACCCTCATAGTGTCCCAAGGCTGTACCTGCGCGGCACCGGGTGACCGTGAGAGGGTAGAGGGGACGATCCGAGTGAAGGACGTGCGTCGTAGTGAGCATCGGCGAAGCGCTGCTGGCAGCGCGCAACCGTGCTGGTCTGACGGTCAGCGAGGTCAGCAGCAGCACCCGCATCAGGGAAGTGATTGTTCGTGGCATCGAGCGGGATGACTTCTCCGCCTGCGGCGGTGACTTCTACGCTCGCGGTCATATCCGCGCGATAGCGGGCGCGGTCGGCACCGATCCAAGGCCGCTGATCGAGGAGTACGACTCGACCAGGCGGATCCAGGAGATCGCTGCCGCTGCCGTGTTCGCCCCGGCTACCCCGATCAAGCTGCGCGAACGGCGAGGTCCTAACTGGACCGCCGTGCTCAGCGTGCTCGTGCTCGCCGCGCTCGGCTTCGCCGGCTATCTCTTCTTCACCGGCTCGGGTCATTCGGCCGACGCCGGCCTGCACGGCCGTCCGCACAGTGGTCACCGTTCGCCGAGCGCGGCAGGAAAGGCCCATCGTGGGTCTGATACCGCAGTTCACGCTCGCCTGGTGACCCCGGTCAGCGCGGCCGCCTTCGGGCCCAGCGGGCTAGGCAGCGGTGACGATCCCGCGGACGCCCCGCTGGCGATCGATGGCATCGCCGGTACCGCGTGGCACACATCCTGGTACGGATCGGCCAACTTCGGCTTCGTGCAGAGCGGCACCGGCCTGCTCATCGACCTGGGCAAGCCGATGGCGATCACGGCCGTGCGGCTGACGCTCGGCCAGCCGCGGGGAGCGAGGCTTGAGTTGCGTGTCGGCGACTCGCCGACGCCAGCCAGCCTGCGAGCTGTCGCTCGCGAGTCAGGTGCCGGCGGTGTCGTCCGGCTCCGGCTCGCCGTCCCGGTCGTGGGCAGATACGCGCTGATCTGGTTCACCAGGTTGCCGCTCGATCCGACCGGCAATTACTTCGCCAGCGTCTACGGCATCAAGATCTACGGTGCTCAGCCCGGTGCGATCAAGGGGCAGCTTGACAGCTAGCTGTTTGCCGCGCCGCTGCGCGGCTCCCACGCTCGATGTCCGATTCGTCTGCTCGGTGCCAAATCATGCGTAAGTGGCCGTTATGAAAAAGTTATCTGCCCGATAAAGCGCTGACGGGGTTCTGGCTGCTAGCTTCCGGTGCTGTATACGGCCGATTTCCATACGGGCCCGAATTGGTGACAGACAGGGGGGCGTGGGGGTCGGTCCCTTTACGGTGGCCTTCCTGGCCACCCCTCGAGGATGAGGCGAGTATGCCAGGACGCAGTGGAATTGGTGCACGGCCTGTGCACGTCAGAAGCAGGGGAGCATCCCTACTAGCGGTGGGCGCTGTGCTCGCCGTGGTGACCGGTACATCGGTCACAGCCGTCGCGGCAATGGCTGCTCCGGCGAGTCACCCTTCCGGGAACGCGCCGTTGACACGCGCGATGGCCGCGAAGTTGTCCAAGAATGTCAACCAGCACGTAATCGTGATCATGAAGAGGCAGTTCGCCGCTGCGCACGTGGGCAGCCGTGCCGCCCGCGCGAGGGCCGGCATGGTCGCAAGCGCTCAGGCGCCGGTGATGGCCGAACTGCGCGCGGTGCACGCCACCCACATCAAGGGCTACCGGCTCGTCAACTCCTTCGCCGCTACGGTGTCGAAGGGCGAGGTCGCCAGGCTCAAGGCCAATCCGGCGGTCAAGGAAGTCATTCCTGACGTGACCATCCACGGCGCGGCTCCGCTGTCGGCGCCATCGAATTCCCGCGTGAGGCCAGGCCGTACGCACGTCAATAGCCCGGCCGACCTGACGCCAAATGTCATCCCGGGCGCGTGCTCGGCCACGACGCCGCAGCTTGACCCGGAAGGGCTGTCGCTGACCGGCACCGACTCCGACAACGCCAGCCAGCCGACCGCCAGGTCGCTCGGCATCACCGGCGCCGGGGTCAAGGTCGCGTGGATCGCTGACGGCGTCGACCCGAACAACATCAACTTCATCAGGTCGAACAACACCTCGGCGTTCGTCGACTACCAGGACTTCACCGGCGACGGGCCTGGCCAGCCGACTAGCGGCGACGAGGCCTTCCTCGACGCGAACACGATCGCCGGGCAGGGCCTGCACACCTATGACGTGAATGGCTTCTCGGCCCAGCCTGACCCGACCGCTTGCAATATCCGCATTGAGGGCGTCGCGCCTGGCGCCAGCCTGGTCGGACTTGACGTGTTCGGCACCTTCGAGGACACCACCGAGTCGAACTTCCTTCAGGCAATCAACTACGCGGTCGAGACCGACCACGTGAACGTGATCAACGAGTCGTTCGGCTCGAACCCGTTCCCCGACATCACCGCCCTCGACGCGACCAAGGCGTTCGACGACGCGGCCGTCGCGGCTGGCGTGGTCGTCGCCGTGTCGAGCGGCGACGCCGGCTCGACCAACACGATCGGCTCGCCGTCGGCCGACCCGAACGTGATCTCGGTCGGCGCATCGACCGACCTGCGGTTCTACGCCCAGACGAACTACGCGGCGGCGCGGTACTTCGCGACCACCGGCTGGCTGAACAACAACATCAGCTCGCTTAGCTCGGGCGGCTTCAACGAGACCGGCGGCACTGTCGACCTCGTCGCGCCAGGCGAGCTTAGCTTCGCGTCGTGCGACGCCAGCCCGGTCTTCTTTGGCTGCACGAACTTCAAGGGCCAGTCATCGGCCATCGAAGAGGCCGGCGGCACCAGCGAGTCATCGCCGTTCGTCGCTGGCGCGGCCGCGCTCGTCATCCAGGCCTACCGGCAGACCCACGGCGGCGCCAACCCGACGCCGGCGCTGGTCAAGCAGATCCTGGTCAGCACCGCCTCCGACCTCGGCGCCCCGGCGACCGAGCAGGGCGCCGGCCTGCTGAACACCTACCGCGCCGTCCAGCTCGCCGAGTCGATCTCGACGTCCGATGGCTCGCCGGCCCCGACCGGAGCGACGCTGCTCAAGTCGAGCGGCCAGCTCAACGCGATCGGGCGTCCTGGCAGCAACCGGCACTTCGACGTGACGATCACCAACACCGGTGCGTCGTCGCAGACCGTGCACGTCAGCAGCCGGACCCTCGGGCCTGACCACAACGTGCAATCAGGCTCGGTCACGCTGAACGACAGCACCAGCCCGCAGTTCACGAACTTCTCGGGAGTGCCAAACAACTACGGCACGTTCACCTTTAACGTGCCGCCTAACCAGGACCGGCTTGACGCGTCGATCGCCTACCCGGCTAACCCGGCCAATGGCAACAACGCTCGTGTCCGGTTGATCCTGATCGACCCGACCGGCAAGCTCGCCGCCCACTCGCTGCCTCAGGGCGTGGGCAACTTCGGCAACTCCGATGTCGTCAATCCGGCGGCAGGCACCTGGACCGGCGTTATCTTCGGCATCACCGCGGCCCACCACGGCACCAACGGCACCATTCCGTGGCAGGTCGCGACCGAGCGGTACCAGTCGTTCGGATCGGTCTCGCCGTCTACTGTCACGCTGGCACCTGGAGCGAGCCGCGCGATCCACATCGACATGTCGACGCCAAGCTCGCCGGGCGACAACGCCGCCTCGGTCGTGTTCAGCTCGTCGTCTGGCGACATGACCACGCTGCCGGTGACGTTGCGTTCCAGGGTTGACGTGAACCATGGCGGCGCGTTCAGCGGCGTGCTGACCGGAGGCAACGGCCGGCCGCCAGGCGAGGGCCAGGTCGACTACTACGTGTTCAAGGTCCACAGCGGCGTTCGCGACATCACCGCGAACGTGAACCTCACCAACGACGCCGGCGACCCGGTCGGCGCCTACCTGATCGACCCGAATGGTAACGTCGGCGGTTACGGCCAGAACAGCATCAACGGCCTCCAGGGGACGTCGCTGACGGCTTACTCGGCCGACCCGGTCGCTGGCACCTGGACGCTCATCGTCGAGTTCGCCGAGCCGGTCGTCGGCGATGAGATCTCGCAGCCGTTCTCTGGCAACATCGCGTTCGACAACGTCAGCGTGCACGCCAGCGGGCTGCCGCACAGCGCGGACACCCAGCTCGCGGCGGGTACCCCGGTGACCGTCCCCGTGACGATCACCAACAACGGAGACCAGGCCGAGGACTTCTACCTCGACCCGAGGCTCAACTCGGCTACCACGGTCACGCTGGCGCCGTTCAGCCAGGCCAGCGGGCTAGGCCTGCCGCTGATCGTCGGCTCACCGGTGTGGTTCATGCCGACCGAGTCGACCAGCGTCTCGGTGGCGGCCAACGCCAGCCTGCCGATCATGTTCGACTTCGGCCCGAACCAGGGCGACCCCGACCTGGTCAGCAGCACAGGCACCAATCCCACCGGCTCCTACACCACGCCAGCGGGCACGTTCACCAACGGCTTCTGGTTCGCTACGCCGAGCGAGATCGGTCCGTACCCAGGCCCGGCACCCGCCGGCACGGTGAGCATGTCGATGAGCGTCACCACCAAGGCGTTCGACACCACGGTGACCTCGGACACCGGGGACCTGGAGCTGGCCGCGACCAACCCGGCGACCACGTTCTCGCCGGTCGTCATCAACCCGGGCCAGTCGGCCACGGTCAACCTCACGATCACGCCGTCCGGAGGATCGGGCTCGGTCGTCAGCGGCACGCTTTACGTTGACGACTTCCTGACCAACGTTCCGCCGTACGGCCAGCAGGGTGCCGACGAACTCATCGGCATCCCGTACACCTACACAATCAAGTAAGCACAAGTAACCACGATTAGCTAAGGAGGGGCCAGCCGGTTACGGCTGGCCCCTCCTGCCAATCTAGGTTCGTGCGCCTGCTTGCCCATCTGCCAGCCGGACCTTGCCGGCGAGTCGGTCGAGCATCTCAGTGCCCTTCCTGTGCGGTCGCGGCCAGGAACGCGGCGGCGGCCGCCTTCTCGGCCTCGGCGACGCCGATAGCGTCGGCGTGCTTAGGCGCTTCGTCGAAGTACCACATGATGACGCCGCGCGCGGGTTCGGCCAGCGGCGAGGCCCAGTCGCGGAAGAGCTCGGTGGTCACCGCGAGCGCCGTGGTGGGAACGGCTCCGGCGTGGGCGAGGCGGTCGATCGCGGTGGCGTGCGCGACCTGGGAACGGCCGCCGACCGCGTCGGTGACGTACAGCACCTCGTAGCCGTCCTGCAGCGCCTGCACCGTTGCGAACGTCAGGCAGATCTCGGTGTGCAGGCCGGCGATGATCAGTCGCTTCTTGCCGGTGGCCTCGACGGCGGCGCGGAATGCCTCGTCCTCGAAGGTGTTCATCGACGTGCGGTCGATCGCCTCCAGGCCGGGCAGTTCGTCGGCGATCGAGGCGAGGGTCGGGCCGTTGAAGCCGAGCTTCACGCCGACGGTCGAGAGCACGATCGGTATCCCGTACGCCTTGGCGGTCTTGGCCAGCAGTCGCACGTTCAGCTCGACCGTGTCCCGGTCGGTCTCCGAGCGGATGACCTCGAACATCTCGTTCTGGAAGTCGATCAGCACCAGGGCCGTGTCCTCGGCCTTCCAGACACCCAGGTCCTTCGTCATGACTGTGCTCCTAATCGCTCCTAGTCCCGGTGAGTCGTCCTGTGACCACAGACCAGATCCGGAGAAAGCGTGGATTCAGCACCTCTTCGATGAACGGAGTCAGGACGATGAGCGATCAAGTGGCGATCGTGGCCGGCGCGGGCGGCCCCCTCGGCCGGAACGTGGCGGTGAGGCTCGCGGCCGCGGGATTCGCTGTGGCCGGCGTCGACCGCAACGAAGGGGGCCTGCGGGAACTGCCTGACGGCATCGTCCAGGTGCCGGGCGACACTACCGATCCCGCGGTCGCGAAGGCCGTCGTGGAGCGCGTGGTCGCCGAGGTGGGCGCCCCGGGTGTCCTGGTGAATACCATCGGCGCTTTCGTGCTCGGGGACGCACTGGCTGCGACGCCGGACGAGCTGCGGCTGATGATGGACGTCAACCTCGGCTCGGCCTTGTGGCTGACCCAGGCCGTCGTGCCCATTATGCGCGAGCGCGGATCGGGCTCGATCGTGCACGTCTCCGCGCGGCCTGCCGCGGTACCCACCGAGGGGATGGCCGCCTACAGCCTGAGCAAGGCGGCGCTCAGCCACCTCGTCCGCGTGCTGGACCTGGAGCTGCGCCCGCAGGGGATCCGGGTCAACGCCGTCGCCCCGCAACTGCTCGACACCCCGAAGAACCGGAGCTTCCTCGCGCCTGAAGCGCTCACCCACGCAGTGCCGCCTGAGGCGATCGCCGAGGTGATCGTGTTCCTTGCCAGCGACGCCGCCGCGCCCGTCAGCGGCGCCATCCTTCCCGCCTACGGCGCCTGACTCAGGCGGCGAAAACCAGGTCCCGGATTCTCCCCCGAACGGAAACTACGAAAGGCCTTCCTGCCATGTCTTTGCTGGACGAACCCACCAGCCGCCGCAAGTTCCTGACCCGCTCCGCAGCTGTCGCGGCCGTGCCCGCGCTGGCCGGGGTCACCGGGACCGCTCTCACCGGCACGGCGTCCGCCGCCGCGAGCCCGGACTTCCCGGTCTATGCCCCGATCCCGGCCTCCGCCCTCGGCCCAGCGCTCAACGCCGACGGCTACTACTCCGGGCAGATCAACGGCAACCTCTACTGGGTCACCGACGGCACCTACCAGGCTGCGTTCCTGCTCACCAAGGAAGGCGTGGTGCTGTTCGACGCCCCGCCGACCATCGGCCACAACCTGCAGCGGGCTATCGACGACGCCGCCAACGCCACCGGCATGTCGAACAAGGTCACGCACATGGTGTACTCCCACCACCACGCCGACCACCTCGGCGGATCGTTCCTGTTCGGCAACGACGTCGAGCGCATCGGCCAGGTCGAGACCCGTACCCTGCTGCTGCGTGACAACGACCCAGCCCGGCCGATCCCAGACCACACGTTCACGGACCGCATGACCCTGAACGTCGGCGGCGAGCGCGTGGAACTGGCGCACCTGGGCACAAACCACACGCCGGACAACATCTACATCCACTTCCCCGACCACGACACGCTGATGCTCGTCGACATCAACTTGCCGGGCTGGGTGCCGTTCGACTCCTTCAACCTGAACGAGGACGTCCAAGGCTCCATCGCCGCCCCCCGGCAAGGCCTTGTCCTACCCCTGGTCCACCTACATCGGCGGGCACATGGGCCGCCTTGGCACCCGCCAGGACATGGCCGTCTACCAGCAGTACGTCGCCGACATCATCACGGGCGTCAAGGCCGCCCTGACGGCCGTCGACGCGACGCCGTTCTTCGCCCATTACGGCGACAACGAATGGGCCGCGGTGAAGACCTACCAGGCTGCGCAGGTCAAGTACGCCTCCGACCCGGTCATCAAGAAGTACACCGGCGTGCTCGCCGCCGCCGACGTCTACACGGCAAGCACCGCGTTCGTGCTCCTGGAAGCGGTGCGCCTCGACCTCGGGATCGGCTCGCAGGTTCACCCCTGACAACCCTGGGTCGACCCGCCGGGCGGCCAGCGCACGTTCCGGACCGCCGGGCCGGGGACGTGCTCCCGGTCCTGCGCTGCCTACGCTATGGGTGTGGATCTTGCAGCGGTGAAGGCGGCCCCGACGTCTGTGCTCGTCAGGTGCGCTGTTGCCGCGGCAGCCAACGCGCGAGATCTGCTCGGTGACGCCGAGTGGCTGTCGGCGGCGGCAGACCGCGGAAGCGCATGACACGAACCAGTCAGGCCGCGCCAGCGACTTGTGAGGAGCAGGACACGATGAGCATCGAGCCGTTCCGCATTGACATCCCGCAGGCCGACCTGGACGACCTGCGCGCGCGGCTGGCCCGCACCCGCTGGCCCGACCAGCTGCCCGGCGTGGGGTGGGACTACGGCATACCCCTGGAGTACGTGCGGGAACTCGCCGGATACTGGCGCACCGGCTACGACTGGCGGGTACACGAGCAGAAGCTGAACGGATTTGATCAGTTCACCACCACCATCGACGGGCAGCGGGTGCACTTCCTGCACGTGCGTTCCGCTGAGCCGGGCGCCGTTCCGCTGGTCATCACCCACGGCTGGCCCGGGTCCATCGCGGAGTTCAGCGAGATCATCGGGCCGCTGACCGATCCCGCAGCCCACGGCGGGGACCGAGCCGACGCGTTTCACCTCGTGGTGCCCTCGATCCCCGGCTTCGGGTTCTCCGGCCCGACCAGCGACACTGGCTGGAATCCGCGCCGCATCGCGCGGGCCTGGGACGAGCTGATGGGTCGCCTTGGCTACGATCGCTACGGTGCCCAGGGCGGCGACTGGGGCTCGGCGATATCGAGGGAACTCGGGCTCGTCGCCCCCGACCACCTCATCGGGGTGCACCTGAACATGCTCTCCGCCCGGCCGTCCGACGGCGCGACTACCAACGACCTGACCGATGAGGAAAGTGCCCGCCTGCAGGCACTAAAACACTTCCGGTCCACCGGTTCTGGATATCAGGCGATCCAGTCCACCCGCCCGCAGACACTGGCCTACGGGCTCACCGACTCCCCGGCCGGGCAGCTTGCCTGGATCGCCGAGAAGTTCGGCGAATGGACCGACAACGGGCTCCCCGACCAGGCCGTCGGCCGCGACCATCTACTCACCAACGTCAGCATCTACTGGCTGACCGCAACTGCCGGATCATCCGCCCGCCTCTACTACGAGACCGCGCACACGGGCGGCTGGGGCACACCGGCCACCTCCTCAGTGCCGACCGGCATCGCGGTCTTCCCTCGCGAGATCGCACCGCCCATCCGCCGGTTCGCCGAGCAGTCCAACAACATCGTGCACTGGACCGAATTCGACCGCGGTGGTCACTTCGCCGCCATGGAACAGCCAGGCCTGCTCACCGGCGACATCCGCGACTTCTTCCGTCAGCTCCGCTGACCGGCTACCCGACGGCAAAGCAGGCCAGCAAAACTCCCGCCCGCTTGGCTATCTGGCTATCGTTGGTTTTAGCAGTGCCGGCAGGGCGCGCGACAGGAGCTTGCGATGACACAGGCGATTGATGGGCTCGAGGCTGACCGGGCGGCGTTGCTCGAGATCTGCGCTGGCCTGCGCGAGGAGGACTGGAGCGCGCCAAGTGGTTGCGGCGGGTGGAGCGTGCAGGACGTGGTCGCGCACATGGGCGCGCTTTACTGGCTGGTCGTCGACCGGACGAAACTGCCCGACGTCGGCGACCTGCCGACCGAGCGGGCGCAGGATCTCTACGTCGAGCACCGCCGTTCGATGAGCGCGAAAGAGGTACTGGCTGACTACGAGTCGGTAAGCGCCGCCGCGCTTCCCAGACTGGCGGGCATGGGCGGCCTGGACTTCGAGATGCCGCTTGGCGACCTGGGCACGTACAAGGCGAGCATG
>Ga0134126_10011616_pt1 | contig 11117 bp, 6 predicted proteins | sample KB31752_FD_96881 | JGI IMG/M metagenome (GOLD analysis project Ga0134126, IMG submission 96881) | Terrestrial soil microbial communities with excess Nitrogen fertilizer from Kellogg Biological Station, Michigan, USA - KB3-175-2 | ecosystem: Environmental > Terrestrial > Soil > Unclassified ... | reverse complement strand
TCGATGCTGCCGGTGGTGCGCATCGAAGTGACGCCATTCGCGAGATACAGGCGCGGAAAGCTGAAGCCCATCTCATTGTAGATGGCTACTGCGATGCGGCCGCCGGAGGGGTAGAACATGTGTTCGTGCATGCCGACTAAGCCGGGCAGGACGGTCTTGTTGGAGAGATCGAGGACCTGGGCACCAGCGGGGACCGATGCGCTTGAGGAGTCGCCGATGGATTGGATTTTGTCGCCGGAGATGATGATGGTTTGGTCGTTGCGCGCCGCCGAGCCTGTTCCATCGATGACGCGGACGTGTGTGAGCGCGATGACGGGCGCGCTGACTTTGACGAATTCTCGGACGCCGGGGGCGAGCGAGGGAGAAGCTTGCGCGCGAAGGTGAGGCGCGGTGCAGAAACTCAAAACGAAGAGCGCCGCTGCAAACACGAGCCGTTTCATTTGTTGTGTCCTTTCACGAATGACATTGCAAAAAAGCCCGCTTGCTACGGAAAAGTAATCGTTCTCCAATGTGCGCGCCATTTTGCTCCAACACCTCTGTGGTGGCAAGCGGCGTAAGAATGCGAAGCGTGCCAAAACGTGGGTGCAGTAATTTGCGAGCGGGCTCGTTGACTTGGCGTTGCGCGGGGAATAGGCTGGCGTGATTTTCCAATCGAGGTGAGGGATGCAGATCGAGGCGTTTGAACTGGAACGGTGGCAATCGGTATGGGAGAACCGCGTCGAGCTGAATATCGCGGAGAGCGGCGTTGAGCCACTGAGCATGCGGGAACTGGTCGAGGATGCGGCGGATTTGGAGCGCGTGCTTGATACGCGTTTGGGGTATCCGCAAACGAATGGCAGCGAAGAACTACGCGGACGGATCGCGGCGCTTTACCCAGGTGCGAGGGCGGAGAACGTCCTGCTGACATGCGGCGGCGCGGAAGCCAATTATTTGGTGACTTGGGGGCTAATCGAACGCGGTGACGAAGTGATTTTCATGCAGCCGAATTATATGCAGGTGGCTGGATTGGCGCGCGGTTTTGGAGCGGAGCTGAAGCCGTGGTGGCTACGGGAAGAATTGCAATGGGCGCCGAGTGTCGATGAGCTGTCGCGGGTGGTGACGCGGAAAACGAAGATGATCGCGGTTTGCAATCCGAGCAATCCGACCGGAGCGGTGTTGAGTGAAAATGCAGTGGACGCGATTTGCGCGGCAGCGCGAAAAGTTGGCGCATGGATTCTGGCCGATGAGGTATATCGCGGCGCGGAATTCAGCGGGGAAACGACGTCCAGTTTTTACAGACGATACGAGCGCGTGCTGTGCACGGCGGGTTTGTCGAAGGCATACGGATTACCGGGGCTGCGGACCGGATGGCTTGTAGGGCCGGCCGAGATGGCGGAAAAATTGTGGGGCTATCACGATTACACAAGCATCGGACCCACAATGCTTACGGACCGGATTGCGGCGCTAGCCCTCAAACCGGAGCGGCACGCGCGATTGCTCGAGCGCACGCGAAAGATTTTGCGCGACAATTATCCGGCGATGCGCGACTGGCTGCGCAAACACGAGGATTTGTTCACGCACGTGCCGCCGCGCGCGGGCGCGATTGCGTGGATCGGATTTCGCAACAAATGGAATTCGGCAGATATTGCTGAGGAATTGCGGGTGAAGAAGGGCGTATTGCTTGTGCCGGGCGAGCAGTTTGCAATGCCAGGGTATTTGCGCATTGGCTTTGGCGAAGACGCAGGAAAACTGCAAAAGGCGCTCGGAAGATTTGATGAATGGATTGCAGAGCGGTCGTGAGTCAATAGCGCGACCCGCAACGTCGCGGTCAGGAGTCGAAGCATTATAGGGAGCCGGTACCCGCCGCAGGTGCGCGTACGCGTTGAGCCTCGTATTTGCGCAAGGTCGCATTTATGGGTTTCAGATCTGGCGATTATCTTGACGTCCTGCAAGGTAAGTGATACTGAATCACACAATATCCGGGGTCTGAGCGGGGAACCTGACGTGGGGTAAGCCCGGTGGTATCGACCTCGGCTGCGCGTGGTTTCCCGTGAGGTGTTGCGGCTCCAAAGTCCGCATCCAGGAGGAGAATCCATGAGATCCACAAGACTGTTGGCATGTGCATTGTTCTGCCTGTTCTTGGCGGGGGGCATGGCGCACGCGCAAGGCGTAGGAGCCTCTGGAAACATCAGCGGAACAGTGACCGATCCCTCGGGGGCCGCGATCCCCCATGTGGCGATCACTGCATTGGAAACCGACCGGGGAATTCGGTATTCGTCAACGAGCGACGACGCAGGACGGTATCAGTTCGTCGGTCTGCCGCCCGCAGCATACGACGTGACCGCTCAGGTGTAGAGCTTTCAAACCGTGGTTCAGAAGAGTGTTGTTGTCACCGTAGGCGGCACGGCCATTGTGGACTTTCGGTTGAGAGTGGCCACTGCGGCCGAAACAGTGGAAGTCAGCGCGCAGCCCCCCGTCGTTGAAACAGAGCGCGGCAGCCAGTCGGACACGCTAACGGATCGCTATATCACGGACCTACCCATCGACCGTCGCGATTACCTCACTTTTACACTATTGATGCCGGGCGTTTCGAACTCGACACGCTTGGCGGATGACCAGGATTTTCGAGTCAAGCAGACGCCTCAAAGCGGACTTTCGTTTTACGGAAGCAACGGCAGAGGAAACAGCGTGACAGTGGACGGCGGCGAAGCCAATGACGATGCGGGCGGCGTGCGCCTGACTGTGAGCCAGGATGCCGTGCAGGAGTTTCAGGTCAATCGCAGTAACTATGCCGCTGATTTGGGAGGGGCCACGGGCGCGAGTATCAACATCGTGACGAAATCCGGCACGAACGATCTGCATGGCAGTTTGTATGGTTATTTCCGCAATGATGCGATGGACGCGCGTGACCCATTCGCCTTCAGTCAGGCGTTGCAACCCGGCGGAGCATTTTCCTTCACAGCGCAGGGTCAGCCGATTAAGAATTCGCTGAGCCGTTATCAGTACGGCGGAACGTTGGGAGGGCCGATTCACAAGGACAAAACCTTCCTGTTCGTAGGATTCGAAGGTCTGCTACAAGACTCACAGAATGCAGTGCCTCTGCTGACGAACAGTTTCATCTTTGCAGGTCCCACCGCCGCAGCCCCGACTACGTTTGCGCCCGGTGATCCGAGAGCCGCGCAGCAAGCGATCGTCAGCGCGCTGGCTGCCGATCCGGGAAACCCGTTCGTGCCTTGCATCAACAACCCTAACGGCACGATCACTTCTTTGCCTGCACAAACTTGCGCTGGAGCGCTGCAGAGCGGCTTGACGGTTAGTCCAGTCACTGGCTTGACGCCCATCCAGAACGGGTTGAACAACTTCCTTATAAACCAGTTTGAGTCAAACGGCGGACTCTTCAATTACAACACACGCGAATACTTGGTTTCGGGACGCCTCGATCACCATTTCAATGACTCGAATCAGGTGTCCTTCGATTACCGGTACGGGCATGATTTGGAGCAATCTCCGGACGTGCAATCGCTCACCGGTTTTTCCGCTGGCAGTTCAATTCACACCTATGACAGCACCATGCTCGGCTCGTGGTATCACGAGTTCAGTCCGACAGCGCAAAACGAGGCTCGAATACAGTGGGACTATGAAAGCTTTAACGTGATTCCGAACGAGCCGGGCGAAGTAGGACTGCAAATCCCTGGCTTCGCAAACAGTCTTGGTACGAACATCTTTCTGCCGAACCTGACCATCTTGCGCCGCTACGAATTCACGGACAACGTCACGATGATTCGCGGAACCCACACCATGAAATTCGGCGGGACCGCTCTGCTTCGTGGCAACCACACGGAATCGCATACATTTTTCCCGGGCCGCTTTGTCTTTGGAGAACTTCCCGGCGTTGCGCTCAGTCCGTGCTTGGCAAACCCCAACGGTCCAGTCACAGCTAATCCTCAAACGGCCGGTTGCAACCTGCCTAGCACGCTGAATCCTGCGGCAATTGATTCTCTCCAGGCTACGTCGCTCGGCGCGCCGCAGATATTCCAGCAGGGTTTTGGGAATCCCGCCTATCCGGGCTATACACGTCCGTTGGCCTCCGTATACTGGCAGGACTCCTGGAAAGTGCGTTCGAATTTCACGTTGAATTATGGGCTGCGATATCAGGCAGACAAACAATTCCTGCCCTTAAACAGCGAGTATCGCGACTTCGCTCCGCGTATATCGTTCGCGTGGGACCCGTTCAGCGACCATAAAACCGTGATCCGCGGAGGGTACGGCATTTTCTACGGCCCCGTGGATGCGCAGATCCCTCAAGTGGATCTGAGCCTGGGCGTTTTGAATAGCAATTACAGCACGGTTGAAAACCAGAATAATAAACAGCAGGTTCCCGATCAGGTCAACAACGTAGTCAATACTTGCGGAATCGCATTCACGGGTTCGCCTTTCACCGGGAACGGCAACAGTCCCTGCACGCGCTTCATTTCCATTTATATCGATCCACTGACTCCAACCGGCATTCCCGGATTGCAAAACTCAGCGGTTGTTTTCCAGACACTCTTCGCCACAGGGAAGATCCAGTGCACAAGCCCCTCTGCGGGAAACGCAGCGTGCATAACGCCCACGGATCTGGCTCCATTTGGAATTCGTGTTGCCAATAGCGGTGCGCTCTCGCCGCTTCAAGTGATTTTCAGCAATCCACCGAATTATAGGACTCCCTATTCGCAGCAGGCCTCTCTGGGCATCGAGCGTGAGATTGGGAATGGGCTCTCTGTCTCGATCAGCGGGATTTATTCCCATACTCAGAGGCTTCCTGTGGCGATAGACACGAATCTACTCCCGGCGCCGACGAGCACCGTAACCCTCGCCAATGGCAAGAATGTTTCCTATCGGAATTGGAACACGAGTCCCGCGACCGACCCGCTCGGCGGCGCGGAAGGACTACCCTGTGCCCCAAATCCATTCGCTTGTTTCGTGAATCCGCTCATCGTCCAAAACAATCAGTACACTTCCGCGGCATCCGCTCTTTACGAGGGTGGCATTGTGGAAGTCAAGAAACGCTTTGGCAATCACTACACGGTTTTTGGGAATTACACCTACAGCAAAGCCTACGACACTTCGACGGATTTCAATTCGGATTACGGCCCGCAGGATCCGACCAACCTGGGTCTCGACCGCGCTCTCTCTGAATTTGACGAGCGTCATAAACTGGTGATCGCGGGAGTGTTCGACAGTCCTTGGAAGGAAAGCGTGCTGTCCGGCTTCCAGCTCGCTCCCATTTTTTCATACCACAGCGGACATCCGTTCAATTTGCTGGCCGGCGGAGAAGTGAATGGCAACAATCACACCACCAATGAACGTCCCATTGGCGCTCCGCGCGACTCCGGACTCGGACCGAATTATATCGACTTCGACATGCGCCTGACGTGGCAGCACAAACTCGGCGAAAAGACCAACCTCCAACTCACCGCGGAGGGATTCAATCTGGCGAACCGCACGAATTTTGCCAGCGTGAACAACGAAGTGGGCCCTTTTTTCGGCTTCACGCCGGGTTTCACCACTTTCAATGTGCACGGGAACGCGGCGCTCTCGCCGAGCCAGCCGTTGGGGTTTACCTCGGCGCTTCCCAAGCGCGAGATCCAACTCGGTCTTCGGCTCAGCTTTTGACGAGTTCGAATTCGGCAGAATCCGTAGTGAAAGCGACGGCAATGAATCTTATCAATCACAAATTTGAACTGGCAGCTCGTCCCGTGGGCATGCCAAAACGAAGCGATTGGAATTATAAAGAAGAGTTGGTACGGGAATTGGGCGATGGGGAAGTGCTGGTAAAGATTCTTTACATTTCGCTTGATCCAGCCATGCGGGGTTGGATGAATGAGAGCAAGTCGTATGTTCCCCCCGTGGGCATTGGCGAGGTGATGCGCGCTTTGGCGCTCGGCCGAGTTTCCGCGTCGAGGAATGCCAGTTTTGCGGTCGGGGATCACGTCTACGGCCCGTTGGGAGTGCAAGAATTCGCCATCACAGACGGCAGAGCCATCGCGAAGGTGGATCCTCGAATAGCGCCCCTCCCGGGTTACCTCAGCGTGTTAGGGATGCCGGGAATGACTGCCTATTTTGCGCTGCTGGATGTAGGGAAGCCACAGCCAGGACAGACTGTAGTCGTGTCCGGCGCAGCCGGAGCTGTTGGTAGTGTGGTCGGCCAGATAGCCAAGATCAAGGATTGCCGAGTGGTGGGCATCGCCGGCGGCGCGAAGAAATGCAGCTATGTTGTGAACGAATTAGGCTTCGACGCAGCCATTGATTACAAGACGGAGGATCTCGCAAAGGCTCTGCAGAAGTATTGCCCGCGGGGCATTGACGTTTATTTTGACAACGTTGGCGGGGACACACTGAATATTGCACTGGCGCAACTTGCCCGCGGCGCGCGCGCCGTCATCTGCGGTGCTATCTCGCAGTACAACAACACCACTCCGATCAGAGGGCCATCGAACTATCTTTCGTTACTAATCAATCGAGCCAGCATGATCGGCTTTTTGGTTTCTGATTACGCCGCCCGATACGGCGAAGCCGCGCGTGAGATGGCTGGTTGGATGGCGCAAGGAAAACTCAAATCGCGCGAGGATATCGTCGAGGGCCTGGAGACATTCCCCGAAACGCTACTCAAGCTTTTCACGGGCGAGAATTTTGGCAAGCTCATGATCAAGGTCTAGCGCCGAAATCGTCGTCCGCTGTCAATCCAGTGCGGGAAGGCCGACGCGTCTCAACAGATCTTCGAAGGCAGGATTGCTCCGCAAAGCGTCCATGCTCGGGTCCAGATGAAGATAGATCAGCCAATGAGAGTGGTCCTCCCAGGATTTCTCCAAGTATTCAAGCGCTCGCTCGTTTTCTCCCAAGCCGATATGGATTCCAGCGAAGAAGTGAGGCGCGACATATTTTTGCTTTGCCAGTTCCGTCAGGTCATCGAGCACCTGCCGTGCTTCCTTTGTTTTTCCCGACTCTCCGTAAGTATGCGCCAGCGCCGCGCGCATCAAAGGGCTACCGCCTGAGAGGTTCACTCCCTTCTCACCCGCGGTGATGGCCAAGTCGTAGCTGCCAGTTTTCCGGTACAGAAGGCCGAGAATCCAATGCGTGACGGGGTAGTTCGGATCCAATTCGACAGTTCGCAGGAGTTGTTCGATGGCTTCGTCGTATCGACGGGCCATGTAGAAGGCCCATCCGATGGCGACACTGATAATGAGGGACAGCGGATCCAGCTCCTGGCTGTTTTTCATCTTGGCGATAGCTTCTAACTGATGGCCCATGGTCATCACATACTCGGCATGCCAATGATTGGCGGTTGGATAAGCGGGATTTAGTTCAAGGCTGCATTTGAATTCTGCCTGAGCCTCTTGCCACCGCCAATCGTAAAGCCACAACGCGGCTGCCAGAGGCGTGTGGGCTTCGCCGAGATCCGGGTCGAGCCGCAGGGCAGTCATCGCGGCTGCTTTGCCTTTCGGGAACGCGTCCTTCGGCGGCAGATAGCTGTTCCATCCCAAGAGCACGTACGATTCAGCCAAACCAGTGTAGGCGAGAGCGTAGCTGGGGTCCTTCTCGACCGCTTGCTGAAAGTAGCTGATCGCTTTGTAGAACCCTTCTTCCGTCCATCTATTCCAATGATGTCGGCCTTGTAGGTAGAGCCTGTAAGCCTCTGCATCTTCTGTATCGCGTCTGATTAGCCGCTTTTTTTCAGCCCGCGTTAGCTGTAAACGCAATTTCCCCGATATCTCGTTGGAGATTTCGTCTTGGATCAGAAAGATGTCGCCAGGTTTGCGATCGAATTGCGCGCCCCACAATTGTGCGCCTGTTGCTACATCGACTAGCTCGGTCCCAATGCGCAAGAAGCCGCCGCTTTGCATCATTCTTCCAGTGAGCACGGCGCGCACATTGAGCTCGCGGCCCACGGCTTGAGGGTCAATCTCTCGGCCCTTGTACCGAAATACAGTGCTCTGCGCCATCACGCGCAGTCTTGGCACCGTCGCCAGGATATTGATAAGACTCCCGGCAATCCCGTCGCTGAGGTATTCGTTTTCAGGGTCGCGACTAACGTTCTCGAAAGGCAAAACCGCAAGCGAGCCAATGATCTTTGAAACTCGTCCTGGGCGGAGCGTTCTTGTTTGCGCCGTCGAAGTCCCAGATTTCAGCTCGCTGTTCGAAGATGAAGGACTTGTGGTTGATGTGACGACTGATTCCGCGTCTCCTTCCCGATCTCTCTGGCCCGAATCTGTATCTCGTTTCAGTCGTTGGAGGTCAGCAAGCATGTCGGCTGCGTGCTGGTAACGGTGGTTCCTATCCTTGTGGAGAGCCTTGTCGATGATGCTCTCCAGCCTCGGCGGAATATCGGGATTGATACTCCGCACGGAAACAGGTGGCCGCGTCAAAACAGCCTCGATAATCATGCCGCCCGCGCCGCCGCCAAATGCCTGGCGCCCTGTTGCCATTTCATACAGCACGAGACCCAGCGAGAAAATGTCCGTGCGTGGGTCCAGATCGTCTCCGCGTACCTGCTCGGGTGACATGTAGGACAGTGTGCCGCTTATAATTCCAACGATGGAACTGGAATCCGACGGTTGGCCGCCGAGCGCCGCGTCCACTCCCGCGATGCCTTTGGAAACGAGCTTCGCAAGCCCAAAATCGAGAACTTTTGCTTGTCCGCGCTTTGTCACGAAGATATTCGCGGGTTTAATGTCGCGGTGAATAATTCCTTCGGCGTGCGCCGCATCCAGGGCTTCCGCTATCTGGATCCCAAGCTTCAGTATTTCTTCGAGAGGAAGCGGTTTCCCATGGATGTGACTGCGCAGAGTTTCGCCATCGATGAACTCCATGGCGATGAACGCGCGGCCATCCTGCTCGCCGATGTCGTAGATCGTGCAAATGCCCGGATGGTTTAGGGCGGACGCGGCCCGCGCCTCGCGTCGGAACCGCTCGAGCGCCTGCGGTTGTTGTGCCAGTTCTTCAGGGAGGAGTTTCAGCGCTAACGCACGGTCAAGCCGGCTATCGTGGGCCTTGTACACGACGCCCATCCCGCCGGCGCCGAGTTGCTCCAGGATGCGATAGTGCGAAATGGTCTGACCAATCATAGGCGGGCAAAATTTCGCGTGAGCGGCCAGCTCAGACTACAGCGTTGGATCGTCGGGATCGGCTTCCTTGAATGATTTTCTTCGTTCCGTCTTTGGTGGTTTGGGCGATCCGATCAGATTCAGAACAGTCGAGCCTTCCCCGAAGTTATTCGCAGCCGCTAGGGGCTCTTGCTCAAGCGTTACGTTCTTGTTGCATACTGTACAAACAAGAGCTGCGTAAGCGCCGCCATCCGCCTGTCTGAACATATTGCAGCGCATGACGCGCCCGCAACATACAGGAACCCACATCGTGGAAGCGTTGTGCACAGCCATGAGCCTCCTCGCGGGAAGCGAATGCGCGCGATTATACACTGAAATCCGCTTGCTCAGATTCAGACCGCGGGGAATTCTTCGCGCGGTTGAAAGCCGAGAAAGCCAATGTTGGTAATTTGGTGGGCCCGCAAGGATTTGAACCTTGAACCAACGGATTATGAGTCCGCTGCTCTAACCGTTGAGCTACGGGCCCCGCAGTTGTAATCGGTTGATGTTATATCGATTTGAGAGGAATCGGTGGAAGATTCGCGTGCTCTAAAACCGGCGCGCTGCAGCGAATTTGGAATCGCTCACTCCGTTGCTAGTGTCGGTCGCTCTTGATGTCTAACAATCACCACTGCCGTTGCCATCATTCCAGCTTTCATCCAAATGACGATTTCTGTGAGATGATTCCGCCGGCGCGGGGCAACTACAGGCTCGGCGCGCGTGGAGAGGCTTCTGCGGATGTCCAATTCTGTGGTGGATGCGGGAGTGATCGAGAAGCCGCCCCCATCGCGTGCGCGGCGCTGGATTATCCTCGCGGCGATCGGCATCGCCTGCTATGGCGGCTACTACGCGTTCGACTACATTGGGCCGCTCGCGCCACTTCTCAGCCGGCAACTTCACTTCTCAAATACCGACATCGGGTGGCTCCAGGCCGTCTACAGCCTTCCCAGCATCGTCGCGATGCTCGTCTGCGGGGTCATCATCGACCGTTTGGGAACGCGAAAGTCGCTTTCCATTTTCGGTGGGTTCATCTTCGTTGGCCTTGTCGTTACCGCGCTCAGTCCGCGGCTGGGCATGATGATCGTCGGCCGCCTATTCGTTGGCTCGGGCGGCGAAGCGCTGGCACTGGCCGCAAACGTCGGCGTGGCCCGATGGTTCTGGCACGATGGGCTTAGCTTGGCGTTCGGCCTCCGAGGGTCGGCGGCGAGGCTGGGATCGCTGAGTGCTCAAGCTTCCCCGGCATGGGCGGCTGGTGCGTACACTTATTGGCGCTGGCCTCTTCTTCTCGGTGTCGGCTTCGGCGGGCTCTGTCTGTTCGGCGCTGCGCTCTACTGGATGCTCGATTACCGCGGTGAGCGCCGATTCGCTCTGGGACATACCGCACGAAGCACGAAGATCCCTCTCGGCGAAATCTTTCGTTTCAATCGATCGTTCTGGCTGATTGCAGCGCTGTGCGTCACGTTTTACGGCTGCATATTCCCGTTCGAGACGTTTGGACAGAAATTCCTGATTGAGGCGCGGCACGTCACTCCACAAACCGCATCGCTGCTGGTGAGCATGGAGCCGTTTTTTTCGCTGATCGGCATGCCGATCTTCGGCCTGCTTGTCGATCGCTATGGCCACCGATCACTGCTCATGATGTTCGGCTCACTGCTCATCGTGCCGGTGTTTCCCATGCTCGGCTTCTCCAACATTCCGCCGGCAATTCCGATGGCCATGATGGGTGTGGCGTTCGCGCTGGTGCCGGCGGTGATGTGGCCGGCGCTTGTCTACGTGGTAGAAAAATCGCGACTCGGCTTGGCCAACGGCATGTTGGACTCCGTGCAGCAACTCGGGCTCGTGGTCATCAATCTGCTGATTGGTTGGGCGAACGACCACTGGCTGGCGAGCGCGACCAACGCGGCTGGCTACCATGCCGGCTTGTTAATGTTCACGGCGATTGCGGTTTTGGCCGTGCTGTGCGCGTTCGCTTTGTGGCGTGTGGAAACGGGTCCAACTTCGCACGGCTTGGAGACT
>Ga0134126_10011615_pt1 | contig 11118 bp, 10 predicted proteins | sample KB31752_FD_96881 | JGI IMG/M metagenome (GOLD analysis project Ga0134126, IMG submission 96881) | Terrestrial soil microbial communities with excess Nitrogen fertilizer from Kellogg Biological Station, Michigan, USA - KB3-175-2 | ecosystem: Environmental > Terrestrial > Soil > Unclassified ... | reverse complement strand
GGTACGCTGCTCAATGCGGCGGTCACCCTGGCGCTGACCGTCGGCGGCGGCATCGCGGCCATCGACGCGCTCTGGCGTCACACGGGCTGGGGCGAGCCCTGGCTCGGAATCGCGGTGATCGGCGCGGTTGCCGCCGCTGTTGGAATCATCAGCCTGCCTCTGTCGCTCGTGCGCACTTTCCGTCTCGAGGCTCGCTTCGGATTCAACCGCACGACGCCCCTGATCTTCCTCGCCGACCTCGGCAAGGGAATCGTGCTCGCGGCACTCATCGGCGGCCCGTTGCTTCTCGCGGTGCTGGTGCTCATGGACCACGCGGGCCGCTGGTGGTGGCTGGCGGCATTCGGCTGCTGGCTCGCGGTGACGCTGCTCATCACCTGGGCCTGGCCGGCTTTCATCGCTCCTCTCTTCAACAAGTTCTCACCGCTCGAGGATGCTTCGCTCAAAGACCGCATCGAGGCGCTGCTCGTGCGCTGCGGCTTTCGCTCGAGCGGCGTGTTCGTCATCGACGGCTCTCGCCGCTCGGCCCACGGTAATGCGTACTTCACGGGCATCGGCAGGCACAAGCGAATCGTGTTCTTCGACACGCTGCTCAAGCAGCTTGTGTCTTCGGAGATCGAGGCCGTGCTCGCTCACGAGCTCGGCCACTTTCGCCTGCGGCATGTCCGCCACCGGATGCTCGTGTCCGTCGTTACGATGCTCATCGCATTCGCGCTGCTCGGCTGGCTCGCCGCCAGACCAGCCTTCTATCATGTGCTCGGCGTGCCCAGCCCGTCGGCGCATGCGGCGCTCCTTCTCTTCGCGCTGGCCGGTCCCGTGGCGCTCTTCTTCACTACTCCCCTGGGCTCGCTCTGGTCGCGCCGCCACGAGTTCGCGGCGGACCGCTTCGCCTCCCAACATTCGAGCGCACAGGAGCTCGCCTCGGCTCTCGTCAAGCTCTACCGCGATAACGCCAGCACGCTCACGCCCGACCCGCTCTACACCGCTTTCTACTATTCGCACCCGCCGGCGCTCGAGCGCATAGCGCGACTGACTGGCGGCTCGCCTGCCGAGTTCTAGCGGATGGCGGCGGCGATCTGCCTGATCCCATCGCGGATCGCCGCCTCACTGAGCCGCGCGTAGCCGAGCAGGATCCCGGGCCGAAGAGCGCGTTCGGCAAAATACTGTGAGACGCCGGCAACGCGTACGCCGCGTGCGGCCGCGGCGGCGATCGCGGCTTCCTCGGACATTGCGCAATCGAGCCAGAGCACGACGTGCGCACCGGCGCCATCGCCGGTCACGATGACGCGGCTGCGGAGGTGATCATGAACAGCTTCGAGCAGCGCGGCGCGGGCCGCGGCATTCCGCCGGCGGACCCGGCGCAGATGCCGCTCGTAGAGCCCCGATGCGATCAGCTCGGCGAGCGCCTCCTGCTCGAAGATTCCGTTGTGGCTGTCGCACAGCCGCTTTGCCGCCGAAAATACGCCGATCAGGGTCGGCGGTACGACCAGATAGGCCGCACGAAGCGCCGGCAGAATCGTCCGCGAAAACGTGCCGATATAGATGACCCGGCCTTCCGTATCGAGGCCATGGAGCGATTCGGCCCGTGGTCCCTGGCAGCCGAATTCGCCGTCATAATCGTCTTCGATGATCAGCGCATTGGCCCCGGCCGCCCAGGCGATGAGCTCCCGGCGGCGGGCCAGCGAAAGAATGGCACCGGTTGGAAACTGATGCGGAGTCACGAAGACTGCCCGGGCACCGGATGGCAACTTCCCTGGAATCAGGCCATCACCGTCGACCGGCACCGGAAACACCTCTGCCCCAGCCGCCTTGAGGACGTCTCTCATGCCTTTACAAACAGGCTCTTCGATCGCCATCTGGTGACCGCGCTCGAGCAGAACGCGGGCGACGAGGTCCAGGGCCTGTTGAGGGCCGTTGGTGATCAGAATCTGCTCGGGATCGCAAACTACACCGCGAGAGCGCTTCAAATGAGCGCAAAGGGCCTCACGCAGCCGACTGTTGCCATCGGCGGAGTATTCCGCGCCAGGCGCGAGAGCTCGAGCCTGCTCCAGGAGAATCCGGCGCCACCTCGCAAACGGGAAGGACCACAGATCGCCCTCACCATAGGTGAAGTCATAGCGGCAGCCCTGGGGGCCGAGGTCCGGAAAGGCGGGCTCCGAGGCGCGTCCCGCCGCGAAGGCGCCGAACCGTGACAGCTCGAACCGCGTGTGTGCCCTGGCCGCGCGGACGCGCTTCTCGCCGGCCAATCCCTTGGAGACATAGGTCCCCGAGCCGGTGCGGCCGATGAGGTAGCCCTCGGCCTCGAGCTGCTCATAGGCTAGCAACACGACGGTTCGCGAGACATTGAGTTGATCCGCGAGATCGCGGCTCGAAGGCAGGCGCTTGCCGCCGTCGAGCTCACCGCTCAGTATGCGGGCGCGCAGCCCCACGTAGATCTGGCGGTACAGCGGCTGCCGTCGTCCGTTAATCGGTATCAGTAAGTCCATGGGACTTGAGTTGACATCAACCCTGCTTCAGGCTAAAGGGCCCGCCGCCGCATGTCAACTTGGCAGGGCGTGATCACGCCCAGAGCATTGCGCCCCGCCCCTTTCGCGACGGACCGGAAGAGCACGTCGACGGACGGGCAGTGCCGGTTGACCGGCGGCCCCTCGCGAATTTCCACGTAGTCCGGACCCAACAGCAGAATTATCGCAAAGTGCTGCGGGCTCGGACAGGTGAGCCGGGCTCCAGTGTCGGGATTACTCGGCTGCGGGGCCCCGGCCTTGACAGCAGCAGAATTGCCCGATAGCGTGGGATTCATGATGAGGACGGCGCGCAAACAACAATCGCCCCGCAACAATGTCGCGGGCAATGCGTGCGTCCGTTCCGAATCCGCGGCCTGAAGGCCGAACCCGTTCCGAACATCCACTCTCGCAAAACCCGCCGTCGGCGGGGTTCATGCGGGCTCCGCCGGCGCGCCGAAGGAGCCCGACAATGTCACTTCCCGGTTCCGACGCCGACATCGAGCACATCGCCCGCGGATTGATCGGGCGCACTCTGCCCAAATCCGGCTGGACGCATGCCGCGCATTTCGCCGCGGCGTTTTGGCTGCTGCGGGATCGCGGCGATGCCACTTTCCGCGACCTGCCGCCGCTCATTCGCGCCTACAACGAGGCGACCGGAGTGGCGAATACGGACAGCAGCGGCTATCACGAGACGATCACAGTCGCATCGCTGCGCATCGCGCGCGCGTGGCTGGACCAGCGGGCCGCGATGCCGCTGCATGCCGCCCTCGCGGAGTTGCTCGGCAGTGCCTTCGGCCGGTCCGACTGGCTTCTTGCCTACTGGTCGCGGGAGCGGCTGTTTTCGGTGGCCGCGCGCAGGGAGTGGGTGGACCCGGACCTCCGTGAGCTCGGGTGCTGAGCGGTCGCTGGCATGCGCGCGCCGTTTCAGCGCGGCCGCGGGGGATAGGGCTTGCCGTCCCTGTGCAGGAACGTGCGCTCACCGGTCGGGATCGTCAGATCGATGTCGGGATAGTCGACGCCATCGCGCTCGGGATTGCGCGAGCCGACCTCGAGGACGACGGCCTCAGCGCCGCTGCGGTTCTGCAGGTGATGGCCGTTGGGCTCGCCCGCCTTGAATCCGGCACAGTCGCCAGCCCGCAGCACCTCCTCGCCTGCATCGCTCACGAGCACGACCTCGCCCTCCAGGATGTACACGAATTCGTCCTCGGCCGAGTGCCAGTGGCGCTGGCTGGACCAGACGCCGGGCGGCAGGCGCAGGAGGTTGACGCCGAAATGGGTCAGTCCGGCGGCATCGCCCAGCCGTGAACGCTGGCGCTGCCGACAAGGCTCGCCATAGGGGTCCGGATAGGCGCTGCCGAGTGCGATTTTGACCGCCGAGATATCTATTTTCTTCATCTGCTGTCTCCGACAAAATGCGGGCGTCGCTAGCCGAAGTCTACATCTGCCGAGGCCACGATCGATGAGCAGCTCCGACGTCAGTTTCCTTTTCGACCTCGACGGTACACTGGTCGACAGTGTCTACCAGCACGTGCTCGCGTGGCAGGAGGCGCTCCATGCCGCCGGCATCGAGCTGTCGGTGTGGCGCATTCACCGCAAGATCGGGATGAGCGGCGGCCTTTTCACCGAGATGCTGCTGCGCGAGACGCCGATCGAGATCACTCCGGCTCTCCTGGACACCCTGCAGCGCAAGCACGCCGAAGCCTACACACGCCTCGCCCGCTGGGTGCGGCCGCTGCCGGGCGCGATCGAGCTGCTGCGCTATCTGACCGACGCCCGCATCCCCTGGGCGATCGCCACCAGCGGCCGCATGGGCTCCGCGAAATACAATCTCGATGCATTACGGGTCGATCCTTCGCAGGTACCGGTGGTCACCCGCGACGACGTCCGCCACGCCAAGCCCGATCCCGATCTTTTCCTCGCGGCCGCCTCACGCCTGGGCGCCGACATAGAGTCGGCAGTCATCATCGGCGACAGCATCTGGGACATGCTGGCCGCGCGGCGCGCCCGCGGCCTCGGAGTGGGCCTCCTTTCGGGCGGCTATGGCCAGGACGAGCTCGAGCGCTCCGGCGCCGTGCGGGTATACGAAGATCCGGCCGACCTCCTGCGCCACATAGACGAGATCGGCGGCCGGGCCTAGCCGAGCCGAGATTCCCAGCCGAGATTGTCCTATGCGGAAATTGCTGCCTTGCCTTCTCCTTGCATGGCTCGCCTTTGCGGGTACCGCGCGCGCTGACGGCGCCACGGACTCCAGCGGCAAGCATCCCATCGCCATCGTGATCCACGGCGGCGCGGGAACGATCCGCCGCAGCGACATGACGCCTGCGCAGGAAGCAAAGTACCGGAAGGCGCTAACCCAAGCACTGCGAGCAGGATACGGAGTGCTGCAAGGAGGCGGCCGGGCGATCGATGCGGTGCAGGCGGCCATCGTGATCATGGAGGATTCTCCGCTCTTCAACGCCGGCCGCGGCGCGGTCTTCACGCGCGGCGGACTCAACGAGCTCGACGCCGCAATCATGGACGGTGCGACGCTGGAGGCCGGCACGGTCGGGGCCGTGCAGCACATCCGTAATCCGATCAAACTCGCTTATGCCGTCATGACGCAGACGCCGCACGTGATGCTCGTCGGTGAAGGCGCGGAGCAGTTTGCCTGGGCGCACGGCTTCAAGTTCACGCCGGACTCGTGGTTCTACACCGAGCGCCGCTGGAAGGAGCACATCGACGGACTCGGCCACATCTCGGAGCGCATGGCGGGTACACCGGAGCGGCTGGTCTCGGGTCGCGGCTGGGCCTACGGCACGGTGGGAGCGGTTGCGCTCGACCGGGCGGGGCACATCGCCGCCGCCACCTCTACCGGCGGCCTCACCAACAAGATGGACGGGCGCGTCGGGGACTCTCCCATCATCGGCGCGGGCACGTACGCGGACGATGCCACCTGTGGCGCCTCCGGCACCGGAACCGGCGAGTACTACATGAGGCTCGACCTGACGAAGTCGATCTCTGATCTCATGGCTCTCCAGGGCTGGACCCTGCAACACGCCGCCGACTACATGATCAATGACCGGCTGGTGAAGCTCGGCGGCCAGGAGACCGGGGGTGTCATCGCCCTGGATGCCAAGGGTGACATCGTGACGCCCTTCAACACCTCGGGAATGTACCGCGGCTGGATCGGAACCGACGGCCACATGACCGTCAAGATCTACAAGGGTGAGTGAATGTCAGGCACAGCGGCTGGCCGCGTCCTCGGTAAGGCCCGCCTGCTCCCTCCCGACCCGATCCCGGCGATGTGACAGCTTCATCCTGTACATGCTCTCGTCTGCGATCTTCAGCAGGCTGTCGGTATCGCCGGCGTCCCGGCCGTAAATGCTGATGCCGAGACTCGCCTCGACACGCAGCGACCTGCCGCCGACGTTGACAGGCGCCCCGATGGCATCGGTTGCAGCGACCGCGCTCCTGCGGGCCTCGGCGGGGTCGCTCACCCCGGGCAGGACTATCACGAACTCATCCCCGCCGATGCGCGCGGCGAGATCCGATTGGCGGATGCTGGTCGCGATCTGTCGCGCGACGTGTTGCAATACGGCATCCCCCGCCGCATGCCCGAGACTGTCGTTGATCTCCTTGAACAGATCGAGATCGATGTAGACGAGCGCCAGCGCGCAGTCGCGCCGCGTACCGATCAGCCTTTCCAGGCACTCGTAGAGCGATGCGCGGTTGAGCAAGCCGGTGAGCGAGTCGTGGTGCGCGCGCCGCATCGTCTCGAGAAGCATCTCCCTCTCGCTCGTGATGTCGATCATCGCGCCCGTGGCGCGCGTTGCCGGCTTCGAGCCCGGCACGAACATCCATTGACTGCGCATCCAGTGCAATGCGCCGCTCGGCAGAGTGAGCCGGAATTCGGCCTGCAGGGTCCCGGTCGCGCGCCGGCTGCCCTCACCGCCGGACCACAGAGCGTTGCGGTCATCCGGATGAACCATCGCCTCGAATTCCGTGCGGCTCAGCTCGCACCTGGCGGCAGGGCGCTCCAGGAGCGCGGCGAGGCCGCTCGAGATGGTGACGGTGTCGCGCTCGAAATCCGCTTCCCAGATGCCGAACCGCGCCGCGGTCTCCGCCAGATTGAGGCTCCTCACCGCATCGATGAGCGCCCTTTGGGCGCGGATCCGCTCGATGGCATTGCCCGCGAGCTGGCCCGCCACACGCGCGAGCCGCAGCTCCTGCGGCCGCGGGCGTGAAGCGACGCGCCGGTAGGTCGCAAAGGTCCCGAGCACCGAGCCCTTGGAGTCGCGTATCGGCTGGCTCCAGCAGGAGCGCAGTCCATAGCTCAGGACGAAATCGCGCGCCGCGGCGAAACGATGATCGGTGGCGATGTCCTCGACGATGGTCGTCTCGTTGCGGTATGCGGCGGAGCCACAGGAGCCGACATCGGGACCGATCTCGAGGCCATCGGCGGCATCGAGGTAGGACTGTGGCAGACTCGGACCGGACGCCATCAGCAGCCGCCGCCGATGCACTTCATCGAGGAGCATGATCGTGCAGGACGACTGTGGGGAGATCCGCTCGATGGCGCGCGTCAGGGTGTCGAGCACCGCGGCAAGCGGTGCGCCGTTCGCCACCAGCTCGAGCATGGCACGCTCGGTCTCAGTGACCAGCGAGGAGGTGGCGAGCTCCTCCGACTCGCCCGTCTTCGGGCTTCTGAACGCAGCCGCCCGAAGACCGAGCCCTGCACCGGCAGCGGCGGCAATCAGAAGAACCGCAGTCAACTCGAACGGGCTCAAATCACCTCCGGTAGGCGGGCCTGGGAGCCGCGCAACTACCAGCCAGCTTTGTATCAGAGCGGCGGCCGGCCGACAGTGCCGGCGCCGCATTTCGAGCATTTCATGCGTCCCGGCCCGGCGCCCTCAGGTGCCGCCGGCGTGTCCGCGCTGCGGGCCGCCGCAATATGTGATACGGATCGCACCGCGGCGGTTGCTACGCCGCCGCCCGATCCCTGGCCTTGCCGTCCAATTCCCGGATCAGCTCCGTGAGCAGTTTCGCCAGCTCGCCCGCCATGAACGCGAAGTCGAGATCGAACTGCTCGGCCGGATCGATCTCCTCCTCATCCTCGCTCTCGGGGGCGACCTCGAGGAACTCGATGCGTTTGATCTGCAGCTTTTCCGTCAGAACGAAGGAGATCCGGCCGTTCCAGGTCAGCCCGAGCTGAGTGGGACGCTTACCGCCCGCGACATAGGCGCGGACCTCCTTGCCGTCGAGAGGATGCCGGCGATAGCGCACGATGGACTTTGCCGGCTCGCCGGACTGCAGCTCCAGATCCTGCTCGATGGAGAACGTGCCCGCGGCATCGGACTGCATCAGCCACGCCGCCATGCACACGCTCGGCGAGCGCTCCGTGTCCACCTTCTGCACCGCAAGACTGCCCAGCGTATCGCGCAATGTCTCGACGAGCTCCTCGGCCCTGCGATCGCTCGCGGAGTCGACGACCAGCCAACCGCCACGCGGGTCGATCCACGCGCGTGTCATCCGGCGCCGCGTGAGCGCGCGTGCACGCAGCTCTTCCAACACCTGCATCTTCAGGGCGCGCATCTGGCGGCGTCCCATGGGGAAGCCTTGTGTCGCCGCCTGAATGCGCGCGCGCCGCTCGGCTTCCTGCCGCACGATCGAGGCGGGGAGAAGTTTCTGATCGACACCGAGCGCGACCAGGTGATGATCGCCCAGCGTGTGCAGGAGGCGATCCGTCGTGGCCGGCGGCACCCACCCCATGCTGCGCATCTCGAGCGGACTGCACGGCTGCAGCGGCCGGCGCGCGAGCGCCTCCTCCAGGCTGGCCGCGGAGCAGCTCCAATCGGCGGGCAGACGATATACCGTAAGATTCTTGAACCACATGTGAAGAAGCAACGAATCCTGTCGGCGCGGGTACATTGCCCGGGCCGGTTGCCGAGCCCAAAGCGCCGAGGCGCAGGATGGGCCGAATGACCGCCGCGAGGGGCGGGCGAGTCGCGCAGTATAGCGGCGCAAGCGCCGCGCGCTAGAGGCCGCGGATCGGCCGATCGCCCTGGGGCACTCTCATTAACGATTGCAGCGTGTCGTGCGATACAGCGTCAGCAAAACCGTCGAAGCGACCCTGCTCCGCCAGCATCTTCGCGGCTCGCATGAAACCGCCCCACGCTGCGCGTGCAAGCGCGCCGCCCACGCTGATACGACGCACGCCGAGCGCCGCGATCTCCGCGACGGATGCCTTGGCCGCGTAGCCGACGAGCAGATTGACCGGCTTCGGCGCGACGCTCTCGACGACTCGACGAATGTGCTCGGGCGAGCGGATTCCAGGCGCATAGAGGCAATCGGCGCCCGCGCCCGCGTAAGCCTGCAGCCGCGAGATCGTCTCGTCGATGTCGGGCCTGCCCACCAGGAAGCACTCCGCCCGCCCGACCAACAGGGTATCCCCCCCTGCCCGGTCGATCGCCTTGCGCGCCGCGCGCATTCTCGCGACCGCATCATCCACGTCATAGAGTGGCTGGGCGGCATCGCCGGTCGAATCCTCGATGGAGAGTCCCGCCACGCCCGCTTCCACTGCCAGGCGCACGCTCTGCGCGACACCATCGGGATCACGCGCGTAGCCGCTCTCGAAATCGGCATTGATCGGCAGATCCGTCGCTTCGACCATGGCGCGCAGGTGCCCAAGGACCGCATCCCGCGACATCCCGCCATCCGGAGATGCCTGCGACCACGCAAATCCCGAGCTGGTCGTGGCGAGCGCCTTGAACCCGATGGCCTGTAGATAGCGTGCGCTGCCCAGGTCCCAAGGGTTCGGTATGACGAAGCAGCCGCTGCGATGCAGCTCGTGGAAGCGACGGCGCTTGTCGGCGGTGCTCGAAGGGTTCGCGGCCATGGGATCAGCCTCCGGGAGCGGGCTGGCCATCATACTCCCGAGGGAGGGCGCAGCCTCTGCACCTGTAATACTCTACGCGGCCTCGATCAGCGGCCGGCCTGCCGGCCAAAGGTTCCGGCACGTGAGCGTTCGAGCCTGGCTGGCTTTCCTCGCCCTCGGCATCGTCTGGGGCCTGCCGTATCTGTTCATCAAGATCGCGGTCCAGGAAATCTCCCCGTTCGATGTCGCCTGGGGTCGAATCACCCTGGCGGCGCTCATCCTGCTGCCCATCGCCTGGCATCGCGGAGCATTGCGCGCACTTTCCACACACAAGGTCGCGGTGCTGGCTTTCGCCTTGGTGGAGTTCACGATTCCCTTCTCGCTGATCTCGATGGGAGAGCGTTGGATCCCCTCCTCGGTCACCGCGATCCTGATCGCGACGGTGCCGCTGATCATTGCGCTCATCTCGCGCTTCTTCGGCGTCCACGAGCGGCTCGGCGCCCTGCGGCTCATCGGACTCGCAGTCGGCTTCGGGGGCGTCATCGCGCTGGTCGGGTTTGGCGCTCTGTCAGGGCCGCTCGCCTGGGCGGGCGTCGGCTGCGTGACGGCCGCGACCGTCTGCTATGCGGTCGGTGCACTCATCATCGAGAGATATCTGCACGAGGCGGATTCCATCGGCCCCGTCGCCGGCAGCCTCTCCATTGCGAGCCTGCTGCTCCTCGTTCCGGCAATGATTTCCCTGCCGCAGCGCCTGCCGAGTGCCGTGGCACTCTCGTCCGTCGCCATACTGGGCCTGGTCTGCACGGCTCTTTCCATGCTGCTGATGTTTTACGTGGTGAAGAATGCCGGCGCATCGCGGGCATCCATCGTGACTTACATCAACCCGGCAGTCGCCACGCTCCTGGGCATGGTGCTGCTCGATGAGCGCCTCGGCGTCTGGGGGCTGGTCGGTTTCGGCCTGATCCTCGCCGGCTCGTGGCTGGCGACGCGCGGGAGCGCGCCTGCCGCCGACCTCAGCCCATCGACCCCTGCATCATCCCGGGCATCATATTGATGTAGAGGTTGTGCATGATCCAGATGGAGCCGCCGAGGATGATGCATACGACGATGGCCGTGAAGACGAGCGCCATCAGATTCCAACGCTGCTCCTGCGAGCGATTGACGTGCAGAAAATACACCACGTGCACGCAGATCTGCGCCAGCGCGAACACCGCGATGATGATCGGCGTGCCGAGGGGCGCGTGGGTCATCACCAGCCCGAATGGAACGATCGTCAGCGCGATCGCCAGCAGGAAGCCGACGATGTAGGACTTGCGGGAGCCGTGGCCGCCGTGGCTGCCATGGGCGGCGTGACCGGCAAGGCCGTGGACGGCGCCGTGCGGCGCGCGGCCCGCAATGGCCTCGTTGGCGACGCTCATGTCAGGACACTCCGAAGAGATAGACCAGGGAGAACACCCCGACCCAGATGATGTCGAGGAAGTGCCAGAAGAGGCTCAGGCAGGAGAGGCGCGACTCGGTCGCCGGCGTGAATCCCTTCTTCGCCACCAGCACCATCATGATCGCCATCCAGATGAGGCCGCAGGTGACATGCAGCCCGTGCGTCGCCACCAGGGTGAAGAAGCTCGAAAGGAAGGCGCTGCGATCCGGGCCGGCACCCTCGGCGACCATGTGCGCGAACTCGTGCACCTCCATGCCGACGAATGCGAGTCCCAACACGAAGGTCACCGCCAGCCAGCCGAGGGTCGCAGCGCGGCTGCGCCGCCC
>Ga0134126_10011614_pt1 | contig 11119 bp, 8 predicted proteins | sample KB31752_FD_96881 | JGI IMG/M metagenome (GOLD analysis project Ga0134126, IMG submission 96881) | Terrestrial soil microbial communities with excess Nitrogen fertilizer from Kellogg Biological Station, Michigan, USA - KB3-175-2 | ecosystem: Environmental > Terrestrial > Soil > Unclassified ... | reverse complement strand
CGGCGCGCGCTTCGCGAAAGAACATGGCCCCAGCGCCTGCGCCATGGCCTTCCGGGTAAAGAATGCAGGTCACGCTTATCAGACACTCTTGGCCAGGGGAGCGAAGCCTTTCGCCGGCGTGGTGGGGCCGATGGAGCTCAACATCCCCGCCATCGAAGGCATCGGCGGCAGCGTAATCTATCTGGTGGACCGCTATGGCGAACATTCCATCTATGACGTGGATTTCGTCCCCACCGACGCCGCAGCCGGGTTCAAGCACGCTGGTGCCGGCCTCACGCGGATCGATCACGTCACCCACAATGTGTTTCGTGGCAATATGGATGAATGGGCGGGATTCTATGAGCGGCTCTTCAATTTCCGCGAAGTGCGCTATTTCGACATCGAGGGCAAACTCACTGGCCTGAAATCGCGGGCCATGACTAGCCCGGACGGCGAGATCCGCATTCCCATCAATGAATCCGCCGACGACAAATCCCAGATCGAGGAATATCTCCACGCCTATCAGGGCGAAGGCATCCAGCATATCGCGCTGGCGTCCAACGATATCTATGCCTCGGTCGAGAGCTTGCGCCGCTCCGGCGTCACCTTCCAGGATACCCCCGACACCTATTACGAGCGGCTGGACAACCGCATCAAAGGGCATGGCGAGGATGTGGCGCGGCTGAAACGCGACCGTATCCTGCTGGACGGCGAGCGGGACGAGAAGACCGGTCTTCTGCTGCAGATCTTCACCCAGAATGCCATCGGGCCGATCTTCTTCGAGATCATTCAACGCAAAGGCAATGAAGGCTTCGGCGAGGGCAATTTTCGCGCCTTGTTCGAAAGCATCGAAGCCGACCAGATCCGGCGCGGCACACTGCAGGATGTGAAACGATGACCAATGACTGGATCGAATTTCCCCGGATCGAAGGCAAGACTTCGCACCAGGCCCATGCCGACTTGCCGGAAGGCGCGTTCGAGCGGGAGATCGGCCGCGACGGCTTCTATGGACCGGCGACGCATCTCTATCACCGCCATCCGCCCACCGGCTGGACTTCGTTCACCGGGCCCTTGAAGCCGCGCGCGTTCGATGCCAAGGCGGCGGCCCCGGAAGGCGCGCCACTGGAAAGCGCGCTGCTGCTTTCCAATCTCCACTGCGCCATTTCCATCTGGTCGCTGAAGGAGGCGATGGCCCATCTGGTGCGTGATGCCGACGGCGACCTGCTGCTCTTTATCCATGAAGGTGCGGGCGATCTGTTCTGCGATTTCGGGCATCTCGCCTATCGCGATGGCGATTATATCCTTCTGCCGCGCGGCACCATGTGGCGGCTGGAGCCAACGGCCGCGACCACCGCGTATCAGATCGAAGCGCGCAATGGCGGATATAAGCTGCCGGATCGTGGCCTATTAGGCCCACACGCCCAGTTCGATCCCGCGACCTTGGAGACGCCCAGTCTCGATGACGCCTTCCGCGCCCAGCGCGAGGGCGAATGGTCGGTCAGGGTGAAGCGGCGCGACCAGATCTCCACCATTCGCTATCCCTTCAATCCGCTGGATGCTGTGGGCTGGAAAGGCAATCTGGCGCCGGTGAAGCTCAACTGGCGTGATATCCGCCCCGTCGCCAGCCACCGCTATCATCTGCCGCCCAGCGTGCATTCGACCTTTGTCGCCGACCGTTTCGTGGTCTGCACCTTCGTGCCCAGGCCACTGGAAAGCGATCCCGGCGCGCTGAAGGTGCCATTCTTCCATTCCAACGACGATTTCGACGAAGTGATCTTCTATCACGCGGGCGATTTCTTCAGCCGAGACAATATCCGCCCCGGCATGGTGACCTTCCATCCCAGCGGTTTTACCCATGGCCCTCATCCCAAGGCCTTCGCCGCGGGCGCCAAGGCGACCCGGACCATGACCGACGAAGTGGCGGTGATGATCGACACGCGTGACGGGTTGGACATGGCGCCGGCGGCCGAGGCCAAGGAAGACAGGGCCTACGCCGACAGCTGGAAGGCAGGGGTCTAAACTCCATTATCACATGAGCCGCGTTGCGAGGAAAAATGGCTGAATGGCAGGAGAAAGGCGCAGGGCGTATCGGCAATACGGCCGAGCCTGGAGTTTATCCTCCGGCCGCGCTTCGCGCGGACCGGGGGGACGAACCAGTCGGCCATTTTTCCCGCAACCCGAAGGGACGCGGGTCTTTTGGTCCCTGGCGGCGTCGCTCGTCGCTCATGGGCTCAAGCCCACATCGCTCCTCGCTCCTTGCCAGAAACCAAAATCCCCAGCGTCGCGGCCACGGGATAATGGAGTTTAGCCCCCGATGAAACTCGCCTCGCTGAAGGGGGGCCGGGACGGGCGGCTGGTGGTGGTGTCGCGCGACCTTACCCGCGCGGTCGCGGCACCCGGCGTCGCTTCCACCTTGCAGGCGGCGTTGGACGACTGGGATCGCATCCGGCCTCATTTGGAAACGATTTACCGCGCCCTCAATGACGGCAAAGCCGACGGCGCCTTCGCCTTTGCAGAACAGGCTTGTGCCAGCCCTCTGCCGCGCGCCTATCAATGGGCGGACGGCTCGGCCTATCTCGCCCACGTCGAACTGGTGCGCAAAGCCCGCGGCGCCGAGATGCCAAAAAGCTTCTGGACCGATCCCCTGATGTACCAGGGTGGCTCGGATGGTTTCCTGGGACCGTGCGACCCGATCCTTGCCGCTGACGATGCCTGGGGTGTCGATTTCGAAGGCGAGGTCGCGGTGGTCACGGGCGATGTGGGAGCAGGTTGCTCCGTCAGTGATGCCGAGAAATCCATCCGGCTGGTGATGCTGGTCAACGATGTGTCATTGCGCAATCTGATCCCGAATGAACTGGCAAAAGGCTTCGGCTTCTTCCAGTCGAAACCTGCCAGCGCCTTCTCGCCGGTGGCGGTGACCCTCGACGAACTGGATGGCCATTGGCGCGATGGCAAGCTGCATCTGCCATTGCTGGTGCATTTGAACGGCAAGCAGTTCGGGGCACCCAATGCCGGCGCCGACATGGCATTCAATTTCCCCCAACTGGTCGCCCACGCCGCCAAGACCCGCGCGCTGGCCGCCGGCTCGATCATCGGCTCAGGCACGGTGTCGAACCGGGATCCGGCCGCGGGCTCCGCCTGCCTTGCCGAGCGCCGCATGCTGGAGCAGATCGAAAACGGCGCGCCTGCGACGCCATTCCTCAAATCCGGCGACCGTGTCAGGATCGAAATGAAAGATGAGGGAGGGCGCAGCATCTTCGGCGCCATCGAGCAAGATGTCCGGATCGCCTGAGCTTGCCCTCTACACCTATTTCCGTTCCTCGGCGGTGTTCCGGGTCCGCATTGCTTTGAACCTCACAGGCCTGAAGCCGGAGCTTCGCCCGATCCATCTCTTGAAAGAGGGTGGCCAGCAACACAGCGACGCCTACAAACGCGTCAATCCGCAACAACTGGTCCCCTGCCTGGTGAGCGACGGCCACGCCATCGGTCAATCGCTGGCGATCATCGAATATCTGGACGAACTCAAGCCCGAGCCGCCGCTGCTGCCCAGGGACGCTAAAGCCAAGGCGCGGGTCCGCCAGATCGCGCTGGGCGTGGCTTGCGATATCCATCCCCTGCCCAATCTTCGGGTGCTGCAATATCTGAAGAAGACATTCGGCGCGGATGATGACGCCGTGCTCGAATGGCAACGTCATTGGATCGGCGAAGGCCTTGCAGCCCTGGAGCAATTGCTGGCTGACGATCCCGCCACAGGAAAATTCTGCCATGGCGATCAACCCACCATGGCGGACATTTGCCTGATACCCCAGCTTTACAATGCCAAGCACCGGGTGCACATGGATGTCTCTGCCTATCCCACCCTGCTCGGCATCGAAGAGGCCGCCTACCGGCTTCCTGCTTTTGTCGCGGCCCGGCCGGAGAACCAGCCCGATGCCGAGTAAGCAGCGGCTTGTTCTCGATGAATTCCTGCCCTATCGCCTCTCGATCGTCACCAATCGTGCCTCGGCCGCCATCGCACTGCATTACTCCAAGCGCTTCGGCCTCTCCATCCCCGAATGGCGGGTGATGGCGGTTTTGGGCGAGACGCCTGATCTATCGGCGCGCCAAGTGGCGGAACGTACTGAAATGGACAAAGTCCAGGTGAGCCGCGCGGTGCAATCGCTGCTGGCGGCCAAGCGCCTTACCCGCGGCGCCGACAAGGACGACGGCCGCGTCGCGCGGCTCTCTCTCTCCGAGCGCGGCCAAGCCATCTACCGCGAAGTGGTGCCCCTGGCGCTCGATCTGGAGCGCGAATTCCTTTCCGTCCTGAACGCCCGAGAACGCGCAGCGCTGGACGCCACGCTCACAAAACTGTCCCTCAGCCTCGATCGCTTGCGGAAAGCCTAGGCGTCAGCGCGCCTCCGCCACCGGCAGCCATACCGCGCTTGGCTGCGAGCCGCCATGGAAGATCGTCTGGGTGGCCGCTTTATAGTCCTGCGGCTGCGCCAGGAAGATGTTCGGCACGAAGGTCTGCGGATTGCGGTCATAGAGCGGAAACCAGCTCGACTGGATCTGCACCATGATGCGGTGTCCCGGCAGGAACGTATGGTTGGTGGGCGTGAGCGTGAAGCGGTAACGCTGGGGCGTGTTCGCGGGGATCGCGGTCGGATTGGAGAAGCTCTCGCGATAGCGGCCCCGGAAAATGTCCATCGAGATGGGCAACTCATAGCCCGACATTTCCGGCCGCGCCGCCAGCATGTCCGGATAGACATCGATCAGCTTCACCACCCAGTCGCTGTCGGTGCCGCTGGTGGCCGCATAAAGATCGGCCACCGGCACGCCTGAGATGCGAACCGGCGCCGTGAGCTCATCGGTCTCGAACACCGCCACATCGGGACGGTTGGCGAACGGCCGCTGGTCGGTGGTGAGCCAGGATTGCCAGCGCGGTGTGTCGGAGAACCGCACCGGGCGGGGCAGATACGGAACCGGCTTGGCGGGATCGGAGATATAGGAATCCGAACCGGCGGCGGGCGCGGTGAAGGAAAGGCTGGTGTTCGCCGCCATGTAGAGCGGCTTCAGCGGGGCGGCGCAGCCTTGGTCGCAAGCCAGCGGCCATTGCTGGAACCGGTCCCAATGGTTCTCGCCGACATTGTAGATCATCGCCCGGGGTGTATCGGGCATCGGCGCGTCCTTCAGGTAATGATCGAAGAAGGGCTTGAGCACTTCCAGCCGCCATTGCAGCGCCGTGTCGCCGTTGAATTTGAGTTCACCCAGCGTGCTGCCGTCATAATTGGCGCCGCTGTGCCGCCAGGGCCCGATCACCAGATAATTATTGGCTTCATGGCCCGCCTGTTTCAGCGCCGTCCAGCTATGGATCGCCCCCCACATGTCTTCCTGGTCGAACAGGCCCTGCTCCCACATAGTCGGCACCGTGGACGGGTGCTGGACGATGAGCTTGTCGAGCGCCTGGCCCTGCCAGAATTCGTCATAGGCCGGATGCTTCAGCTCGCGCTGGTAATAGGGATATTGCTCCAGCCCGTGCGCCTTGGCGTACGCGTCCACCGAACCCGCGCGCAGGAAGCCGTCATAATCGTCATAGACGTCACGCGGCACGTCTTCGCCCGAACCGCGCACGCTGGATTCGCTGGTGATGTAGTCGAGATTGTTCACGCGGAAGGCGCCATAGTGGAACCAGTCGTCACCCATCCAGCCGTCGACCATGGGACTCTCGGGCGCCGCCACTTTGAGCGCGGGATGAGGTTCGAGCAGCGCCATCACCACGGTGTAACCTTCATAAGATGAGCCCACCATGCCGACGCGGCCGTTGCTTTCCGGCACATTCTTGACCAGCCAGTCGATCGTGTCCCAGGCGTCCGTGGTTTCGTCCGTCTTGGTGGGATTGAGCGGGCCCCTCACCGGGCGGGTCATCACGAATTTCCCCTCCGAGCCGTATTTGCCCCGGATGTCCTGAAAGACGCGGATATAGCCCTCGTCCGTCATCCATTCGTCGCTGTGCGCCAGCGCCACGTCGCGATAAGGCGTCTCCACCTGCTGGGCCCGCTTGGCGGCGTTATAGGGCGTGCGGGTGAGCACGATCGGCGCATTGTGCGCGCCCTTGGGAATGATCAGGGCGGTATAGAGTTTGACCCCGTCACGCATGGGGATCATCACGACGCGCTTTTCATAATCGTTGGCGGAAGTGCTCTTGACCAGTTTGGCGGGAATATCGTCCAGGTCGGGCTCGGACACTTGCGCCCAAGCCGGCGCGGCCAGAAGAAATGCCAAAGCTGCAAGCAGGAATTTCGGGTGAGTCAATTTTTCCTCCAAGAATTGTCTGACAGATCGCCGGTTTAATTCCTCGGCGAGGCCGCTTTGGCGCAAACATAGCGGCTGGGGATGGACCTGACAAAGGCGCTTCAACCCCTGATTTCATGCTGCCTTTGGGCTAAACTTGACGCGCATGTGAGGGTGGGACGGCATGACTGACAGCAAGCCGCATAGCGGAGGGCTTTCCCTGTTTCGCGCGCCCGGCGGCACGAACTATCTCCGCATCTTCCTTTTGGTGTCGTCGCTTTTCCTGCTGTGGGGCTTTTGCAGCGGATTGCTCGACAATCTCAACAAGCATTTCCAGAATTCGCTGCTGCTGAGCAAATTCCAGTCGGGATTCGTGCAGAACGCGTTTTACATGGGTTATTTCCTGATGGCGCTGCCGGCCGGATGGATCGCCCAGCGTTTCGGTTATAAAAGCGGAATCCTGGTGGGCCTTGCGCTCACCAGCGCGGGCGCCTTCTGGTTCATTCCTGCCGTCAAGATCGATACCTATTGGGCTTTCCTCACCGGTCTGTTCGTCATCGCGTCCGGACTGGCGTGCCTGGAAACCGTCGCCAATCCCTACAGCACGGTGTTGGGACCGTCGAAAAGCGCGGCCACCCGGATCAATCTGGCGCAGATGTGCAACGGCCTGGGCTGGATCTCCGGCATGTTTATCGGCGCCCATGTGATCTTGTCGGCCACCGCGAAGGTCAACACCACGAATTCCGATCTCTATATTCCCTACCTGATCATCGGTGCCGGAGCGCTGCTTTTGATCACCGCCTTCTGGATTTCCGACATTCCCAATCTCGGCGCGCCAGAAGAAGCGCAAGGGAATGATGCGGATGATGTCGGCGCGCCGCTGTTCGGACGGGGTCACTTCACCATGGGCGTGGCCGCGCAATTCCTCTATGTCGCGGCGCAGACCGGCATCTTCAGCTTCTTCATCAATTATTCGGTCGCCAATGTCGCAAGTCTCAGCGACCGCGCCGCCGGCAATCTACAGACCATGGCTTTCACTTTGTTCGCTCTGGGACGCCTGTTGGGAAGCGTGGTGGTCGGCGCCATCAAACCGCAAACGGCGCTAATCCTTTACGCTGTCGTCAATGTGGCGATGATGCTGACCGCGTGGCTGGCGGGCGGCGTGGTCGGCGTGGCGGCGGTGATGGCGAGCTTCTTCTTTATGTCCATCATGTTTCCCACTATTTTCGCGTTATCCATCGACGGCATCGGGCAACAGACCAAGCTGGGCTCTTCCGTGCTGGTGATGTCCATCGTGGGTGGCGCGGTGATGACGCCCATCATGGGCCTGGTCGCGGATAATTTTGGCATGCGGATCGGCTTTCTCATCCCGCTTCTCTGCTTTGCCTTTGTCGCCGCCTATGGCGCGTCATGGCGGCGGCTCAAGGCCAAGGATGCGACGTCGCCTCTGCGGGCGTTCAGTAACTGATGGGGTTTCAGGACCTGGAGGTCTCCGCGTATAGCCAACCTGTCAGAATCTGTTATCTTCTCGCAAATTCCCTTTGCCGCCGCGAGGTTACGGCTTATTTAGCAGCGCTCCCCATTGGCCCTCCCTAGATTGCTCCTGGAACACATCTCCATCGTCATGAACCGGATACTTTTCGCCGCTGCCGCGGTCTTTTTTTTGCTGCCGGGGGCCGCGCATGCCGCGCCTTATCTCGGCCTCGATCTCAACGCCAATCTTCTCAACCTGAACCCGGCCGATCCTTCCGCTTATCCGCAAACCGCCATCGGTCCCGATTTCCATGTCGGTTACCGTTTCGACAATTTGAATCTGGCGGGAGAGTTGGGCTATGGCAGCAGCCGGGGACAGCAGGATCCCGACAATTTCCGCATGAACCTGCTGACGGCCGATGGTCTTTATTACGTGCCGATCGGCGGCTTCCTGAACCTGATTCTCACGGCCGGCGTGGCCGACATGAACTATGGCGACAGCATCGCGACTTTTTCTGTCTTTCAAAAGAATGGAGTCGACAAGACCGTCCGGACGGGAAACACCGTTTTTCAAGGAGACGAGATCGACTGGCGCGCGGGCGGTGGCCTTTCCTTCATCTTGACCGAGGGCTACGAGGTTCATTTCATCACCCGCTACCAGCCGGTTTCCATGCGCGGCCTTGCCGACTATTCGCTCTCGCTTGATGTCGGGATGAATTTCTATTTTTAAGTAACCGGCGGCCTAGGTCACGCGCGCCCGTTTGTGAAAGCGCGGATCGTCCCATTTGCGCGTCGCCAGCACATCACGCAGGGCTTCCGCCGCCTGCCAGACTTCGGCGAAGCTCAGATAGAGGGGTGCGAAGCCGAAGCGCATGATGTCGGGGGCGCGGAAATCGCCGATAATGCCGTCCGCGATCAGCGCCTGCACAATGGCGTAGCCGTCGGAATGGCGCAGCGACACATGGCTTCCCCTGGTCGCGGAATCGCGCGACGTCACAAGCTCGACGCCGAATTCGCGGCACGGCTCGGTCCATTCCATGAAGCGGGCGCAAAGCTCCCGGGATTTCTGGAAGAGCAAGTTGCGTGGCGCCTCGGCCAAGAGATCGACACCCACTTCCAGCGCCATCAGTCCCAGCACGGGCGGCGTTCCGCTGAGGAAGCGGTTGATGTCGGGTGCGGGCTGGTATTCGCCGGCAAAGGCAAAAGGTTCCGCATGTCCGAACCAACCGGCTATGGGGGAGTGGAGCTCTTTCTGCAGCCGGCCGGCGACATACAGGAACGCGGGCGCGCCTGGACCGCCATTGAGATATTTGTAGCCGCAGCCGATGGCCAGATCGGCATCGGCGGCGCCGAGGTCGATTTCGACCGCGCCCACGCTGTGGCTGAGATCCCATATCGTCAAGGCGCCCCGTTCGTGCGCCCGCCGCGTGAGGCGCGCCATGTCGTGCTTGTGCCCGGTCTTGTAGTGCACATGGGTGAGGAGCAGGACGGCAACGTCTTCCGTGATGGCTTCGAGCAGGTCTTTCTCTGCTACCGCGTGGAGCGAAAGATCGGGCACCAGCGCGGCCACCCCCTGAGCGACATAAAGATCGGTGGGAAAATTGCCGGCTTCCGACAGAATGATCTTTCGTCCCGGGCGGGCAGTCACGACCGCCATCAGAAGCTTGAAGAGATTGACCGAGGTGGAGTCCGCCACCACCACTTCGCCTTCCCGCGCGCCGATCAGGGCGGCGATCTTGTCGCCCACTCGGCGCGAGGCGCTCACCCAGTCATGATCGTTCCAGCTCCGGATCAGGCCATCGCCCCACTCCCGCCGGATCACTTCATCCAGCCGCGGCGCGGTGGCTTTTGGCATGGCGCCAAGCGAGTTGCCGTCGAGATAAATAACGTTGGGCGGAAGGGTGAACCGTGCGCGGAAATCCTTGACCGGATCTTTCTCATCCAGCTCCCCGACCCAAGCGGGAATCTCCGCGCGCATAAGCCTCAATCCTGGGCGGCCAGCGCGCGCCGGTCCGTACTCATAAAATAGAGCAGCATCACGAAGGCATAAAAGGCCGCGACAAAGCCGACCGACACATACATTCCCAGCATGGTCGCCATGATCAAAGCGATGCCGGCAATGAATAGCAGGACTGTCCAACTCGCCCAGGGATAAAGCGGCATGGGAAAGCGATGGGGCGCGCCTCGCGTCCGGGCGCGGAAAGCCAGATGGCTGACGATAATGCTGGTCCAAGTGCCCATCAGCAACACGGCCGATGAAATGATGATATATTGCAGGACTTTTTCCGGGACGAAATAGTTCAGGATCACGCCGCCGAACATCGCCGCCGCGGAAGCGCTGATGGCGCGGATGGGAACGCCGCGGCCATCCACGGGCGACAGGAAGCGGGGGGCGTGACCCTTTGCCGCCAGCGAGCGCAAGGTTCGCGCCGACGCGTACAGGCCGCTGTTGCAAGAGGACAGGACGGCGGAAATCAGCACCACATTGATGATGGCCGCGGTGGCCGGCAATCCGATCCGCGCGAACACCAGCACGAAGGGGCTTTCCGTGGGCACAATCTGCCGCCAGGGGATCAGCGCCATCACCACGGTCAGCGAGCCGATATAGAAGATCAAAATGCGGGCGATCACGCCATTGACGGCGCGCGGCAAGGAGCGTTCGGGCTGTTCCGCCTCGCCTGCGGCAAGCCCCACCAGCTCACTGCCCCCGAAAGCGAAGAAGGCGATGGGGAGCGATGTGAGGAAGCCGCGCAGCCCGGTGGGAAACAAGCCGCCATCGTTCCAGATGTTGCGAAGCGTGGCGTGCGAGCCCGCCAGGCCGACGCCGGTGGCGATCAGAAAGATGCTGGCCACGATCAGCCCCAGGATGGCGATCACTTTCACCAGTGAAAGCCAGAACTCCAGCTCGCCGAAGGTCCGCACGCCGCAAAGATTGATTCCATAGATCGTTGCCAGGCTGGCCAGCGCCGGAATCCATTGCGGCAGGTCGGGAAACCAAAATCTGACGAAGATCGCCATGGCGGTGATGTCCACCATCCCCACCAGGATCCAGCTCATCCAGTAATTCCAGCCCACCAGAAAGCCGAATGCCGGATGAACATAGTCATCGGCCAAAGCGTCCAAGGTGGTGATCCGGGGATGGGCCAGCGCCATCTCGCCCAACGCGCGCACGATGAAAAACACCATCAATCCGCCCAGCGCATAGGCGAACAGCAAAGCCGGCCCGGCGCCGCGGATGCCGGCGGCCGAGCCCAGAAAGAGCCCCGAGCCGATCGCGCCGCCGATGGCGATGAATTGCAGATGCCGTTCCGTCAGGCCGCGCCGCCCCGCCGGAAGCGCCGCGTCCGTTCCTGTTGGCTGGGCCGTATTTCCCATCGACATGCTTTCCCCCTCG
>Ga0134126_10011613_pt1 | contig 11119 bp, 9 predicted proteins | sample KB31752_FD_96881 | JGI IMG/M metagenome (GOLD analysis project Ga0134126, IMG submission 96881) | Terrestrial soil microbial communities with excess Nitrogen fertilizer from Kellogg Biological Station, Michigan, USA - KB3-175-2 | ecosystem: Environmental > Terrestrial > Soil > Unclassified ... | reverse complement strand
TATAGCGCGGCTGATCTCGCCGCCGCCGGCGTCAATCCGATCAAATGCGGCATGATGGTGCAGGGGCGCGATGGCAAGCCGTGGCTGACGCCGCCGCGCCCAGTGCTCGCGGCCGGGAAAGTGCGCTTCAGCGGCGAGGCGGTGGCGCTGGTCGTCGCCGAGACGCCGGCGCAGGCGAAGGACGCGGCGGAAGCGGTCGTGGTCGAGATCGATCCGTTGCCGGCGGCCCCGACGCCGGCGACGGCGCTCGCCGCCGGCGCGCCGCAGGTGCATGACACAGTGCCGGGCAATGTCGCGGTCGATTACCATTGGGGCGACAGCGCCAAGGTCGCCGAGGCTTTCGCCACGGCGGCGCATGTGACGAAGCTGTCGCTGGTCAGCAATCGCATCGTCATCAACCCGATCGAGCCGCGCGCCGCGGTCGGGCAATACGATGCAGGCTCGGGCAAATACACGCTGACGGTTTGCAGCCAGGGCGTCTTCGGCATGAAGGGCGGCACCGCCGCCACGCTCGGCACGACGCCCGACAAGATGCATGTGCTGACGCATAATGTCGGCGGCTCTTTCGGCATGAAGAGCCAGGTCTTCCCCGAGAATGTGCTCGTGCTCTTCGCGGCGAAAGCGGTCGGCCGGCCGGTCAAATGGAATGATGAGCGCTCCGACAGCTTTGTCTCCGATCACCACGGCCGCGATCATGCACAGACGATCGAAGGCGCCTTCGACAAGGACGGCAACATCCTCGCAGTGCGCCTGACCGGCACCGGCAATGCCGGCGCCTATCCGATCGTGCCGCTGCCCTACACCGTCAACGCGGTGAAGAACGTCGTCGGCGTCTATAAGACGCCGCTGCTCGAGGTGAACACCAAAGGCGTCTACACCAATTCGACGCCGGTCGGCGCTTATCGCGGCGCCGGCCGTCCTGAGGGCAATTACTATATGGAGCGGCTGCTCGACGCGGCGGCGGCCGAGATCGGCATCGACAAGCTCGAGCTGCGTCGCCGCAACCACATCCCGCCGAGCGCGATCCCTTACAAAGCGCCTTCCGACATGAACTACGACAGCGGCGATTTCCGCGCCGTGTTCGATCACGCGCTCAAATCATCGGACTGGCAGGGCTTCGAGCAGCGCAAGGCGGAGAGCCGCAAGCGCGGCAAGATCCGCGGCCGCGGCATCGGCTCCTATCTCGAGGTGACCGCGCCGCAAGGCAAGGAGATGGGCGGCATCCGCTTCGACAAGGATGGCGGCGTCACCATCGTCACCGGTACGCTCGATTATGGCCAGGGCCATCACGCGCCGTTCGCGCAGGTGCTGGTCTCGCGGCTCGGCATTCCCTTCCACAAGATCCGCCTCATCCAGGGCGACAGCAACGAGCTGCTCTTCGGCGGCGGCACCGGCGGCTCGCGCTCGATCATGTCGAGCGGCAACGCGCTCGTGAAAGCGAGCGACCAAGTCATCGAGCGCGGCAAGCAGATCGCCGCGGTCGTGCTCGAAGCCTCGCCCGCCGATATCGAATTCGGCAAAGGCCGCTTCACCATCGTCGGCACCGACCGCTCGGTCGGGCTGATGGATCTCGCGACCAAGCTGCGCGACGGGTTGAAGCTGCCGGAGGGCGCGCCGGATTCGCTCGACGTCAATCTCGTCACCGAGACGCCTCCGTCGGCCTTCCCCAATGGCTGCCACGTCGCCGAGATCGAGCTCGATCCCGATACCGGCGTGGTCGAGGTGGTGAAATATTCGATGGTCAACGATTTCGGCAATATCGTGAACCCGATCACCGTCGCCGGCCAGGCGCATGGCGGCGTTGTTCAAGGCATCGGCCAGGCGCTGATGGAGCGCACTTACTACGACGGCGACGGCCAGCTCCTCTCCGGCTCCTATATGGATTACGCGATGCCGCGCGCCGACAACGCGCCGATGTTCGACATCGAGAACCATCCGGTGCCGGCGACGACGAACGCGCTCGGCGTCAAAGGCTGCGGCGAGGCGGGCTGTGCCGGCTCGTTGCCATCGGTCATGAACGCCGTGCTCGATGCGCTCAGCCAATACGGCGTCAAGCATATCGACATGCCGGCGACGCCCGAGCGCATTTGGCGTGCGATCCGCGAGACGAAGGCGGCGTAGCTATCTAGCGCGATCTATGGGGGATCGAATGGCCGAAATTCGTACGAGGCATCTCTTCTCATTATCGCTGAAAATCTCGGAGCTGCAGAATCTCGGCGAAACGCCTTTGGGGGATCGCCGCGTTGCCGTGGTCGATGGCGGCACTTTCGAGGGCGCCAGGTTGAAGGGAAGCGTCCTTCGCGGCGGTTCCGATTGGCTTCTGGGACGGCCAGACGGCGCGTTTCAGCTCGATGTCCGGCTCACTCTCAAGACCGATGACGGCGAGCTCATCGGTATGACCTATCGTGGCTTTCGTCATGGTCCCGCGCCGGTGATCGAACGGCTCAATCGCGGCGACGCAGTCGATGCATCAGAATATTATTTTCGCACCGCCGCCTTCTTCGAGACGTCCGCTGCCAAATACGGGTGGCTGAATCGCATCGTCGCGGTTGCCACAGGCCATCGGCCGCCGGCTGGCGTGCTCTACGAGGTATTTGAAGTCCTCTGAGGTCGACCTCTTCGCCGATACGAGGCGTTCAGGGCGCGATCTGCGTCGCGCCGGTCGCGTCCGAGAGCGCGGTGACAATCTTCTTGGGAATCGGCGCGCTCTTGATGCGGCCCTTCTCGCTCGGATGCGGCACCACCCAGACGCGCTTCTCGAGCCCCTCGACCGCGAGCTTGCCGTCTTTGAGGATGCGGTGCTGCACGGAAAAGCTGCTCTCGCCCCATTCGCTCACGCCGGATTCGCAGACGAGATCCTCGCCCCAGCGCGAGGGGATGACGAAACGCGAGCGCGCATCGACGAGCGGCGTTCCGATCGCGCCGTATTTCTCCCAGAGCACGCGCATCGGCAGGCCGGTGCGGCCGAAGAGGTGGAACGTCGCCGCGTCGAACCAGGCGAAATAGCGCGGATAGAACACGATGCCGGCGGCATCGCAATCGCCCCATTCGACGCGGATGGGAAACCGGTTGATGAGCATCGCTGTTCTTTCCTGAAGGACTATCCCCGTGAAGCGGCGGCGATACTATAACGCGCGCGCTGGAGCGGGTATCCTACACTCGAGGCAAGGGAGAACATTGCCGCGCCATGGCCGGAGCCCCCGCAGCGCTCATTCCGCTCATCGTTGCCTGCTCGCTCTTCATGGAGCAGCTCGATTCGACGATCATCGCGACCGCGCTGCCGACGATCGCGCGCGACATCGATGTCGATCCGCTGCGCCTCAATCTCGCGATCACCTGTTATCTCTTGAGCCTCGCGATCTTCATCCCGCTCTCCGGCTGGATGGCGGACCGGTTCGGCGCACGCACCGTGTTCCGCGCCGCGATCGGCGTCTTCATGATCGGCTCGATCGCCTGCGGCCTCTCGAACGGGCTGGTGGAATTCATCGTCGCCCGCATGGTGCAGGGCCTCGGCGGCGCGATGATGTCGCCGGTCGGGCGTTTCGTGATGCTGCGCTCGGTGCCGAAAGAGGATCTGATGCGGGCAATGATTGTCGTCACCACCCCGGCGATGCTCGGTCCGGTCTTCGGCCCGCCGCTAGGCGGCTTCATCGTGACCTATTTCTCTTGGCGCTGGATCTTCTTCATCAACGTGCCGATCGCGCTGATCGGCATCGCCCTCGTCACGCTTTTCGTCCCTAATCTGCGCGAGAAAAATATCCGGCCGATCGATTGGCCGGGCTTCGCGCTGACGGCCGTTGGCCTCTCGTGCCTCATCTTCGGCTTCGAGGTGGTGGGCCGCGGCGGGCTGGCGGGCAGCGTCGTCATCGCGATGCTCGCGGTCGGCGTGCTCTGCCTTGCGGTTTATGTCTGGCACGCGCGGCGGGCGGCATTCCCGGTGCTCGATCTGCGGCTCTTGGAGATTCCGACCTTCCGCATCGGCGTGACCGGCGGCACGCTCACCCGCATGGGCATCGGCGCGCTGCCCTTCCTCCTGCCGTTCATGCTGCAGCTCGGCTTCGGCTACAGCCCGATCGTCTCCGGCTTGCTGACTTTCGCCAGCGCCGCCGGTGCGATGAGCAACCGCGTCGCCGCGACCTACATCATCCGCCGCTTCGGCTATCGCAACACGCTGCTCTTCAACGCCTTCCTCACCTCGGCGCTGCTCGGCGTCAACGCGCTGTGGCGCCCCGGCACGCCGCTCGTGCTGATCTTTATCGTGCTGCTGTTCGGCGGCTTCTTCCGCTCGTTGCAATTCAGCGCCGTCAACACGCTCGGCTATTCCGACGTACCGGCGAACATGATGAGCCGCGCCACGCCCTTCGCCAGCATGGCGCAGCAGCTGGCGATGAGTCTCGGTATCGGCACCGGCGCCTTGCTGTTGCACATGACCTTGCTCTTCCGCAGTCATGACGAGCTCGGCCCGGCCGATTTCACCCCGGCCTTCATCGGCGTCGGGCTAATCTCGATCCTGGCTTTGCCGATCTTCATGAAGCTCGCGCCGGATGCGGGGCAGGGCATGATCGCCGGTAAGCGCCGTGCCGAAGAAGCCGACCGTCCCGGCTCAACGGGCGGCGCTTAGTCCCTTTGCCGTCGTAAAGAAGATTGTCGCGGTGATGACGATCATCGCGCCGCACAGCCCGATGCCGCCGCTGACGCCGAGCCAGGCCTGATCAACGCAGAAGCCGGCGAGGATCGGCCCGGTGATCGCGCCGAGATCGGTCGTCATGCGCATCGAGCCCATCACCGCGCCGACGCGGCCGGGCGGCGCGGCATCGGCTGCGTAGGAGGTGACCAGCGCCGTGGAGACGCCCATGCCGGCGCCGATCAGGATGGTGAACACCCAGAGCATCGTCTCGCTATGCGCGATTGCGAGCACGCCGAGCGCGGCGATTATGATCGTCGTCGATCCGATCATCGTCGTGCGGCGCCCGAAACGCCGCACCAGGATCGAGATGAAGCGCAGGATGGTGAGGTTGGCGATCGAGCTCGCGGTCAGCAGTGCGCCGACGGTCCCGATTCCCAGACCCATGATGTTGTGCGCGATGAGCGGCATCAAGATCCAAGACGAGGCGACGCGGCCGAAGAACAGCGCGTAGCTGAGCCCGGCGACACCGGCGATCAGCGCGAAGATGCCGCCGGCGCGCGGCAGCACCTCGCCGACGGTCTTGGGCTTCCGCTCGCTCGGAATGCGCATCACGGCCAGCAACGCGATCATCGCCATCAAGCCCTGGCACGCAAAAGGCGCGCCATAGCCCCAGAGTGCCGCGGCGAAGCCGCCGAGGCCCGGACCGAGCGACAAGCCGATTTGCGTCGCCGTTTGATAGGCCGCCATATCTCGCACGCGCGTTTGCGGCGTGCCGCGATCCGTCACGGCGCTCAGCGCTGCCGTGCCGTAGCACGCCGAGCCGACGCCTTGCAGCACGAGACAAAGGATCAGCGTCGTCATGCTGCTCACGGTCAGCGCGACGAAGGATGACGCCGCGACCAGCAGCAATCCGACCACCATCACGCGCACGCGGCCCCAGCGCTCGGAGATGAGGCCCGCCGGCACGCTGACGAGCAGGCGCGAGGCGCCGAACGCCGAGATCGTCGAGCCCGCCGTCGCCGCGCTCGCGCCGAGGGAGGTCGCGTAGACGGTGAGGATCGACCACACCATGCCGATGCCGATATAGGTGAAGAACATGCCCATCAGCAGGCCGAGCGGCGGCCCAGCATTGCCTTCCGCCGGTCGCCACCAGCGCCCGAACATGTCGGCGAGAAACTTCACGCGCTCCTTACAGCGACGCTTTCCTTTTTTCGTCACCCGCGGACTTGTTCCGCGGGCCCATGGATTGCCGGGGTCGAGACGCGAAGAGCGGATCGACGCCCGGCAATGACGAAAGAGAGGGAGTCGGCTTTCCGATCCGCCTTCTAGCATAATCGCGCATGCGGGGCGCGGTTGTCAGCGCTGCGCGCGCGGCATAAAACGCGCCATGGGAGCGGGGAGAAGCGGGATGGCGGCGGCGGAATTCGACACGATCATCATCGGCGCGGGCTCGGCCGGCTGCGTGCTCGCCAATCGCCTCGGCGAAGATCAGAGCAAGAGCATCCTTGTGCTCGAAGCCGGCGGGCATGATCGCCATTGGCTGCTGCGCCTGCCGATCGGCGTCGCCAAAGTGTGGAACGCGCCGCGCTTCAACTGGGCCTATCAAAGCGAGCCTGAGCCCTTTGCCGATAATCGCAGCATCTATCATCCGCGCGGCAAGGTGGTCGGTGGTTCGTCCTCGATCAATATGATGGCCTATGTCCGCGGCAACCGCCGCGATTTCGATCGCTGGCGGCAGAAAGGTCTCGACGGCTGGTCCTATGCCGAGGTGCTGCCCTATTTCAAGCGCGCCGAGAGTTGGGAGCAGGGCGGCAGCGCCTATCGCGGTGGCCGCGGGCCGTTGCGCACGCAAAAAGGCCGATCGCAGGACCCGGTGTTCGATGCGTTGCGCGAAGCCGCGCCTCAGCTCGGCTATGCCGTTAACGACGATTACAACGGAGCGAGCCAGGATGGCATCGCGCGCGTGCAATTCACCGCCGGCGATGGCCGCCGCTACAGCGCGGCGCGCGCCTATCTCCATCCGGCAATCGCGCGCGGCAATGTCGCGCTCGAGACCAACGCGCTTGTGACCGGGCTGCTCTTCGAGGGCAAGCGCGCCGTCGGGGTCGAATATCTGCAATACGGCAATCGCCGCTCGGCGCGGGCGCGCGAGATCATCTTGTCGGGCGGCGCGCTCAATTCGCCGCAACTGCTGCTGCTCTCGGGCATTGGCCCCGCCGACGAGCTCACGCGCGTCGGGGGCATGCCGCGGGTCGATTTGCCGGGGGTCGGCAAGAATCTCCAGGATCACACCGCGATCCGCTTGGCTTATGCGCGCAAAACCCCGTCGCGGATTCGGACCGAGCTGCGGCTCGATCGCCTGACGCTCAGCATGCTGCAAGCGATCTTCATCGGCACCGGCTTCGCCGCCGATCCGCCGGGCGGCATGACGGGCTTTGTCAAAAGCGCGCCGGAGCAGGACATCCCCGATCTCCAGCTCTTCATCAGCAACGCGGCGCTGATTGCGCGCGAATGGTTCCCCGTATGGCGGCCGCCGGCCTATGACGGCTTCACGATGCGCGCTTGCCATTTGAGGCCCGAGAGCCGCGGCGCGGTGACGCTCGCCTCGAGCGATCCGACGGTGAAGGCGCGCGTGCTCAACAATTTTCTTTCGACCGATGCCGATCGTCGCGCGCTCCGCAGCGCCTTCAAGATCCTGCGCAGTATCGTCGCGACCGAGCCCTTCGCGTCGATCATGGCGAGCGAGCTCGCGCCCGGCACGCAAGTGCAGAGCGATGCCGAGATCGATGCGTTCATCCGCCAGACGCTCGACACGGTGTATCACCCGGTCGGCACTTGCCGCATGGGGAAGGATGCGGGCGCCGTCGTCGGGCTCGATTTCGGCGTCCGCGGCGTCGAAGGCTTGCGCGTCGTCGACGCCTCCGTGTTCCCCGATCTGACCGGCGGCAACATCAACGCGGTGGTCATGATGGTCGCCGAAAAAGCCGCCGACGTGATCCGCGGCCGCGCGCCATTGCCGGCGGAAGAAGCGGCTTAAGATTCACCGCGGGCGCTCGGAGGAGAACAAGAACCAAAAAGCCCAACCGTCATGCCCGCGAAAGCGGGCATCCAGTCTGATGTCTCTGGACCCCCGCTTTCGTGGAGGTGACGATTAATTTGGGTAAGAGCGAGGGACGCTTTCTCTGTGCCTCCGCGTCGACCCTACCGCGTCGCGTATTTCGGCAGCAGCAACCGCTCGACGTTGCCCCGTGCCACCGCGTCGAGCTGTGCGCTGTCGAACACGCCGCAGGCCTCGAGCGCGACGACGTGCTCGCCGGACGTTCGATAAGGGAAGTCCGAGCCGAAAACGAAATGCGTATCGGGCACGACCTCGCGCGCGCAGGAAAGCGTCGTGTGGTTGGCGACTTGTGCCGTGTCGTAGAAGAAGCGGCCCGCTTCCGGCAGGAAGCCTTCCGGCAGTATCGGCTTGTACTGCTTTAATTCGGCCATGCGGGTGAAGCGCTCGATGAGATAGGGCATGGTGCCGCCGGCATGCGACCAGATCACGCGAATATTAGGAAAGCGGCGCGACGTGCCGTTGAACACCATGCTGGTGATGGCGCGCGTCGTGTCGGTGCCGAATTCGATCACCGCATCGGCGACGCCGGGCATCAGGTTGAGGCAGCAAACCGGCAGCGAGGGGTGGACATAGATCACTGCTTTGCGTCGATTGAGCTCCTCGAACACCGGATGGAACAGCGGATCGCCCATCCATTTGTCGTGATAGCAGGTGTACATGCCGACGCCGTCGGCTTTCAGCACATCCATGCCGTATTCGATCTCGCGCAGCGTGCCGTCGATATCGGGCAGCGGCAGCACCGTGAACATGCCGAATTTGCCGGGATGATCCGCGACCAGCTGGGCGGCGTAATCATTGCAGTTGCGGGCGAGGGCGCGGCGCTGTGCGTCATTCGCGATATGCTTCGAGAGCTGCGTCACCGAGACGATCGCCGTCTCGATGCCGCCTTGCTCGAGATCCTCGAGCGACTTCGCGAGCGACCAGCTCTTCAAGGGCCCGCCGACGCCGGCGCCGCCTTGCTCGAGATAGGCGGGCGGCGCGATGTGATGATGGACGTCGATCCAGCGGCGGTTGGTGGCCATGTTGCGATCCTATGAAAACGGGCGGCGAGGGGCGCAAAGAATAGCGGTAGCGAAACCGGATCGCATCGGCGCGCCACGATGACGGTGGAGAAAACCCCAAGATGGACGCGGGCGCTTCGGTCGCAGGACGATGTGTGCGTGGCACCCCATATGATGCATGCCATGCCAGCGGTCACCGAGAGCCAGATCGTCACCCTCGTCGATGCGTTCTACGCCAAGGTCCGGCGTGACGATATCCTCGCGCCGATCTTCGCGTGCGCCGTCGCGCCGGACGCCTGGCCGGACCATCTCGCGAAGATGTACGATTTCTGGTCGTCGGTGATGCTCATCACCGGCCGCTACAGAGGCAATCCGCTCGCTGTGCATATGCGTGTCGAAGGGCTCGAGGCCAGCATGTTCGCGCGTTGGCTCGCCCTCTTCCGGGCCACGGCCGAGGAGCTGTTCCCGCCCGAGCTCGCGGCGAGCTTTCGCGAGAAATCCGAGCGCATCGCCGAGAGCCTGAAGCTCGGGCTTTTCTACCGGCCGGGCCAGAGCGGCTTGAATATCGCCCCGCGCAGCCCTACGTAATGTGTATGGTAAAAGCGTTTTCCTGCGGTAGAGCGACCGCCGGAAACTGAAAATTGCCGAACAAAGCCAATTAAGCCTTTGAAAACAGGGCTCTGGCGTTTTCGCGCGGCAGCTTTGCCAACACCGCGTGGCATATTTTAAGCCTGCTTACTATTATAAAGCTGATGAGCGACAGCAATTTCGACTTCAATCGCAGCTTCGGCTTCGTCCTGCACGAGACCGCACGGCTGCTCAGCAAGCGCTACGACCAGCGCTCCAAATGTCTGGGCCTGACCCGGGCGCAATGCCAGGTGCTGGCCTATCTCGTCTATCACGAGGGCATTAATCAGGCCGGGCTGGCCGAACTCCTGGAGCTCGAGCCGATCTCCTTGGGGCGCCTCGTTGATCGCATGGCGCAGGCCGGCTGGATCGAGCGCCGTCCCGATCCGCGGGATCGCCGCGCCTGGCAGCTGTTCATCACCGAGAAGGCGAAGCCGCTCTTCGCCGAGATGGTCGCGATCGGCCGCGAGGTGCGCGCCGAAGCGCTCGCCGGCTTCACGCCGGCAGAGGGCGACCGCATCATGGAATTGCTGCTGCGCGCACGCCACAACCTCTCGGCCAACACGGCCGACTCTGACGCGGCGGAGAGCGCCGCAAGGCCGCTGGCGGGAGCCGCCGAATGAGCGTGCTCTCCGATACGCGCTCGCGCTTCGGCCAGCGCAGCATGTTCTGGCGCATCCTGCTGATGGCGAGCATCCCGCTCGTCATTGTCGCGATCGGCGCCTATCTCTATTTCACTGCCGGCCGCTCGGCTTCGACCGACGACGCCTATGTCCAGGCCGACAAGATCGTGGTCAGCTCGGATGTCAGCGCGCGTGTCGTCGCGGTCGAGGTCAAGGACAACCAGCCGGTCAAAGCCGGCCAGGTGCTGATCCGGTTGGACGACAGCAGCTACAAGATCGCGCTCGCCAAGGCACAGGCCAATCTCGCGGCGACCAAGCTGCAGATCGACGGGATGCGCGCGACGTACAAGCAGCGCCAGGCGGATGTGAAGGCGGCGCAGGACACGCTCGATTACATGCAGCGTGAAGCCGATCGTCAGGCGCAGCTCCTCGCGACGCATATCACCTCGCAGCAGAAATACGACGAGGCGCGACATAACCTCGACAATGCGCGGCAGCTTCTGTCCTCGGCGCAGCAGCAGCTCGCCAATGTGCTGGCGAGCCTCGGCGGCAATCCCGACATGCCGACGGATCAGCATCCGCTGGTGCTGCAAGCCCAGGCGCAGGTCGATCAGGCGACGCTCGATCTCTCCGACACGGTGATACGTGCGCCCGCCGACGGCTATGTCGCGCTCGTCAATCGCCTGCCGGTCGGCCAGTATCTCACTGCGGCGACGCCGGCTTTCAATCTGGTCACGACCGATCGCGCCTGGATCGAGGCGAATTTCAAGGAAACCGATCTGACGCGGATGCGCCCGGGCCAGGACGCGACGTGCGATATCGACACCTATCCCGATCGCCAATTCCGCGTCCATGTCGACAGCATCAGCGCCGGCACCGGCTCGGAATTCTCGGTGCTGCCGGCGCAGAACTCGACCGGCAATTGGGTGAAGATCGTGCAGCGCATTCCGGTGCGCCTCGCGATCGACAATCCCGATCCCAACTATCCGCTGCGTGCCGGCATGAGCGCGACCTGCTCGGTCGACACCCGCACGCTGACGCCATGGAACTCGGAACAGACGGCGTCGGCGCCGCGCTGAGCGAGTAGCGATGGCTCAAGGCCAGCATGAAGGTCTGAACCGCG
>Ga0134126_10011612_pt1 | contig 11120 bp, 10 predicted proteins | sample KB31752_FD_96881 | JGI IMG/M metagenome (GOLD analysis project Ga0134126, IMG submission 96881) | Terrestrial soil microbial communities with excess Nitrogen fertilizer from Kellogg Biological Station, Michigan, USA - KB3-175-2 | ecosystem: Environmental > Terrestrial > Soil > Unclassified ... | reverse complement strand
AGAGAAAGCGTCGCGCAGGCGCGACTAGAATTTGAGAGACAGCGACATGGATATCCGCGCTCCCGAACAAAGATACAACCCTTACCGCATCTTCTCGCGGGAGCAGTGGGCGGCGCTGCGCAACGACACGCCGATGACGCTGGAGCCCGGCGAGTTCGACAAGCTGCGTTCGATGCACGATCGCCTCGACATCAAGGAGGTCGAGGAGATTTACCTGCCGCTGTCCCGGCTCCTGTCCATCTATGTCGACGCCATGCAGCGCCTCTATTATGCGCAGCGCCAGTTCTTGGGCATTCGTGACCGCAAGGTCCCTTATATCGTCGGCGTTGCAGGCTCTGTAGCGGTCGGCAAATCCACCACCGCACGCGTGCTGCAGGCGATGCTGACGCGCTGGTCGCCGCGGCCGAAGGTCGACCTGGTGACGACCGACGGCTTTCTCTATCCCAACGCAGTGCTGGAGCAGGAAGGCCTGATGCAGAAGAAGGGCTTTCCGGAGAGCTACGACCTGCCGCGGCTCCTGTCGTTCCTGAGCGACATCAAGTCAGGGCGAAGCCGCGTCCGCGCGCCGGTTTATTCGCATCTGACCTACGACATCGTGCCGAACGAATGGTCCGAGGTTGATCGGCCCGACATTCTCATCGTCGAGGGTGTCAACGTCCTGCAGACCGGGCCGCTGCCGAGCGACGGCAAGGCGGTCCCGGTGGTGTCCGATTTCTTCGATTTCTCCGTTTACATCGACGCGGAAGAAGCAGTGCTGCGCGAGTGGTATGTGAAGCGCTTTCTCGCGCTCCGCGACACCGCATTCACTGATCCCCGATCCTATTTCCGTCGCTACGCATTGTTGTCCGACGCTGAAGCGACCGCCACCGCGATCGCGATCTGGGAGCGCACGAACCTCGCCAATCTCGAGGACAACATCCTGCCGACGCGGCCGCGCGCGACCTTGATACTGAAGAAGGGCGCCGATCACGTCGTCGAGACGGTGGCGTTGCGGCGGCTGTAGCGGTCATTGCGAGGAGCGAAAGCGACGAAGCAATCTAGACTGCGTCCGCGGCGAAAGTCTGGATTGCTTCGCGGAGCCTGTCATCGGGCCGCGCTTCGCGCGGACCCGTTGGCTCGCAATGACGGTGACGACCAACTACGCCGCGATATGCCGTGCTGCGGCCAGTCCGCTCAAGGCTTCCTCCAGCTTTTCGCGGTCGAGCGGTTTGATCAAGAAGCCATCCATGCCGGCCTCGAAACAGGCGTAACGATCTTGCACCAGCGTATTCGCGGTGAGCGCGAGGATCGGCGTGCGCGTTGCGGTCTGGCTGGCCTCATGGGCACGGATGCGCTTGGCGGCCTCGATGCCGTCGAGCTTCGGCATCTGGATATCCATCAGCATGAGGTCATAGGGTGTGCCGGCCGACTTCGCCGCCAGCCAGGATTCCAGCGCGGCTTCGCCATTGGTGACGATCACGGCCTGATGGCCGAGCCGGCCGAGCAGCGAGCGCATCAGCAGCGCGTTGATCTCGTTGTCCTCGGCGACCAGGATCGAGAGAGCTTGGACCGCCTCTCCGCGCGCCGGCGGCGGCTCGTCGACAATTTCGGGCAGGGCATGGGCGCCGAGAGCGGGAGCCAGAACCTCCGGCGCTGTCAAAAGACGTGCGGCAAGGGAAGCCGCGCGCAGCGGCTTGACCAGATAGCCGGTGAACGCACTGGGTAGCGGTTCATTCCGGGTGGCCGGGGTGACCATCAGGATCCGCAGGGTCGCTTGATTGCTCGCGGCCTCTGCGAGCGTTTGGACGCTGTCTGTGCCCAGCGCGCGGTCGATCAGGATCGCGTGCCAAACGCGCTCCGGCAGCAGCGCGCGCGCGACATCCGCATCTGAAACCAGGCAGGTCCGCGCGCCCCAGCGCTGCAGCCGCCGCGACACCAGCGACGCTTCGATGCCTTGCGGGGTGACCAGCATGATCGAGCGCCCGGTGAGGTCCGGAGCGGTGAAGGCCGGCTGCGCTGCGCCGGGCTCGACCGGCGGCAGCGACACTGAGACCTCAAACGTCGAGCCGGCGCCGGGGTGGCTCTCCAGCGTGATCCGGCCGCCCATGCGTTTGACGATACGCTCGGATATGCTCAATCCGAGCCCGGTGCCGCCAAACTGTCGAGCGATACGATCGTCGGCCTGCTCGAACTCCTGGAAGATGCGCTCGCTTGCCTCCGGCGCGATCCCGATGCCGGTGTCGCGCACGATGAAGCTGATCTCGTTCGGCCGGGTGCCGGGCTCCGCGATCAAGGCCACGCCGCCGGTTGCGGTGAATTTGATGGCATTGCCGGCAAGGTTGAGCAGCACCTGCCGCAAGCGCGCCGCATCGCCCATCACCTGGGCCGGCAAACGCTCGTCCACGAAGGCTGCGATTTCCAGATGCTTGGCCTGCGCGCGCGGCGCCAACAATTCAGTAATCTCTTCGATCAGGCCGGTCAAGCCGAAGGGGCGCTGCTCGAGGTCGATCTTGCCGGCCTCGATCTTGGAGAAGTCGAGCAGTTCCTCGATCAGCGACGATAGCGCCTCGCCGGAGGTTTTCACGGCCTTGGCATAAGTCGCCTGTTCGGGGCTCAATGGCGTATCGAGCAACAATCCGCTCATGCCGATGATGCCGTTCAGGGGCGTGCGGATTTCGTGGCTCGCCATGGCGAGGAAGCGCGACTTGGCGCGGTTGGCGGCGTCCGCTTGGTCGCGCGCGTCGGCCAGCGCATGCTCGGTTTCGGTGCGATCGGTGACGTCGCGGCCGACGCATTGCAGCTCGGCGGACCTGCCGGCATCGGCGCGAACCAGGCCTTCGCGCCAGGCTATCCATCGCGGCCCTAATGGTGTTGCGATCTTCTGGTCGTAGGTCCGCATGCCATGCGGCTCCAGCGCGCTTTCGCCCTGGTCAAGAACGGTGAGCGCAAAGCGGCTCCCGATCAGCATCTCGCGGCGCTGCCCCGCAAGCTCGCAATAGGCGTCGTTGGCGAAGGTGACACGGCCGTCCGTGTCACGCATCACGATCAGGTCGCCCTGCTGCTCGAACAGATTGCGAGCGCGCTCCTCGGCCTCCTGCAGTTCCCAATTGCGATCAGCGAGTGTTTCATTGTGGAGTGCGATCTTGTCGAGCTTCTTGCGCAACAAGCGCATCCTGATGCTGAGCGTTGCGAGCGCGACGCAGGCGACCGCAAAAAGGAAGCTCGCGCCGATCGCGAAAGCGCGCGGGTCGTAGCCGGAATATTTCGATCGGCTGCCGTCGATGAATCCATAGGCGCCGCCGAACGCCGCGGAAAAGATCGTGAAGGAGCGGATGGAAAAGACGAGCCGGGGGTGGCGCCGCGCGAAACGGCGCACGTGCAATTTGATCCGGAAAGGCCATCCCATCGCCGATCACCCTTAAGCCACGCTCTCGCGCATGCACGCCGCCCCACAGGCTGACGATGCAGGGGTGACGCTTTCAAAGTGGTTCAACTGCGCCGCTCGTCGTGGGACGATACGAACAGGGTTGATGAAGCGTTAACGGACCTCGGGCATGATCCGGAAAAGTGTGAAGCGGTTTTCCCTCGCGACAAACGCGGAGCGTTTGCGCGGAGATCATGCTCAAACAAAAATCTAAAGCGCGATAGCGATTCGACCTGATTAATCGCGCTTTAGAGCGCGGCGGCCAGGCGCGAACGTTCGCCATGCGCGCCGACGATCAGTGCCGCCGCTTCGTGCAAGCTGACATGCTTGGACTTGACGAAGATGTGGTAGTCGGCCGGTCCCGCATGAGACAGATAGATCACGGGAGCGGACGGCGTCGGGTGGGCGGAGACCGCTATGAAATGCGTCGCCGGCGTGACCTCGCAGGCGTTCTCCTCATTTTCATCCGCGTCATCGACGACGGCGAAGTCGGCATCCGCCGCATTGTCGATCTCCGCAATACGCCCGCGACCGCGGCGATCGAACCGTCCAGTCCCAATTCGCCGAGCACGGTGAAGCCGCTCAAGGCATCCGGCGGGATCGCCCCGATCGCCGCCATCAGTCCCAGCGCGATCGGGAGATCGTAGTGGCTGCCTTCCTTCGGCAGGTCGGCGGGCGCGAGATTGACGGTGATTCGCCGCGCCGGCAGGGCAAGCCCTGAGGCGATCAGTGCCGAGCGAACCCGCTCGCGCGCCTCGGAAACGGCCTTGTCCGGCAAACCGACGATGGTGAAAGCAGGAAGCCCGGGTGCCACCTGCACCTGAACGTCGACCGCGCGAGCCTCGATCCCCTCGAAGGCCACCGTTGAAACCCGCTGGACCATGCCGCCCCCGCCGCCCCTCTCTTTCGCCATTCAAGGTAGCGGAAGGCGGTGGACTTGGCAAGAACATTACGGGAACGAACTTGCTGCGCCGACGGTCTCAACCGGCGTGATCAGGCCTTCTTGCTCGCCCGTTTGCTCTCGATGACGTCCCAGATCTTGGCCGCGACGTCCGGGCCGCCGAGCTTGGCCACGGCGCGGATGCCCGTCGGCGAGGTCACGTTGATCTCGGTGAGGTAGTCGTCGATCACGTCGATGCCGACGAAGATGAGGCCGCGCTCACGCAACGCCGGTCCGATTGTGGTGCAGATTTCGCGTTCGCGGTCGGTGAGCTCGGTGGCCGTGGCCGCCCCGCCCCGCACCATGTTGGAGCGCAGATCGTCTGCCGCCGGCACGCGGTTGACGGCGCCGGCGAATTCTCCGTCGACTAGGATGATGCGCTTGTCGCCCTTCTTCACCTCGGGAAGGAAACGCTGGATCACCCAGGGCTCCTTGAACGTCACGGAGAACATGTCGAACAGCGAGCCGAAATTCATGTCCTGCGGCATGACGCGGAACACCGCGGCTCCCCCAAAGCCGTGCAAGGGCTTCATGACCACCGGGCCATGGGCGTCGCGGAACGCGTTGATCTCGTCGAGATCGCGCGAGATCAGGGTCGGCGGCATCAGATGCGGGAAATCCATCACGAATAGTTTTTCCGGCGCGTTGCGCACGGCCACGGGATCGTTGACCACCAGCGTCCTGGGCTGCAGCCGCTCGAGGAAATGCGTCGAGGTGATGTAGGCGAGATCAAAGGGCGGGTCTTGCCGCAGCAAGATCACGTCGAACGCGTTCAGCGGCTCTCGCCTCGGCTCGCCAAGCGTGAAGTGATTGCCGGGCTCGTCACGCACGGTGAGGAGCTGGACCGGCGCGACCAGCTCATCCCCCACGAGCGACAGCTTGTCGGGGGTGTAATAGGAGAGCCCGTGGCCGCGCTTTTGCGCTTCCAAAAGCAGCGCGAAGGTGGAATCGCCGCGGATGTTGATGCGCGCGATGGGATCCATCTGGACGGCGACGTTCAATGTCATGGGCAGGTCCGTGAGCTTGACGAGGGAGATTTCTTTTAGGGGCTGGCGTCGAATGCTGCTAGGACATGGCGTGGCAGATGCCGCGGCGCAATCAGCATGGCGCCGAAACGCAGTTCCAATTCCGCATGCTCGGGATGCGCCATCAGCCAGGCTTGCGCCGCATCGATGATACGTGCCTGCTGGCGCGGCGTCACCGCAAAGGCCGCATCGTCGAGCGTGGCGCGGGCCTTGACCTCGACAAAGGCGAGCAGATTGCGGCGTTTCGCGACGATGTCGATCTCGCCATGCGGGGTGCGAAACCGCTTTGCGAGGATGCGATAGCCCTTGGCCATGAGGTAGGCTGCGGCACGGCTTTCGGCCGATAACCCGGTGCGGAATGCCGCGACGCGTTCGGGCGAGGCGGTCTTGTCGGCTGGTGTGTTGGCGGCCGGTCCCGTCGGAGGGGCGCTGTCACGTCTGGCCATTGCCGGGCCTCATCGCTTGGCAAGGTCCAGAGCGCGGGCATAGACCTCCCGCCGCGGCCGCCCCGAGGCTTCGACCGCTTGCGCCACGGCGTCCTTGAGGCTGGAATGTGCGAGCGCATCGCGCAGGAAATCGTCGAGCGCCTCGGCGCTCATGCTCTGCGCATCCGTGTCCGGCGGGCCGATCACGAGAACGAACTCGCCGCGCGTCTCGAGTTGGTCCACCGCTGCAGCCAGGTCGATCAACGTCGCGCGCTTCACCTCTTCGTGCAGCTTGGTGAGTTCGCGGCAGATCGCCGCCGCGCGGGCGCCCATGATCTCGGCGAGATCGGTCAGCGTTTCGGCGACGCGATTGCCGGATTCGAACAGCACCAGCGTGGCGTCGATACATGCGAGCTCCGTAAGCCGCGCGCGGCGCGCGCCCTGCTTTGGCGGCAAAAAGCCCGCAAAGAAAAACCGGTCAGTGGGCAGCGCCGCGACGGACAGCGCGGTCAACACCGACGACGGGCCGGGAATCGCGGTCACGGCATGGCCGGCCGCGCAGGCTTCGCGTACAAGCTTGAAGCCGGGATCCGAGATCAAAGGCGTGCCGGCGTCGGAGACCAGCGCGATTGCCCCGCCGTCGCCAAGCCGTTGCAGGAGTTTCGGCCGGGCGCTCGCCGCGTTGTGTTCGTGATAGGGGATAAGTTCCGCCGAGATGCCATAACGCTCGAGCAGCCTGTGGGTAATGCGGGTATCTTCGCACGCGATCACGTCGACACCGGCCAGTGTCTCCAGCGCGCGCAGGGTAATGTCGCCGAGATTGCCGATTGGCGTTGCCACCAGATAAAGGCCGGGTGGCGCTTTCGGCACCGACAGAACCTGGCCGCGGATCGAAAACGCGCGGACTTCTCTGTCCGCCTGTGTATATGTCGGGGCTGGTTTCGCGCGCATGACGGTAGCTTAAGGGGGAGATGGCCCCGGCGCCAGATTCGGTAAGGCACTCTTTCTGCCAGCGATATATTGCGCCGGACCCAAGTTCATGAGAGGGCAGATAACGGCAATCGGTGAGGACTTGGTCCAGGACTTAACTCAGGACTTGGCAAGGCCATAATCCTTTTGTTTCGGTTAACTATTCGCCGACAATGTGCCTGAATCCGTCCTCCTGATGCCTTTCAAGGGGAGTTCTGGCCGCACTTCGGTCGGCCAAACTAAGAGCTGTTGATGGTGGACCCGTTTAATCGTTCGTCTTCGTTTTCGGGTCCGCTCGTTCCGCGCGCCACCCGGCGGGCCGCGTTAGGCCTCCTTCTGGGTGCGCCGCTGCTCAGCGCCTGCGCCGGCGTGCAGCAGAGTCTGAGCCAATATTCCAATTCCGAGCCTGCGCCTGCTCCGGCCGGCCCGCCTCAGCAGCCGATGGTGGCAGGCAATGGCCAGGTCAAGGTGGGCCTGATCCTGCCGCTCTCGGCCCCCGGCAATGCCGCCGTGGCTGCGCAATCGATGAAAAACGCCGCCGAGATGGCGCTGGCCGAGTTCCAGAATCCGAACATCCAGCTGCTGATCAAGGATGACGCCGGTACGCCACAAGGTGCGACTCAGGGCGCGCAGCAGGCGATCGACGAGGGCGCGGAGATCATTCTCGGCCCGCTCTTTGCGAACTCGGTTCCACCGACTGCACAGGTCGCGCGCGGGCGTGGTATTTCCGTGATTGCGTTCTCCACGGATTCCAGCGTCGCCCGACCCGGGGTGTATCTGCTGAGCTTCCTCCCCGAGTCCGACGTCAATCGCATTGTCCAATACGCGTCCTCGATCGGAAAGCACTCCTTCGGTGCGCTGTTGCCGAACAACGCCTATGGCAATGTTGTCGAAGCCGCTTTCAAGCAGGTGGTCGCCAAGCGCGGCGCTCGTCTCGCCGTGTTCGAAAAATATGGAGCCGATCGCGCAACGGCGGCCCGTACCGTGGCGCAGGCGCTCGGCCAGGCCGATGCGCTTCTGCTCGCCGACGATGGGGACTCCGTCGTCGCGGCCGCCGATGCGCTCACCGCGGCGGGCGCGAATCTGCACAACATTCAGTTGCTTGGCACGGGCCTGTGGGACAATCCGCGGGTTTACGCCTCGCCTGCGCTGCAAGGCGGCCTGTTCGCCGCGCCCGACCCTTCCGGCTTCCGCGCCTTCTCGGGGCGTTATCGGACGCGCTACGGCTCGGACCCGGTGCGAACCGCAACGCTCGCCTATGATGCGGTGGCGCTGGTCGCGGCGCTGGCCCGCACGCAACATGCCCCGCGGTTTTCGCAGGAGACCCTGACCAATCCGTCCGGCTTTGCCGGCATTGACGGGCTGTTCCGCTTCCGTGCCGATGGCACCAATGAAAGGGGCCTCGCGGTGATGCGGGTAGGTTCGGGTGGCAGCGTGCCGGTCGCCGGCTCGCCCAAGAGTTTTGCGGCTTAAAAGCGCGTTTTGCCGCCTAAAGCGGGTTTTGCCGCGTAAAGACTACGCCGCGAGATCGGCCACGACGGCGTCAAGCACCGGAAAGCCGGCTTGTGTGACGCGCAGCCGCCCGTCGGTGCCGACGGCGATCGCTCCCTCTTCACGCAACAGCGCGACGCGCTGCGGATCGAGCGGCCGCCCCGCAAGCGCGGCGTAGCGCTTGGGATCGATCCCTTCGGCGAGCCTCAGCCCCATCAGCAGGAATTCGTCGGCGCGTTCTTCGCTGCTCAGGCAGTCGTCGACGACAACGCCATGTCCGTTTGCCTCGACGCGCATCAGCCAGGCTTCGGGGCGCTTCTCGATCGCGACCGCATGCCTGATGCCGTTGATGTCGAGCCGGCCATGCGCGCCGGGCCCGATGCCGGCATATTCCTGGCCGCGCCAATAAACCAGGTTGTGGCGGCATTCGGCGCCTGCGCGGGCATGGTTGGAAATCTCATAGGCCGGCAGGCCGTGCCGCGCACAAACCTCCTGCGTCACATCGTAAAGCGCGCGCGCCGTCGCCTCGTCCGGCGTCTTCAGCTTGCCTGCGGCATGCAAGCCGAAGAAGGGCGTGCCCTCTTCGATCGTCAGTTGATAGAGGGACAGATGTTCAGCGGCCTCCTCGATCGCCAGCCGTAATTCCTCGCCCCACATTGCGGGCGTCTGGTCGGGGCGCGCGTAGATCAAATCGAAGGAGTAGCGCTTGAACGATTTGCGTGCGATGGCGACGGCGTCGAGCGCCTCCCGCGCATTATGCAGCCGTCCCAAGCTTTTCAACGACGCATCGTCGAGCGCCTGCACACCGAGCGACACGCGGTTGACGCCTGCGGCGCGGTAGCCGGCAAAGCGCGTCGCTTCCACGCTAGTGGGATTGGCTTCCAGCGTCACCTCGACGTCGGGCGCAACGAGCCAGGATTTGCCGATCGCGTCCAGGATGGCGCCAACGGTCTGCGGCTGCATCAGCGACGGTGTGCCGCCGCCGAGAAAGATCGACGTCACCGTGCGGCTTGGGACGCGCGCAGCAGTCGTTTCCAACTCGCGAGCGAAGGCGCGGGCAAAGCGCGCCTCGTCGATCGCGGCGTGCCGCACATGGCTGTTGAAGTCGCAATAGGGACATTTGGAGAGACAGAACGGCCAATGCACATACACGCCGAAGGCGGTCTCTGTTGTGTTGACGGCCTGTCCTGCACTAGCGCGGGTCAAGGCAGATCTCCGCAAGCTTGACGAAGGCGCGGGCGCGATGCGACAGGCCGAGCCCCAATGGCGGCAGCCCGTGCTTTTCGACGCTGGTCATCTCACCGAAAGTGCGATCGAAACCGTCCGCCATGAACATCGGATCATAGCCGAAGCCCGCGGTGCCGCGCGGCGGCCACACCAAGGTGCCGTCGACGCGCGCCTCGACTTCTTCAATATGGTCGTCGGGCCAGGCGACGCAAAGCGCGGAGACGAAATGCGCGCGGCGTTTGTCCGGCGTCGTCGCGCCGCGCTCCTGCAGCAGGCGCTCGATCTGCGCCATCGCTGCGTTGAAATCCTTGTTCGGTCCGGCCCAGCGTGCGGAAAAAATCCCCGGCGCGCCGTCGAGGGCATCGACCGCAAGCCCCGAATCATCTGCGAAGGCCGGCAGCTGCGCGGCCTTCGCCGCGGCAGCGGCTTTGATCCTGGCATTGGCCGCGAACGTGTTGCCGGTTTCTTCCGGTTCGGGAAGCCCGAGTTCGCCCGCCGAGACCGCCTCGATTCCGTGCGGCGCCAACAGCTCGCGCATCTCGGCGAGCTTGCCCGGGTTGTGGGTTGCGATAACCAGCCTGCCTGTGATCCGGCGATGCATGAGCCTTACGCCACCGCCATCTTCTGCAGATCGACCAGTCGCGTCACGCCTTTGCGCGCCAAGGCCATCAGCGCCAGGAACTCCGCTTCCGAGAACGGTGTCTTCTCCGCGGTGCCCTGCACTTCGACGATGCGGCCATCGCCGGTCATGACGAAATTGGCGTCGGTCTCGGCCTCGGAATCCTCGGCATAGTCGAGATCGAGCACCGGCGTGCCGTTATAGATACCGCAGGAGATCGCCGCCACATTGTCGCGCAGGACGCCGGATTTCACCATGTTGCGCGCCCTCATCCAATTGAGGCAGTCGGCGAGCGCGACCCAGGCGCCGGTGATCGAGGCCGTGCGCGTGCCGCCGTCGGCCTGCAGCACGTCGCAATCGACGGTGATCTGTCGCTCTCCCAACGCTTCCAGGTCCACGGTGGCGCGCAGCGAGCGGCCGATCAGCCGCTGGATCTCGACGGTGCGGCCGCTCTGCTTGCCGGCGGAGGCTTCGCGCCGCGTCCGTTCCAAGGTGGCACGCGGCAGCATGCCGTATTCGGCGGTGACCCAGCCACGGCCCTGGCCCTTCAGCCAAGGCGGCAGACGCTCCTCTAGCGTTGCGGTCACCAGCACATGGGTGTCGCCGAATTTCACCAGGCAAGAGCCCTCGGCATATTTGACGACGCCACGTTCCAGGATGACGGCGCGCAGTTCGTCGGGGGCACGGCGGCTCGGCCGCATGGGAATCCTCCAAAATCCGGCAAAGAATGAGACCAGCGGGAGCTTGTAGGAGGGGGACGGCGGGGCGGCAAGTCCCTGAGATTCCGGTCTGGCGCTTGTCATGCGGCGAACGGATCGACAAATTAGAGGGGCTCGAAGGGAGTAACGATTGGCCCACCACGATCCGATCCACCTGATGGCGCCGCCCGCGGGGCTTGCCCAGCTCAACGAGCGTTCTCGGGAGATTTTCCGTCAGATCGTCGAAAGCTATCTCGCGACCGGTGAACCCGTCGGCTCGCGCAATCTCTCGCGTCTCATTGCGGTGCCGCTGTCGCCGGCTT
>Ga0134126_10011611_pt1 | contig 11120 bp, 10 predicted proteins | sample KB31752_FD_96881 | JGI IMG/M metagenome (GOLD analysis project Ga0134126, IMG submission 96881) | Terrestrial soil microbial communities with excess Nitrogen fertilizer from Kellogg Biological Station, Michigan, USA - KB3-175-2 | ecosystem: Environmental > Terrestrial > Soil > Unclassified ... | reverse complement strand
CGACCAATCGTCCGGCGCGGGATTGGACGGGCCTCTCGCCGCAGACCGATGGACTGTTCGTCGCTCTGTCGAACCGGGAGCGGTCGCAATGAGGGCGATCGGTGGCCATCGGGCTGTGGAGGGCGGTGGCGGCGATTTGTGTGTGAGGGACAGTCAGCACAGGAACCCAACCAACGGACGGCAAGGGAAAAGGCCGACCTTCGGCGCGGCTTATATGGTTGAGACGATTGAGAATTTTGCCAACACCACCCACACCCCCTGCTGGCGCTCTCTGCGATTTTTCCAACGAAATCAATCCGCGCAGCGCCGTCGGCCTGCGTCGCACTGCGATTTCGGCCGATGACGACGCGCGACGACGACCTGCGCGTCCGGCCCGGGCGCATCCAGCACGACAACCGCGGCGGCAAGCGTCCGCAGACCTTCGTCGGCGAGGTGATGCGGGCCGCGAAGAAGGCCGGGCATGTCGGCAGCAGCTTCCGCTCAAGCCAAGGTCGTAGCCGATCGCGGTTCGGACGCGGGCGCCGCGCCGCGGTCTCGATCCGTCTGCGCTCCAACGCCCGGCGCGTGGTGATGAAGGCGCGCGTCGTGCGCCATCAGGGCACGCGCTTCCGTTCGGCCCCTCTGCCGAAACACATGGCCTATCTGAAGCGCGAGGGCGTGACACGCGACGGCGACAACGCACGCATGTTCGACGCCGCTTCGAATACCGCAGATGAGCGCGCCTTCGCCGAGCGCTGCGAGGATGACCGCCACCACTTCCGCTTCATCATCTCACCCGAGGACGGAGCCGAACTCGGCGACCTCAAGACCTTCACCCGCGAGTTGATGCACGATGTCGAGAAAGACCTCGGCACCAAACTCGACTGGGTCGCGGTCGATCACTGGAACACGGACAACCCGCATGTGCATGTCCTGATCCGCGGTCGCGCCGAGGACGGCCAGGATCTGGTCATCAGCCGCGAGTATATCAGCCGGGGATTTCGAGACCGCGCCGCCGAACGCGTTACCCTGGAGCTCGGCCCGCGCAGCGAACAGGAAATTCGCACGGCGCTGGAGCGCGAGGCGAACTCGGAGCGCTGGACCAGCCTTGACCGGGCCTTGCGCGATATCTCCGATGAATCCGGCGGCGTCGTCGACCTGCGGCCCGGCCCGAATGCCGAAGACCCGGAGTTGCGCCGCTTGCTGCTTGGTCGCGCGGCCAAGCTCGAACGCCTCGGCCTCGCCGACCCGGTCGGGCCCGCCTGCTGGACGCTGAAACCAGGGCTCGATCACACTCTGCGGCAGCTCGGCATCCGCGGCGACATCATCAAGACCATGCACCAGGCCATGAGCGCCGGCGGACACGATCCGGACGTCAGCGCCTTTGCCCTGCATGGCGAAGAGCCCTCAGACCCGGTGCTCGGCCGGCTGGTCAAGCGCGGCCTCGACGATGAACTGAAGGGGACTGCCTACGCGATCGTCGCCGGCGTCGACGGGCGTACCCATCATCTGAAGTTCTCCGATCTTGAGATGACGGGCGATGCACCAGCCGGCGCGATTGTCGAGGCACGGGCCTATGACGATGTGAGCGGGCGTCACCGTCTATCGCTTGCCACGCGCTCCGATCTCGCGATCGAGGCGCAGACGACAGCGTCGGGCGTCACCTGGCTCGATCGCCAGCTTCTCGCCAAGGACGCGCCGCTCAGTAGCGGTGGGTTCGGCGCGGAAGTGCGCGGCGCAATGGAGGCGCGCGTCGATCATCTGGCTGAAGAAGGCCTCGCGCGCCGGCAAGGCCAGCGGGTGGTGTTTGCCCGTGACCTCCTCGCGACCCTGCGGCGGCGGGAATTGGAAAACGCCTCTGCAAAGCTCTCGGCCGAAACCGGGCTGACACACCAGCCATCCGCCGAAGGAGAACATATCGCCGGGGTCTACCGCCAGCGCGTGACGCTGGCCTCCGGCCGTTTCGCCATGATCGACAACGGCCTCGGCTTCCAGCTCGTCCCCTGGCGCCCGGCGCTCGAAAAGGAACTCGGCCGCGAGGTGCGCGGCGTCATGGCTCCCGGCGGAAACGTGGAATGGACTCTGGGGCGGAAGCGAGGGCTCGGACTATGAGGATCACAACACTGTCCATCCGATTGCTGCGCCAGCGTGTCCGGGTTCCCGATGCCTCGCGGTCCGCGATTGCAGCCGCCGCACGAGATGCTGCTGATCTGGTGTCGCTATGAACGCGACCAAGATTCTCTGGGGCCAAGTGCTTCTCGTCTGTGGTGTCGTCCTCGGCTTCATGTGGACTGCGACGGAGTGGACCGCCTGGCAGCTCGCCTTTCAACCGCAGCTCGGCCGTCCCTGGTTCATGCTGTTCGGCTGGCCGGTCTACCAGCCGCCCGCCTTCTTCTGGTGGTGGTTCGCTTACGACGCCTACGCCCACGACGTCTTCGTCACCGGCGGCTTCATCGCGGGGGCCGGCGGCATCGGTGCCTTCGTCGTGGCTGTCGCCATGTCGGTGTGGCGGGCCCGCGAAGCGAAGAAGGTCACGACCTACGGGTCAGCGCGCTGGGCCGAGGCGCGCGAAATTAAGCGGGCTGGGCTTCTTCATCCCGATGGCGTTCTGCTGGGCCGATGGAAGGATGCCTATCTTCGCCACCACGGCCCGGAGCATGTACTGTGCTTCGCACCAACACGGTCCGGCAAGGGCGTCGGCCTGGTCGTTCCGACACTGCTCACCTGGCCGGGCTCGGCGATCGTCCATGACATCAAGGGCGAGAATTGGGGCCTGACCGCCGGCTGGCGCGCGCGCTTCGGCCGAGTGCTCCTGTTCGATCCGACCAACACCAAGAGCACTGCCTACAACCCGCTGCTCGAGGTCCGTCGCGGCGAGTGGGAAGTCAGGGACGTCCAGAACATCGCAGACGTGCTGGTCGACCCCGAAGGAGCGCTTGAGAAGAGGAATCATTGGGAGAAGACCAGCCACTCGCTGCTCGTCGGCACGATCCTGCACGTCCTCTACGCCGAGAAGGACAAGACCCTCGCCGGCGTCGCGAACTTTCTTTCCGACCCGAAGCGTCCGATCGAGACGACGCTGCGCGCGATGATGGCGACGCCGCATCTTGGGAAGACGGGTGTTCACCCCGTGGTCGCCAGCGCCGCACGCGAACTGCTCAACAAGAGCGAGAACGAACGCTCCGGCGTGCTGTCGACCGCCATGTCATTCCTGGGGCTCTACCGCGATCCGGTCGTCGCCGCCGTCACGGCACGCTGCGACTGGCGCATCCGCGATCTCGTCGAGGGTGAGCACCCCGTCACCCTCTACCTCGTCGTGCCGCCGTCGGACATCAGTAGGACCAAGCCTCTGATCCGCCTGATCCTCAACCAGATTGGCCGGCGCCTCACCGAAGAGCTGGAATCGAAGCGACGCCGGCATCGGCTGCTGCTCATGCTGGACGAGTTTCCAGCACTCGGCCGTCTCGACTTCTTCGAAAGTGCGCTGGCCTTCATGGCCGGCTACGGGCTGAAGAGCTTCCTCATCGCCCAGAGCCTGAACCAGATCGAGAAAGCCTACGGACAGAACAACTCCATTCTCGACAACTGCCATGTGCGCGTGAGCTTCGCCACGAACGACGAGCGCACCGCCAAACGCGTCTCCGATGCGCTCGGCACCGCGACCGAAATGCGCGCCATGAAGAACTATGCCGGCAGCCGGCTCAGTCCATGGCTCGGCCATCTCATGGTTTCGCGTCAGGAGACCGCGCGGCCACTCCTCACGCCCGGCGAGGTCATGCAGCTCCCACCGGACGATGAGTTGGTCTTAATGTCCGGCTGTGCGCCCATCCGGGCGAAGAAAGCGCGCTACTTCGAAGACCCACAGATGGCGGCACGCATCCTCCCGCCGCCCGTGCTAACCAATCCAGGATCGAGACCGAACAACGAACCCCCGGTCTCGTCCGAGGGCGATTGGACCGGCGCCGTCGCCGCGCCGGCGGTATCCGACACGGAAGACCCCGCCAACGCCGGTATCCGGCGCGAACCGGAATTGCCGGAACACGAGGAGATCGTGCCCGAGCCTCTTAGGTCGGTGCATGAATTCGAGGCGGTAGATGAGGAACCGGACGACGAGGTTCAGCGCCAGCGCATCATGCAGCGCACCCTCGGGACCGTCGCCCGACAGGTTTCGCTTGATCCCGATGATGACATGCAGATGTAGCCATGCGGACCAAGCACACCTTTCGCCTCCCGCCTGATCTCGCTGGGAAGCTCGCGGACTATGCTGCGCGCAAGCGCGTGCCGCAGGCGCTTATCGTCGAAGCGGCGCTCGCCTCCCACCTGTCGCCCGACGGCGCCGAGCGCCTTGAGGCCGCTCTGGCACGGCGCCTCGATCGCATGACGCGGCACCTGGAACGGATCGAACGCCATGTGGACATTTCAAACGAGGCGTTGGCGGTCTTCGTGCGCTTCTGGCTGACCAGCACGCCAGCGCTGCCCGACACCGCACTCGCGGCAGCACAGACCAAGGGGCGTGAGCGCTACGAGGGTTTTGTCGAAGCGCTCGGCCGGCGCCTGGCGCGCGGGCGAAAGCTTGCCGACGAAGTGAGTCGCGATATGGCGCCTGGTTCTCCGGAAGGAGCGGAACCGCAGCTCGACTAGCGATCGTCCCGGCCGACTGTCTTTCTATCCCAGAGCCCTCCTACCTCATCGTCGTTGTTGCAGAGACCCATTTCCGGCCCTTTCTAATCAACCCCGCTGACATCTGCGCCTCCGAGTGAGGCGAACTTGCGGGGTTTGTAGTGACGACGATTTCCCTCCGATCGGAAGCTTTCGCCCGCGGCGCGCGCATGCTGCGCACCGCACTCGGGCCGGCGATCTCCGCCTATCTGGAAGACCCCAGCATCGTCGAGGTGATGCTCAATCCCGACGGTCGCCTGTGGATCGACCGGCTGTCGGGTGGCCTCGAAGACACCGGCTGCCGGGTCTCGCCGGCGGACGCCGAACGTATCGTCCGCCTCGTCGCCCACCATGTCGGCGTCGAGGTGCATACGAACAGTCCGCGCGTCTCGGCGGAGTTGCCGGAAAGCGGGGAGCGGTTCGAGGGCCTCGTGCCCCCGGTGGCCGCGGCGCCGTGCTTCGCCATCCGCCGCCCGGCGGTCGCGGTGTTCACGCTCGGCGACTATGTCGACGCGAGCATCATGTCGATCGCGCAGGCCGAGCTGTTGCGCGCCGGAGTAGTCGATCGCAAGAATATCCTCGTCGCCGGCGGCACATCGACCGGCAAGACCACACTCGTGAACGCGCTGCTCGCGGAGGTCGCCAAGACCGGCGACCGCATCGTCCTGATCGAGGATACGCGCGAGCTGCAATGCGCCGCGCCGAACCTTGTGGCGCTGCGCACCAAGGACGGCGCGGCCTCGCTCTCCGATCTCGTGCGCTCGGCCCTTCGGCTGCGGCCCGATCGGATTCCAATCGGTGAGGTGCGCGGGGCCGAGGCGCTTGATCTTCTCAAGGCCTGGGGCACCGGACATCCCGGCGGCGTCGGCACGCTGCACGCAGGCTCGGCCATCGGCGCGCTGCGCCGCCTCGAGCAACTCATCCAGGAAGCCGTCGTCACCGTCCCGCGCGCGCTGGTCGCCGAGACCATCGACCTCATCGCGGTCCTCGCCGGCCGCGGCTCCGCGCGACGGCTCGCCGAACTCGCCGTGGTCAAGGGCCTCGGCCCGACCGGCGACTACGTCCTCACCCCCGCAGGAGAACCGTGATGATGATGCTTTCCCCTGTTCGCGACACCGTGACGGCGGCGACGGCCTTTGCCGTCATCGCGCTGATGACGGCGCCGGCCTACGCCGCCGGCTCCAACATGCCCTGGGAGCAACCGCTGACGCAGATCCTGGATTCGATCCAGGGCCCCGTCGCCAAGGTGATATCGGTGATCGTCATCATCACAACCGGCTTGACGCTGGCCTTCGGGGAAACCTCTGGCGGTTTTCGCCGGCTGATCCAGATTGTCTTCGGTCTGTCGATCGCCTTCGCCGCATCGAGCTTCTTCCTGACCTTCTTCCAGTTCGGCGGCGGGGTGCTGCTGTGATGGAGCAGGATGCGCCGATCACCGGTTTCTATGCGCCCGTTCATCGCGCGCTGACCGAACCGATCCTGCTCGGCGGCGCGCCGCGCGCGGTCGCAATCGTCAACGGCACGCTCGCCGCAGCCCTCGGCCTTGGACTTCGCCTCTGGATCATTGGCGGCCTCGTCTGGCTGATCGGCCACGTCGCGGCGGTGTGGGCCGCCAAGCGCGATCCCGCCTTTGTCGACGTGGTGCGCCGGCACCTGCGTTATCCGCAGCACTTGGTTTCGTGAGGTTCGATCGATGATGAACCTCGCGGAATATCGCCGCCGGACACAGAACCTCGCCGACTTCCTGCCGTGGGCGGCACTGGTCGAGCTGGGTGTCATCCTCAACAAGGACGGTTCGTTCCAGCGGACGGCGCGCTTTCGCGGCCCTGATCTCGATTCAGCGACACCGGCCGAACTGGTCGCGATCACATCGCGCCTCAACAACGCCCTGCGCCGCCTGGGCTCCGGCTGGGCAGTCTTCATCGAAGCGCAGCGTGTGCCCGCGTATCGCTATCCCGTTGGTCAATTCCCCGATCCGACCTCCGGGATCGTCGACGCCGAACGGCGCGCGCAGTTCGAAGAAGAAGGCGCCCACTTCGAGAGCCGATATTTTCTGACGCTGCTTTGGCTGCCGCCGGCGGACGACGCCGCGCGCGCGGAAAGCTGGCTCTACGAGGGGCGCTCCCAGACGGGTGCGGATTGGCGCGGGGCGCTCGAAGGATTCATCGATCGCACGGACCGAGTGCTGGCCCTCGTCGAAGGTTTCATGCCCGAGGCCGAATGGCTCGATGACGGCGAGACGCTCACTTACCTCCATTCCTGCATCTCGACGCGCCACCAGCGCGTGCGTGTCCCCGAGACGCCGATGTACCTCGATGCCATCCTGGTCGACGAGGACCTCACGGCCGGTCTCGAACCACGGCTCGGCCGCGCCCATCTTCGCACACTGACCATCATGGGCTTTCCGTCGCAGACCTGGCCGGGGCTGCTCGACGATCTCAATCGCCTGGCCTTTCCCTATCGCTGGGCGACGCGCGCCGTCTGTCTCGACAAGACTGACGCAACCAAGCTTCTCGGCAAGATCCGCCGCCAGTGGTTCGCCAAGCGCAAGTCGATCATGGCGATCTTGAAGGAGGTGATGACAAACGAAGCGTCCGTGCTGATGGACAGCGACGCCGCCAACAAGGCGCTCGACGCCGACCAGGCTCTGCAGGAGCTCGGCACCGACCTCGTGGGCGAGGCTTACGTGACGGCGACCGTCACGGTTTGGGATGAGGATCCCCGCGTCGCGGACGAGCGCCTGCGCCTAGTCGAGAAAGCCATCCAGGGCCGCGACTTCACCTGCATGCGCGAAGGCGTCAACGCGGTCGAGGCGTGGCTCGGATCGCTCCCCGGCCATGTCTACGCCAATGTCCGCCAGCCTCCGGTCTCGACTCTCAACCTCGCGCACATGATGCCGTTCTCGGCGGTGTGGGCCGGGCCGGAACGGGATGAGCATTTCCAGGCGCCGGCGCTTTTCTTCGCGCGGACGGAAGGGTCCACGCCGTTCCGTTTTTCGCTGCACGTCGGCGATGTCGGTCACACCCTGATCGTCGGACCGACTGGCGCCGGCAAGAGCGTACTGCTGGCTCTGATGGCGCTGCAGTTCCGGCGCTATGCCGGCGCGCAGGTCTTCGCCTTCGACTTCGGCGGCTCAATCCGCGCGGCCGCGCTCGCTATGGGCGGCGATTGGCACGACCTCGGTGGCGCGCTGGCTGATGACGCGAGCGCACCCGTCGCCTTGCAGCCGCTGGCGCACGTCCATGACGCCGGAGAACGCGCATGGGCCGCCGAGTGGGTCGCCTCGCTGCTCGGCCGGGAGTCGGTCACCGTCACGCCCGAACTGAAGGAGCACCTATGGTCGGCGCTGACTTCGCTCGCCTCCGCGCCGGTATCGGAGCGGACGATCACCGGCCTCTCGGTGCTCATGCAGTCCAACGCCCTCAAGCAGGCGCTCCAGCCCTATACAATCGGTGGACCATGGGGTCGTTTGCTCGACGCCGAATACGAGCGGCTTGGCGAAGCAGAGGTTCAGGCCTTCGAGACCGAGGGACTGATCGGCACAGGCGCGGCGCCCGCCGTGCTCTCCTATCTGTTTCACCGGATCGAAGATCGCTTCGACGGCCGCCCAACCTTGCTCATCGTCGACGAGGGCTGGCTCGCGCTCGACGATCCCGGCTTCGCCGCACAGCTTCGCGAATGGCTGAAGACGCTCCGGAAGAAGAACGCGTCCGTCATCTTCGCCACGCAGTCCCTTGCCGACATCGACGGCAGCGCCATCGCACCCGCGATCATCGAGAGCTGCCCGACGCGCATCCTGCTACCGAATGAACGCGCGCTGGAGCCGCAGATCGCGGCGATCTACCGCCGCTTCGGCCTCAATGACCGGCAGATCGAGGTTCTGAGCCGGGCGACACCGAAGCGCGAATATTACTGCCAGTCGCGCCGCGGCAACCGCCTATTCGAGCTCGGCCTCTCCGAAGTCGCGCTCGCCTTCACCGCCGCATCGGCAAAGACCGACCAGACCGCCATCGAAGAGACCCTCGCGGCCCACGGCCGCGACGGCTTCGCTGCCGCATGGCTTCGCCGCAGCGACCTCGACTGGGCGGCCGACATGCTCACCCGCAACCAGGAGGTTTCATTATGATTACGCGTCGCCTGCGCGCCGGTCTCATCGCCGGCGCCACCGCCTTGTCCATTGCCGCCGTCAGCGTTCCCGCGCACGCGCAGTGGATCGTCTTCGACCCGACCAACTATGCGCAGAACATCCTGACCGCCGCGCGCGAGCTTCAGCAGGTCAATAACGAAATCCAGATGCTGGAGAACCAGGCGACGTCCCTGATCAATCAGGCGCGCAACCTGGCGAGCCTGCCCTATTCCTCACTCGCGCAGCTCCAGCAGCAGATCACGCAGACTCAGCAACTTCTCGCGCAAGCCCAGCGCATCGCCTACAGCGTCACGACGATCGACCAGGCGTTCACGCGGAACTACCCGCAGGCCTATTCCGGCTCGACCTCCTCGCAGCAGTTGCTCACCGATGCCCAGACCCGCTGGCAGAACGCGCTCGCGGGATTCCAGGACACCATGCGCGTGCAGGCCGGCGTGGTCACGAATCTCAACACCACGCGCACGCAGATCAACGCCCTCGTCTCGTCGAGCCAGTCAGCCACCGGCGCGCTGCAGGCCGCGCAATCCGGCAATCAGCTTGTCGCTCTGCAAACCACCCAGCTCGCCGATCTCACCGCCCTGATGGCGTCGATCGCGCGGGCGCAAAGCCTCGAGGCCGCGCGCACGCTCGAAACCCAGGCCCAGGCCCAGGCGCAGGCCAACAATTTCCTCAACTACGGGTCCGGCTATCAGGCGGGTTCCGCGCAGATGTTCCACTGATGCGCGGCCGTCTTCCCAACCTGCCAGCGATCGGCCGCGGGCTCGGCTTCGTCCTGGTCGCCGCCGCGATTGTCGTCGCCGCGCTGCATTTCCGCACAAGCGAACCCCGCGTCCAGGGACTGCATGTGAGTCCGGCAGCCACTTCCGATCCGCTCGCAGAGGAATTGTTGCGGTGTCAGGCGCCCGCCACGCAAGCCAGGGATGACGCCGCTTGCGAAGCGGCCTGGGCCGAGAGCCGCCGCCGCTTCTTCACCTATCCGCCCGCCCCGAGCGCCGCGACCGTGCCGGCCGCATCGCCAAAATCCTCCGACAGGTAAGCACCATGGGCGGTACCGGCGTCATCGACAACTTCCTGGGCACGTTCACCCGGTATATCGATTCCGGCTTCGGCCTCGTGCAGGGGGACGTACGCTGGCTGGCCGGCGTTCTCATCGCCATCGACATCACGCTCGCGGGTCTGTTCTGGGCGATGGCGCCCGACGAGGATGTGCTCGCGCGGCTGATCAAGAAGACGCTCTACATCGGCGTCTTCGCCTTCATCATCGGGAACTACAACAACCTCGCGCAGATCATCTACAACTCCTTCGCCGGTCTCGGCATCAAGGCGGGCGGCGGAACCATGACCGCCGCACAGCTTCTGCAGCCGGGCAAGATCGCGGAGGTCGGCATCGACGCGGGTAAGCCGATCCTGACCGCGATCTCCGGCATGATGGGATTCACCAGCGTCTTCGCGAACCTGGTGCAGATCATCATCCTGCTCGTCGCCTGGCTGATCGTCGTCATCAGCTTCTTCGTCATGGCGATCCAGCTCTTCGTTAGCTTGATCGAATTCAAGCTGACGACACTCGCAGGGTTTGTTCTCGTCCCCTTCGGCCTCTTCGGCCGCACCGCGTTTCTCGCCGAGCGCGTGCTCGGCAACGTCGTATCGTCCGGCATCAAGATCCTGGTGCTCGCCGTCATCATCGGCATCGGCTCGACGATCTTCGATCAGTTCACCAGCGGCTTCAACAATCCGCCGACGATCTCCGACGCGCTGACACTTATCCTGGCGGCGCTCTCGCTGCTCGGCCTCACGATCTTCGGTCCTGGCATCGCCAACGGCCTGATCGCCGGAGGCCCGCAACTGGGCGCTGGCGCTGCGGTCGGCACCGGTCTCGCGGCGGCGGGCATCGGCGCCGCTGGAATCGCCGCCACGGCGGGCGGACTCGCCGCCGCGGGTGGTGCGATCGCGGGAACGGCGCGCGCGGGCGCTTCCGTCGCGGGCGGCGCCACGGCCGCCTACCGCGCCGGCGGCGCGACCGGTGTCGCTCAGGCCACCGGGTCAGTGGCGATGAGCCCGCTTCGCCGCGCGGCAGCCAGCTTGAAAGAGAGCTTCGCATCGGGCGAGCGCGCCGTGATGCGCGGAAGCGCGCCGGCAAGCGCCGGCGGTGCGGGATCCTCGACCACTTCGGACGGCCCGCCGGCCTGGGCGCAGCGCATGAAGCGCAGTCAGACCATCAGCCGCGGCGTGTCCGCCGCCGACCACGCCATCCGCTCCGGCGACCGGGCGAGCGGCGGTCACCAGATCGACCTCTCGGAGGGGGATTAGCCCATGTTCAAACGATCAACCGTGCGCT
>Ga0134126_10011610_pt1 | contig 11121 bp, 9 predicted proteins | sample KB31752_FD_96881 | JGI IMG/M metagenome (GOLD analysis project Ga0134126, IMG submission 96881) | Terrestrial soil microbial communities with excess Nitrogen fertilizer from Kellogg Biological Station, Michigan, USA - KB3-175-2 | ecosystem: Environmental > Terrestrial > Soil > Unclassified ... | reverse complement strand
GTCGAGTATGCAGCCGCGCCGGCTAAGTGGCTCCCGGGCGGATTGAATTGGCACAAGACCGAGATCGGTCCAGCGGCTTCGCGGACGCCCTCGGCGCCGCGGAAAGCCCGAATTACGAACGTCCAAATCGTCGATTTCGACGGCGACGGCGTCAACGACGTACTGGTCTGCGATCCCCAGCGCAACGCCGTCTTGTGGTATCAACCGACGAAGACGGGTTGGAACGAACACGTCCTGGCCAGAGACTTGCAGGCCCCGGCCCACGCGACGCTGGTCGACATCGATGCCGACGGAGACTCCGACGTCGTGGTTTCGGAGCTAGGAGACATCTGGCCTTCCGATGAACTCATCGGCCGCCTGGTGTACTTGGAAAACACCGGGGCCAACAAGGAGTTTCGGCGGCATTTGCTGCTCGATGCCGTGCGCCGAGTGGCCGACGCCCAGCCTGGCGATTTCGACGGCGATGGCGATCTCGATTTGGCGGTCGCCGTGTTCGGATACGCTCGCGGCGAGGTGTTGTGGCTGGAGAACCGCGGCGATCTGAAGTTTCGGGAGCATCGTCTCTGGTCGCGAGCGGGCGCGATTCACGTGCCCGTGGCGGATTTCGACGGGGACGGCGATCTGGATATCGCCACGGTCGTCTCTCAAGACGACGAGGAGGTGCTGGCGTTCGAGAACGACGGGAGCGGCGCCTTCAGGCCGCGGACGTTGTTTTCGACGATCAATTACGACCTGGGCAGCGCCGGGCTGGTGTTGACGGATCTCGATCAGGATGGCGACGCCGATTTGCTGTTGCCCGCCGGCGATAATCTGGAGGAGAACTATCCTTGGCCGCAGCCTTATCATGGTTGTATTTGGCTGGAGAACCTGGGCCGCTGGAAGTTCGCGGCGCAGCGCATCGCGACGTTCGGCTCGACCTACGCCGCCGCGCCGGGCGACTTGGACGCCGATGGCGATTTGGACGTGGCATTGGTGAGTTTGCTGAACGATTGGGGCGACCGCAGCCTTCCCAGCGCCGTCTGGTTGGAAAACGACGGACGGCAGAATTTTCAATTGCGTCCCGTCGACACGACGCCGACGCACCTGATCGCCGTCGCTTGCGGCGACCTGAACGGCGACGGGCGCGCCGACATCGTCGCGGGCGGCATGCACCTTCGGCCCCCCTTTGATCGGACGGGCCGAGTGACGGCCTGGATCAGCCGGCCCTAGAATTGTGACGCGAGGATTCTTCATGTCGCGTTGGCAACGTGTGTTGGCGGTTTTCGTCGCGGTCGAGTTCGCCGCCGCCACGATCTTCGTCGGACGCTTGACGATGCGGCCCGCCATTCCCGCCGTCGCCCTGGATCACGTTGACGCCGAAGTCGCGGGCGCCATCGCTTGGCATCAGCGCGGGATGGATCTCTCGAGCGCCGACGATTGGCAATCGCTGGCAAAGCTTTACTTGGCCTTCGGATGTTTGCCCGAGGCGGAAATCTGTTGCCGCGAAGCTGCCGAGTTGTCGCCGGATTCCAAGGAGGCGTTCTATTCGTGGGCCATCGTTCTCGAGCGGCTTGGCCGCTTGCCAGGCGCCGCGGAGAAACTGAACAAGGCAATGGAGTTGGGCATCGTCGAGTCCGAGGCCTGGGTGCGCCTCGGCAGAATTCGAATGCGGCAAGAGGACGCCGAGGCCGCCGAGGAGGCGTTTCGCACGGCGCTTGAGAAGAGCCCCAATCAGGCTTCAGCGGCAATCGGCCTGGCGCGAATTCTGCTGCGCGCCGATCGTCCCGAAGAGGCGGCGGGCGTCATCCGGCCGCTCGTCGAGAAACATCCGCGCGCTCATGCTCCCTGCCAGCTTCTCAGCCGCGCCGAAGCCGCCCTAGGGCGCAAGGCCGAGGCCGACGAACTGCTGGCCAAGGCCGAGTGGCGCCCGGAAGTCCTGCCGTTCGTCGATCCGAGAGCCGATGCCGACCGCTGGGCCGCGTCGGCCGGCGCCCTGCACTGGGCGACCGAGTCGCGCGCGGCCGCGGCGAAGGGCGACGCCCAAACCACCGCCTTGTTGATTCAAAGGGCCCTCGATCTGGGTTGGGACGATCGGTTCGCCCTGGAAGCCGCCGCCGCCTTTTTGCAAATCAAGCAGCCCCAAGAGGCGCTGGCCATATTGGGGCGCACGACCGCCGCCGCCGGAAAATCCGGTTACGCGGCCTGGTTGCAAGGCGAAGCCTATGCCATGCTCGGCAAATCGGGACTCGCTCAAGACGCCTGGGAGGAATCGGTGAAGCTGCGGGGCAGCGAAGCCGCGCATGGGCGTCTTGCTGAGGCCCATCGCACGCACGACGCCCTGGCGCAGCATCACCGCGCGCTGGCCTTGTACTTTGCGGCGCTCGGCCATTTGCAGGCCGGCGAACGCGAGCGGGCCGAGGAATCGCTGCGCGAATCGTTGAAGATCGAACCCGCCCAAGGCAGGGCGTGGCGCCTGCTCGGAAACGCCGAGCGGGTCGCAGGCCGCGCCGACGCCGCCCAGCGGGCCTATCTGCGCTGTCTCGAAATACAGCCCGAAGATGGACGCGCCCAAGACTCGCTGCACGCGCTGGAGACATCCGCCAAACCCACCTTCTGAAAAAAATAAAAAAGAATCCCTTGCGAGAAAAAATATCAGAGTTAGACTTCTGTCAGTCGGCCTCGTGCCGACGGGCCTCGGTAAGGTACCTGCCCCGCCTTGCCGGGGCTTTTTGTTTGAGCCCGCCTGTTTGGGCACGCTTGTTTGGATCCCGTCGAATCCGGCGCACCCTTGCGAAACAAGCTACTCTTGCCAAACAAGTCCCGTCGTGTAATTTGTTACCTGGATCTTGCGTGTTTCGTTTCTTCCAGGAGCATTCCATGATTCGCCGGCTGACGATGGCAAGCCTGTTCGCCGCCGTGATGGTTTCCGGCTGGGCCGCGCTTTCTGGCCGTGCTGGGGCGGGCGAATACAACGAGACGCTCAGCATCGGCGACCGGGCCCCGGCCTGGAAGGATCTGCCGGGCGTCGATGGCCGCAAACACTCGCTGTCCGAGATCGACGCCGAACTGGTGGTCGTGGTCTTCACCTGCAACAGTTGCCCCATCGCCGCCGACTATGAAGATCGCATCATGGCGCTGGCCAAAAAATATGCCGCCGAACCGGGTAAGCTGGCCGTCGTGGCGATCAACGTCAACCTCGTCGCCGAAGACAGCTTACCGAAGATGAAACAGCGCGCCGAGCAGAAGGGCTTTCCGTTCGCCTATTTGTTCGACGAATCGCAGAAGATCGCCAAGGACTACGGCGCCGCGTTCACGCCCGAGTTTTTCGTGCTCGATAAGGACCGCCGCGTGGCGTACACGGGCGGCATGGACGACAGCAGCGACCCGGCGCGCGTCAAAATCAAATATCTGGAACCGGCCATCGAAGCGACCTTTGCGGGCAAGAAGCCCCAGACCCAAGAAACGGTCGCCCGCGGCTGCCGGATTCGCTACGCGCCCCAACGGAAACGGTCGAAAGAAATCGAACGCGGTGAATGACTGCGTGCTTCGGCGGCGGCATAGTGGAATCATCGAATGAGCTGGCGACGAACAGCCTTAACGTTGGTTGAGGTATTGGCGGTGATCGCGATCATTGGCATCCTGATCGCGCTGTTGCTGCCGGCCGTGCAAATGGCGCGCGCGGCGGCGCGGCGCATGGACTGCCTTTCGCACCAGCGGCAAATCGGCGTCGGCGTCCAGAACTATTACGACGCTTGGCGCGAGTATTTCTTCCTGCATCACCCGTTCGACGCCGACGTGATCTCGAATGTGGGCCTCAGCAACTCGTTCGCCGAGATTTATTGGGAAGACAAGCTCATGCCGTATATCGGCGGCAGCCAGGAAGCCGATGAGCAGCGTGCCCGGCAAGGCGTTTGGATTGCCAGCGAAGAGGTCTATCGCTGCGCCGACGATCTCTCGGTGCGACGGCCGTTCGTCGATCCCGACACCGGACAAATCGACGGCATCGAGCACCGCACGAGCTATCTGATGAATTCGCTGTTGAGTCATAAAACCCGCCGTTACGGCTACTGGTCGCTGAAGCGGTTCAGCCTGGAGATCGGCACATCGCAATTCGTGGCGTTCTCCGAGCGAAACGCGGACGTATTCACCTTGGCCGCCGGCGGAGATCCGCGGCAGGACGATTACGATATTTGGCTTGGAACGGACATCATCCGGCCCTGGATCGCCTATGAGCGTCATTCTTCGACGGCCAATTATCTCTATCTCGACGGCCATGCCCTCTCGCTGACCTGGGGCCCCGCCCTGCGCGACATGTATCCCGACAAGAACGTGTTCACGCTCGACATGAGCTTTCCCTGAACGCGGCCGACCGCTCTCAGCGGCCGGCGGTTGCATAGCACGGATACGCCAAGGGCGCCGTGTTTTCCGATTTTGACGCCTGCCGCGCGCCGCCTGCCTCTCGTCGGTGGAGGGGTTGGCCTTTGCGGGTTGGTCAACCGCGACCTAGGTTTTTCCGGGCCATTTCTTGCAAGACCGGAACCGTTGTCCTCGGACTTCGCGGGCGGCGGCCACCGCCCGCGCGACGCAAGGCTGCTCGTATGGACCGTCGAAGCCTTTCCACTGGCTTTACGTTAATCGAAGTGCTGATCGTCGTCGTGCTGATCGCCGTTTTGGCGGCCACGCTCATTCCGCAGTTTTCGTCGTCGGCCCAAGACGCCAAAGAAAGCTCGTTGAGATACGACCTGAAATCGTTGCGGACGCAGATCGACATGTACAAGCTCGACCACGGCGGCCAACCGCCGTCGCTCTCGGGCGGAACGCTGGCTCAATTGAATGCGGCGACGAATGCCAGCGGCGGCATCGGAACGCCCGGGCCCAGCTTTCCCTACGGTCCTTATATGATGAACGCCTTCCCTCCGAACCCCATCACGGGCATCGGCACGGTGACCGCGATGACCGCTTATCCCCCGACCGCGGAAACCGGCAACGGAGGCTGGCAGTACGACCCTACTACCGGAAGAATCGCGGCGGACAGCGCGAAATACCTGACCTGGTAGCGGTCCCGGCGCGCCTTTTCGGCATTTCTTCGGCAAGGTCGATTTAAGTGCTAAGCTTGCGTTGTTGGAAAAATCCGGTCCTTTTGCGGATAGCACGATGTTCTTCTTTGCTCGACGCGCCAAAAATGAGGCAGTCCACAAGGTGATTCGGCAGTTTCTCGACGCCGTCAATCCCGACCTTGCGGTGTTCGATGACGATGCGCGCTGGCACCACCGCTCTCATCGAACCGCTCCGGTGCTGCTTGTGCCCTACGACGAAGGGCTTTCGCCGCACGAAGCCTGTTACGCGCTGACCAAAAACCTTTCGGTCCGCGGCTTGGCCTTGGTGCTTCCGCAGCCGTTTCGCGCGGGGCGAGTCGCCGTCGCGTTCTGGTTCGAGGAGCAAGCGCATTTCGTCTCGGGCGAAGTCCGGCAGAATGTTCCCTTGGGAGGCGGCTTCTGGCAACTGGGCGTGGAAGTCACCCAAGTGCTCGATCCCGCCGGATGCGGCGACGTCAAACGCTTGCTGCCCTTGGCGACGCGTCTCGATCCGCGCCTCAAGTTAGACGCTCTCGCCGCCAGTCAACTGGTGCAGATCTAGCCGGGGGTAGCAAGGTTTGGCGGTCTTTGGGTTGCCTCTGGATGCACTTTCAGCCGGTTGAAAAGCTCCCTTGCGGGCGCTACGTTGCGGCGGGCGAGTTTTCGAGCCGCATCCCGGTGTTCGGACGATGGCGCTGGGCAAGCGGAAGACGGAGCAGCAGCAGGAATTGTTCATTCCGGCGGATCGGCTGCCCCGGTCGCCAGGACATGTCTTCTATCGGAAGCTGAACGGACTCTTGGCCGACGCCAGTTTCGACTCGTGGCTCGAAAAGCGCTGCGCCCCCTTCTATGCCGATGGCCAAGGACGCGAAGGCATCCCGCCGGGGACTTATTTCCGCATGCTGTTGGTCGGCTACTTCGAGGGGATCGGCTCCCAGCGGGGGGGATCGCCTGGCGCTCGAGCGACAGCCTGTCGATCCGAGATTTTCTCGGCGTGCCGACGAATCAAGAGTCGCCCGACCATTCCTCCTTGTCCAGGATTCGCGAGCGTCTGCCGCTCAAGTTGCACCTGGCTTCAGGGCCTGCGGAACCGTCTCTCGCCCTACAACGTGACGGTGACCACGGTCAAACCGGGTTGCGTCGATACGGCCATGACCTACGGCCTGAAGAAGCTGCCGCTGCTGGCCGGTCCCGAGCGAGTCGCCGCCGACATCGACCGCGCCATCCTCCGCCGCCGCTCGATGATCTACGCGCCCCGCCTCTGGCGCCCGATCATGGCCGCCATCCGGCTGGTCCCCGAGCCGATCTTTCAGCGGATGAAGCTCTAGTTCGCAATGGCCGGCTGAGCCGGCGTCATTGTTGAAGTTGGCGCGCAGCCGATTCAAGCGGCGGGGCGGCTGCCGGCAGACCTCAGCGATGGCCGGTCACGAAACACCGTCGCGTATTAACCTTGGGCCTTCAACGCCACCGCGAGGAGCAGCAGTATCCCGAACAGAATGACAAACAAAGGAACGAAGAGCAACATGCCTGCCAAAACTAGATTGCCCAGCCCGCGCCACGCCGATCGATAACCCTGCACCTCGGCCACGGTCTTGCACAGCAACACGAAGCTCCAGACGCCTAGTACGAGTTCCGTCAATGCGATCGCAACGATCAGAAACCATAACCACGGCTGCGCTTCAAGCCGCGGAGTCTCCGTGGTAAACATTTCGGACCCGAGAAGCAGAATCTGGGGAATCCACAACGCCAGCGCGAAAACCGTAGGGACGGAAGACCAAGCAACCGCCGCTTTGATCTGTTCGCGAAGGCCCGCGCCCCCCAGCCAGACGCCGGAAAAACGAATGAGATGCGAAGAGATCCAAAGGCCCACAAGGCCCACGAGAGGACCGACTACGCAGGCCACGGCGAGGATGCCCCACATCGGCAGCGCGTCGCCAGCATTGCGCATCGAGGCCCGATCGAGCACTTGCCCAATGCCGCCAAGCGAAGCCAACAGGTTGACGTGGAGCGCGGGATCTGCCGCAACAATGGACCGGATCGTGGCGCGAGGGCGCGTCCAAATTGTTTTGAACGGCTTAAAGTCCTCCGCCGCGAATACGTCGTCATCGGCGCTGGTGGGAGTCGCCGACAGCGACAGCGGCGCAGCATAGGGATTCATCGGCCCCGCGTGTTCTTCGTCTTGCTGCATGACGATGTTCCTTTTACTGATTGAAAGTCGCCGCGTCACTCCGGCGACGGCGCGGTCGCCGATCGCACCTGGAGCAACAGGTCGCCGCGCAGCGTATTCGGCAGTCGAGGCCAGGCGTCAACGACAAACGCCAGATCGGGATCGAGCGCGACGCCATTTCGCGACCCGATCGCGACCGGCGCAGGCCCTAGGACCGAAAACAGCCGCAGCCCGAAAATCAGCCGCAGGACGCCCAAGTTCGCCAGCACGGTCGCGGCGATGCCTGCATAAACCGGCGCCGCCTCTGCATGGCCGGGCAACAGTGTGCCGAGCGCCCACAGATCGACGACCAACGAAGCGGACAGCATTCCTAGCGCTGCTAGCCAGAACCGCCACGTGCGACGTGCTGCGACGGCCAGCCAGGCGATGGGAAGCGAACCGACCAGGCCGACGCCGCCGAAAGCGAATATGGCGAGAGCGGCGTCCGCATCGTTGAGCACCCGAACCAGGGCGCACGGCAATGCGCAGGCCGTGGTGAAGGCGATCAGGTGCATCAAGCGCAACTGCATCGATTTGTCCGCCGACCTCGGGTGATATGCCGGGTCGAAGTCGATCCGGTAACCGAACATCGCTCGGAGGGGCAACAATACGGCGTGCGTCGCCAGTACGATTATCCCGCCGAAGGCGATCAATTCCCGCAAGTCGCCGACCGGGCGTCGTAGTCCAAGCCACAATACCGCCGCGCCGGCAACCGTGGCCGCCACGACTGCCGCGAACCGAGCGGCGGCATGGAGTCCGCCCAGCGCCATCCACAGGCCCATCAAAAATGACTGCGCCAGCAGGACGCCAATTGAGATAGCCTCGGAGGAGGCGGCGCCCAACACGAATCGGGCCGCCAAGCCGTCCAAAGCGATATTCGCCGCCGTCAGAGCGACCAAGAACCAGGTATGCGGCTGCCGGCGCCAATCGGGTCGCGCGGCGGCGCACGAACCGGATGTCTCGCAGATCCCCGCAACCGCGGCGTCCATCGTCGCCATTCGACAAGCCTCCCTTCTTGGACCAGCCGTCTTACCCCCGAAGCGCCGACCAAAAAATCCCCGGCAGCTTTCGCCAATCGGGCCGATGATACAGCCCCAACACCTTCGAAGCCAGCTTATCCGCCTGCCGATGCGTGGGAAACCAGAACGGCTTGGGGCGCACGACGAGCGGCCCTTCCAAGACGCATTTTTCGACCCATTCGAGCAGGTACGTATTGTGGACCCAGCCGATGCCGCTTTGCGGATCGGCCAGCGCGCCGCCAGGATATCCGCCCCAGGGCGCGTTCATGATCGCATAGGCGATCGCCGGCCAGTGGTTGATGGCGACCGTGCCGTATCGCAAACGGTTCACGGCTTGTTGAAACCGCTCTTCGTTCGCCGCGCCGGCGCGTGAGGCTGGATGTACCATCACCCCGGCGCCGAGCGTGCCCCATACGCGCTCGTTGACGAACTCGACCGCGCGATCGAGAAACTCGGCCGGGCCGGCGGCGTCGAGGGCCGTTTCGGCGCAGGCGCAGACGAACGACTCTTCTTCGATCCAACGCGGCTCGCGCTCCGGATCGACGTCGCGCACGAGGGTCCAAGGCAGCGTGCCCGGCGGGTCTTGCTCCGCTTCGCGGCCGACGAAGCGGCGGAAACGCTCGGCGGCGCCGGGATAATACGCTTTGCGGCGCGGCACGCGGGCGAGCACCGCCTCGATCTTGTCCAAAAACTTCTCGCGATCGGGCCAGCCGCGCCAAGTGACGATCAGCTTGCAGGCGATGCAGTTGAACGAGGCGTTGTTGACGATCATCGCCGCCACGTTCTCGGCTTGAAAATCCAGCTCGCGCCGGCGATACGGCCCCGGCACGACGATCCAAGGGGTGACGTTGCCCAGTTCGCTGGTGATCGGCTTGGTCAACAGCGGCAGGCCGGCGGCGCGCCGCGCTTCGCGATCCTGGCCCGGCGGCCCCCACACGATCGCGTCGTGCGAAGCGATCGAGCCGGTGATGTGGACCTCGTCGACGAGCGGATGCGCGACAGCGGCGGCGCCGACCTCCGGTCCGCCGTAGATCAACCGCAAGAACCCGGCCTCGATCAAGGCCTGGTAGGCCCGCTCGAAAATGGGGCCGAGATACTCGTTCACCGGGTTCATCTTCAGCAGCACCACGCGCCCCTCGGCGAACAGCTTGCCGAAGGCGTCGATGGCCGGAATCGAAGAGACGTTGCCGGCCCCGAGAACCAGGGCGATCCGTTCCGACTGCGTCCGCGCGCGAAAATCGGGCGCCAGCGCATCGTCGAGATTCTCGCGGCTGATGCCGGGCTGCATCCAAACATCGGCCCGAAAGCCGCGGAACAGCAGATCGTCGTACATTCCCCTGGCCGGAAAGACTTGAATCCGCAATCGGCCGTTCGGCCCGTCCGCAACTTCGCCGGGCAGTTGCGGCCGGCCGAATTCGTCGATGTCTTTCAAGCTGCGGACCAGAAGCCGCAGATAGCGCGTCGTGGCCAAGGGGCCGCTGGCCATTTCCTCGCCCGCCAATGGCCCGTCCGGCGCAATCCCCTTGGCCTGGCAAGCCGCGCAAAGCCATTCGCTCGCCAGGCGAAACGTGCCTTCCAAGCAGCTTTCCGCGAGTCGAAGCCGCTCGGCCAGCGAAGTTTGGCGATAGCGGACTTTCGCTTCGGCCAAGTCGCCCAGCACGCGATCGAGTTCTTCGTGCGAGGTCATTTGGCTCGACGGGTTGCGTTAGGCGCCTTCAGGCCAGAATGCCCTTGACGATTTGTGCGCCTTCGACGCCCGAGAGCCGCGCGTCGAGCCCTTGGAACTTGACGCTGAACCGCTCGTGCTCGATGCCGAGCAGGTGCAGCATCGTGGCGTGCAGATCGTGGACGGTGACGACGTTTTCGACGGCGGCGTATCCCAGTTCGTCGGTGGCGCCGTAATTCAGCCCGCCGCGAACGCCGCCGCCGGCCAGCCAGACGGTAAATCCTTTGTTGTGATGGTCGCGGCCGTCGCCGCCTTGCGACATGGGCGTGCGGCCGAATTCGCCGGCCCAGACGATCAACGTGTCTTGCAACATGCCGCGCTGCTTGAGATCGCGAATCAGCGCCGCGCAGGCCCGGTCGATCTCCTGGGCCTTCAATTCGACGCCGTGCCGCACGCCGCCGTGATGGTCCCAGTCCTTGTGATAGAGCTGAATGAACCGCACGCCGCGCTCGGCCAACCGCCGGGCCAAAAGGCAGTTCGCGGCGAACGAGCCGTCGCCCGGCTGGCAGCCGTACAGCGCGAGCGTTTCGGCCGATTCGTTGCTCGCGTCGATCAGAGCGGGCACGCTGGCCTGCATCAAAAATGCCATTTCGTATTGGGCGATCCGCGTGGCGATCTCCGGATCGTGCAGCGCTGCATCGGTCTGAGCGTTGATGGCGTTGACCGCCTGGACCACGTCTTGCTGCTGCTCGCGGCTGACGCCCGGCGGGTTGCTGAGATACAGCACCGGGTCGCCCTTGCCGCGGAGGTGAACGCCTTGGTACTTGCTCGGCAGAAACCCCGACGACCACTGCCGCGCGGCGATCGGCTGGTTCTGCCCGCCGCGACCGAGCGAAGTAAGCACGACGAAGCCCGGCAGATCGCTGGCCTCGCTGCCGAGCCCATAGGTGGCCCAGGAGCCCATCGACGGGCGGCCGGCGATCTGCGAGCCGGTGTTCATGAACATGTGGGCCGGGTCGTGGTTGATGGCCTCGGAGGTGACCGACCGCACGAAGCAGATGTCGTCCGAGACGGCGCCGATCTGCTCGAACCACTCGCAGATTTCCGTTCCCCCGGCGTCGAACTTCTTGAACCTCGTTTGCGGCCCGAAGCAGACGAGCTTTTGCCCTTGCAACT
>Ga0134126_10011609_pt1 | contig 11122 bp, 11 predicted proteins | sample KB31752_FD_96881 | JGI IMG/M metagenome (GOLD analysis project Ga0134126, IMG submission 96881) | Terrestrial soil microbial communities with excess Nitrogen fertilizer from Kellogg Biological Station, Michigan, USA - KB3-175-2 | ecosystem: Environmental > Terrestrial > Soil > Unclassified ... | reverse complement strand
GCCGAAGCGGTTCGTCAGCGCCAGCGCCACCATCAGTCCGGCCAGCACAATCTTGACGGCGAGCAGGGTGAGATAGGTCGGCGACCAGGCGGTTGCGAGCGGAGCCAGGATGAAGATGCCGTTTGCGGTGCCTGCCGCGAGCAGTAGGGCGACCGAGACCGCGCCCCAGCGCGAGAACAGCGTCAGCAAGGCGACGAGACGGGCGACCGCGTGCGGGCGCGGCAGGAGTTCGGACAATATCACGACCAGTCCGCCGACCCAGAAACCGGCCGCCAGGAGATGGAGCGCATCGTTGGCGGCGCGCAGGCCGGCGAAGGCGGAATCTCCCGCAGTTGCGGCATGGCTGGTCGGTCCCATCAGCGCCAGCGCCGCGCCGGCAAAGAGAGCCTTCAGGACATGCGCCTCTTTGCCCAGGCTGAGCAGCGCAAGCCCGATGAGAATCGCCAGACGGAGGAGGAATATGTGTCCGTAGAGCGTATTCGCGATCACGCTGGCCAGTACGGCGGGATCGACTCCGGACGCGGCGTCGCCCGTCATCTCGCCGGCGGTAAAACCGAGGCAAACGATCGCGCTCGCCAACGCGGTGAAAGCGCAGAGCTTGAGCGGACGCCGCAGCCGTTCGCCCGTGACGCCGATGCGGCGCGTCTGCCCCAGCAGGGCGCTCGCGCCGAACATGGTCATCAAGCTTGCGAAATGCGCTGCGCGGACGAGGGCGAACAGCCAGATCACCGGCCGTTCGCTCCGCGCACCGCGAAGGCGGCGGTCAGGCGCGTGCCGTCGCCGAAGACGAGCGTCACCGGCAGCCGCGCGCCGGGCTTCAATTCTGGCGACGGGTCCATGCACATCAGGTGATAGCCGCCCGGCGCGAAGCTGACGCTCTTGCCCGGCGCAATGGCGACGTCCGCCATGTCGCTCATGCGCGCCATGCCGCCCGCCGTGTCCGACCGGTGCAGCATCAGCATGCCGCAAGCCGCCGCGCTGGCGCCGGTGAGGACGATCTCCTTGCCGCTGCCATTGTGGAGCGTGAAATAGCCGGCGGCCGGCAGCTTGCCGGGCAGTGCGCGCATCCACGCGTCGCTGACCGTCACCGATGTCGCGGCGGACGCCGCCGCCGGAAGCAGAAGTGCCGCGGCGGCGAACACGCGCATGACCTTGTCCTCACCGCAGAACCAGGAAGCCATATTTTCCCTCCGTGCGATGGGTGTCGACCGACACGGCATGCCAGCTCACGCGATAGCGACCGGGCGCGAGCGGCTTCAGCGGCAGATCCATTTCGGTGCCGCCGACCGAGACCGGACCGGCGGCCTCGTCATGGCCGGCGTCGTCGGTCACGGCGATGCCGCTGAACGCCGGCTCCAATGCCTCGGTGAAATGCAGCGTCACGGCCGTCGGCGGCGTCCTCAGGTTCTCACCCGCGGCCGGTGCCGCCTTTTCCAGGAGCGTGTGCGCCAGCGCCGGACCCGCAAATCCCGCAACCAGCGCCGCAATAAGGATGACCTGTTTCATCGATTTCCTCCGAAGATCGGCGTTCCGAGCGAACGCGGAAAGATGTCATCGATATTGAGGTGGAGCTGCATGACAACCCCGACACTAGCACCCGAGTCGCGGTTGACCGGAATCGCGGCCTCGATGCCGAGCTCTGACGGGTATCTGCGGCTGGCCGCATTTGCGGTCAAGCACCGCGTCGCCGCAGAGGTCGAGACCCGTATGCCGCGCCGCCTATTCCCGAACCCGGTCGCGTGAACCGGGAATGAACGCGGCCTTCAGGCCCGGTTCCGATGCGCCGGCGCAATCTCCTTCCATCGTTTCGAGGGAGAACGTCCATGCTTCGTCATCAGAGACTGGCCCGCAAGATTGCCGCCCGCCCCGCCCGCGCCGGCTCCGACATGGCGCTCGCCAGCACCATCGTGTTCTTCGGCGTGTTGCCAGGCGTCCTGGCGGCCGGCTTCGTGATCGTACAGGTGGTCGCGGCCTTCGGGCGGTGAGCCTTCCGGTGCGGCACGTTGAGCGGCACAGCGCGGCTGCTATGGTCGCGCATGGAATTTCAGCCGACCCTGCCGTCGCTCAATGCGCGCGCCGTGCCGCAATGGTTCGAGGATGCGAAATTCGGCATCTTCATCCACTGGGGGCTGTTCTCGATCCCCGCCTTTGCGGCGAAGTCGGGTTCGATCGCCGAAGCCTTCCGCAAGAACTACGACATCGCCGTGGCGCAGACGCCGTATTGCGAGTGGTACTGGAACGCGATCAAGGTGCCGGAGAGCGACAGCGCGAAATTCCACGCCGCGACCTATGGCAACGCACCCTATGAGGATTTTCGCGCACCTTTCCTGAAGGGGCTGGAGCAGTGGAATCCTGCCGCCTGGGCCGACGCCTTCGCCGATGCCGGTGCGAAATATCTCGTCCTCGTCACCAAGCACCATGACGGCTTCTGCCTGTGGCCGTCCGCGCTCGCCAATCCGCACCAGAAGGACTGGACCTCGCCGCGCGACATCGTCGGCGAGCTGGCCGCGGCGGTGCGCGCCAAAGGCATGAGGTTCGGCGTCTATTATTCCGGCGGGATCGACTGGACCTTCAACCGCGAACCGCTGCGCACGCTCGCCGACTTCATGGGCTCGACGCCCGATGGCGACTATCCGGCCTATGCCGATGCGCAGACGCGCGAGCTGATCGACCGCTACCGGCCCTCTATCCTGTGGAACGACATTTCCTGGCCGGCGCCGCTCGACGACGAGTTGCAGCTGTTCGCCGACTACTACGATGCGGTGCCCGACGGCGTGATCAACGACCGCTGGCTGCCGATGACGCCCCAGCGCGCCGCGCTCAGAGCCAAGGAGGCGCGCGCGCCGCTCGACGCCTTCCTGAAGGAGCGCATGGCCAAGGCGACGGACCGCGGCGTCATCCCCGAACTGCCGCCGCATTGCGATTTCCGCACGCCCGAATACGCCGCCTTTCGCAATATCCAGACAAAGAAATGGGAAGCGACGCGCGGCATGAGCCACTCCTTCGGGTTCAACCGCAACGACACCGACGCCGACTACGAGACGGTCGAGTCGCTGGTGCACAGCTTCATCGATGCGGTGGCGAAGAACGGCAACCTCCTGCTTAATGTCGGTCCGCGCGGCGTCGACGCACAAATACCGGCGGAACAGATCGCCCGGCTGAAGGGTTTCGGCCAATGGCTGCGCGCCAACGGCGAGGGCATCTACGGCACGCGTCCCTGGCTCCGTTTCGAGGGCACGACGGCGGACGGCATCCCGGTGCGCTTCACGCAGAAGAAGGGCGCGCTCTTCGTCCACCTTCTGGGCACGCCGGGCGGAACCACGCTCACGATCGAAGGCAACGACCTGCCGGGCGTCGCGACGGCAACGCATCTCTCCACCGGAACCCGCGTTGCAGCGCAGCGTTGCGCGGAAGGTTTGACGATCAAGTTGCCGTCCCCGCTGTCAGCGGCACCGGCGCACGGCTTTGCACTCCCTGTCATCCCCGGCTGAGCATCGCGTGAGCGATGCGAAGGGAAGGGGACCCAGGCGGCAAACACCGTCACGGTATTTCCTACCTGGGTCCCCTTACCTCGCCGCGCTCCGCGCGGCTCGCCGGGGATGACAAGAAGAGCGCGTTGCCAAGCCTCTGACAATTCGTCAGGATTGGTCCAACGGACATCAAAAGAATACCGGGAGACCGCCGATGAAATTCACCTGGTTCAACCTCATGCCCTGGCCCTATCTGCCCGACGATTTCCGGGAGAAACACCGCGCGGTCTGGGTCGACATCGACCAGCGCCTGTTCGATCCGGTGAAGAGCCACGAGGTCTACAACACCTATCTCGACCTTCTGGAATACGCCGCCGAAGTCGGCTTCGACGCGATCGGCGTCAACGAGCATCACCAGAACGGCTACGGCATCATGCCGTCGCCGAATATCATCGCCGCCGCGCTGGCGCGCCGCACCAAGGACGTCGGCCTCGTCGTGCTCGGCAATTCCATCGCGCTCTACAATCCGCCGGTTCGCGTCGCGGAGGAATTCGCGATGCTCGACTGCATCTCGGGCGGGCGGCTGATCGCGGGCTTCCCCGTCGGCACCTCGATGGACACCAATTTCTGCTACGGCCAGATTCCGGCGCTGACCCGCGAGAAATACCAGGAAGCGCACGATCTCATCATCAAGGCGTGGACGACGCGCGATCCCTTCGCCTTCAACGGGCGCTACAACAAGCTCAGGCACGTCAACATCTGGCCGCGGCCGATCCAGCAGCCGCACCCGCCGATCCATATTCCCGGCGGCGGCTCGGTCGAGACCTACGATTTCTGCATCGACAACACCTATTCCTATTCCTATCTGTCGTTCAGCGGTTACATCCGCGCCAAGGCGCTGATGGACGGCTACTGGAAGCGCGTGGCGGAACGCAAGACGCCCGATGCCTCGCCCTATCGCGCCGGCTTCGCGCAGACGATCTGCGTCGCCGACACCGACGCGGAAGCCGAGAAGCTCTACAAGGAGCATGTCGACTATTTCTACAACCGCTGCCTGCACGTCTATCCCGGCTTCGCGGATGCACCGGGCTATCGCACCATCAAGACGATCCAGACCGGCGCGCTGTCGCAATATGCGCCGCCGGTCGGCGGCTATTCCACGCTCACCTGGAAGGACCTGACCGAGGGCGGCCATGTCATCGCCGGCTCGCCCGAAACGGTGCGCCAGCGCATGGAGGAACTCGCCAAGTCGCTCAACACCGGCAACATCTTCTGCCTCATGCATGTCGGCAACATGCCGAAGGAGAAGTGCATGTACTCGACCAAGCTGTTCGCCGAGAAGGTGATGCCCAAGCTGCGCAACGTCTTCCCGGAGCACAAGGACGACGACCGCTTCTGGTGCCATCCGATCAAGCAGGTGAAGCCCGGCAGCCTGCCGAGCGAGAAGAAGGCGCTGGAAGTCGTGGGAGCGGCCAGATAGTCACCCTCGCCCCCGCAACGCGGGGGAGAGGGCAGGGTGAGGGGGCGATGCCGCCGAGCCCATGGTTCAATTTGAGTGAGATGGTGACATGCGTGGATCATTCCGCGCCACCCCCTCACCCGACCCTCTCCCCCACTGCGTGGGGGCGAGGGAGTAGGAGAATGAGATGACCCTCGAACTCAAGACCGTTGCCACGCCGCATGTCCCGGTGCGCTATCTCGAAGGCGGCAGCGGCGCGCCGCTCGTCTTCCTGCACGGCGCCGGCGGCGCGCTTGCGACCGATGCCTTCCTCAACAAGCTCGCCGAAAAATATCACGTCTACGCGCCGCTGCTGCCCGGCTATGGCGACAGCGAGGAATGCGGCGAGATCCGCGACATGCTCGACTTCACGCTGCACACATGGGACGTGGTGGAGGCGCTGAAGCTCAAGAACCCGATCCTGGTCGGCCATTCGATGGGCGGCATGATCGCGGCCGAGATGGCGGTGGTGGCGCCGCACGACGTCACGCGCCTGGCATTGATCTGCCCGGCGGGTTTGTGGCTCGACGCGCATCCGATCCCCGATCTGTTCGCGACCATGCCGTTCGAGATGCCCAGGCTCCTGTTCCACGACGTGGAGGCGGGCACCAAGCTGCTGACCGCGGGGCTCACGCTCAGCGATCCGAAATTCCTCCAGACCTATCTCGTCACCAATGCGCGCCAGCTCGGCATGGCGGGCAAGATCCTGTTCCCGATTCCCGAACGCGGTCTCGGCCAGCGGCTCTACCGCATCAAGGCCAAGACGGTGCTGATCTGGGGCGACAGCGACAAGCTGATTCCGCCGGCCTACGCGCACGGCTTCAAGAAGGGCATCGCCGGTTCCGAGCTGGTATCGATTCCCGAAGCCGGCCACATGGTGACGCTGGAGAAATCCGACCAGGTCGTGCAGGCGATCGGCCGGCTCGGCTGAGCTATTCCGCAGTCCTGGCCGAGTCGGGCAGGGTGAACCCGATTCGGCAGACATAGCCGTCCGCGGGAAACTCGGCCGTCACCGAGCCGTTCTGCTCGCGCGACGGAATGAATGTGATCACGCGCGTGCCGAATCCATCCTTCGCGGGTTCCTTCGGCTGCGGCCCGCCGCTTTCCTTCCAGACCATTTCGACGCGCCTGGCGCCGCCGATCGGCGTCACCGTCCAGGTCAGGCTGACGCGACCCTCCGGATCCGAAAGCGCGCCGTGTTTGATCGCGTTGGTCGTGAGTTCGTGCACGCCGAGCGCCAGGCTGCCTCCGGTCGCCTGACTGAGCTCGAGATCGGGACCGTCGAAGGTGAGCCGTCGGGACTCGGTCTCGAGAAACGGCGACAGCGTCGCAGCGATCACTTCCCTGACGTTCATCGTCGTATAGTTTCCGGCGAGCGCGAGATCGCCCGCCGCGCTCAGCGCATGCAGCCGCCCGAGCAGCCTCTTCTGATAGGCATCGATGCCCGCATCCGCGTCGCGCGGCCGCGAGCTCTTCACCAGCGAGTCGATGATGGTCATCAGGTTCTTCAGCCGGTGGCGCGCCTCGCCGATCATCATGTCCTGCTGCTCGCCGACCAGCTTGTGCTCGTGCACGTCGGTGAGCGTGGAGACCCATTCGGCGAGCTTGCCGTCCTCGTCGAGCAGCGGCACGGCGCGCATCAGATACCAGCGCCAGTCGCCGGTCGTCGGATCCTTGAGGCGGATTTCCGCGCGCTGCACCGTCGCGCCACCGGGCGCTCCGGCAGGCCGGAATTTCGGGTGGTCGTCGGGATGGACGCACTCCAGCCATCCCATGCCGGCATAGTCGGGCCATGACCGGCCGATGAGACGTTCGAACTCGGGATGCGGCCGCTCGATGCGGCCGCGATCGTCCGACACCGTCACCGCCGCGGACATCGCGGACAGCGCGTGGCGATAACGCACGCCCCAGCGCCGGCTTTCGCGGAACAGCAGGCGCAGCGTCAGCGCGGCCAGTGTCTGCACGGTCGCCGCGACGGCGAATTGCCTGAGATCGAGTCCGGCGAACAGTCGCGCGGCGATGAGGATGCAGGCGAGCAGCGCGAGCGCGGCCAGCAGGACGTCGCCGAACAGTCCGGCGACCATCAGCGCGGGAAAGAAGAAATCCGCGCCCCAGGGCGCGCCGGCGATCCAGCCGGCGACCAGCGCCAGTGTCACCGCGATCGCCGCGATCGACAGCCGCGCCGGGCGCGACAACCCGCCGTCAAGTCGCGGCGCGGCGGCCGAGGTGGTGCCCAGGACGCGCGACGAGAAAATGTCCCTGAGCCAGGCCCAGGCCTGTTGAAGGATTGTCACCAAACGAAATACGTCCCGGGTCCAAACGCGTTATCTGGAACTGGCGAAATGCCACGCACCGAAAGAGCGCCGGAAGCCGCCCCCATGGCCGCATCCTAGCGTAAGCCTGGCTTGCTTAAGCAACCCCTTGGGCATGCCCAGGTCGCGGTTGCCCGGTTCCCAACTTGACTTTGTGTCAGCCCGGGCCAACCGTTGCGCAAAACGCCGCCGGGGAACGCCATGGACGCCGATTACGATCTCGTCATTCGCAACGGTACCGTCGCCGACGGAACCGGCGGTCCGCTGCGCCAGGCCGATGTCGGTGTACGAAATGGGACAATCGCCGCTGTCGCTCCGGGCCTTTCGCGCGGCGCCGAGGAAATCGACGCCAAGTCCAGGCTCGTCGCGCCGGGCTTCGTCGACATCCACACCCATTACGACGGCCAGGCGACCTGGGATGCGCGGCTGAACCCGTCGAGCTGGCACGGCGTGACGACGGTGGTGATGGGCAATTGCGGCGTCGGTTTCGCGCCGGTCCGCACCTCCGACCGCAACCGGCTGATCGAGCTGATGGAAGGCGTGGAAGACATTCCGGGCGCCGCGCTGCACGAAGGGCTCAAATGGAATTGGGAAAGTTTCGGCGAGTATCTTAATGCCGTCGAAAGCACGCCGCACGATATCGACATCGCCGCTCAGCTGCCGCACGGCGCGCTGCGCGTCTATGTGATGGGCGAACGCGGCGCGCAGCTCGAGCCTGCCAGCGAAGGCGACATCGCCCAGATGCGCCGCATCGCCGGCGACGCGATGCGCGCCGGCGCGCTCGGCTTCTCGACCTCGCGCACGCTGAACCACAAGACGGTGAAGGGCGACCCCACGCCCAGCCTGCGCGCGACCGAGGCGGAGCTGACCGGCATCGCGCTCGGCCTGAAGGATGCCGGCAGCGGCGTCATCGAGATGATCTCCGATTTCAACCAGCCCGATCTGGCCACCGAGTTCGGCATGATCCGCCGCATCGTGGAAGCTTCGGGCCGGCCGCTGACGCTGTCGCTGGCGCAGGGCCATGCCTATGCCGATGGCTGGCGGCGCATCCTCGAATTGATCGAGGCTTCCTCGGCCGCCGGCCTGCCGATCAAGGCGCAGGTCGCGCCGCGACCGATCGGCGTGCTGCTCGGCCTGCAGGGCACGATCAATCCGTTCATCGCCCATGCCGCCTACCAGGCGATCAAGGACAAGCCGCTTGCCGCGCGGGTCGCGGCGATGCGAGATCCGTCGTTCCGCGCCAGGGTGCTGGACGAGAGCGCGCAGCGCGAGAAGAGCCACCCGCTGGCGCGCGGCATCATGGCGTTCGAGCGCATGTTCCCGCTGGGCGATCCGCCGAACTACGAGCCGGCGAAGGAAACCTCCATCGCCGCGATGGCGGCACGCTCGAACCGCAGCGCGGCGGACATCGCCTATGACCTGCTGCTCGAGGACGAGGGCCGTGCCTTCCTGTTCGCGCCCTTCGCCAACTACGCCAACTACAATCTCGACCATTGCGGCGAGATGATCGCGCACAAGGATTGCGTGATGGGCCTGGGCGATGGCGGCGCCCATGTCGGCATCATCTCGGACGCCAGTTTCGCGACCTATCTCCTCACCCATTGGGGCCGCGACCGTGCCAAGGGCAAGTTCGATCTCGGCTATCTCATCAAGCGTCAGACCCTGGACACCGCGCGCGCGGTCGGCCTGAACGACCGCGGCACGCTCACGCCGGGCATGAAGGCCGACATCAACGTGATCGACATGGATGCGCTCAGCGTGAAGGCGCCGACCATGGCCTACGACCTGCCGGCCGGCGGCAAGCGGCTGCTGCAGGGCGCCGGCGGCTATGACGCGACGATCGTGAGCGGCCAGGTGATCTATCGCAAAGGCGAAGCCACCGGCGCGCTGCCCGGCAAGCTGGTGCGCGGGCCGCAGGGCACATTGACGTGAAGTTCGGCGCCTTCCTTGCATCTGCAGCAATGCTGCTGCTCATAGTCCCGGCGCGCGCCGACAGCTTCGACTACAATGGAGTTTGGAAAGGCACCATTGTCTTCGACACGAAATTGCCCAGCGCACCGCCAGACTCTGTGAAAAGCGCGGTCTATTTCTTTTCCATTCTTGATGGCGACGTCGAAGTGACTGTTGCCGAACCGGCAGACGGAAAGCTTTATACATTCTGCAATAGTGGCTGCCTCTTCAAACAGCGAGCATCGAACGCGGTGATCGCAGGCATCAACAGGTCCACGCCCGGCAAAGACGGTGTGTATTGGGTCGAGAGTTGGACCTTGAACTGCGCGCTAAAAGACGCGAACCACATGCTGGTGGAGTTCACGCGCGTCGTGCGAAATGTAGGCTTGGAGGCGTCAGACAAGGACTTCCAGCCCGAGTTCGCGGAACACGGCGAGGGGGTGTTTGAGCGCGGCCAGGTGTTGGCTCCGTCGCCGCAAACTGACAAGCCGAGAGGTCCTTGATGCAGCCCCGTCCCCTCGAAACCCATGTCGCCTGGCGCCATGACGACGTCGCCGACGAGAGCGCCTGGACCGTCGAACTGACGCCGTCTGATGCGCGCGAGCTCGACCACGCGCTCACCGTCGCGAAATCGCATTCCGACAACCTGCTCGACATCGGCTTGGCGCAGTTTCCCCTTGATACGCTGGGGCGCAAGCTCGAAACCATCGAACGCGACTTGATCGACGGGCCGCGCGGTTTCGTGCGCATCCGCACGCTGGACACGGCGAAATATTCCGACGACGACCTGACCATGCTCTATTGGGGCATCGGCATCCATCTGGGCGATCCCTGGCCGCAGAACCATTTCGGCCATGTGATGGGCGACGTCACCGACCAGGGCAAGCGGCTCGACGATCCCACGCTGCGCGGCAACGAGATCGGCCAGGTCGCGCTCGACTATCACACCGACGGCGCCGACATCATCGGCCTGATGTGCCTGCGCAAGGCTGCCGAAGGCGGGCTCTCCTGCGTCGCCAATGTCGTGGCGATCTACAACGAGCTGGTGAACACGCGGCCCGAACTCATCGCCGCGCTCCACGAACCGCTGCCCTTCGATGCGCGGCAGGAGCAGGCCAAGGGCCAGAAGCCCTACTATCTGATGCCGATCTTCACCGAGCATGGCGGGCGGCTGTTCACCCGTTTCATCCCGCAATATGTGCTGGCGTCGCAGAAGCATCCGGAGGCGCCGCGGCTGTCGCCGGCGGCGCATGAGGCGCTCAAGACCGTGACCGAGATGGCGCGCGATCCGCGCTTCAACGTCTATATGGATCTGGCACCCGGCGAGATGCAGTTCATCAACAACTACCACGTGCTGCACGGCCGCCAGGAATACCGCGACGATCCCCAGAACGGCTTCAAGCGCCACCTGAAGCGGCTGTGGCTCGCCACCCGCCACCTGAAGGACCGCCCCGGCCATTTCCGCCGCCGCGAGCATTCGCACTGGGCGGACAACATCTCGGTGAGCCGCATCAAGGCCGTCGAGCGGCCGAATTAACCTCTCCCGTGAAACGGGAGAGGTCGAAATCGCGAAGCGATTTCGGGTGAGGGGACCGGATTCGCCCTCACCCGGCTCGCTTCACTCGCCGACCTCTCCCGCAAGCGGGAGAGGTTAGATTTGACCTTCATCCTCAGCTTGTCGAAGGATGGCCGTCGCACAACATGGAACAGAGTGGAACATGCGTGAATTGACCGTTGAACTGCCGCCGACAAGCACAAGGCTGAATTTTGGCGACATCGTCGATGCGGTGTCGCGGATCGTGCCGAAGGATGCGCCGGCCTTCGTGCATGGCGAGCGCTCCATCGCCTGGGGCGAGGCGACCAAGCGCATGAACAATATCGCGCGCAACCTG
>Ga0134126_10011608_pt1 | contig 11122 bp, 7 predicted proteins | sample KB31752_FD_96881 | JGI IMG/M metagenome (GOLD analysis project Ga0134126, IMG submission 96881) | Terrestrial soil microbial communities with excess Nitrogen fertilizer from Kellogg Biological Station, Michigan, USA - KB3-175-2 | ecosystem: Environmental > Terrestrial > Soil > Unclassified ... | reverse complement strand
CTCGAGCCATTCCCCGTCCGGTAGCACGGGGATGCCCGCATCCATCAGCGGTTTGTATTGACCATAGGCCGCATCGGGGTTGGTCATGGCGATGAGTACACCAGGATGCATCGAGATCACCAGCTCGCTGTTGATCCGGCTATCCACGCCGATCTCTTTGACCTTACCTGTTTTGATCCCGGCACGGACCGTGGGGGAGTAGATATATTGAAAACTGCCAAGCCCCGTGATCCTGTCCGCAACACCGGCAAAATCTGCCAGCGCCACGTGCGCCGAGCTCTGGACCGCGAACTGCCGCACAGGTGTCGTGATCAGGGGTATCCCCGGCCGGTCCGCCGGCGCGGCAACGCCCGAGTCTACCAGCAGGAAATGCAGCGTGTCGGCATGTCCCGCCATCGCGTTGACAACGCTGACCTCGCGAAAGCCATCGTAATAGTCGATCTGGAAACCTTGCGCATAGCTCAGCGGCATGCGTTTAATGAAATGGGAACCCTTTGCGGCCGACCCGCCGGACGGGCCGCCACAGCCGGTGAGAAAAAAGCCGCAGCCGGTGGCAAAAGATACGATGCCTGCCAAAAAGAACAACAAACTCCTGTACATAGCGAAATACTTTTATCGGAACATTCAGCCGCCTTTGACCCGAAGGGAGAGCTAAAGGATAATGCGGCAGGTCTTCTGGCTCGTGCCGGTCCGGCAAGCCTTCCCGTTCCGGTTACGCGGAACAGTGGTCAGGAGTGTGCGCGGACGGTGATCGATGGCACTTACAGCTACGGGTATAGCGCCGGATTTGCACCGGTCTTCCCATTTTAATCCGCCCCGGGCGGAACCAGCATTCCTGCGAAGGTAAGGAGTCACTTCGTATTATTTTTCCCTTTATCTTTAGGGTCCCCAAAATGGACCTTTGGTCCATTGGCCGCAACCGAGCTCCGGCGAAGGTTGCGACCGAGGTTCGAGCCGGTGGCTCGGACCGAAGGTCTCCGACATTAGCGCTTTTGCGGGAGATGCGTTAATTTTTCGGAAGGGCATCTCCCGCAAATTATATTGATAAAAATCATTATGAGTGTTATCCGAAAAGCCAACTCGTTTATCAAGGATCTGTTATTGGTTTCCCGCGTAGGTGTGCTGTTGGCCCCGCTTCGTTTCCCCGCGAAATTCTTCTATAATTTCTCTTTACTTTCTTCCTGGGTCAATAAGAATAGCGGGAAGGTACCTTATAAGGATTTCTATACCCCCTTTAGGAACTACGACAACCGCGTGAAGCTGCATGAGCATGTGGTGAAAAGCGAGGGGCTCGCAAACAAGCCCATTCATTACCTGGAATTTGGGGTGGCCGGTGGTACGTCATTCCGCTGGTGGATCGGTACCAACCAGCATCCCGGCTCGCGGTTCTTTGGTTTCGATACCTTCGAAGGGCTGCCCGAGGACTGGCATTTCTTCAAAAAAGGCGCCTTTAGCTTCGATGCTCCCCTGCTCGAGGATTCCCGCGGCACTTTCATCAAGGGACTGTTCCAGGATACCGTCTATACCTTCCTCGACAACTACCGCGCGAATATCGACACGCCCCAGGCGACCCGCGTCCTCCATCTCGATGCCGATCTTTATTCTTCCACCCTTTTCGCGTTGACCATGTTAGCTCCCTTCCTGCGCAATGGGGATATCCTGCTTTTCGATGAGTTCAACATCCCCAACCACGAATTCGCGGCCTGGAACGATTTCGTGCGCAGCTATTATATCAGGTATGAGGTCATCGGTTCGGTGAACAATTTCTACCAGACCGCCATCAAGGTGATCAAGTGACCTGTTAGCGGACCTTACCCGCCGCGTTCTTCAACACCACGTTCGAGAGGATCGCCGTGTCCTTTGTTGCCGGAAGATGTGAGCAGAAGCCGATCCCGACATAGAACGGTGCATCGAGATGCAGTTGGATGGGTTGGGCGACCTGGTGCATCGGTTCCCCGTGCATGCTCACCCAGACGGTAAAGGTATCTCCGTGTTTCTCGATGCCGATCCGCCGGGCCATCCCGATATCGAGGCTGTCGCCGGGATTGGCCGGGGTATGACCATTCTTTCGGTTGACCCGGACCTCTTTCATCTGCTGGTTCTTATCCGGACGCCAGGCCATGTGCATAAGTCCGCCGCCGTGCAAGGCTACTACGGCTTCTTTGGAATCGTCGTCGAGGTTTTGGCGGATGACGAGCACCGCCTTGCGGTCGTCATAACCCTTGGGGTCCGGGAAGTCGATGTCGGCGGCCAGGGACACATCGCCCGACATCTTCTTCCAGAGATAGCGGAACTCGTCGCGCTGGTACCATATATTGTAGCCGGCGGAGACGATCGTATACTGACCGCTGGAGGGACTGTAGCTGGAGGAGCCGGCTACCAGGGCGGACCCTACGTCGCTCTGTCCAAGAAAGATGCCGATGGCCTTGTGTTCCGTCCTTGCAGGCCGGTGAAAGTCCAAAGGCGGGGGCACCTGACGGTGTGTGGCGGAGCCGGGAAGGGCCCAATCCGGCACTTGAACGTTACTCGTCTGCGCGGAGACCTGGTGGATGCAGATGCATAAAGCGAGGGCAGGTAGCAATCTAAATTGTCTCATGTCGATGATGTTTAGCCGCCAATTTAAGGCTTGGGCTTTGGCTTCTTCGATCCTTCACCACATCAATGATACATCATACGCTTTTTCGCCTACATCTTATCTACATCAACAAGCGTTGGACTGCGGTTATTTCAGCGCGAGATCCAAAGACAAGCCGGCATATGCGTTCCTCCCGGCTGCTGCATTATAATACCTGCCGGCCGCGGCATTGAAATCATCGCCGAGACTATAGCGAACATTGAAGGCATTGTCGATCCCGGTGTAGGCATCCAGCTTAAACTTCCCGCCGGAGAAGATATGGCGAAAGCCCAGACGTCCGCCCATGAGATTGTAGGAGCCGGCCCATGCGGTATTGGCGTCATTCAACGCCACATGATCGGAATAGGTATAGGTGATATTGGCGTAGAGGCCCAAACGAAGGAGAACGTCGAGTCCGGATACTGCGAGCTGTGGTGGCACGCTGGGCAGGCGATGACCGGTGAAGGTAGAGGTGTCCTGGGTGAAGCTGCTGTAGTGGAAATCATGCCAGGTGTCGCTGACAAAGAGCTGCAACGTGGTGACGAAGCCTGTGGGATTGTCGATCAGGTGATAGGAAACAAAGGTCTCCAGCCCATGCTGGTTCGTGCCGCCCGCGTTGATGGAATAGCTTACCCCGAAGGAGTCGATCCGTTGCACGATCGCATTGCGGATATGAAAAAAGAACCCATCCACATCGAAGAACAGCCGCCCGTGCAGCAGCGAGCCGCGCGTGCCCAGCTCATAGTCGATGCCGTTCTCGGGTTGTAGCGGCGGGCCGACGACCCCATTGCTTTTCTCCAGCTCCTGCACCGTAGGCGTAGAGAAACCACGCGAGGCGCTGGCATACACAGAGATGTCCCGCGTGAGCTTTTTCAGCAGGGCGATGCGTGGCGCCAGCTTGTTGTCGAAACGGATATCGTGCGTCACCGGCGGGATCAGGGAGACCCGGGTGATGTTCAGGGCATTGACATTATAGCTCGCGCCCGCAGTGAGTGTCCAGCCGTGATCGAATTTCAGATCGGCCTGGAGGAACCCCATGTAGGTCCAGTTGTTGAGCCGGTCGTCTGTTTGCAGTGTATCTTCCACGCCGGTCTTGTTGGCGTAATCGCGGGTCTCGAAAAACCCCTTTTGGGCTTCCGCTCCGGCGTTCAGCTGAAGGCTGCCGATGCCGAGGTCTGTCTTGTACTGAAGGACGGTCCTGCCGCCGAAATGTGGTTCCTGCCGGTATTCATAGACGCGGATCCCGGGATTGGTGAAATCGGTATAGGCGCCATAGACCGCCGTGGTATTTTGCCAATGGTCGTTGAAATGCCAGGTGCTGCTGATACCCGTGGTGAAGTTCTTTTGAAAGATGGCCGCCTGCGCCTGTACCGCTCCGGGCTGAGTTCCCACCGGAGGACGGGCCATTTGGGGGTTCTTGTTGTATTCGGTATGCGTGAGCCCACCCGGTGTTTGATAATACAAGTCACTGTAAAGCATATACGCATGGATCGTCTGCCTGTCCGAGGTCCTGATCTGTGTTTCCCAGCTGCCTACGTCGCGGCGCATCTGCGTCTGCTGGCGATAGCCGTCGCTGGTCTGATGCGTGTAGGAGAAGATATTCCGATGATCGCCGTCGCCCGCCCTGAGGGTGGCGCTCGTACTGTTCGTATTGAACGACCCACCGGTATAGCCCACGCTGATGCCTTTCTCCCATACCGCGGGCATCGAGCTGATGAGCACCGCGCCGCCGATGCCGGCGCCATAGAGGCTGCCGGCTGTTCCCTTGATGATCTCGAGCGATTGAAAATTATAGAAACCCAGTTCGTTGAGATAGGTATTGCCGCCGGGATCGGTGAGTGGGATCTCGTTCCAGTAGATCTTGATATCGCGTACTCCGAATGGCGACCGGATGGAGCTGCCCCGGATGTTGAGCCGGTAGCTGCCGGGCGAACGTTCTTCCATACGGACGCCGGGGTTGGTATTGAGGGCCGGGAGGATGCCCAGGTTGGAGAACCGGTTGAGGGAGGCTTTGCTCACGATGCTTATGGGCGCGCCCACATCCGTAAGCTTTCGGTTCTGTTCGTAGGCCTTTACCACGACGTCGTTCAGCGGCCTGGTATCGGACGAATCGGTTAAAAAACCTCTTGGAGCAGGCCGTTGGGCTGATGAGGAAATGACCAGGCCAAGCAGGCAGGCGGTGAGCACCAGCAGGTTTTTTTTCATAGACAAATTTAGAATAGAAATCATTATCTTCCGTCACCACCTTGAAAACGCGGTAGCGTTTTCGTCCGAAGGACAGACATTAGCGGTTTTCCGGAAATGCGCTAATTTTCCCGAGGCGCATTTCCGGAATTCAAATATGAGTAAAAGACAGTTGAATCTATTCGATCTCAGCATGATCGTGGTCAGCCTGGTGATCGGAATGGGCATCTTCCGTACACCTGTGGACGCGGCCGCGCGGGCAGGGACGCCGGGCATCTTCTTTGGAGCCTGGGCCCTCGGTGGGGTCATCGCCCTTTGCGGTGCCCTGACCTATGCGGAGATCGGTTCCCGTTACCCGGTGACGGGCGCCTACTACAAGATCTTTTCCCTGGGCTATCATCCTTCCCTGGCTTTTTCCATCAACTGTATCGAGCTGGTCTCCAATGCCGGGTCGACGGCTCTCGTGGGCGTCGTGGGTGCGGAGTACATCGGGCATTTCTTTTATTCCGGTCCCGTGCCTCCCATCTTTCGGGGGGGCGTCACGGCTGCGGCCGTAGGCGTATTCTATATCGTCAACCTCATGGGCCTCAAGATGAGCAGCCGCGTGCAGAATATCCTGACGCTGATCAAGATCCTGCTCATCTTGCTTTTGCTGCTATCGGTATTCGGCAGGCATCCCCTTGCGGTTCCGGTGGTTGGCGCCGGGGCGCCGGCTAACGGGGCCGGAACGGGCGCCGCCGGCGGCGGCCTTATCGACTTTTTCCGCGCTATGGGCTTTACCCTCGTAGCCGTATCTTTTAGCTATGGCGGCTATCAGCAGACCATCAATTTCGGCGGCGAGATCAAAAATGCCGGCCGCACCACACCCCGTGGCATCGGCATCGGCATTGCTATCATCATTACGCTTTATCTCTCCCTGAACTTCGTATATGTAAAGGTCATCGGCTTCCATAATCTCCAGACCGCCGACTCCATCGCCGCGCAGCTCATGGGCCATCTGTTCGGCCCGGCGGGCGACGCCATTCTCCGCTGTTTGATGTTCTTCTCCGTATTGGCTTATGTCAACGTCTCGGTGATGAGCAACCCCCGCGTGATGTACGCGATGAGCGACGAAAAGATCCTCCCCGCTATCTTTAAAAAGACGACACCCCGCCATGGCGTCATCATCTGGTCGCTCACTGCTTTTTCCTCGGCCATCGTCCTTACCCTGGTGTTCACGAGCGCCGTCGAACGGATGATCGACTATACCATCTTCCTCGACAGCATCGCCTTTGTATTCTCCGCCTCCTCGCTGTTCATCCTCCGCAAGCGAAAAATGGGCGAAGACCGCGATATCTACCGGATGAAGGGCTATCCGTGGATACCCGGCTTTTTTATCCTGGCCTATCTCTCGGTCACGATCAGCGTGGCCGTAAGCGACCCGAGGTCGGCGCTTTATTGCGTATATATCTTCGCGATCTTTTTTATCTTGTTCTTCATCCTTCGAAGACTCAACAAACCTATTAACTAATGGACATCTCTTATATAATCAACGAACTGGGCGAGGACCGCGAGAATTACTTCAACGCTGTCGCTCCGCCGATCATCCAGACCAGCAATTTCAAGGTCGACACCGTCGATGAGCTGAGGGCCCTTTTCGAGGACGAATACAGCGGTTACCTGTATAGCCGCGGGCTCAATCCCACTGTGGAGATCCTCCGGAAAAAGCTGGCCGCCCTCGACGGCGCGGAAGACGCCCTGGTCTTCAACAGCGGCGCCGCCGCCATCTTCGCCGGGGTGCTGGCCAATGTGAAAGCGGGCGACCACATCGTCTCCGTAGACAAACCCTATACCTGGGCGCAGCGGATGTTCGACGTCATCCTCCCCCGCTTTGGCGTGACGACGACCTATATCGACGGGACGAAGATCGAAAATTTCGAACGGGCCATCCTCCCCAATACGGCCCTCGTCTATCTCGAATCGCCCAACTCCTGGGACTATAAGCTCCAGGATCTGAAAGCCGTCGCCGAACTTGCCCGCAGCGAGAACATCGTGACGATGATCGACAACAGCTATTGCACCCCGCTGTATCAGCGTCCTATCGCCCTGGGCATCGACATCGCCATGCAGACGGCGACGAAATACATCGGCGGTCATAGCGATACGGTAGGCGGCGTACTCTGCGGTACCCGGGCGATGATAAAAAAGATCTTCGACAGCGAATTCCTCAATATCGGCAGCGGTATCCAGCCCTTCAATGCCTGGCTCCTGATCCGGGGACTCAGAACCATGCCTGCCCGGCTCGAACGTATCTCGGCGACGACTCGCAAGGTGGCGGGCTTTCTCAAAACGCACCCCCGGGTCGAGAGCCTGCTTTTCCCGCTGGATGAGACCTTTCCCCAATATGCGCTCGCCAGCCAACAGATGCAGGGCGCCTGCGGGCTGCTTAGCTTCTATGTCCACGCGCAAACGCGCGCAGAGATCGTCCGGTTTTGTGAATCCTTGAAACACATTATGATGGCCGTGAGCTGGGGCGGACATGAGTCGCTGATCCTGCCCAAATGCGCTTCCCTGACCCCGGAGCAGTTCGATCCCTCCATCCGGGAGCACCGTATGCTCCGGCTTTATACCGGGCTCGAGGACGCAGATTATCTAATCCGCGATCTGGAGCAGGCAATGCTCCTGGCATGGGGAAAATTGCCTTAAATTTGCGACCATGAGTAAAAGGCGCACTACACTACCGCTGCTCTTACCCCTGATCCTTATCGCACGATTGCCTGTCCATGCCCAGGAGAAATGGGATTTGAAACGATGCGTGGATTACGCAGTAGCTAACAATATCTCCATCAAGCAGGCGGATGTCCAGGCCCGCCTGGCCAAGCTGACGACGGAACAAAGTCAGTGGAACCAGGTGCCGACCCTCTCCCTGGGGTCCCAGCTCGGCATAAAGTCGGGTAATACGCAAAACCCCAACACGTATGCGTTGAGTACACAGACCTATAAGCTCAACGACTGGCAGTTGCAATCCAGTGTCACCGCATTCAATTTCTTTAGCATCCGCAGGTCCATCGAAGCCAACCGTCTTGCCTGGCAGGCGGCACTCGCCAATTCCGATAAGACGAAGAACGATATCTCGCTGAATGTCGCCAATGCCTATCTGCAGGTTCTGCTGGCCATGGAGCAAACCGATGCCGCACATCTTCAGCTGCAGCTCTCCCAAAACCAGCTCGATCTGACCCGGAAACAGGTAAATGCGGGAACCCTGCCCGAGCTCAATGCCGCCGAGCTCGAATCCCAGGTCGCCCAGGACAGCGCCACCTATATAACCGCCAAAGGCTCCGTCACTCAGAACATCCTCCAGCTAAAGGCGTATATGGATCTCGATGCCGGCACTCCTTTCGATGTCTATGCGCCGCCGGTAGAAGACATTCCCATAGAGAACCTCGCCGACCTGCAGCCGGAAGGCGTCTATGCCCTGGCCCTTGTCAATCAGCCGCTGCAAAAATTGGATGCGTTGAATGTCGCTTCGGCCCACAAGCTCGTCCAGGCCAATAAGGGAGCCATGTACCCCACTTTTTCCATCGTAGGCTCTCTCGGAGCCAGCTGGATCAGCCCCTACCCGGAGAGCATCTTGTCAAAACCGCCGTCGATCACCACCGATACGCTGTACGCTTTCCGGCAGGTAGGGTCCAATAGTGTGTTCGTCGAAGACGTCCCGACCTATCCAACAAAGAATACGCCCTATTTCTCCCAGCTGCACCAGACCTTCAACCAATTCGTAGGTCTCAGCGTCAATGTCCCGATCCTCAACAACGGAACGCTGCGCATCGCCTACGCCAAATCCAAACTTAACCTTCGCAACCAGGAACTGCAGCGCGACCAGGACAATCTTACCCTTAAAAACAACATCTATCTGGCGTATACCGCCGCAATCACCGCGCTGCAGAAATTCGAAGCCAATAAGATCACGGTGACGGCTACTCAAAAGAGCTATGAGTATGCGAAGAAAAGATATGACATCGGCATGTCGAATACTATCGACCTGCTGACCAACGAGAACAATTTCGGCAATGCCCGCATCAACTTATTATCCTCCCAGTTCGACTATGTATTCAAGATGAAAGTCCTCGAATATTATAAAGGAATGGGCATAAAACTGACCAAAGATTAATACCAAATGAATAAGACACTACTCTTTATCATCATAGGAGTCGTTGCACTGATCATCGTGCTGATCGCGTTTAAAGGTGTGTTTGGGGGCGACTCGGGTATCCGGGTCTCAGCGGAAAAGGTCGCCCGGCGTAACATCACCGAGGTAGTAACCGCCAGCGGAAAGGTCTATCCCGAAAAAGAGGTCAAGATCAGCCCCGACGTGTCGGGTGAAGTAGTGGAGCTCGGCGTTCAGCAGGAGGGCGACAGTGTGCACAAAGGCCAGGTGCTGGCGAAGGTATATGCGGATATCCTCACCAACCAGCGGGATCAGGCCGCGGCGCAGGTGAACCAGCAGGAAGCCCTGGTGTCCAACATGAAGGAACAGCTCCCGGGCCTCAAAGTTTCCATGGACAATGCCAAAAAGGCCCTCGATCGCGAGCAGCAGCTGCTCGACGAGAAAGTGGTCTCCCGCTCCGAATACGAGACGGCGCAAAACACCTATCAGACGGCACAGGCCAGTTATATGGCGGCACTGCAATCCGTAAGAGGCAACCAGGCGGGCGCCTCGAGCGCCAGATACAACCTCGATGTTGCCGCCAAGAACCTCAGCCGCAGCACCGTGGTGTCACCCATCGACGGGGTGGTCTCGCTGCTTAGCATCAAGAAAGGCGAACGTGTCGTCGGCAACTCGATGATGGCCGGCACCGAAATGATGCGTGTAGCCGATATGAGCAAGATCGAGACCATTGTCGATGTCGGCGAGAACGATATCCCCAAGGTGGCTCTGGGTGATTCAGCCCTCGTGAGCGTCGATGCCTACAGCAACCGCAAATTCCGCGGCATCGTCACCCAGATTGCCAGCAGCGTGAGCACCGCCTCGGGCTCCACGACCACGGTGTCTACCAACGACGTCACCAACTACAAGGTACATATCCGCCTGATACCCGACTCGTATAAAGACCTCATCGATCCGGCCAAACCCAAGCATTTTCCCTTCCGCCCGGGTATGAGCGCCAGCGCCGATATCCAGACCCGGACTCATACGAACGTGCTCTCCGTGCCCATCAATGCCGTGGGGGTACGCGAAAAGAATACCGACAATGCCGTACTGTCCAATGCCGACGACGCGAATAGCGACAACAGCAACAACCGGCCGCAAACGAATTCCACCGGCTCGGACGACCTGGACGAGGTCGTATTCCTGGTAGAGCCCGGCGACACCGTTCGGAAGGTCAAGGTGCACACGGATATTCAGGACATCAACTATATCGAGATCACGGATGGGATCAAGGAAGGGGACAAGGTCATCACCGGCCCCTATAGCGTAGTCAGCAAAACCTTGAAAAGCGGGCAACGGATCAAAGTGGTGCCGAAAGACAAGTTGTTCGAGGAAAAGAAATAATGTGCGTTAATGTCTGTCCTGGCGGACGATCCGCCTCCGGCGGATGGAAGCGGAAAAGAAAATTTTGAGAGACATGAAATTCGGAGTCATGGGGGGCGGTAGCTGGGCTACGGCTTTAGCGAAACTATTAACGGATAATGGACATAGCATCCACTGGTGGATAAGGAACCCGGCGAATATCGCCCATCTTCGCGCGCGGCATCATAACCCGCAGTATCTGTCATCCGTGTATTTCGATACGTCGCTGCTGACCCTGAGCGACAACGTGGCCGAGGTCGTCGCGGCCTGCGAATGCCTGCTCCTCGCGGTGCCCTCTGCTTATACCGCAGAGATACTCGAGCCATTGGATAAAAAGGCCCTGGAGGGTAAAAAAATCCTTAGTGCCATCAAGGGTATCCTTCCCGAGCAGAACCTGCTGCTGAATGAATACCTGTCGAAGGAATTTGCGTTCTCCGCCGCCGGCTATTATACGGTTATGGGGCCGTGTCATGCGGAAGAGGTCGCTGCGGAGAAGCTGTCGTATCTCACTTTTTCCGGTCAGGATGAAACCTCTACGCGCGAAATAGCGTCTCATTTTGCGACGGAATACCTCAATACCGTGATCAATGATGATGTATACGGGGTGCAGTATGCCGCCATCCTGAAGAATATCTATGCGTTGGGCGCGGGTATCGCCCATGGGCTGGAATATGGGGACAATTTCCTCAGCGTGCTGATCGCCAATTGTGCGGACGAGATGGCGGGCTTCCTGCGGAAAGTGGGCATCCGGCATATCGAGGTCGGGGTGCATG
>Ga0134126_10011607_pt1 | contig 11122 bp, 8 predicted proteins | sample KB31752_FD_96881 | JGI IMG/M metagenome (GOLD analysis project Ga0134126, IMG submission 96881) | Terrestrial soil microbial communities with excess Nitrogen fertilizer from Kellogg Biological Station, Michigan, USA - KB3-175-2 | ecosystem: Environmental > Terrestrial > Soil > Unclassified ... | reverse complement strand
CTTCGAAAACGTCTGCCCCATCAGCTTGACGAAGATCTCGTCGGCAATCTGCTCCCACCCGCGCTCCCGCCCCACCGGACTGATAAACGAGGTCTCTGGCGAGTTGAGAAACACCTTTGCCGCCAGCGCCGGATCCGCCGCATCCACTGCCTGCATATACGTGTCCATCAGTTGCCGGATCTCCGCCCGGCTATCGGCAGCGCTCCCCTGCCCCTGCTGCCCACTCACCCACAAGGGAAACATCACAGGCACAACCAAACACACGATGTGCCACCTTTTGAGCCAGCTCTTCATCGTCCCTCCCGCCTCAATGCTTTTGAAACAGACTAACGAAAGAAGGCCAACCCGCATCTGTGGCGCCGGTCTCCAGATCGGCTGCCGTGCGGGTGTCCTCACCCGCACACGGTTCGAGTCGGCGCCGCGCCGGCTGGCTTGGGGTGGGGGTGGGGGGCGCACGGGCACCGGCTGACGGAATTGAGGCGAAGTGGGTGGGGGTGAAGGCAGGGGGTGGGGATAATTTTCTCGCCAACAGTGGGCTGCTGCGGAGTTTGAACTTTGAATAACAAGGCAGCGGGATGGGAACCGGCTGACTCGGGGGAGGGGTGGGATAATTTTCTCGCTAACAGGTGTTGCCGCGGAGTTTGCACTTTGGATAACAGGGCAGCGGGATGGGAAGCGGCTGACTTGGGAGAGGGGTGGGATAATTTTCTCGCCAACAGGCGTTGCCGCGGAGTTTGCACTTTGGATAACAGGGCAGCGGGATGGGAACCGGCTGACTTGGGGGAGGGGTGGGATAATTTTCTCGCCAACAGGTGTTGCCGGACGGTTAGCACTTTGGATAACAGGGCAGCGGGATGGGGAACCGGGCGGCATGGCGGAGACAGGAATAGGATTGTGCGCTTTAGCGGTCGGCAGGTATGTGAGGGCGGTCACGGTCGAGTGTGATCTGCGGGGGCGGGCGCGGGTTGCCGTCGGACTTCGCAAAGGTCGCAGCAGATCCCCCGGAAAAGGGCACGGCTGCCCAAATGGCGAGTAGAATCCCAACAGAAATGCCTTGGGCGAAAGTATGTGAGCCTGGAATCTATGCACTTGCGGCATAGCGTCGCTGGCAGACGTCTGACATGGGATGCGCTGACCGGGAAGGAGGGCGGCTCAGTCTAATGTTTGGCGGGCTGCCGTGCGGGGACGTACTTGTATCACCTATGTCGTGAAACGGGCTCTTTGGGAGCTTGCTCAATCCGCTTCTGAATCTCTGAATGAGGGACCGAAACAAGGCGCTTGAGCGCCTCTGAAAATGTAGACTTCGCGCTCGGTTCACCCTTTGAGTTGCCGCTCATTCGGAATGATACCTCCGCTAGGCGGAAGTGTATTATGTCCGCCGGAAAGGCGGATGTGTCACTCGCAATCAATAGCCGCAGAAAAAAAGTCTTCGAAGTGACTGATGACTTCCTCGGCGGCTCTGCCAAGCCACGACAATTCCAGCAGGAAGTCCCCCTCCAGCTTGGGGATTTCATCGACCGATATTCCAATCTTCAATCCGGTGGTCAAATATCCTTCGAACGCGGGGACAGCGCCAGTTTCAGACATGAAGCCGAACCGAAGAAAGGCATCATCACCTTTGAGAAAGTTGGGGAAGAGACGCTCGACAAAAGAGAACGACACCCCGGGCGGAAGCCTTCCTTCGCCATCAATCATCATCCCATCAGCAACCGCTGCAACGACATGAAGTCTTCTGTGTCTATCCTTCCTGGCGGTGTCGTGAATGACTTTCAGGTGGGATCGGAGCCAGCAATCAGGATCATCGACAGGTTTTTCAGCGCTGTAAAGCTGTATGCCAGCGAGCCAAGAGTTCAACTTATCTGGAAACTTGAACTTGTGGAAACCTGCACTGTCGAACTGTTTCGGGAGGGAGTAGATAGGGAACTCAACGCGATTTGCGTCGGCGGGCGGTTCCCGACCCTCACAGATCCAAATTGCTTTCCATATCAGCGCATCAAGGGCGGCTCGGAGTTGGTAGAAAAACTCGCCCAGTTCGAGAGAGAGCAGATCATCGCTCAAGATAGCGGAGTCTTTGAAAACCGCCCGAGCGACCCATGTCCCATCACTTTCCTTATTAAGCCGGACAGTGTGTCCGCCATCTGGAAACAGCCGTTTGATTTCAGCGTGCAGCGCTTTGAGATGTACTTTGGACCTCTCAAGTCGCTTCCAGCTATCTTCAAATAGCTCCGCCATGCCCCCATTGTAATTGGGTTAGCCAAAGTACTTATTACCCGAGAAAATGATCCCAACCCCCTGCCTTCACCCCCTCTCCCTCCACTCAGCCGGTGCCGGTGCGCCCTCTCCACGCACACCCCGCCCCCTCCCCCCACCCCGGGGCCAGCCCTCGCCGGCGCCGCCTCGAACACTCGCGATCCTCTCCGCGACGAACACGACCTGCCCTCCGGCGCAGATAGGATCCAGCTAACTAACCAATTAGGAGTGCGTGTAACTTACGGAACTTATCTGGACCGGGACAGTCCAATTTAGATACCGGCACATATCTTCCCCCCGACTCCGCCATCCTCGCGCCCGGGACCGGCTACGCGGCCGCCCGAATCGACAGTCCGTCTACCCCGCCAAAATCCCTCGGAATTATCTTGACAATCGATCTCGATCAGGGCTTTTCTGTTGGGAATCCGATCTCCCCAGGCGGGCAGCCATGTCCTTCTGCCAGGGGAGCGGCGATGATCGCTTCGATTACCACGCGGGCCATCTATAAACCAACCCTATTTGAAGGAGTCCCCATGCCTGAACAAATTGAACAGCCCCAGCAGACCACCCAGGCTCAGCCCGCCGGCATGAGCGAAGCCGCCACCTGCGGCCTCGCGTATGTCACGTTCATCCCGGCGATCATCTTCCTCGCCACCGCGCCCCATAACCAGAACCCCAAGGTGCGCTTCCACTCGTGGCAATCGATCTGCCTCGCCATCGGTTGGGTCGCCGTATGGGTGTGCATCACGGTCATCGGAATGATCCCCGGCCTCAACCTGCTCGACATCATCCTTGCGCCCCTGGTGTCGTTGGCCTTCTTTGTGCTGTGGCTGATCGTGATGATCAACGCCTTCATGGGCAAGACCATAAAGGTGCCGATCGCCGCGGGCTTCGCAGCGAAACAAGCCGGCACGCAAATATAAGAAAGACATGCAGGCGCCGCTGGCCTTCAGCGGCGCTTGCCCCTCCCAAAACGCTTGCGCACCTTTGACAGGTTGCCGCGCGATCCCTCGCGCCCTTGCTTCTTCGCCTTCTTCGGCGGCTTGGGTTTGCGCTTCCCAGTGAGAGGAATTCCCTCCTCCGCAATCGAGAACTGCAGCCGCCGCTCGTCCGCGAGAATGCGGTCCAGGACCACCTGCACCCGATCGCCCGCGCGGAACTTCCGCCCGAACCGCTCACCCACCACCTCGTGCGTGTTCTCGCGGAAAGTGTATCGATCATCGCGCAGCGTATCGATGGGCACCAGCCCCTCAACAAACAGATCGGTGAGTTCGACAAACAGTCCGTACTTCGTCGGATTCAGCACAAGCCCGTCAAACTCCTCGCCCACGCGGTCCTGCATGAACCGCACCTTCTTCCACTCCACCAGTTCGCGCTCAGCCTCCGCCGCCCGCCGCTCCGTCTGGCTCGTCTCCTCGGCAATCTGCGCCAGCTCGGCTTCGGGAATCGGCGGCTCACCTGCATAAGAACCTGCAGCCGCCGGTTTCCTGCGGCTGACTTGAATCCCGGCGAGACCTTCGTTCGGGTGCGTCCATGGCGAATCCCTCCGGCCTTTCGCAATCTCCCCGCGGCCTCGCACTCCCGCCCGCAGCAACGCTTTCGTGATGCGGTGCACAATCAGATCCGGATATCGCCTTATCGGCGACGTGAAATGCGTATACGTCGGCGCCGCCAGGGCGAAGTGTCCTTCGTTCACCTCTGAGTAGCGCGCCTGCTGCAGCGAGCGCAGCATCAGGTAGCTGAGAATCCGCTCCTCCGCTTTGCCCTCGATGCGCTGCGCCAGCCGCTGGTACATCTTCGGCGTTACGGCGATATCCTCCGGCACCTCGTGCGTGCGGGCCTTGCGCCCTGACCGCTGTGCCTCGCGCCGGTCTCCTTTTGTTTGAATACGCTTCACCGGAAGCGTGCCCAGGCCCAGCGTGTAACCGAAACTTGCGGCCAGTTCCTCAAACTGCACCACGCGCCGCGGGTCCGGCTTCGCATGAACGCGATACAGCGATGGCACGCCCAAGTCCTCGAGCCATGTCGCCACGCACTCATTCGCCGCCAGCATGAACTCCTCAATCAGCCGGTTAGCCCACGTGCGCTCCGCCTTCGTCACCCCGCGCATCTGGCCGTTCTCGTCAAATTCGATCACCGGCTCGGGCAAGTCAAAGTCGATCGACCCGCGTTCCTCCCGCCGCTGGTTCATCCGCATTGCCAGCTTTTGCATCCGCTCGAAATCGCCTGCCAGCTCCGGGTATTCCGCGCGCGTCTCCTCGTCCCCCTCCAGGATCCTGTGCACCTTGGTGTACGTCATGCGCGCCGCAGACGAAATCACACCCTCACATATCTCGTAGCTCTCAATATTTCCCTGCGCGTCCAGTTGCATCAGGCAGCTCAGAACCAGCCGATCCTCCTCCGGCCGCAGGCTGCAGATGTCCGTCGACAACTCCTGCGGCAACACGGGAATCGCGCGGTCGGGAAAATACACGCTCGTTCCGCGGAGCCGCGCTTCCAGGTCGAGATCCGTCCCCGGCCGCACGTACTCCGACACATCCGCGATATGCACCTGCAGTTCGCAGCCGCCATCGGCGCGTTCCCGCACCATCACTGCATCGTCGAAATCGCGCGCCGTTTCTCCATCGATCGTCACGATGGGTAGGCCGCGAAAATCCCGCCGCCGGTCCACCTCCGCGCGATCCAGATGTGCCACCCGCTTCGCCTCCGCCAGCACATTTGCCGGAAACACCCGCGGCAACTGGTGCTTGCGGATCATCATTTCCACGTCCACGCCAAAATCGTCTGGATGCCCCAGCACCTCGATCACTCGTCCCACCGGCGGCTTGGTCGGCGTCGGCCATGCCGTTATCTCCACGTCCACGATCAGGTCTTCCAGATTCTCGTGAGCATGCTGTGATCGTTGCGCCTCTTCCCCCAGCACGCGATGCGCAGTTGCCGCTTCCGAGCGCGGCGCAATCTCCTGCCCGTGCGGAATCAGGATCGACTGGTTCATGCGCTCGTCAAACGGCACCACGTAATTCCCCTGCGAACGGCCGCCCTTCGCATAATGAAAGGTCCCAACCACCGTGGGATTGCGCCGCTCCAGCACGCGCGCAATCCTCCCCAGACGCCGCCCGTCGGCCCGAGCCGGAGCCAGTTCCACCAGCACCTGGTCACCCTGCATTGCGCCATTGATCTCGTCGGGGGGAATGAAGACATCGTCCGTCGTACTCTGCCGCGCGTTCGGGCGCACAAATCCGTAACCATCGCGGTGCAGATCCAGCCGCCCTGCCAGCAGGTTGTCGCGCGTCCCCGCTCCGGCACTCCCATCTCGGCTGGATGCCGATCGGGGCAGGCTCCACATCTCCCGGTCGACCTTTGTCAATTCTCCCCGCCCCGTGATGCGGTCCAATTGCTCCACCAGAAGCCGCCGCTCGCGCCCGCCACCCAGCCCCAGTTCGCGCACCAGTTGCTTATAGCCGGCCTTGGCGCCGGCCGAGCGGGCAATGTGCGCGATGAGTTCCCGATCGTTCATGTCTAAAGACTAATCGGATGCGCCCACCTCTTCCTGCGACTCTCTGGCGGCGACTGGCTACCGCCGGAGGGCTAACGGCGGGCGGCTGTTCTATACAATAAAATCAGCACGACGAAAGGGCATCGCACACAATGGCGCACATGGTGTTTTGCGTACGCAACAAGAGAGAGATGGAAGGGCTCGATGAGCCGCCCTTCGACTCGGAGTTTGGACAGAAGATCTACAAGAACGTATCCAAGGCCGCGTGGCAGCAATGGATTGAGCACCAGAAAATGCTCCTGAATGAATACCGCCTGCAGCCGTGGACCCCCCAGGCGCAGCAATTCCTGGTCGAGCAGATGGAGGAGTTCTTCTTCGGCTCCGGCTCTGCCCTCCCGAGCGAATACGTTCCCCCCTCGCACTAAGCCCGACGCGATCCCATGTCCCTCTCTGTTGGGGAGATGGGATCGAACTTCATCTGCCATCGAACCACACCTGCCTCTGGTGTAAACTGAATCAAGACCCCAAAGCCGGCTCTCCTGGGCCGGCTCAATCGTGTCGGGACGTGGCTCAGCCTGGTAGAGCACTCGCTTGGGGTGCGAGGGGTCGGCAGTTCAAATCTGCCCGTCCCGACCATTCAAAATCTTAGGCATCCAAGAAATCGTTCCGCCATCGCGCACCGGTGGCGGGGATTATTGTAGGCACCACGCGCAGTGATCGGCGTAGCACCTCATCGATGCACCGGCATGACCGCGTCCTGGAGTGGACGAGGAGCGCAGCACGGGCCAGGTTCACTTAGTTGTCAGGCGGTGACGATGGCAGCGAGATGCGGACTTCGAGCCCTTGGGGCGGGCGATTGGTAGCGCCGGTCGATCCCCCGTGCGAGCGGATGACGCGATCTACAATCGCCAGGCCGAGTCCCGCGCCACCGGATTTGCGATCGCGCGCTTCCGTGGTGCGATAGAAGGGCAGGAATATCCTGGTGAGTTCAGTGTCCGGGACACCTGGGCCGCAGTCGCGGACGGAAAGAGTGACTCGCCTCGTGAGCAGCTCTGATTTGAGCGCTACCTCGACGGTAGTCCCCACGTCGGTGTAATGGATGGCGTTGCGCACCACGTTTTCGATTGCGCTGGAAAGCAATTCAGCATTTCCCACCACTGAGCATGCCGGGTCTGCCGACAAGGTGACGGTTACATCGCGATGCCGCGCCTCGAATCCTGCGTCATGCACCACTTGCGCAACGAGCTCCGAGAGATCAACAACTGACATCGCTAGCGGCTTTGCCGCGCCGTCGAGCTGGGCGATGGTGAGCAGGCGCGTGATCATATCGTTCAGGCGCTCGAGATCATGCTCCATCTGGTCGAAAGATGGGTCGGCGCCTTTCCGTTCGCGTGCGAGATCCAATGCCACGTTGAGGCGAGCGAGCGGCGAACGAAGCTCGTGCGAGATGTCGTAGATGAGCTGGCGCTGGCGCGACACAAGCTCCTCGATGCGCGAGGCCATCACGTTGAAATCGCGGACAAGATCACCCAGCTCATCTCGCCGGTTTGTGCCAAGAGCACGCGAGTGAAGATTGCCTTCTGCGAGCTCACGCGCGGCGCGGCGAAGACGCACAACAGGCAGAGTGAGATAGCGTGCCAGCAGGTAGCAGACGAGAGCCGACGCGATGAGGCCGGCGATCCAGTGCCTATGCCATTGCGCCCGGGTCACCGGGTGCGAGAACAGAAAGGTGACCGCGACTGACAATGCGGACAGTACGAGCGTTGTCCAGAACCAGAGGAAAATCTTGAGAAAAAGTCGCGGGGGCTTCATCTCGCCTCGGCTCGTGACACGAAAACGTATCCGCTGCCCCGGACCGCCTTGATGTGGTTGGCGCCTTGGCGCGAGGCGAGCTTCTTGCGGATATTGCTTACGTGCACATCAATGACCCGATCGAAGGGACCCAGTTTGCGGCCGAGTACCGACTCTGTGAGTTGCTCGCGCGTAACCACTTGTCCCACGTTCTGCAGGAGAATGTCGAGGACGGCAAACTCGGCATTCGTCATGGCAAGCGGCGCCCCGCCAACCTGCACTTCACGGGCGGCGCGGTCAAGACGGATGTCTTCAAAAGCGAGCGGCTCGCCGGCGAGTGTACTGCGACCGGCACGGCGGAGAATGGCTCGAATGCGCGCAATGAGTTCGCGTGAGTTGAAAGGCTTGGGCAGATAGTCGTCCGCGCCGATCTCAAGCCCCAGGATTCGTTCCACATCTTCGCCGCGTGCGGTAAGGATGAGCACCGGAACGGAGGAACGCATGCGGATGGCGCGAAGAACATCGAGACCCCCCATGCCCGGGAGCATGAGGTCGAGCACGACTAAGGAGTAATCCTGCGAGAGCGCCTTCTGTACTCCGGTGGGCCCATCATGCACCGCATCCGTGATGAAGTTCTCGGTGCTGAGACGCTCTCTGAGAAGCGCACAGAGCTCCAGGTCATCATCGACGATCAGCACACGATCCATGCGGTCCCATCCGGCAAGCTCGATGGTATTCGATAGCTCGCGCACTCTGCATAGCATTTACAAATCTTTACCGTACTTGACTAATCTTTATCGCACTCGATTCATGCCGATGATGGAATCGAAATGTGGAGGTGGTACCGGTATGAAAAGGATATGGATATGGATTGGCGCAGCCCTCGTCGTAATTGTCACCGTGGTTGCGATTCGAGCCGAGACGCGAGGCGGCGGCTGGTGTCCGTGGCATGGACATCACGCGACGTGGGGCCCTGGTTGGTACATGGGGCACGAACTCAATCTGACCGACGCGCAGAAAAAACAGATTGGCACGATCTGGGATGGGGAGCGCCCCCGCGTTGCCGGCCTGGTTCGAGAGCTGGCCAGCGAACAGGCAGAGCTGCGCGCTGCAAGCAGGGAGAAGAACGACGGAAAGGTGCAGGAGATTGCATCGCAGCAGGGCGCTTCCGTGGCGAAACTCCTGATGGAGAAAGAGAGAATGTGCGGCGAGATTTATGCCTCGGTGTTGAATGCGGATCAACGCAAGAAAGCGGATGCCTTGCAGGACAAAATCAGCCAGAGACTGACAGGCCTTGCCGATCGGCTCAATGATGGAGGCGCACATGAAAACTAAGTTCCTGCTGTTTGCACTTGTGTTCTCGCTGGGTTCGCTTGCCGCCGGGGCGTCTCCGGCGGAGAGCCGGCTGCTGCCCATGGTTCCGGAAGATGCACAGATTGTGAGCGGGATGAAGTTAACGCTCGAATCGGAGACCCAGGATCGGCTGTCGCTGGTGGTGCACAACAATAACCTCGACTTCAACGACTGGCTCGCCCTTGTAAGTGTCGATCCCCGGGTGAGTGGACGAGAACTGGTACAGGCTGCGGCGAGCTCGCCGCGTGGCGAATTGGAAGAGCGCCTCCTCCTGGTCGACGGGACTTTCGACGCGACACATATCTATCGTGCCGCACTGGAGGGAGGTGCGAGTGCGGCAGAGTTTGCGGGAGTTCGCGTGCTGATCCTCCTGCCGTTTGTGCGCGAAAAAGACGCGCGAGTTGGCGTGCGGTGGCTGGCGATTCCCGATGATCGGACCGCCCTGTTCGGAACGCCGCTGCTGGTGCAGCAGGCCTTGCATCGCCGGTCTGCGCACGCTGAGACGAACGCCGTGCTCGCCGGCCATCTCAAGGAACTGCGTGCCGGTGTGGATGACTGGACCGTTATCGCGATGCCGCCGGATATGTTCGAGCGGCACCTCGGGAACACTTCGTATGCGGCGGAAGCAATTCAAGCGCTGACCCGGTCGGATGACTTGCTGATGGGCTTCCGCTATGCACGATCCAGAGCGACCATCGACTTTGTCGCGCACGCGAGCCGTGACCTCTCGCAAGAAATGATCGCGAGCGACCAGGCGCAACTGCTTGCGGCGAGGTTCAATCGAGATTCCCGCGTCCACCTTGAACGGATCACTGTGCAGGGCCGACGGGTAAGCGGCTCTCTCACCATCACCGGAACGAAATGGGCCAACACTGCAAGAGAATTGGCCAACCGCTGATCCTCTGCCGTGGCCAGGTGCGGATTGTGGCACCTGGCCGGCTCGGCTGGTGCAAGCGGTGACTACCAGGTAGCCGCAACCGGCAGTTATGGATGGTCTTGGCGGCTCCCCTTGTCGGATCGCACATCGGTCGGTTCTTCCACCGTGACGTAACGATCCCCTGTAACTCCGCTGAGAGTCTGGACGATGCCACTCGGCCAGCGTATTTCGACTCTTTTTGCGTGCGTATCGCTCCCCAGGCCGAAGTTGGCGCGCACATCGCTCGCCGAAAGATAGCTGGAAGTCGTGGTCACGGTGTGCCATTGGGATCCCGCCGAGGTTTCCACGCGAATCACGGCCCCGATTCCGTCACGATTGCTCTTACGCCCGATAAGTTTGAAACCGATCCAGTGATGGTCCGTGCGCGTGCGATTCATCAGAATGTGTGCAGGGCCGCCGTTTTCTGAGATGACCACATCGAGTCGACCGTCATTGTCGATGTCTCCGATCGCAAGTCCGCGCCCCACCCATTTCCGCCGGAACAGGTCACCCGAAATCGAACCTGCGTTCAGAAACCGCTTGCCGCCAACGTTGCGCAGCAGCATGGGCGCTTCGCGGTAATGCAACTCCGGAAAGCTCTTTTCGATCGTGTCGAGATCGTGTCCCTGGGCGATGAATAGATCCTTCCAGCCATCATTGTCGTAATCCATGAAGCGCATGCCCCATCCGGAGTGCAATGCCGTAATTTCGCTTATTCCGGTGGAGACGCTTTCGTAGGTAAAAGTTCCGTTACCGGTGTTGCGGTAAATGGCATAGTTCTGGTTCGCGAGATCGGTAACCGCGATATCGGGCCAGCCATCGTTATCGTAGTCGGCAAAATCGACGCCCATTCCCGCATAGGTTTGTCCATCTGCGTTTGCCGCCACGCCGGCCTCGAGCCCCACTTCCTCGAAAGTCCCATCGCCTTTGTTGTGGAAGAGAAATTCAAGCATCGAATCGTTGGCGACAAAGATGTCCGGATGGCCGTCGCGATCGTAATCGGCAATAGCGATGCCCAGAGCCTTGGCAGGCTTGTCGAGGCCCAGGTTGTGCGCATCTTCGGTGAACGTGCCGTCGCCCTTGTTGCGATAGACGAGCATGGAAATCGGCGGGAACACATCGGGATGGCAGTAGCCGCGATTGTCCCGCGGCCCGCAGAAGACATCGTTCCAGTCCCACTGGATATACCGCAGCACGACGAGATCCAGATGCCCGTTGTTATTCAGATCCACCCACGCCGCAGACGTAGACCAACCGGCTCCGCCCACACCAGCCTTCTCAGTGACGTCGCTGAATGTGCCGTTGCCATTGTTGTG
>Ga0134126_10011605_pt1 | contig 11124 bp, 9 predicted proteins | sample KB31752_FD_96881 | JGI IMG/M metagenome (GOLD analysis project Ga0134126, IMG submission 96881) | Terrestrial soil microbial communities with excess Nitrogen fertilizer from Kellogg Biological Station, Michigan, USA - KB3-175-2 | ecosystem: Environmental > Terrestrial > Soil > Unclassified ... | reverse complement strand
GCCGAGCGACACGAGGTCGGCGGTCGGCTCAACAATCGCGCAGAGAATTCGCATCAGCCGTTTCGGCGACGCGAACGGGCGATGCAGCGGTTTCGAAGTATGAGGACGCTTCAGAAGTTCAGCTCAGTTCACGCCCAGGTCCACAACCAATTCAATCAGGAGCGGCATCTCGTCACGAGGAAAGTCTACAAGCAGAGACGCTCTGCTGCCCTGGCCGAGTGGCGCACTCTCGCGGCATAGATCGCCGCCCACGACATGGCGGTCGCGATTCATATCGACGGGTGCCCGTTACTCTGACACCGCCTAGCGGTTTATTCTCAGGCATGGCTTGCGGCCGGCGAAGAATGAAGAGCCAGGAAGAAAGACGGCGGCGACGGCCGCCCGGATTCCCGCCTCGGCGCACTCGAGGCCAGACACATGCCGAGCCGAAAGTGGCCGTGCATCGATCACGCGCTTCCTGCTGCTTCCCCCATCTCGGAACTGGGGCGGGAAGCAAAAAGCAGCCCCGAATGATCACTATAAGAAATTGATCCTATTGAGAAAATTTGGAGCGGGCGAAGGGATTCGAACCCTCGAACCCCAACCTTGGTGTAATTCGGCGTGGGGGCCGAACGCCGATCGGCGCGGCAACTCGTTGACTCGACTGAGAAGGAGGGGTCAAACTCTGAAGCCGATTCACAATCGTCACCAATTTGCAGGATCTGTACGACCTTGCCCTGCTATGGGCCACCGCTCCAACGGCCGCGGACGTGAATAATTCTTTCGTGAAATTGCGATTGACTGAAAAGTTTCCCGATGCAATCGTTCTCTGCAAACGTTCCCATCATCGGAAAAAAGGCGATCAGTTTCGGAGTGAGACGTGTCAGGAGCGGCTTGCGCGCTCGATGTGCGTTCCGTATCGAAGTCCTACGGGGCCACCGTGGCCCTTCAGGACGTGTCGATCGAACTTCACGCTGGAGAAGTCCATGCCCTCCTCGGGGAGAACGGGGCGGGCAAGTCGACGCTCGTCAAAATCCTCAACGGCGTGGTCAGACCGAATGTCGGGACCCTGCGGATGGGCGGCGAGCCCTATGAGCCGCATTCGATCGTCGAGGCCCGCCGCCGCGGCGTGGCGACGGCCTTTCAGGAACTCAGTCTTGTTCCCAACCTCACGGTGGCTCAGAATCTATCCCTGCCGCGACAGGCTAAGGGCAGCTTCGGGCTTGTGTCCGGCGCGGCGACGCAGAAGCAGGGCGCAGCCATTCTCAATCGCTTCGGCCTGCCCCTTTCCTCGAGCGCCGTCGTCGCGAACCTCACGCTCGCCGAGCGCCAGCGCCTCGAAATCACCCGCGCCTTCGCCTGCAACCCAAAGGTGCTCATCCTAGACGAACCGACCGCCGCCCTAGCCGAGACCGAATGGCTTTTCGGGCTCGTCCGTCAGGCGACGGCGGCGGGCGCGGCTGTCCTCTACATCTCGCATCGGCTTGCCGAGGTCCGCGAACTCTGCCAACGCGCCACAGTTCTCCGCAACGGCCGAAGCATCGGGACGGTTGGCCTTCAGGAGGTCACCGATCAGAACATTTTCGAGATGATGGTAGGCCGCAGCCAGGCGGAGGAAATGCAGCGCCGCGCGACCGCTGGAGCCTCGACCCGCCCTGCTGTGCTGGAAGCCGAGACCCTGGTTGGAGGGAGCCTCAAGAATGTCTCCCTGAAGCTCCGCGAGGGCGAAATCCTTGGCGTCGCAGGGCTTGAGGGACAGGGGCAGCGCGCGCTTTTCCGGGCTCTCGTCGGGCTCGCTCCACTTAACTCCGGTTCGGTCAAGGTGGACGGCGCGCCGGTTCGACTCTCGGGTCCGGATGTCGCCTTGAAGACGGGCCGGGGAATCGCCTTTCTGCCCGAGGAGCGCAAGACCGAAGGGATCTTTCCCGCTCTCGCGACCGCGACCAACATCGTTCTTCCCGTCGTCGGGCGGATTGGGCGGGCAGGTCTGGTCTCGGAGCGCCTCGAGCGCGACGCCGCCGCCGGGTCCTCCTCCGAGGTTGATCTTAGTCCGCGATATCTCGATTTCCGGATCGGCGATCTTTCCGGCGGCAACCAGCAGAAGGCCCTGTTGGCCCGCGCGATGCAGACGGGGGCAAGGATCCTGCTGCTTTATGATCCGACCCGCGGCGTCGACGTCGGAACGAAGCAGTCGATCTATGCGGCTATCCGAAGTTTCGCCGGGTCCGGCGGCGCTGTGCTGCTTTATTCCTCGGAATTGCCCGAGCTGGTTCGCCTCGTGGATCGCTGCCTGGTTGTCTATGGCGGGCGGATTTTCGCCGAGCTATCCGGAGCCGACATCAATGAGCGTACGCTTGTCGCTGCGCTCACCGGCCATGCTGCCCATGAGCCGGCCGCATGAGCGCGAATTTGAACGCCGCTCGGGTGACAGCGCCGGGCTCGAACCTCGCCGTTGTGATGAGGCGCGTCCTGACCGACGGCGCGGGCGTGGTCGCCATTCTCTATGTCGTCCTTTTCGCGCTCTACGCCTTATGGGATCGCAGCGCGCTTACAGCGTCGGGCGTAACCAATCTCTCCAACAATGCGGCGCCGCTCGCGCTCGCCGCCGCCGGCGAAAGCCTCGTCGTGATTTCGAAGGGCTTCGACCTCTCCGTTTCCGGCGTGGTGTCGCTCTCGAACGTGCTGATGGCCACCTATCCGCTTGAAGGCCCGGGCGGGGCTCTCGTGAGCCTCATGATCTGCCTTGCCGTCGGCGGCGCGATCGGCGCGATCAATGGCGTCCTGGTGGCGATCCTGCGCTTGCAGTCGATCGCCGCGACGCTTGGCACGATGATCATGTGTCAGGGCCTCGCGCTCGTCATCATGGACGCTCCAGGCGGCACGGTCGCGGATTGGGTCAGTTATACGCTGACCGATGTCATTTTCGGCGTCATACCGATATCCGGTCTTATCGTGCTGGCGGTCATCGCGCTGTGGCTTGTTTTTCGCCGCACTGACACCTGCATCGCGCTTTTTGCGGTCGGCGCCGACGAAACCGCGGCTTCGCTGTCCGGGATTTCGGTGGTGCGCGCCCGCGTCACGGCTTTCGTCGGTGCGGGCCTGCTCTATGGCCTTGCAGGTTTCATGCTAAGCGCGCAGACGGCGACCGGCAATCCCACCGCAGGAACTCCGTTCCTCATGCTGACGTTCGCGGCCGTGGCGCTTGGCGGCGTCTCGCTGACAGGCGGCAGAGGCAGCCTCGTGGGCGCGGTGATTGGCGCGGCGACGCTGATGCTGTTGCAGAAGGTGCTTTTCTCGGGCGGCGTCTCGTCGTTCTACACCGGCATTTTCCAGGGCGCCGTCATGGTGCTCGCCATCGTCTTTGGGTCCCTCATCTTGCGCCTCGCCTCGACGGGAGCGCGAGCGTGACCAGCACGCGACCGTCCGCCGCCTTGCAGGCGCCCGCCGACACGCGGCGGATAGGGCGCATTCGCTCGGAGACCATCAGCACCGCGGCGATTTTCGTCCTCACGATCATCCTCATCCTCGCGTCGCGGTTCGTGAGTCCGGCGCTCGGGTCGTGGGATCAGGTCGATACGATTATCACTCTGGCGTCGTTCCTGATCGTTGTGGCTTTCGGCCAAGGCCTCGTCATCCTGGTTGGCGGCCTCGACCTCTCGATCGCCTCGATGATCACCCTTGGCGGCGTCCTCTCGACCACCTGGAACGGGTCCTTCGGGTCGGAATGGGCTTTGATCCCTGCGGTCCTGGTCATCTGCGCCTGCATCGGCGCGCTTAACGCGGTCGGGGTGATCTGGCTGAATATTCCGCCTTTCATCATGACGATGGCGATGGGCATTATCGTTGCATCCGCCGCGCTCGGTTACACGAGCGGAACGCCTCGCGGCGCCGCGCCTGACGCCTTTCTCGCGCTCATGAAGGGATCGATAGGCAGCCTGTCGGCGGTTTTGATTTTCGTTCTCGTCTTCGTTCTCCTCGCGTGGACGCTGCAGAGCGCGACTGCTTTCGGGCGGCGGCTCTATGCGGTCGGCGCCAACCGTGAAGCCGCGCGCATCGCCGGCATCGCCACTTGGCGGCCGATTATGGTCGCCTACGCGCTCAGCGCCGCCTGCGCTGGGTTCGCGGGAATGATGCTGGTCGGCTATGCGAACGGCGCCACTCTGCGCATGGGCGACTCCTACCTTTTGCCGAGCATCGCCTCCGTCGTGATCGGCGGATCGTCGATCCTCGGCGGACGCGGCAGCTTCGCTGGATCGGTCGGAGGCGCCATCCTTCTGACCACGCTTGGCACGGTCATTGCGGCGCTCGGCATGCAACAGGGATGGCGCACGGTGATCGAGGGCGCAATCATCGTCGGCGCTCTGCTTCTGCTTCGGGAGGATCTGATCGTGAAACTAAGGTCGGCTCGCTAGGCCACGGGCGGGTCGGCCTGAGGCGGTCCCACCGTTGAATGTGGGAACGTTCTCACGGGCAAGGCGGTGGCGCTGTCAGGGAGGTTCTACGCATGACGATTTTTAGAAGGCTGTTCACGACGACCTGCGTCGCCGCGGGGGCGCTCGCAGTCGCGTTTACCGTCGGGGCGGGTTCGGCTTCGGCCGACGAGCCCAAGAAGTTCAAGATATTCCTGAGCCTGAGCTATAGCGGCAATGCTTGGCAGTCCGAGGCCGCCAACATCGTCAAAGCCCTCGCGGAGACGCCTCCCTACAACAAGCTGGTCGACCTTAAGGAAGTGATCTCCGGCACCGATCCGCAAGCTCAGATCGCGGCTTACGAGAGCATGATCGACGCCAAGGCCGACGGCATCGTCAGCTTCCCGATCTCCTCGACCGCGCTCAACCGGACAGTCAAGCGCGGCTGCGAGAAGGGCGTGCTCTTCTTCATGTACGACGCGACGGTGACGGAGCCCTGCGCCTATAACGTGAGCTACATCACCGCCGGCTTCGGAGAGAACACCGCGCAGGCGCTGGTGAACGCGCTCAACGGCAACGGCAAGATCTTCCTGAGCCGCGGCGTCCCCGGAAATTCGGTCGACAAGCGCCATACCGACGGCGCGATGCACATCTTCAAAAAATATCCCGGGATCCAGGTGGTCGCGGAATATTATTCCTATTGGGACGACCGCACGACCCAGCAGGAGACCGCCAAGGCGCTCGCCGCGCATCCCGATGTCGACGGCATCTGGGCGCAGGCAGGCGAGTACGGCGCCATTCAGGCTCTGCGCGACAAGGGGACCCGCCTCGTGCCGATGACCGGCGAAAACTCCAACGGTTTCCGGTTGGCGCTCGCCAATCCCGAGGCCCAGAAGGACGGCCTCAAGGGCGTCTCCTCCGGGTCTCCGCCGGCGACCGCCGGATACGCGTTCAAGCTGATGATGGAGATCCTGACGAAGAAGCGGGACCTGAAGCCGATGAACATCCAGTATCCTCTGCCCTGGGTTCCCGCCGATCAGGTCAAGCTCTGCAAGGGCGACACGTTTGAAGACGGATGCAACACCTTCCCCGAAGGAAAAGTGCCGAGCTCCTTCGTCACGGAGGTCTTCAATCCTGTTTTCTTGCCCGAGCTCAGCCTGAAGTCCGCTCTCGATGGCGCGCCGACCCCTGGCAAGACGATCCAGCCGCTGCCCGCGGAGGTGGTGAAGGCCCCCAACGAGCCGGGCATCAACTGTCAGAAGTGCGAGCCGCCGGCTGACCTCTACAAGCTGACCAAAGTTCAGCCGACAGTGAAGCCGTAATGTCTGTTGTCCCGGGCGCGCCGCGCTCGGGACGCCCTTTTTGAACCAAGGACGAGGAAATGGCCAGACACCTGAAACGCGGCCGGGATGCGAAAGAAGTGGCCGCCAATGACGCGAGAGTGCGCGCCACCGTCGAAGGCATCCTTACCGACGTCGAGATGCGCGGCGATACGGCAATCCGCGAGCTGTCAGAGAAATTCGACAAATGGTCGCCCCCGACCTTTCGCCTGTCTCCGGCGGAGATTGAAGCGACAATCGCGAAAGTCTCAGCCCGGGACATCGAGGACATCCGGTTTGCCCAAGCACAGGTCCGGAATTTCGCCCAGAAGCAGCGCGAATGCATCAAGGACCTCGAAGTCGAGACCTTGCCCGGCGTCATTCTGGGTCACAAGAACATTCCGGTGAACGCCGTCGGCTGTTACGTGCCCGGCGGCAAATATCCGATGGTCGGGTCGGCGCACATGAGCGTGGTGACGGCGAAAGTCGCAGGCGTTCAGCGCGTGATGGCTTGCGCGCCGCCGTTCCAGGGAGGCCCGCATCCCGCCATCGTCGCCGCGATGCATATGGGCGGCGCCGACGAGATCTATGTCCTGGGCGGCGTGCAGGCCGTCGCCGCTATGGCGCTCGGAACCGAAACGATTCCTCCGGTCGACATGCTGGTCGGGCCAGGCAACGCCTTTGTGGCCGAGGCGAAGCGTCAGTTGTTCGGCCGCGTCGGGATCGACCTCTTCGCCGGTCCGACCGAAACCCTCATCATTGCCGACGACACGGTCGATGGCGAGATTTGCGCCACCGATCTCCTCGGCCAGGCGGAGCATGGCCCAACTTCTCCGGCGATTCTCCTGACCAATTCGGAGAAGCTCGCGCACGAGACGATGGCCGAGGTGCAGCGGCAGTTGAAGACCCTTCCGACCGCCGAGATCGCGAGCCAGGCGTGGGACGCCTGCGGCGAAGTCATCGTCTGCGATGACGAGGCGGAGATGATCCGTGAAGCCGACCGCATCGCCTCCGAGCACGTCCAGGTGATGACCCGCGATCCCGACGTGTTCCTGAACGGCATGACCAACTACGGCGCATTGTTCCTTGGGCCCCGCACCAACGTCGCCTATGGGGACAAGGTCATCGGCACCAACCATACGCCGCCCACCAAGAAGGCGGCGCGCTACACCGGTGGACTTTGGGTCGGCAAGTTCCTGAAGACCTGCACCTATCAGAAAGTGCTCACCGACCAAGCGAGCGCCATGGTCGGCGAATATTGCACGCGGCTCTGCCTGCTCGAGGGGTTCTACGCTCACTCCGAGCAGGCCAATATCCGCGTGCGCCGATATGGGGGACGCAATGCATGAGCGGGTGCCGTCGCCGAAGAGGGCGCCCTAGGGGTTCGGAGCCATGAGCGGGGGCGAGAGGGTGCGAGTTCGCAAGGCGCGGGTGACGGTGAAGGACCTCGCGCGCGACCTGAGCCTGTCGACCTCGACTGTATCGCGCGCCTTCTATACCGATGCGGTGATCGCGCCGAGCACCCGAAAAGTCGTGCTCAAGCGGGCCTTCGAAATTGGATACGCCCCCAACCCGCTGGCGCGAAGCCTGATCACCAAGCGCACCCGGATTGCGGGCGTGGTGGTGTCCGACATTACGAACCCGTTCTATCCGGAGGTCTTGACCCGGCTCACCGAAAGGCTCCGCGAGATTGACCTCAACGTCATGCTGACGGCGGCGGGTTCGACCAGTTCGCTCGATGACGCGGTGAGACTTCTGCTGTCCTACCAGCCTGACGTCATCGTCGTTCTCGCGGCGACGCTGTCGTCCGAAACCGCCGAAGCCTGTGGGGAAGCCGGTACGCCCGTCGTCTTTTTCAACCGGCGTCCGCAGAGCTCCGACGCATTCGGCGTGACCTGCGACAATATTGGCGGAGGGCGGCTCGTCGCCGATCATTTGATCAAGCTCGGTCACCGGCGGCTCGCCTTCGTCGCCGGCCTGCCGGAGGCCTCCACGAATGTCGACCGATGGCACGGCTATCGGCGCAGATGTCTCGACCTCGGACTGAAGGAGCCGGTCCGCGTCGAGGCCGGCGCCTTTAGCTATGGGCAGGGATATGAGGCGGCCTTCCGGCTGCTCGCCGGGCGCTCCCGGCCAGATGCCGTCTTCTGCGCCAACGACATTCTCGCGATCGGCTTCATGGACGCGGCGCGCCGGGAGTTCGGCCTCGACATTCCAGGCGATCTGTCGGTCGTCGGCTTCGACGACATCGCCATGGCTTGCTGGCCGTCCCATTCGCTGACTACGGTGCGCCAGCCGGTGGGCAAGATGATCGATGTGACCGTGGAGCTGATTGGAAAGCTGTTCGGCTCGGCGCAATTGAAGCCGCGAATCGAGCGCCTTCCGGGCGAACTCGTCGAACGCGCCTCCACCCGGGAGGTCGTCCATGCGAAATAGCCGGGGCATGCTCGATCGCGCGGCCGTCGTCCATCGCTGGGATTGTCCGGCCGTCTCAACCGAACCGGCATTTTCCGAGCCCGATCCAGCGGAGGTCGACGCCGCCGCGGCAGCCGCTCTGCGACGTCCATATGACGCGCTGCGCCGGCTTATCGGGCAGGCGGCGGGGCTGCTCGTTCTGGCTGAAGCGAGCCAACGGCCCGAGATCGTCGATCTTCCCGCCGTCGCCGTTGCGCGCGAGCAGTGGCGGCAAGTGACCGCCGTGCTGGCGGACCTGAGGGCGCCGCGAAGCTGCGAGCGCCAGGTGGAAGACCTCATTCGCGCCGCTCGCCTTGTCGGGGCCTGCCTCGACGCGCTGGAAGCGGCGGCGATCCGGAAGGCCGTCGATGTGTCGCTCGCTCTCGACCGCGTTCAGGCGGCCTATCGGCTTGTTCAGCGCTCTTCGAACGACAAGCTCGGCATGACGATGATCGACTTCCGCCAGTCCTGCTGCAATTGCGCGCCGATGACGGCGCGCGCCCGCGGATAACGAGGGAGGAAACGCATGGCCGACTACTCGATCTGGGTTCTGGAGTACTCGTTCGTCACGAACTACCACAAGAGCGGCGTTCTCTACGGCGCGCACAATCAGGGATACGTCAAGCTCCCCTACTGCTACGCGCTGATCAAAGGAAAGAGCCATGTCGCGATGGTCGACGTCGGTTACAACAACAAGGAGTACGGCAAGGCGCTTGGCGACAAGTTCGGGGTCGAGAACTGGCGCTCCCCAAAAGACGTTCTTGCGGGCGTCGGACTCTCGCCGGCGGACGTCGACACCGTGTTCATCAGCCACGCGCATTTCGATCATTTCGGCAATGTCGAGGATTTCCCGAAAGCGACCTTCTACATCCAGGAACGCGAGATCGCGAAATGGGTCTGGGCCATGTCGCTTCCCGACCGGCTGCGCTGGATGATGGTCGCCGTCGATCCAGGCGATATCATCCGCGGGGTCGATCTCGCCCGCCAGAAGCGTCTCGTTTGCATTGACGGTTCGCTCGAAAACGTCCTTCCGAACATCGACCTGCACGTCGCCTATGACAGCCACACGTTCGGTTCGATGTGGGTGCATGTCCGCAACGACGGAAAGGCGCAGTCGGGCGACGCTTGGGCGCTCGCGGGCGATCTCGTCTACGTCTTTGAGAATATCGAGGGCCCCGGAGCGGTCGTGGACGTCGACCAGATGTACGTCCCAGTCGGCCTCGCCGTCGGCAGTCAGGAGAATCTTGTGATGGCGACTGAGGCCATGATGAAGTCCGTCGGCTATGAAGCTCGGCGGGTCATTCCGATCCACGAAGAGCGCCTCAAGGACCGGTTCCCGTCCCGGATCACCGTGGATGGCTTGCGGATCAGCGAGATTTGCCTCGCGGACGGCGAAAAATCGCGGGTGCGTTGATGGCCAATTCCTCGATCCGGTCGGCGGGCGTTGTAGGCGGGGGCCTCGTTGGCTCGGCCTGGGCGATTGTCTTCGCGCGCGCGGGGGTCCTTGTCCGTGTGTTCGACGCCAGCGAGGACATCCGGCGCAGCGCGCCCGCGCGGATTCGCGCAAGCCTCGAAGACATGGCCAAGGCGGGCTTGGTTGAGGGCGTGGACGCCATCTGCTCGCGCGTGACGGTCGTCGAAAGTCTGCCCGCGGCGGTTAGCGATGTCGACTATGTTCAGGAATCGGTGTTCGAGCGCGTGGAGGAGAAACGCGCCGTCTCGGAGGCCATCGGCACCCTGATCCGGGACGACGCGATCGTTGGAAGTTCGAGCTCCGGCATTCCGGCTTCCGCCTTCACCGAACACGCGCCGCGCCGGGAGCGATTTCTTATCGCCCATCCCGTGAACCCGCCCCATCTTGTGCCGCTGGTTGAACTCGTTCCGGCGTCCTGGACGGATCCGGCGATTCTGCCCTGGCTTCGCGCCGCGATGGAGGCGCTTGGCCAAGCGCCGATCGTCGTCAAGCGGGAGATCGAGGGGTTCATCCTCAATCGCTTGCAGGGAGCGCTTCTCAGGGAAGCCTGGGCGCTCTTCGAGGAGGGCTACGCGAGCGCCGCCGACATCGACCTCACCGTGTCGCATGGGCTGGGCTTGCGCTGGTCGTTCATGGGGCCGTTCGAGACGATCGACTTGAATGCGCCTGGCGGCGTCGACGACTACGCGCGCCGGCTTGGGCCGCTTTACCAGTCCATCGCGCAATCGCGGTCCAATCCGCATCCGTGGTCGCCAGAACTGATCGAGCGGGCGAGATTGGAGCGCCGCGCGGCGCTGGGGCAGGACGAACTTCCCGAACGGTCGGCGTGGCGCGACAGGCGGCTGATGGCCCTCGTTGCGCATCGTCGCTCGCAGCCTTCGGGTTAGCGGGGAGGTTCGCGTGTCGTCTGAACCTCTCGCGGGGCGTGTGGCTGTCGTAACCGGCGGGGCGGGAGGCATAGGCGCCGCAATATGCAAGACGCTCGCCAAAGCGGGCGCTGCCGTAGCCATCGGGTACAATTCATCGGCTGAGAAGGCGGAAGCGATGCTCCCCGGCTTGTTCGGGGACGGGCACCTGGCGTTGCGGATGCCCGTGACGGACAGCGCTGCGCTCGCCGACGCGATCGCGGCGATCGATAAGCGGCACTCCCGGCTCGACCTTCTTGTCAACTCGGCCGGGATCACGCGCTTCGTGCCGCATGGCGACCTCGATGCGCTCGACGACGGGCTCATCAGCCACATCCTCGACGTCAATGTGCGAGGCGTGATCGCAAGCGCGAGGGCGGCTCTCCCGCTGATGCGGCGAGGAGGAGGCGCAATCGTCAATATCTCTTCGATCGCCGCTGTCACTGCGATGGGTAGCAATATCGCCTATTGCGCCTCGAAGGCCGCGGTGGACAATCTGACGAAGTCGCTTGCGCGCGCCCTTGCGCCGGACATCCGGGTCGTTTCCGTCTCACCGGGCCTTGTCGACACCGAGTTCGTGCGCG
>Ga0134126_10011604_pt1 | contig 11124 bp, 9 predicted proteins | sample KB31752_FD_96881 | JGI IMG/M metagenome (GOLD analysis project Ga0134126, IMG submission 96881) | Terrestrial soil microbial communities with excess Nitrogen fertilizer from Kellogg Biological Station, Michigan, USA - KB3-175-2 | ecosystem: Environmental > Terrestrial > Soil > Unclassified ... | reverse complement strand
TTCGTCGTGATGCCGAAGGGCTTCCTCCCCACAGTGGACGTTGGATTCATCTTCGGCGGCACGGAAGCTTCCGAAGATACTTCCTACGCCGAGATGCTGAAGCTACAGGCGCAGGCCGCGGCAGTCGTCCGCTCGAACCCATGGGTGGAACGCTACGTCACCGGAACCGGCGGCTTTACCGGGCAAAATCAGGGCTTCTTTTTTATTGCGCTGAAAGACGATCCACATCGTCCGAAGGCGGATGCGATCATCGCCCAACTGCAGCAGGGCTTCGCAAAGATTCCGGGCATCATGGCGTTTCTGCGCGTTCCTCCGCTGATCAACATCGGCCAGGGCGAAGGGCGCGCGCAGTATTCGGTCGCGCTCGAAGACGCGGAGACCGCGAATCTCTACAAATGGGCGCCAAAGCTCCAGGCGAAGCTGAATTCTCTGCCGCAGTTGATGAACGTCGACAGCGATCTGCGCCTGAATAGCCCGCGGCTGAACGTTGAGATCGATCGGAACCGCGCTCTCGCGCTGGGAGTGACGCCGGATGCCATCGCGAACACACTCTACGATGCCTACGGCGACCGGCGCATCTCCACCATCCAGACATCGCTCGACGAGTACGATGTCATTCTGGAAGTGGAACCGCAGTATCAGCAGGACCCCGCTGCTTTGCAGAAGCTGTATATCCGCTCCAGCACAGGGAACCTGGTGCCACTGTCCGCAGTAACGCGCACCGTCTCGACCGTGGCGCCATTAAGCGTAAATCACATCGGCCAATTGCCGGCCGTGAATTTTTCGTTTAACCTGCGGCCCGGAATTGCTCTTAGCCAAGCGACGCGGACCATTGAAGAGGCCGCGCATGAAGTCGGCTTGCCGGACACCATGACCTTCGCGTTCCAAGGCACCGCCCAGGCGTTTCAGAACTCCGTGAGCGGGCTGGCAGTACTGCTTGTAATCGCGGTGCTTGTCATCTATCTCGTGCTCGGCATGCTGTACGAAAGCTTCATCCACCCGATCACGATTCTTAGCGGTCTGCCTCCCGCCGGCCTGGGGGCTTTGATCACGTTATGGCTGTTCGGCTACGAACTGAGCTTGTACGCGTTTGTCGGCATCATCCTGTTGATCGGCATCGTGAAGAAAAACGCCATCATGATGATCGATTTTGCCATCGCCGCACAACGCACCGAGGGCAAAAACGCGGAAGACGCCATCTTCGAAGGATGCGCCAAACGCTTCCGCCCGATCATGATGACCACCATGGCTGCGCTGTTCGGAACACTACCGATTGCAATCGGCGGTGGGGCCGGGGCGGAAGCCAGGCGTCCGCTCGGCCTCTGCGTCGTCGGCGGTCTGGTCGTCTCACAGGTTCTGACGCTCTACATCACCCCAGTGATCTACCTCTACCTGGAGCACTTCCAGGAGCGGTTCAGCCGCAAGCGGACGCCCAAGCAAAAGACGCCGGCCCTATCGGAACCCGAAGTGGTGGCGTAAGGGCCGAGGCCCAGGCGAATCAGAATCAGAGCCGCCGCACCGAAGTGCGCGCGTTGTGCGGTTGTCCGGATCCCGCTTGCTCGCGCAATGCGGCCTATATCGAGGCAGTCCAGAATTTGCCTTGCCTACGCTCCCAAGCGGAATAATAAAAGTGTGGGGGTTGAAAAATGGCGACGGCCGATCGAGTCCGTATTTATCAGGATGAAGGGCAACTCACCATCGAGATCGGTCCCGATCGCGATAGGGGCCGGCTATTCCAGGAAGTGCTGGTCGAATTCATCTGGGCGGCTTTGGCGATCGAAATCTGGCGTACCCTGCTCCCGGCGTTGAAAGGCGGCCATTGGCTGCTGGCAGGTCCCTACGTTGTTGCTTTTCCTGTGTTGGCGGCCATCGGCTTGCTTCGGCTGATGTGGAGCACGTTCGGCCGGGAGGAGATCATTTTAAGAGGCGGATTGCTGAGTGTGTCACGCCGGGTTGGCCTGATCGCGGCTTCGCGGGTATATCCGGTTGAACAACTCCGCGATTTGCACGCCGTGTTGCTTGATGGGCGCCTCATCATGCGCATGTGGCGTAGCTACCGGGTGGTTGATGGACACATTGGATTCGTTTACCGCGGACGGATGCGCTATATTGCCGATCGCATAGACAAATACGAAGCCAAAATGCTGGTGAAGCACTTCCGCGATTGGCTCCCAAAGGAGAACTGGACGCCGGTTCTGGGGCTGTAGGGCTGGCGAGAACTTTCATGCATATTTTTTATGCTTGCATTCTCTTGCATAAAAATCGCTTCTAGTCTATCCTGTCTCTAGGGTGACAGCTTCCCATGTTCCCTACCGGGCCATGGAAGCTATTCCTCTTCGTGATATGAACCTTTCCAGGATCGTCGTAGCGCTTTTCGTGGTGGTCGTAGTCGGGACTGCCTAGGGCGCCTCACGAATCAGAATCGGGGCCACCGGGCGGGTAACCAAGCCAGCGGGTGGCCCTTTTCATTTTCGGAGACCGGCATGTCCGAGTTCCGAACAGGTACAACGGTAAAACAAGCTTCCAGTACGAATACAAACTCTATGTCGACACTCTTATCCGGCGCAAAGATTCTGCTCGAATGTCTGGCGCGTGAAAACGTCGAGTGCATCTTCGGTTATCCGGGCGGCGTCACGCTGCCACTCTATGACGCGCTCTTTGATAGCCCGATTCGCCATGTTTTGGTCCGCCACGAGCAGAATGCCGCATTTGAAGCGCAGGGCTACGCTCGCGCGACGGGAAAAGTCGGCGTGTGTTGCGCGACATCGGGCCCCGGAGCAACCAATCTGGTGACTGGCCTGGTGGATGCCATGATGGACTCGATTCCCATTGTGGCGCTCACCGGACAGGTGTCGACCAAGCTGATGGGAACCGACGCCTTCCAGGAAGCGGACACGTTCGGAATTACGCGCTCGGCGACAAAGCACAACTATCTGGTAAAAAACATTAGCGAACTGCCGCAGGTTGTCCACGAGGCGTTCTATATCGCCGCGACGGGCCGGCCAGGACCGGTGCTCATCGACATTGCGAAAGACGTCTTCCAGGGCAACGCCCATTACACACCGGTAGCCGAGATTCATCTACCGGGCTACAAAGTATATAACGAAGGTCATGGCGGCCAGATTCGCCGCGCGGCCCAGATGATGTGGGAAGCGGAGCGGCCGTTCATCTATGCGGGCGGCGGCGTCATTGCGGCGAACGCAAGCAACGAACTGCGCCAACTCGTCGAGGCACTGGATGCTCCGGCGGTTTGCACATTGATGGGGCTTGGGGCTTTGCCCGGCAGTCATCCGAACTTCATCAGTCTGCCCGGCATGCATGGCAGCTATGCGGCCAACATGGGGATCACTCACTCGGACTTGCTGATCTCCCTCGGCGTTCGCTTTGACGATCGCGTCACCGGCCGGCTGGCCGCTTTTGCGCCGCACGCGAAGGTGATTCACGTCGATGTAGATCCATCCGAAATCGGGAAGAACCGGCATGCCGATCTGCCGATTGTGGGCGATGTTAAGCGCGTGCTGCCGAAATTGACAGCCGAGCTAAAGGAATTGGAACCGGCTTGCCGGGCGAAGAATGCGGCGGCGCGGCAGGCGTGGTGGAAGCAGATTCGAGAATGGAAAGAAGAGCATCCGCTGGTTGCTGAAACGTCGCCAACTGAAATCAAGCCGCAACATTTGATGGCAGAGATCAACCGGCTTTCGAACGGCAAAGCCATCGTAGCCAGCGACGTGGGACAACACCAAATGTGGTGCGCTCAGCTCATCCGCTTCGACGAGCCCCGATTGTGGCTCAACTCGGGCGGCTTGGGGACAATGGGATTTGGACTGCCCGCGGCGATAGGAGCGCAATTCGCACGACCCGACAAGCTCGTGTTCGCGGTCGTCGGGGATGGCGGGTTCCAGATGTCGATTCCGGAACTGGCCACCATCGTGAATCACGCACTGCCGGTGAAGATCATCGTGATGAACAACGGCTATCTCGGCATGGTGCGGCAATGGCAGACGCTGTTCTACAACAACCGGCTCAGCCAAGTGGAATTAAGCTCCTTCCCGGATGTGGAAAAACTAGCGGGAGCATACGGCTTCAAAGGCCGGACCGTGGAGAGCGTAACCGAGATGCCGAAGGCGCTCGAAGATGCCGTCAGCGAACCGGGCCCGTATCTGCTGAACGTAAAGGTTTCGCCGATGGAAAATGTATATCCGATGGTTCCAGCGGGCGGCGCGATCAGCGAGATGGTGCTGCGGCCTCCGCAGCCAGTGGAAGTGTAGGGGAACGGAACCGTCATGCAACAGATCATTTCGTTATTGCTCGAAAACAAGCCCGGCGCGTTGATGCGCGTCACCGGGCTGATCGGCCAGCGCGGATACAACATCGAGAGCCTGACAGTCGCTCGCACGTTAGATGCTACGCTGTCACGGATGACCATTGTGGTGGATGTCGAGGCCGCCATCCGCGCGCAAGTGATCAAGCAGATGAATAAGCTGATCAATGTGCTGCAAGCGACGGACGTAACCGAGGCGCCATCCGTGAACCGCGAGATGGTGCTGCTTCGCGTGCGCGCGCAGCAGCCGAGCCGGACGTCGATTTTGAAAGAGGCCGAAATTTTCCACGCGCGCGTCGTCGATTCGACAATGGAAGGCTTCGCGCTGGAAGTGACCGGCGATCCCGAAAAGCTGGACGAGTTTATCGATGTGATGCGGAGCTATGGCGAGATAGAGGTGACTCGCTCCGGCATCGTTTCGATGTCGCTCGAGAACAAAAAGCTACGGCTGTCGCCGCCAGTGCCGACCGGAGTTCCTCAAGAAGAATACGCCTTGGAAGAGGCGGAATAGCAGCGTGTTTGTAGGGGTGGGCATGCCCGCCCAGCAGTCGACAGATCGTTATTCGGGGGTGAGGTGAGTCCTCGCCCTTCGAGGAGAAGAGAACATTTCTATGCCAAGACGTTTTTATGAAAAAGACGGCAGTCTGGCCCCGCTGCAAGGGAAGACCGTTGCCATCATCGGCTACGGCAGCCAGGGCCACGCACACGCGCTGAACCTACGCGATTCGGGCGTCAATGTGGTGGTTGGCCTTTATGAAGGCAGCAAGAGCAAAGCCAAAGCCGAAGCCGCCGGATTGAAGGTATTGAGCGTAAGTGACGCCGCCAAAGCAGGCGATTTCATCATGATCCTGTTGCCCGACCACGTGCAGGGCGACACCTATCGCAACGAGATTGCCCAGCACATGAAGAAGGGCAAGACGCTGATGTTCGCACATGGATTCAATATCCACTTCAACGAGATCAAGCCGCCCGCCGACATCGATGTATCAATGGTTGCGCCGAAGGCTCCAGGACATCGCGTAAGGGAGCTATTCACCGAAGGCGTAGGGGTTCCCGCGCTGATTGCAGTGGCGCAGGATGCATCCGGCAAGGCGGTCGAAAATGCTCTGGCCTATGCGCTGGCGCTGGGCTGCCTGAAGGCGGGCGTGATTGAGACCACGTTTAAAGAAGAAACCGAGAGCGATTTGTTCGGCGAGCAAGCAGTGCTTTGCGGCGGTGTCAGTGAATTGATCAGCGCCGGGTTCGAGACGCTCACCGCAGCCGGTTATGCACCGGAGATTGCCTACTTCGAATGCCTGCATGAGCTAAAGCTGATCGTGGATCTGATTTACGAAGGCGGCTTAGGCTACATGCGGTACTCAATCTCCGATACCGCCGAATACGGCGACTACACACGCGGGCCGCGCATTGTTAATGAGCAGACGCGCGCGGAGATGAAGAAGATCCTGAGCGAGATCCAGTCGGGAGAATTCGCACGCAAGTGGCTGGACGAGAATCGCACCGGCCGCAAGAATTTCGTCGCTATGCGCGAAAAGGCTAAGGATCAGCCCATCGAGCGTGTCGGCGCGGAGCTTCGTTCGATGATGACCTTTCTAAAAAAGCGGAAGGAAGAAGGCGTGCCGCAGGAAAACGTAGCGAAAGCGTAAGCTGGATCGTAGCGCACGATTGATTGTGCCGGCGGGCAGTCCACTGCCCGCTCGGCGGCGAACTGAAGTTCGCCGCTGCAAGCGGAAGTTGCGCTACGGCTCTCCGGGTTCTATTTGCTTCGGCGGATGCGGTAATCCTCGATGTTCGGCATCCGGATCACTTTGCACATTTCGAAAAGCCGGGAACGCGCGCGCTCCCCAATGCGTTCTTCGATCGTGGTCTTGTAAGCGCGACCGCCTGACATCCCGGATTTTTCCACCATCGATCCGCCAAACTCGGGATCGGCCAGATTCGTGGTCGCGATGAGCGGCTTGCGCTGATTGTAGCGATGCGTGACGATGGCCGTCACCATATCTTCCACCCAGTCGGTAACACGGTGAGCGCCAAGATCGTCCAGCAGCAGGATCTCCGTTTCGAGCGCCGACTGATAAGCTTCGCGATTACTCGCGCCCAGAGTTTCGTTGTAGCTGGACCGAATTTTCTCGAGCAGATTCTGGTAATCGAAAAACATGCCTTCGTGGCCGCGTGAAATCAGCAGCCGCAGCACGGCAACAGCGAGGTGTGTCTTGCCCGTACCAGGCGGCCCCGCAAGCAGCAGTCCGGGTTTCGGGTTCTTTGGATAAAGCCGCGCATACGCGCTTACGGCCAGCATGACGTCCGCCAAGCCACGTTGGGCGGTTGGATTGTCGATGGGCAATCGGAAATTCTCGAACGAGGCTTCGACGAAATTCGGCGGGATCTGAGCGAATTCGGTGAGGTTCTCCGCGCGCGCCTCTTCGACGCAGGAACAACGCTCGGCGATGGCCAATCCGTCCTGATCGCTGCTAATCCAACCGGTTCCGCCACATTTCGGGCAATTGTCAATGGGCATTGAATTTCGCTATTCCAGCACGAGCAAGGCTTGGCCGGCCGCGACCGCGTCTCCCGCGGCGACATGAACGCGCGCAATCCGGCCGGGTTTCGAGGCCTTCATTTCGTTCTGCATCTTCATCGCTTCTACAACGATGACGCCATCGCCCGCGCTCACTTCGTCGCCGACAGCGACGAGAAGTTTCACGACCTTGCCTGGCATCAGCGCGCGGATCTCCTGCGGCCCATGAGTGGAAACTGCCCTACCGTTACACAGCCGGTCCCGCGGATCCGAAATAGCCAGCGAAAACCGGCGACGGCCTACCCAAACCTCTATGCTATTCTTCGCCGCGACCAGGCGCGCGACGTAACTGCGCTCTCCATCGAGGATGGAGTAAACGCCGGGCATCACCTGTTCAACCGAAGCACGCCCCCGCGCACTTCCAGCGCCGCTGATAACGTACGACGTTCCCGTTCCATTCTTCTGCAGATCGAGAAAATATTCACTCTCATCCACCAGAACGCGCAGCTTCACTGTTGCAGACCTCGTTGGCCCGCCGTGCGCCATGCCGACTGCGCGGGAACGGATTTCCGAGGCTTCGCCGGCTCCGAAGCGGCGGCCGCGAGCAAAGCGGCGACAAGGGGCGAACTGTCGCGGTCGCCCAGTGCGCGCCGCTGCATGAACTCGTCCAGAAAGCCGGTGTGTAACTTTCCATGCCGGAACTGCCGGTCGGACATCAACTGCGAAAAGAGATTGAGGTTTGTGGTTAGGCCCGACACATGATACTCGGACACGGCGCGCCGCATTCGAGCGGCGGCGGATTCGCGAGATTCGGCCCAGACAACCAACTTAGCGAGCAACGGGTCGTAATCGATGGGCACCGTCCAGCCGGCATAAACGCCGCCATCGACGCGAACACCCGGACCACCCGGCTCGACATATTGCGCGATATCGCCTGGACACGGAAAGAAGCTGTTTTCCGGGTCTTCGGCATAGACGCGGCACTCGATGGCCGAACCACGCCACACGATATCCTCCTGGCGCAATGTGAGCCGCTCTCCCGACGCGATGCGCAGTTGCCAATGTACAAGGTCCACTCCGGTGACCAATTCGGTGACCGGATGCTCCACCTGGAGGCGCGTATTCATTTCGAGAAAGTAAAAATTCCCGTCCTGATCCGACAAAAATTCAAGCGTGCCGGCATTGTAATAATCCACGGCACGCGCGATCTTCAGCGCCGCTTCTCCGATCGCATGGCGAAGTTCCGGTTTCTTCAGCACAAGGGGCGACGGAGACTCTTCGATCACTTTCTGATGGCGCCGCTGGATGGAACATTCACGCTCGCCGAGGTGGATGATTTGGCCGTATTCATCGCCAAGCACCTGCACCTCAATGTGGCGGGGCTTTTCAATCAATTTCTCAAGATAGACCTCACCGGAACCGAATGCGCGCTCCGCTTCGCCGGAGGCTTCGCGCATGGCGGGCTCCAGTTGAACTGCGGTATCGACGCGGCGCATGCCTTTACCACCCCCGCCGGCTGACGCCTTCAGCAAAACCGGATAGCCGATGGCAGAGGCGGTGCGCACCGCCTCTGCGATATCGGTAATGCCCTGCTGCGTGCCCGGCACAACCGGAGCGCCAACCGACATCGCAAGCCGCCGTGCGGCCGTCTTCGAGCCCATGCGTTCAATCGATTGCCAGGAGGGGCCGATAAACTTAATGCCCGCTTCCCCACACTCCTTCGCAAACATCGCGTTTTCACTGAGGAAGCCATAACCGGGATGAATTGCCTCGGCGCCGGTTTGATGGGCAGCCGCAAGAATCTTGTCCTGGGCGAGATAGCTTTCGCGCGATGCCGCCGGTCCGACACACACGGCCTCATCCGCCATCATGACGTGCAGCGCCTTGCGATCGACATTCGAGAACACGGCAACGCTGGCAATATTCAATTCACGAAGAGCGCGGATGACACGGACCGCAATCTCTCCACGGTTTGCAACAAGCACTTTGGAAAACATTGCTGGAAGGGAAAACAGCGGACGTCAGCCCGTGGCGTGATGCGATTTCGCAGCCGGTTTGACCGTTGCCTCCGACATCTCTCGTGCCCGCGCAATCTGGCATTCGGAGCAATAGCCGCCAACCTCCGTGCGCGCGATCAAAATCTGGAATCCCAGTTTGCTCTCCACCTGCCGCCGCAGCCGCTCCAGAGGTTCGCCGAAGAATTCCTCCACTTTTCCGCACCGCAAACACACGATATGCGCATGCTCCTGCTTGCTCCGCGTTTCGTAGTAATGCTGTTCACCGTTGAAGTGCATCAAGTCTAGCTCGTCCACGAGCCCGCCCTGTTTCAGCAGCTTGAGAGTGCGGTATACGGTGACACGGTTGATCTTCGGATCTTTTTCCTTTGCAAGCAGATAGAGGCTATCCGCGTCGAGATGCCGGCCCGAGCCGTCGATCAGATCGAGGAGAATTTGGCGCTGGCGCGTGAGGCGCACCCCCTGCTGTTGCAGTAATTGCCTGATATCTTGCGCCATGCCCTCAGGATACAAGACAATGAACATCCATGCATTCAGGTTCACGCCGGCCGTCTTCTGTTTCCTGGCATTAGAATGAACTCTTGACACGCTACTATCTGGGCCTCGATGGCGGACAGTCCAGCACAACGATATTGATCGCCGACGAAACCGGCCGCGTCCTGGGGCGCGGCCGAGGCGGTCCGTGCAATCACGTAAGTGGCGACGCCGCGCGAGCAAAATTCTTTCTGGCCGTCAACGATGCCTTGCGCGATGCGTGTAAGCAAGCGAGTCTTAGTCCGGCAAACATCGAGTTCGACTCCGTCTGCCTCGGCTTCAGCGGAGGCGCTGCGGACAAGGACGCCTATTCCCGCGAATTCCTGCGCAGCAAACGCTACAAGATTACGCACGACGCGGAAATCGCATTGAGCGGCGCGACGGGCGGCGAGCCAGGCATCATCATTATTGCCGGCACCGGTTCCATGGCTTTCGGACGTAATGCCGCCGGCGCCACGGGTCGCGCAGGCGGCTGGGGTTATGTGTTCGGTGATGAGGGCGGCGGTTTCGACATCACGCGGCGGGCGCTGCGGGCGGCGCTGCGGTTCGAAGAGGGCTGGGGGCCCGCTACATCGCTGCATCGGATGCTGCTCGATGAAACCGGCGCCGCGACCGCCAACTCTCTGATGCACCGCTTTTATACCCCGGAGTTTTCACGGCCGCGGATCGCGGCATTGTCGCAAGTGGTAAGCCACGCCGCCGAATCGGGCGACGATGCCGCCGCCGGAATACTGCGCGGCGCAGCGGCGGAGCTGATGACGTATGTCGACGGGGTATACCGCCAGTTGTTCAGGACTGGCGAGCACCCGGCGATTGCTCATATTGGCGGAGTTTTCCGAAGCGAGATCGTCCGCCGCGAATTTGCCCGGCTGGCGCGCGAGCATACGGGCTCGGAGCCGACGCCGCCCCGGTTCGGCCCGGCAGCGGGCGCGCTACTCGAAGCGTTGCGCGCAGACGACAATCAAAGCTCGTTGAGCAGCGTTCCGGAATGGGAGAAGTGATGGCCGCCAAACGGAGCAGAATATCGGCGCAATTACACTCGCCTTCCGGCATACTTTCCGGAACAAGCACGAGTCAGTAATAAATCACTGACTTACGCAAACAACGTCGTCTACTTACATTATTACAAGGGCCGATATAACAGAATCAATGTAATGGCCGCTAATTCTTTCCCGGTTCAGATCCGAAACTCTTCGCTGACGCGTCGTGAAAAGTTAGAAAGCCTTATTGGAGCCATTATCTGAAGTGTTCCTCATTGGAGTGAAATCGAAACAAAGTTGCAAATTGCGCTAGGCTAAACACGCCAGCTAGCACTCAAAAGCGCTTCAGATGAGTTACGAGCGTCACACCCACTCGGCAAGATTTCGAGGTTGGGCATTTGGCTCTGAAGTTGCTACTCCTGCCCGCAAAAGCTCGACATTACTTCACACGAGCAGTCGGGTGAACGCGATAGAGCTACAGACGGAGGACAAAATGTGGGGACACACTAACTTAGCGCTTGCAGCACTTGCAATCGCCATTTCGGCGTCCGGCCTTGGCCGCGCGCAAGCTTGGGAACCGATGGAGCACCAGCCGGCATTCGGCGCCAGCACCGCGCTGCTGCTGACTGACGGTAAGGTGATGGTGCAGGACACCGGCAACTCCGATTGGTGGCAGCTCACTCCCGACGCATTCGGTAGTTATGTAAAAGGAAACTGGACTCAGCTTGCATCCCTTCCATCGGGATATGCCCCTCT
>Ga0134126_10011603_pt1 | contig 11125 bp, 8 predicted proteins | sample KB31752_FD_96881 | JGI IMG/M metagenome (GOLD analysis project Ga0134126, IMG submission 96881) | Terrestrial soil microbial communities with excess Nitrogen fertilizer from Kellogg Biological Station, Michigan, USA - KB3-175-2 | ecosystem: Environmental > Terrestrial > Soil > Unclassified ... | reverse complement strand
GCGCGCAAGCTCGCGAAAACGAGTCCGATCAGCGCCACGGTGATGGTCTCTTGTCGGTCTTGCAGACTGGCAAAAACGAAAAGCGTGAGCCCGATATAGCCGGCGCAGAGTGCGACTCGTGCGACCATAGGCCAAAGCCCATGAAGCCCCTCGCCGATGCGCGGTACTGCGGCGGCTCTCAAATAATCGGCGGCGTGGGCGAGGCCTGTCATGTCGTTATCCTTCCATGCGCCGACGATCATCGAATGCGATTGCGTCGGAAGTCCGACCGATTCGCTGATTCATGAAGGCAAAACGGGGTGGTGGCGGGGGTTTTTCACCGCTCAGACAAAGTCGCTCACGCGCCGGTCCGCTCCGGTGATAGAATTTCTGTCGCGGGATAGACGCGGCAAAACCCCTGATCTTCCCTTAAAATTTATCGGCTTTTCCTCCATTCGCGGGTCGCGGGAATGGGGTGCCCTGCGATAGGTTCGGGGCTGCTAGCCTGGCTTTGTGGAGTATTGATCGATATGCGAATTTTGGCGAAAGCCTTCTTGGTTTCGAGTGTCCTCGTGTGGCCGCTCATCCTCACGGGATGCGCCCCCACCGAAGAGAAAGCGGCCTGCACCGTCGGCGAGGGGGAGCATGCTGCCTCGGTCAATCTCTCCGCCACGGATTGCAGCCAGGTTCAAGACGCCTTTACCTCTGCGCTCAAGGCACAGCAAACGGCCGCGGCGCAAGCGGCCAATACGGAGCGTCAGAAGGCTGTGCAGAAATATCGTGCCGATGTCGCGCAGCGGATGCGGGACGATGAGCGCAAGGGCTACAAAGCAACGACACTTGAGAATTTCAAACTCAACGGCCAGGATCTTGCCCATCACGACGCCAAGGTCGCGGTGCAGGGCGTCTATGTCAAAACCAGCCGTGGCGAGTTTCTGATGCCGTCATCCCTCGCCACCTCGCAGGTCGATGTGAAGCGCACGCCTGATGAGGGCGTGAACCTGCTCTCGCGAAGCGCGAGCCGCTCGGCCAAACGTGCTTTCGCCCAGTGCCAGAAGGACTCGGTCAAATCCAAGCTCGGCTGCCCGTTAACGATTCTCGGCGAGGCCGTGCTCTGCGATCGCACGACGATATTTGGCATGGCTCAGGCACCGTGCATTGCCGTGGACGACAGCTGGTACATCGCGCCGCCGGGCTGAGAAGTGAGCGGCCCGGCCGCGCATCTGCGCGGGAAATCACCTATTTAGAGCGAGGCCAATCGGAAAATCAGGGTTTCACCTGACTGCGAGTCCTATGGATTCAGGTGCAGTTTAAGGCCGCCGCGGTCGCGGGTCGCGGTGGTGTCTGATGGCGCCCGTCAAGCACCGGAAATGGCACGCCGCGGCGGAGTTGTTTTCGCGCGATGTGGCAGAGCATTCGATGTCACGGCATGCTTCCCGCACGCGATGCTGTCGCGACGGGATGGATCGATTCGCTCATTCTCGCGGTGGCTGTTGGCGCGGCGTATTTCCTCTCCGCTCGGTTAGGCCTCGCGCTGCTGATTATGCCGGATGGCGTGGCCGCGTTCTGGCCGGCGGCCGGCATCGCAGCGGGTACATTGATCGCGCTCGGTCCACGCACCCGATGGCCCGTCGCGGCGGGTGCGATCGTGGCGACGATCGCGGCGAATTTGCTGGGCGACCGCAATGTGTTCAGCTCCGTGGTCTTCGGGCTGTGCAATGCGGGCGAAGCACTCCTGGCAGCAGAGCTGATCCACTATCGCTTTGGGCCCCACTTTGATCTCGACAGTTTCGGTCGCGTGCTGGGCCTGTTGCTAGCTGCCGTGCTTGCGACGGCGATCTCGGGCATCGGTGGGACCTTGGGTTATGTCCTGTTCCACAGATCGGATGCACCGGTTCTCAGCATCTGGGAACATTGGTTCGCATCCGACGCTCTGGGCATCATCGCTGTCGCGCCGGTGCTGATCGGCTGTGCCTCGCTCCGCCGTCATCCACCGTCGCGAACCGAATTCTTCGAAGGCACCGCGGCCCTGTTGCTGCTTAGCGTGGTCGGCGCATTCGGCATCTTCACCGGAAGAGGCCCCTGGACGACGGTGGTGCCGCTCGCGCTCTCATTTCCGGTGTTCCTCTGGCTTGCGGCTCGTTGTCCGCCGGCTTTTGCCGCCGCGGCCTCTTTCATCGCGGCCCTTGCGATCGTTTGGACGACGACCTTTGGTATTGGTTTCTTCGGCACGCTGCCGCCTAAGGAGCACATCACGGGCGCCCAAGCAGGCGTGCTATCCGTGCTGCTTTGTGCCCTCGTACTGGCGGCGCTGTTTGCCGAACGCCGCCAGCAGGCCGCAGCGCTCGCAAAGAGCGAAGCGCGCTTGCAGGACGCGCTGACGGTTGGCGCCGTGATTGCCTTCGAGTGGGAACACGGGTCGGGCGCGGTGCAGCGCAGCGGCAATGCCGCACAAATCCTCGGTTTCGATCCGAAGCATGACTTCACCGCGCCGGAATTTCTCCGGCATGTGCATCCGGAGGATCGCGAGCGTTTCTTGACGACCATTTATGGCGTCAGTCCCGATCGCCCTTCCTATACCGAGATTTTCCGTTTCGTTTGTGCCGACGGCCGAGAACTTTGGCTCGAGGAAATTGCGAAAGCCGAATTCGACATGCGCGGCCGGAAGATGCGTCTTACCGGCCTGACGCTCGATATCACAGAAGCGATGCGGATCGACGAAGTCTTACGCAGCAGCGAAGAGCGTCTGCGCCATGCGCTCGAGGCGGGCCAGATCTGTACTTGGGAGCGCAACGACAAGACCGGTATCGTGGTCTGGAACGATCAATACTATCGCTTGCTCGGATACGAAGTTGGCGAGGTGATGCCCGGACGCGACTCATGGATGGGGCGCGTGCATCCGGAGGATCGCGAAACCGCAAGGGTGGTCACGGAGAATGGCGAACGCGATCTGAAGGATTATGTCAGCGAATTTCGCATTCTTCGGCCCGATGGCAGCATACGCTGGGCCCGAGCGTGCGGCCGGTTCTTGAGCGAGGCTGGCGAGCCTCTGCGTACGATCGGCGTGGTCGAGGACATCACCGAAGCGCGCGAGCAGATCGAAACCCAGCGCGTTCTCGTCGCAGAACTGCAACACCGTACCCGCAATCTGATGGCGGTGGTCCAGTCGATCGCGCATCAGACCCTGAGTACGACGGCATCTCTCGACAATTTCGAGGCTCGCTTTAATCAACGCCTCGAGGCACTCTCGCGCGTGCAAGGTCTATTGTCTCGCGCGAGCGACGAACCGATCACCATCGCCGCACTCGTTGCGATGGAGCTCGAAGCGCTTGGCTCGCATGCATGCAACGGCCGAATTGAATTGGGCGGTCCGGTGGTGCGATTGCGCAAAAGCACCGTGGAAATGCTCTCTCTGGCGATCCATGAGCTGGCGACCAATGCGATCAAATACGGCGCGCTGGCGAGCGAAGCCGGTCACCTATCGGTGACCTGGCGGTTTGACGACGCCGCGCATGAGCGGAATGTCGTGCTGGAGTGGATCGAGGACGGCATCGCAGCACTGCCCGGGGGCCGACAATCAGCGCGAGGCGGTTACGGACGCACGCTGATCGAGCAGGCGCTGCCATATTCGCTATCGGCAGAGACGAAATTCGAGCTCGGCGTCAATGAACTGCGTTGTGTGATCAGCCTGCCGCCTTCGGCCATCAATGGCGGCGGGACTTTCACATGACACACATCGGGAAACCGCCCGCGCGCCGCGTCCTTGTGGTCGAGGACAATTTCAATATCGCCGTCGCGCTGACGCGGCTACTCAAGCTGCGGGGTAACGAAGTGGTCGGACCAACCGCGACGGTTAGCGGCGCCTTGGCTCTTGTCGCCGATCAGCCGCTCGATGGCGCCATCCTCGACATCAATCTTCGCGGCGAGACGGTCTATCCCGTGGTCGATGCCTTGCGCGCGAAGGGTGTGCGTGTTGTTTTCATGACGGGATACGACCAAAAGTCGATCAAGCCGGCCTATGTCGATGTGCCCTGCCTGCAGAAGCCGGTGACGGTCGATCGCGTGTTGCAAACGCTCTTCGACTGAGCTGCGACATTCTGCGCATGCGTTTCGCCCGGCTCCGTCGGGCCGTGCCCCAGAAACGACACAATTTGTGTCAAGAACCAAACGTAAATTGGGCCGTTGGCGGAGGGCTTCCGGAGTGGAATCCGAACATTTCGATCTTCCGACATGCTCGCTGACCCTGGATACGTCGCTTCCTGGCGTTGTGGTGCAGTGGAAGGGCTACGCGACGAGCGCCGAACTTCGTGCTGTTCACGAACAATTGCTCGATCTCATCAACAAGCATCGCGTCAACAAAGTCCTCGGCGACGACACGTCGCTCGTCTCGATCGCTGGCGAAGACCGGCTCTGGATATTGGAGAATTGGATGCCGCGCGCGATCAGCGCCGGCTTGCGCGTCGTTGCGGCCAAAAGAAGCGAGAATTATTTCGCTCGTGTTGCCGCCGCGGAGATCGAAACCGCGATGGAGCAGCGTCTGCAGATCAAAATGTTCGATGCGCTCGAGGATGCGAGAGCATGGCTTCGAGGCGCGTCTGCTGATCCGTTGATATAGGCGCGGCGACCGCGCCGCGGTTGCCTCATAGACAGCGGCAGCAGCCATATCCATCTCTTGCTGCTCATCGAAGCGGTCGCGCGCTGCTTTTAGAGATTTTTTTCGAAAACCAAGCCCTGGTGACCAACTTTATCCCGATGTCGGCGAGCCAGCCCTGAGCTTACCGTCGAGTGCCGTCATATTTTGCCAAATTGATGAATACAAAATTCATGTTTTGTACATGTCTCAGGTAAAGGTCGGGGGAAGTGGAATCGGCATCGTATTACCGGCAGCGCGCGGCAGAAGTCAGGGCGGAGGCTGAAAAGGTCCATGGAGCAAAGATAAGGGAACAGTTTCTCGCCATCGCTGCGCAATACGAAGAGCTCGCGGATATGATCGAAAGATCGAAACGAGACGCTTAGCGCTTCACCGGATTGACCCGAACGGGACTTCTCGTTCACCCATGTTGCGGGACTGCAACTGTCCCGGAATGAGGAAGGGGTGCCGTTCCCGATTAGGTCCCTTGGCGCGCGTGTTGGCGGAGGGGGACTCGGCATCAAACCGGCGCGATCAGGTCTTGTTTGATGCGGCCTCAATACTTCACCCGATGGAGCGCGGTTCACTCGTTCGTGAGCATATGCGTCGCGCATTCGGCGATTTATCGCCGGGCGCGAGGACGGCCAGATCCATGCGCCGCACGAACGTGGTCCCGCCGAAACTTCCATGGCAATGGAGCAAAGGAATGAAAACAATCATCTACACTTTCGCTCTCGCGTTTCTGGCGACGATTGCCGCATGCTCTCAATCGAATGAGCAGCAAGGAACGCAGTCTTCGAATAGGGGTACGCAATCCGCGCAATGTTCTCCCTACGATCCGCAATGCCGTATTTCGCAGGCGCCGGGGTTGAACAATTTGCTGCCTGCGGATTCATCGATCCAGCAGATGCGGCAAATCCCGATGACGCAGTGACATTGCGCTGAACTGGAGACGCCATGCGTAAGACGCTTGTTTTATTGATCGTTGCGACTCTAACGGCGTGTGGCAGCGGAGAGCATAAGCAGGTCGCTTCGTCGGCTGCGATGGGTGGCGCTCTTGGCATACCGGGAGGGCCGATCGGTATCGCTGTGGGCGGCGCACTCGGCGCCGCTGTCGGAGCGCTTCTCCCGGGAGGAGCACTCGACACGTCAAAGAACGAGCGCAGCGAATAGGATCGCCATCGGATGCGTCGGGTCACGCTTATACTTTTCCTGACGATCGGCGCGGTGCTCAGTGCTTGTGGCGGCGGTCCTTCTGATTCCCGAAATCTCGATTGCGCGCGCCAAGCACAGGGCGGCGTGCGATGGGGATATTATCCAGGCTACGGCTGCGGACCCGTACCGCGTGCTCAGACGAATTTTTCATGACCGGCCGAACTTCCGAGGCTGATGATCTGGCGGGTAGCGAGGTCAGCGGCCACCGGCCCCGGCGGAATAGGAAAACCCTATCCGATGCGGCTGCAATGCCGCGAGATCCCTGCCGGCGAAGGCCCAGAAAGCGTGCACGGCGCAGGCTTAAATCGCGGCGCAAGACGCTTCGCGCTGGAGAATCCATGTCCGAGATTGGGCTGTTCGAGGCCATCCACACCGCGCGTGCGCTGCGCCGGTTAAAGCCGGAGCCGGTTCCCGAAGCGCTCATCACGCAATACTCGACGCGGCGATCCGCGCGCCCTCGGCCGGCAATGCGCAGAATTGGTCTTTCATCGTGGCCCGCGACCCCGAAGTGCGGCGCGGGCTCGGCGCGATTTACGCCAAGGCGTCGAAGATCGCCGAAGCGATGTATGCCGCGCGCGGCAAGCCCGCGCACCTCACCGAGCGCCAATACCGGCGTATGATGATCACGGGCGCCTATCTCTGGGAGCATATGGGCGATGCGCCGGTGATCCTGATTCCGTGCCTCCGCCGCCCGGTCCTGCCACCGGCGGACTCGCTGCCGCCGGAAATGCGGGTGAGGCATGACGCGGAACTCGCCTATATGAGCCGGATTCGCGGCGCCAGCATCTATCCCGCGGTCCAGAACATCATCCTCGCCTGCCGCGCGCTGGGCCTCGGCACCACCATCACCACCAATCACATCCGCTGCGAGGACGAGGTGAGAGCGCTGCTGCGCTTGCCCGACGATGTCGACACCTTCGCCATGATGCCGATCGGCTGGCCAGTCGATCATTTCGGTCCGCTCACCCGCCGGCCGCTCAGCGAGGTCGTGCACGCCGATGGCTGGGGCACGGCCTGGCCGAGCTGAGCTCAATCCCTAACCCTGCGCCTGGCCGTCGACAGAAATGATTGTGCCGGCAGTCCGCCTCGGAGCCTATTGCAGCATTGCGGCGCCTTCGGCGAGTACGCGCAGCTTTCCCCAGACGATCGATGGGAACACCGTCGGTGTGGCTGCCGCGAAGGTGCCGAAGCCGCAATCGGCGCCGGCGATGACGCGCTCGATGCCGACTGCATCGGTGAACCGCCGGATCCGCTGTGCGACGAGCCGCGGGTGCTCGACAAAATTCGTGACGCTATCAATCACGCCCGGAATGAGGATCATGTCGTCCGGCAAGTCAGCCGCCCGCCAATCCTCCCACTCATGCTCGTGACGCGGATTCGCCGCCTCGAACGAAAGTGCCCGCGCCTTGGTGTGGCGCAGCAGCGGAAAGAGCTCGGCCACGGGCAGATCGTCGGTGTGCGGTCCGGCGTAGTTTCCCCAGCAGAGATGAAGGCGGACGCGATCGCCGGGAATGCCACTGATCGCGTGGTTGACGGCCTCGATGTTGCGCGCCGCGATGCGAAGCGGATCGGCTTCCCCGCCATTGTAGGTCATACGCTTCACCAAGGTCAGATCGGGACAATCGATCTGCAAGGTGACACCTGTCTTGGCAATGGCCTCGTATTCCGTCTTCATCGCTTCCGCCAAGCCGAACACGTATTCGTCTTCGGTCGCGTAATGGCTGGTCTCCGAGGCGAACATCGCAATCACGCCGGGCGAGGCCGCCGTCATGAAACAGGAGGGGGCCTTCGCCGCGCCGGCTGCTTCTTTCAGCAACGCCAAGTCGTCAGTAACGGGTCGCAGATCGCGATACGACAAAGGCCCGGTGCAGATCGGCGGCTTTGCGGAGGCGGGGCCATCCGTACGCGTCGCGCGAAAGGACGAGTAGTCGGGGAATTCCGGATATTGGAGAGCAAGCCGCTGGAACCGTCGCAACGGCAATCCGCGCTGCGCGACGTGTTCGGCACTTTCGAGTCCGTCGAGCCGGTCCTGGACGTAATAGGCATACGAGATCTTGGCCATTTCTCCATCGGAGACGATGTCGATGCCGGATGCGACCTGTCGCTCGACGCACTCAAAGACGGCTTCGCGCCGCGCCGTCGCAAAGACGGCTTCATCGATCGGCTGCCCTTGATGGCGCGCTCGCAGGAGCTCGACGAGCCGCTCGGGACGGGGCAGGCTGCCGACGTGAGTCGTGAGTATTCGCCCGGCCATTGACGCCTCTCTTTTGCTTCAAGTTAATGTTACCACAACCTCCACCGGCTGGATTGTCGGTGTGAAAGGCGGGTCGCAATAGATCGGCGCCGGATTGCGCTTTATCGGCATAGGGCCAACCCGCCCGGCGGCCCCTAGCCAGGGGCTACAATCGCGAATATCGTCGCTCGCTTTTCTCCTCACGCGAGTTGTCAGTGCCCGATCAAGCGAAGTCGCCGATACCGTCTCAGGAAGCACCCGCTGTCGTCACGCGGTCGAAGCGGCTGCTCGTGCTCTATGCCTGTATCGGCTTCATCCTCATCAGCTCAATCGAGGGCACGATCGTCGCCACCGTGATGCCGGACATCGTGGGCGATCTCGGCGGCTTCGACCTCTTCAGCTGGGTGTTCACCGGCTATCTTCTCACCCAGGCGGTCATCATCCCCATCTACGGCCGGCTTGCCGACGTCCATGGCCGCCGCCGGATGCTGCTCGTCGCGACCGCGTTGTTTGCGCTGGGCTCGATCTTATGCGGTTGCGCCTGGAATATGCTGTCGCTGGTCATCTTCCGCGTGGCTCAGGGTATCGGCGCGGGCGGGCTGGTTCCCGTGTCGCAGACCGTGGTCGGCGACCTCTATACGCCTGTCGAGCGCGCGCGCATCTCGGGCTATCTCTCGAGCATGTGGGCGATCGGCTCCATCATCGGTCCGCTGCTCGGCGCCTTTCTGATCGCGCATACGAGCTGGAGCTGGGTGTTCTGGATCAACGTGCCGATCGCCGCGGCCGCCGCCCTCATGCTCGTGCTGTGGCTCAAGGAGGAACCGCAGCACCATGAACGCCGGATCGACTATGGCGGCGCCGTTCTCCTCACGGCTGGAAGCGCACTGCTCATGTTCGCGCTCGTGGAGGTTGGGCATTTCGACGTGACCGTGTTGGCGGCTCTCGTCGCAATCGGGCTCGTGCTGCTCGTCTGGTTCTTCCGTCTGGAGCAACGCTCGCCTGACCCGATGCTGCCGGTGACGCTCTTGAAGAACCGCATGGTCGCGTCGGCATCTCTCGGCGGACTTTTTAGCGGCGCCATTCTCATGGGCGCGACCGCCTTCGTCTCCATCTTTGTCCAGGCCGTGATGGGTCGCAGCGCGCTAACAGCCGGGCTGGTGCTGACCACGCCCAGCGTGACTTGGGTGATCGGCAGCGTGTCGAGCGGTCGGATGATGCTGCGCCACTCCTACCGCGCGACAATCGCCACAGGCGGGCTGCTGCTGTTGGCGGGAGGAATCATCATGGTGATGCTCGATGGCGACTCCGGTCCGCTCGTTGCCGGGATAGGCGTAGGGCTTGTCGGCATCGGCATGGGGCTTACCACCAACACCTACACGGTTTCGGCGCAAGGAAGCGTCGGTTGGGCGCAGCGCGGTATCGCAACCTCCACCATGATGTTTATGCGGCAGGTCGGCCAGGCCGCAGGCGCTGCGATCTTTGGCGGCACGATCAACGCCGAGCTGTTGAAGCATGGAGCAAGCGCTGACGTCGTCGACCGAATTATGAGCCCGGCGCTCCGTCGCACAATTCCGACCGACATGCTCGGCACGCTGGCGAGCGCGATCGAGACGGGCCTAAATCATGTCTATTGGATCACGCTCGCCTTGGCTCTGGCCGTCATGCTGACGGCACTCCTGCTGCCGCCACGGCTGAACGCGCGTCTCGATACGCAGGGGCAGTGACTCGAACTCGCCGCATCATCGTCCTGAACGTCGACGTCAATCACCTCGCGCCCAAGATCTTTGCAACGGCGACCCGTGCCGGCATCGGTCTTGTTGAGGAAGGTTCGGCTTAGGGGGACATGTCCGAGCCGCCTGACTTGGACCCGCCATTTACCACCGCGTTTTCTGAAGGAAGCCATGGGAATTTGCCTGTCACTGCGACGCCGTTGTGACAGGCCGATCCGAGGCTCAGAGGGTTACTGATAACCCTTTGATTTTGCTGGCGGACCCTGCGAGATTCGAACTCACGACCTCTGCCTTCGGAGGGCAGCGCTCTATCCAGCTGAGCTAAGGGTCCGTGGCGCTGACGATAGGCGAAGGGTGTTACGCAAGCAAGACAGGCGAGAGCCCGGCGTCAGCCGCCGAGCTCTTTGCGCACGATCCGCGTGCCCTCGACCATCGCCTGCAGCTTCGCGAAAGCGACATCGCGCGGCAGGTATTTCATGCCGCAATCGGGCGCGATGATCAGTTTCTCGGCCGGCACATGGGGTAGGGCACGGCGGATGCGCGCCGCGACGATTGCCGGGGTCTCGATTTCGATATTCGCAAGATCGATGACGCCGAGCACGATCTGTTTGCTCGGCAGCTTTTTCAGCACGGCGCAATCGAGCTCAGATTGCGCGGTCTCGATCGAGATCTGCGCCGCGGTCGAGTTCTCGAGCTCGGGCAGGAAGGAATAGCCCTCGGGTCGCTGCTTCACGAAAGCCGCATAGCCGAAACAGAGGTGCACGGCGGTCGTGCCTTTGACGCCTTCGAGCGCGCGGTTGAGTGCTTTGACCCCGAATTCGGCTGCCTTGTCAGGGCGCGCCTGCATGTAGGGCTCGTCGATCTGGACGATGTCGGCGCCGGCGGCGAAGAGATCCTTGATCTCCTCATTCACCGCCGCGGCGTAATCCATCGCCAGCCCGACCTCGTCCTTGTAGTAGTCGTCCTGCGTCTGCATCGACATCGTGAACGGGCCGGGCACGGTGATCTTGATCTGCTGCTTGGTATTGGCGCGCAGGAAACGCGCATCGCGCGCCTCGACCGCTTGCCGCCGGCGAACGCGGCCGACGACGCGCGGCACCGGCTGGGTGCGGCCCGGCGTGCGCGTCGGCGCCTGGCCGGGATTGTCGATGTCGACGCCGTCGAGTGCCGTCGCGAAACGGTTGGAATAGCTCTCGCGCCGCATCTCGCCGTCGGTGACGATATCGATGCCGGCGCGTTCCTGGTCGCGGATCGCGAGCAGGGTCGCGTCGTCCTGCGCCTGTTCGAGTAATTCCGGCGCGATCCGCCAGAAATCGCGGAAGCGCACCCGTGGCGGTG
>Ga0134126_10011599_pt1 | contig 11129 bp, 12 predicted proteins | sample KB31752_FD_96881 | JGI IMG/M metagenome (GOLD analysis project Ga0134126, IMG submission 96881) | Terrestrial soil microbial communities with excess Nitrogen fertilizer from Kellogg Biological Station, Michigan, USA - KB3-175-2 | ecosystem: Environmental > Terrestrial > Soil > Unclassified ... | reverse complement strand
CAGCTCGGCGTGCGCGGCGAGCAGGCGATGCATGCACTGCGCATCTTAAGGAGCCTGGTGCGCGGCTTCGTACTGCACGAGATGGCGTCGTCATTTCTCGAGCCGCTCGGTCACGACCAAAGCTACGAGCTTGCAATCAAAGTGTTCATTGAAGGCCTTGCGGTCTTGCGCAAGTGAAGCGCAGCCGATCGACCCGAAAGGGCTGCCGCCTGACGCGGGCTTGATCGGTGTTTCCGATTCAGGCTTTGGATTTGTTCAGGGCCACGGCGGCGCGAATGAGCGTCTTCAGCGCCCTCTCGTTGATCTTGTCGCCCTCGTGGATGTCGATCGCGCGCCTGGTGTTGCCTTCGAGGCTGGAGTTGAAGAGCTTTGCGGGATCGTCCAATGAGGCGCCCTTCAAGAAAGTCAGCTTGACGACATTCTTGTAAGTCTCGCCGGTGCAGATTATTCCATTGCGTTCCCATACCGGAACCCCGCGCCACTTCCATTCCTCGACGACTTCCGGTTCGGCTTCCTTGATCAAGGCGCGGACTCGGGCGAGCATCTCGCCCCGCCAGTCCGAGAGCTCTTTGATCCTCGCATCAATCAGCTGAGACGGAGAGTTGCTTTTCTGCGCCGCACTCTTCGTCATGCGCGTTTCTCCTTACGGCCGAGACTCTGATAATCGGAGCGCCATTTGGCGGCATGCGGCAACACGAACATGTAGAGCCCCGTGAACAGCAGCAGAAAGAGCGGGGGCAGGGGCGAGTAGACCACCCAGGAAGGAGGCTTCCCCAGTGCCATGACGACGAAGTTGGCGATCACTGTCGCCGTAAAGATGATCGACAGCCAGCGATGAATCTGGCGAACCCAAGCATTCCAGTTCGAGGGAACCTCCTTCGAAGACAACTCGTCGCGCAATGCGTCAGACTTCAATCCGGCCGCGCCACCACCTGCTCCAGCCCTGCGAGGAACCGCTGCCAGCCGTATTTCGCTCCCTGATAGGCCTGCTCCTGATCCGGTCGGAAGCCCGACTGCTCCATGCGCAAATGGGTCCCCGCACCTGTCGGGGTGAGCGTCCAGGTGACGACACTCTCGAGACCAAGCGCCGCCCATGTGTAGGATAGTGTTTTGTTCGGCTCGACTTCCAACACCTCACAGTCGACGGCGCCCCAGTCTCCGCGAAAATTGAAACGGTGGTCCACGACTGGCTTGAAGTCGTTCTTCATGAGCCACTCCTCGATCAGATGCGGTTGTGTGAGCGCGCGCCAGATCTTTTCCGCCGGAAATGGAATGTCGCGTTCGACAATGACAGAGCGCGTTTCGGCCGATGTTTCGTTCATTGGTCCATCCTTCTCAACAGATCTTCAAGTTGGTCGAACCGGCGTTCCCAGAAGCCGGCCATCTGGCTGGTCCAGTCGATGAGCGGCGCCAGCGCGCCGAGCTGCGCGCTGTAGTGCGTCAGGCGACCTTCATGGCGGTCGCGCACCAGCCCGGCCTGCTTCAACACCGCGAGATGCTTCGAGACAGCCGGCTGCGAGATCCCGGCCTGCGCGGTGAGTGCGCCGACCGTCTGCTCTCCTTTGCGACATAGTCGCTCGAAGATCGCCCGGCGGGTCGGGTCGGCGAGGGTTTTGAACAGGATGTCCTGGGCGCTCGGCATTCAAATCGATAACCGCTTGGCTATGGACCGATATATAACTGCCCGGCTATGGCTTGGTCAAGCATGTTCAACCGGAAAGTCGGAGTCCAAATGACTACGAGCGAACCCCCGCTCGCTCTAAGGCGGCTATCAAGTCCCCTGAATCGAACGGCTTCGTAAGTAGCTGAAGCCGCGCAATGGATGCGAAGCGTTGACGTGTATCTTCGTCGGCATAGCCGGTGGCCAAGATGATGGGGAGGTCTGATCGAAGGGCTCGAAGCTCCGCGACCAGTTCATCGCCAGGCCGGTCGGGAAGGCCGAGATCCACGACTGCTGCCGCGAGCTCGTGATACGTACTTCTCGCCTTGAGGACAGCTTCCTTGAATGTTGCTGCGGCTTCAATGACGAAGCCCCTCTCCGACAGCATGTCACTCACGAGCAAGCTCAAGAGGAATTCGTCTTCGACCACAAGGACGCGATGCGCGCGCGGCTTTCCATCTTCCAACAGTTCGCGCACTCCGCTTGCGAGCTCTGCAGAAGAAAACGGCTTGCTGAGGAGCTTGATGCCGGGCGCAAGACGACCCTCTTGGATCAGAACGTCGCCGGCATAGCCGGTCGTGATGAGAACCTTCAATGTCGGGCGATGCTCCAGTGCACGCTCAGCTAGGTCCTTGCCATTGAGCTGACCGGGAAGGCCGAAGTCTGTGAACAGCAGGTCGAGCGTTGTGTCGCTCTTGAGGACCTCCAGCGCCAAGCCCGCGTTGCGGGCTTCGAGCACCGCGTATCCGAGCTCGCGGAGGCTGTTGCTCGTGAATGCGCGCACGTCATCGTTATCTTCAACGACAAGGATTGTTTCGCCGGAGCCGGACGGGGCGACAACGACGTTCCCCTGCTTTGGAGCTTGCATTGCAGGACAAGCTTCCGAGGGCGCCGACGCCCTCGGAAGGACGATCTCGATTCTCGTCCCCTCATTTGGCCTGCTGGAGACTGTGATGTGCCCCCCGCTCTGCCTGACGAAGCCGTAGACTTGACTTAAGCCGAGCCCCGTCCCCCTCCCCTCCGGCTTTGTCGTGAAGAAGGGCTCGAAAACGCGACTGAGCACTTCAGGGGTCATTCCAAAGCCTGAATCGCTGACGGACATGACGACGTGAGGGCCTGCCCATTCCTCGTCGTTTCGAGAAGTATCGTCGAGCCTTCGATCGATGTTTGCGGTCTCAATCACGATAGTCCCGCCGTGCGGCATCGCATCTCGCGCGTTCACGGCCAAGTTCAGGATGGCCGACTCCAGTTCGGTCGGATCGACTTCGACCGGCCAAAGATCCTCGGGTATGATTGTTTTGACGAAGATCGTCTCTCCAAGCGTCCTTTGCAGCAGATCCGACATGCCAGATATCAGCTGCCTCAAATCAACGACGCGAGCTTCCAGCGGCTTTTGGCGCGCAAAGCTTAGCAATTTCGCGGTAAGCTGCGCGGCTTGGCGCGCGCCGCGCGCGGCATTTTCGAGCACATTGGCAAGCCGGCTGTCCGGGGCTGCCGCTATGCGCGTAGCGCTTTCCAGATTCCCAAGGACGACGGTAAGTAGATTGTTGAAGTCATGCGCGATACCAGCGGTCAACCGACCGACCGCTTCCATCTTGGCGGCATGACGCAGACGCTCCTCCGTGGCCCGACGGCTCGAAACATCCCGAATGCTCGCAAGACGCGCAGGTCGGCCGTCCCAGGTCGTCTCAACCGTGCGGATTTCCGCATCTATCAGGCGACCACTTGGCTGGTGAACCGAAATCTCGGTCATATCGCCCACGACAAACGGTATGCCGATTGGCGATCCGATCAACGACCCGATCGGCCGACCGAAGATCGCCTCCGAAGCCGGATTGGCAAACAGCACCACACCCGAGTCATCGAGGACGATAATGCCGTCGGCATTCTTCTCAATGAGAAACCGGACCTCAGACTGGTCGATAGTCGGTTTGGTGGAAGGGCCGGCCATGCTCATGATTCACCAACTCAAGGGGCCTGCGGGACTCGCTAACTCGGCGAACTCATTCTTTGAAGACGTTCGGCGCGTGTTGGAACGGCTCGCCCAGATGCATACCAGCGCCATCTATCGTGAAGCGTCGGATTTCTTTGGCGTGTTCGCTACCACGCATCTTCAGCACCATCAGCCCGCGATGCATGATTTCCTGCTCCTGGATATATCGCAGCAGGATGATCGAATCGGTCATGGTCGAGATGTGCTGCTCGCTTGCGCTTTCGCCGCCCACCAGAGATTTGCTGGTGGCCGTACAGAGGCCGGCGATCTCCCGCTTCTTGATGAATGAGGTCAGGCTGATCAGGAATTCGCGGAAACCGGTTTCGGGGGCTATTCGCTCGAGCGCGGAGAGGCTGTCGACTGCGATCCGGTTGGGCTTGAACTCATCCACGAGCTGCTGGATCGTCAGCAGGTGATCGGGCAGCCCTTGCGCTTCAGGGTAGAGACAGACGATCTTGAGTTTTCCATCCGCCTCCATCCCCGCGAAGTCGGCTCCCCAGCCTGTGGCATTTCGAAAGAGCTGGCCCTTGCTCTCCTCATATCCGAACAGGATGGCTCTTTCGCCGGCCGCAACGCCGCCGGCAAGGAAATTTGTCACCAAGAGCGTCTTGCCGGTGCCCGTAGCTCCGCTCACGAGCGTCACGCTGTCGCGGAAGAAACCACCTCCGCACATCTCGTCGATCGCCGAATTTCCGCTGGTCACCCTCACGGTGCTGGACTGTTGCTCCAGCCTGAGCGAGGACAGGGGAATAGCGACTACGCCCCGCCCTGCCAGAAGTGTAAATGGTGCCTCGCCCTCGGCGTGATGGCTGCCGCGCATTTTGAGCACCTCGATCGTCCTTCGGCGCTTTTCCCGGTAGAGGAGATTGCGCAGGATCACGACATTGTCGGCGACGAACTCTTCGAGCCGGTGCCTCGTGATTTCCCCATATTCGCTGTTTCGCTCTGCCGTCATGAGCACGGTGAGCCCCGCCTTCTTCAGAGCCGTGCTGATGCGGAACAGTTCGCGCCGCAATATCTTGGGATCGCCGATGAAATGGTCGAAAAGCTGCGTCAGCGAATCCAGTACCACGCGTTTGGCGTTGACAGTTTTGACCGCGTGTTTGATTCGCGAAAGCAAACCCTCCAGATCGAAGTCGCCGATGACCAGTTCATCCGTGATCGGCGGGCTCGCATCGATGAAAGCGAGCCGCCCCTCCTTTCGCCATTTGGCGAGCTCCCATCCGAACCCGCTCATGTTGGCCTCGATGTCGCCGGGCGGCTCCTCGAACGTCACCAGCACTCCGTTTTCGTTGAACGTCTTGATCCCGTGAGCGAGAAATTGGGTGGCAAATACGGTCTTGCCGCTTCCGGGTGTTCCGCCAACCACCGTTGTACGGGCCCGCGGAAGCCCGCCCATGACGAGCTCGTCAAATGCATCGACCCCCGTCCTGACCCGCTCCAATACGCCGGAGATTTCGATATTTTGGGCGCCGTCTTCGCCGCTACCTTGGGCGGTCATGCATGGCCTCCTTCATCAATTCCCAGAAATTCAAGGACGCGTTTCGTGTCGCTCAGGTCCCCGACGATGCGACGAGAGCGGTGCGCGTCCTCATAGGAAAGAGTCGGCGTGGCGATGATCCCGGCTCGGTCGGCGAGATCCGGGCGAGTGAGCACGTCGACAATCTCGACATCCCAGCCCTTGCTGCTGGCCGAGGCGCGAAGGCGCTGAAGATTTTGTTGGGCGCGGCGGGAGCTCGCCGAGTCACCCGCGATATAAAGCCGTAACACGAGCGGAGCAGCCAACTGACATTGCCTCTGTTTTGGATCGTCGGGCCAATGCCGAAACCGATGGTGCCACTGCTCGCCCCTACGGCGGCCTTCGGTCGCTCAACACGCCTGCGCTCCGAAGGAACAACATGGTTCCCCGGAGCGCAAGAGAGAGAGAAATACTAGGCCTACTAGTAACGGCTAACGCTGGGCCTGATCGGAAGGCGGACGCCGGCGTCTGGCACCCGTCAGCGCCTCGTTCGTGATCCCGCGCTCGCGCGCCCATATAATTGCGGCGCTTCTTCGATTGACGCCGATCTTGCGGTACAACGACGCGACGTGATTGCGGATCGTGTTCTGAGACAGGTGCAGTTGCTCGCTCATCTCAAGATCGCTCTTTCCCCGACAGATCAATCCAAGGATTTCACGCTCGCGGTCGGTGAGCATTTCAAGGTCCGATACTGACGGATTGGATTGGGCGACGCGAACACCCTTCAGTTTCTCGATGATGGCGCGGGCGAACGAGGTGGTATCTGCCAGCACAGATTCCATCGCTGACGTGGTATCCTGGTTTGCTTCCATCGTCTCCTGGACAATACAGATCGGAGTGGGTGCATCCGACAGCATCAAGATTTGAGCCGAGACCAAGCAGTCGACCGTTTCGCCTGGCGACCTGCGAAGCGGTAGGTCGAGCGCCTTGAGACTTCCATCCAGTCGCTCGCGCGTTTTCTCGTCGACCCAAACAACGTCGCCGTTCCCATCCACAACGATGACGCCATTCTTCAGCGCGGAAACAATCCGCTTCCAACGCTCGTTTTCGCACGCGTCATCGCTCACCATCCGGTCCATGGCCGGCTCCTCTGGTTTGCCAATCTACGATTTGCTCTGGATTGCCTGGGTAACGCCCACGGCCGGAAACTAGTTCCTTCCGACCATCTCATTGGTAATTATGGACTAGGACGACCCCCGCAACCGACGAGCTTTCGCGGCCTGCGAACCTTCGTGGAACCCGCCCCGCTTTCCGGCAGAGCCTGACGTCGGGGCTCCCTGAGAGCAAGGCGAAGCTTTGAGCTGTTCAGCCTGGCAGCGCAGTGCGTTGCGGCGGCGCAATCAGGCGTCCCAGGCGCACGGCCGTCAGCCCGGCCCACAGACGTTGCGAGGGCATCAGGACGAAGCAATCATCATGCGGGGTGACGACGGGCTCGCCGCCGTCATAGCCGATGACGGTGCCGGCATGCGGGATGATTTCGCCGCCGCGCAAGGGCAGTGCGAAGACGAACTCATGCTTGATCGTTACCGGCATCGTGATTTCGACGAAACGGCTTGCTTCGTCGGGCAACGAGACGTTTGGCGCCTGAAGGCCGGCCGGCGCCATCTCGAGGCGCTCCATTATTCGAATGCAGGCGGCGTAGGCCACCTCCGCACTGGTCGCGGCCCAGTGCTGCCCGCATTCAATTAGAAGCGCCGTCTTGGCGGAGCCAGGATCGGCGAAACCGTCGTAATCGCGCATGCGCGGCCCCTGCGCGTGACCGCGATCGACCACGACAAGATCGGCAAGGCCGGTCATGCGCGCAAACTCCCGGCTGCGTAGCAGCGGCCCGGCGAGCACCAAGGGCTCGTTCGGATGCTGCGTCGTATGCAGATCGAGCAGATAATCGGCTCGCTCGACAAAGGGCCGCAACGCGGCGGCCCGTGCGACATCCCCGCTGCGCGGGGTGGCGTCCAGAATGGCCGCAGACCAGACCCGGTTCATGTCTTCGTCCACTCAGCGGCTGGCGCGGGGCGCTGCGGGATCGAAGCGCGCGTAGGCATCGACATTCGCGAAGGCAAGCGTGAGGCATCCGCGCGAGGGACGTAACCGTTGGCCCAGCAGGCGATCGAGCGCCACGGCTCCGGCTGGCTCGTTGCCGTGAACCAGCCCGGTGATCATGAGGTGTGGGCCGGGCCGCTCGCCTTCGAATGAATGAACGAACGGCATCCCGGCATTGCCATCCCGCCAGCGTGCGATGTCGGGCGGCGGAAACTCAACCGGGTATTCGATGACAGTCTGGCCCTGGGCGCGTGTTTCGGTCACGATCCCTCTCTCAGGTCATCTGCGATCTTATGGAAAAATTGGAGCGGGCGATGGGGCTCGAACCCACGACCCCGACCTTGGCAAGGTCGTGCTCTACCACTGAGCTACACCCGCATCCGTAAGGAGCGCTGGCGGCGACGACCGCTGCGCAACGGCGGACGTATGCCAAATGCCGCCGGTGAATGCAATGGCTGCGGTGGACCAGAAAGCATCCAAATTTCACCAATCTCGCCGCCAGAACCAGTCAATCAGCGCGAAATCCTCTTGCATGGCTCAATTTGCCGGTTCCACGGCCGCAGCCGGCCGTTGCCGCCCCAGCTGGTTGCGCAGCGATTCGAGCCATTTGGCAAACCAGCCCCTGCGGATACCGGTCGGTTCCTCGTGCCTTTCGGGCTCGCAATCGTCGCCCGCCGAAGCCCCGTCGAACCACCCGATCTCCGCTCGCGGTCCGCGAGGAGGGCTTGGCACCCCTTGTCACTCCTTGGCACCCAATTGAAATTTCCGCTCCAACTGCCATCTAGCTGAACAGAAGTTCACCAAGCGTGCCTATGGGCCATGCTACAAGGGCTTGGTTTTTTTACAGCAGCGGACGAGGATCCCGTGAGCATAGTAGAGCAGGGCGGCGCGACGGCCGCGCCCGATCTGATCAAGGAGACCACGACTCAGACCTTCGTGAAGGACGTGATCGAGGAGTCCAAGCGGCAGCCGGTGCTGATCGATTTCTGGGCGCCCTGGTGCGGCCCCTGCCGACAGCTCACACCTATCCTTGAAAAGACGGTCCGTGCCGCCAAGGGTAAGGTCAAGCTGGTCAAGATGAACATTGACGAGCATCCCTCCATTCCCGGCCAGATGGGAATCCAGTCGATCCCGGCCGTGATCGCCTTTGTCGGCGGGCAGCCGGCCGACGGCTTCATGGGCGCGCTCCCGGAAAGCCAGGTCAATGCCTTCATCGAGAAGCTGACCCGGGGCGTGCCGGCGATCGGCGAACCCAATGTCGCGGAGCTGGTCAAGGAAGCCGAGACGGCCTTCACGGAGGGCGATGTTGCGGCAGCCGCGCAAATCTATGCCGAGGCACTGGCGCACGATTCCACCAATATCGCAGCCCTGGCGGGACTCGCAAAATGCTATCTCACGACCGGCGCGGCCGAAGAGGCCAAGCAGACGCTGGCCATGGTGCCTGAATCCAAGCGCAACGACACCGCGGTGAAGGCGGTGCAGGCCGCGATCGATCTCGCCGAACAGGCCTCCTCGGTCGGGCCCGTCAACGAACTGGAACAGAAAGTCGCCGCAAACCCGCTGGATCATCAGGCGCGCTTCGATCTTGCCACCGCGCTCAACGCGATGGGCAAGCGGGCCGAGGCGACCGGCCAGCTGCTCGAGATCGTCAAGCGCGACCGCAAATGGAATGATGACGGCGCCCGCAAGCAGCTCGTGCAGTTCTTCGAGGCCTGGGGTGGCGCCGATGAGGCCACCATCGAGGGGCGCAAGCGGCTGTCGACGGTTCTGTTTTCGTAAGCCCGTCGCCGGCAAGGGCGACGCGGTGCCGCAGGCCGACGTTCCTGCCGGGGTGCCGCGAGCACGATTCCGAACGCCGAGTCGAGAAGCGACGCCGTGCGCTTCCGAAGTTCGCATCGGGGGCGCCTCGAGAGTATCGAAACATCGCAAACAGCGGGGCACCACATGCCGATTAACGCCGAATATCGCGGGCCCGGCGACCTTCCCGAGGTGATCCCAGTGTTTCCGCTGGCCGGCGCATTGTTGCTGCCGCGCGGCCAGATGCCGCTGAACATTTTCGAGCAGCGCTATCTCGCAATGATCGACGACGCCTTGCGTGACGGCCATCGGCTGATCGGCATGATTCAGCCCGACGTCATACACTCCTCAAACGAAGCAAAGCCGACCTTGTTTCGCACCGGCTGCGTCGGCCGCATCACCCAATTCGCCGAAACCGGCGACGGCCGCTACATTCTCGAGCTGACCGGCATCTCCCGCTTCAAGGTCATCGAGGAGATGGAGGTGCTGACGCCGTATCGACAGTGCAGGGTCGACTATTTCGCGTATCTCGACGATTTCACCGCGCGCAAGGGCGAGGAAGCAGTCGACCGCGACGCGCTGCTTGCGGTGCTTGCGGATTTCCTCAAGGCGAACGATCTCAGCGTGGATTGGGAGGGCATCGAGAGCGCGCCCAACGAGGCGCTGGTCAATGCGCTTGCGATGATGTCGCCCTATGGCGCCGCTGAAAAGCAGGCGATGCTGGAGGCGCCCGATCTGAAGACCCGCGCCGAAATCCTGATTGCGGTCACCCAGATCGATCTCGCCAAGAAGCGCACCAGCGGCGATCCGCCGCTACAGTGAGTTAGTTGAGGGCGGGCCCGCTTCACCTCTCCCGAAGGCCCGAAGGGAGAGGTGAAGCGAGTTCGCAAACAAGGGTTGGTCTGACCAAAAATCATTTCGCCCGAACTTCACTCCGCCGCAACGGCGTGGCGTGTGCGCTCCGGCGCGGTCAGCAGCATCAGCAAGCCCGTGATCGCGATTACGGCGAGATAGACCAAAAGCTGCATCTGCGTCGGCTGGTCGGTGTAGCCGATCAGCGTGTGCAAGGCGCGGCCGGGAATACTCGATTCCGAGAGCAGCCAGCCGGAATCCCACACCACCGTGTTCAACGAGGTCAGCCAGTTCGCCTGCTCCAGAAAGGCGACGGCCTGCGCCGCCATGCCGGCCGCGAGCAGCGTGATCAAGACCGTCGTGGTCCTGAACAAGGCGCGCGGCGGGATCCGCACCAGGCCCAGATAGGTTAGGAGACAAACACCCGCACCGAGCAGCAGGCCGAGACTGCCGCCAAGCAAGAGCGCCAGGCCCGAGCTGCCCTCGGATGCCGCAATCCCATAGAGGAACAGCGCGACCTCGCTGCCCTCGCGCAGCACGGCGACGCCGACTACGACCGCGAGCGCCAAAAGCGGCTTGCTGCCTTCGGCCACCGCTCGTCCCATCGCAAGCATTTCGCCGGCGATCTCGCGGCCGTGCCGCGCCATCCAGACGTTGTGCCAGGTCAGCATCACCACGGCGATGGAAAGGATCGCGGCGTTGAAGAGCTCCTGTCCCATCCCTTCGAACAGCTGCGACAACGCCCCGGCGAAAGCCGCAACCAGGGACGCCGCCGCGACGCCTGCGAGCACGCCACCGCCGATCCAGCGGCCGCGATGCGGCACCGAGCCGGTGACGGCAAGCACGATGCCGACGATGAGGCCGGCTTCGAACACCTCGCGAAAGACGATGATGAGTGCCGCCAGCACTTTGGCCCTTTCTAGATCATGATCCGATTAGACGGAATCGGATCATGATCTCATCTTTTGTGTTTGAGCATGATCTCCGCGCAAACGCTTCGCGTTTGTCGCGAGGAAAAACCGGTCTCCACTTTTCCGGATCATGCTCTATTGCACGGTCAGCACGCCGCGTGCTTTCTGGTTGAAGTCGTCATAGAACTGGTAGCGTCCGGGCTGGAGCGGGCGCACGTTGACGATGCCTTCGGCCTTCGAAGGCACGACCTTCTCGACCCGCAGCGACGGGCTTTCAAACTCCATCGCCTTCGCATCGAGATTCTTCACGCGAAAGACCACCGGCTTGTTGGCCGGGGCGCGCACTTCGCTCGGCTG
>Ga0134126_10011598_pt1 | contig 11129 bp, 10 predicted proteins | sample KB31752_FD_96881 | JGI IMG/M metagenome (GOLD analysis project Ga0134126, IMG submission 96881) | Terrestrial soil microbial communities with excess Nitrogen fertilizer from Kellogg Biological Station, Michigan, USA - KB3-175-2 | ecosystem: Environmental > Terrestrial > Soil > Unclassified ... | reverse complement strand
GGAGCCACTTGCCGAGCGTGTCGATGACGACATCGACCTTGATCGTCGCGCTGCCGTCCTTTCGCAGCGCCGAGCGCGGCACGTCCTTCAGCACCGCGGGCCTGGTGACGACCGGAGTCGGCAGCCGGTCGACGACGAGATCCGGCTTCACGGCGGCGCGACGCAGCGCTTCGGCGCAGTCGCCGGCTTCCACAGGCTGCTCCGGCGGTGCGACCCGGACACCGACCGTCGGTCCGGCTTCGCTGGCAGAGCTGGACGGATGCGCGCAGGCGGCGACGGCGAACGCCGCGCCGATCGTCGTGATGGGCAGGAGTCGGAAAAGCACACGAGGGCTCATACCCTTGATGACGGACAAACGTCCCGAAGGAAACAAATTTCACACTTGGGACGGCGCGCGTCACAGATCGTCCGACCGTGCTCGATCAGGAGGTGGGAGAGCATCGTCCAGCGCTCGCGCGGATACAGCGTCACGAGATCCGCTTCGATCTTTACGGGATCGGTTTGCGTCGTCAGGCCGAGTCGCTGGCTCACGCGGCCGACGTGGGTATCGACGACCACCCCTTCGCTCTTTTCGTAGGCGTTTCCGAGCACGACGTTCGCCGTCTTGCGACCGACGCCGGGCAGTTCGACGAGGAGATCCATCTCGTCGGGCACGCGGCCGGCGTGTCGGGCGACGACCGCCGCGGCCATGCCGATGAGGCTCTTCGTCTTGCTGCGAAAGAAGCCCGTCGATTTGATCATCGCCTCGAGCTCCGCAGGATCGGCGTCGGCGAGCGCGGCCGGGGTGGGATACCGCTTGAACAGCGCCGGCGTCACCAGATTGACGCGCTTGTCGGTGCACTGTGCGCTGAGGATCGTGGCGACGAGGAGCTGGAACGGCGTCCGGAAGTCGAGGGCGCAGTGCGCGTCGGGATAGTGGCCGGCGAGGCGGTCGTAGAGCATCGCCGCGCGCTCCGGGGTGCGGAGGGCCCTGGCCGTGCGCTTTCGCGGGCGTTTCGCAGCCATCGGCGTTCTCTAATGAGTGCGGCGATGACGGGCGAACGCGAGTACGCCGTCCACATCCCGCGTTTTGAGTACGTCGCTCGCCTCGAGCCAGCCCTTGCGAGCGACGCCCACGCCGATCGCCACGTTGTCGAGGCCCGTGACCGAATGCGCGTCGGGCCCAATCTCGATCGGAATGCCGAGCATCTTCGCCCGATGCAGGTACCGCCAGTCGAGATCGAGCCGGTGCGGGTCGGCGTTCAGCTCGATGGCCACGCCGGTTTCAGCCGCCTTGGCGAGCAGCGCGTCGACGTCGAGGGCGTAGGGCGGCCGGCCGAGGAGCAGGCGCCCGGTGGGATGTGCCAGAATCGTGAGGCGCGGATCCTCGAGGGCACGCAGCACGCGGGCCGTCATCGTCTCACGGTCCATGCTGAACCGCGAGTGGATCGAACCGACGACGAAATCGAACCGGTCGAGCAGCGCGTCGTCGTAGTCGAGCCGTCCGTCGGCGAGAATGTCCGCCTCGATGCCCTTGAGGATGCGAATGCCGCGCAGCGTCGCATTGAGCGCATCGATCTCCGCATGCTGCTCGAGCACGCGTTCGGGGGAGAGGCCGCCGGCGTAGAACGCCGCCTGCGAATGGTCGGTGATACCGATGTAGCTCCACCCGCGGGCCTGGGCGCCGCGCGCCATGTCGGCGATGCTCTGGGTGCCGTCCGAGTCGCTCGAATGACAGTGCAGAACGCCGCGAATGTCGCTGTCGCTGACGAGCGCGGGCAGCGTGTGGTCCGCCGCAGCCTCGACCTCACCGGTGCCTTCGCGCAGCTCCGGGGGTACGAAGTCGAGGCCGGCCGCGGCGTAGACGTCTCGCTCCTCGCGCGCTGTCACGCGCGAGCCGCGGGAGTCGCACAGCTCGGCGGCGTCGGCACTGAGGCCTCGCGTTCGCAAACGCTCGGTCACCGCGGCGACGTGCGCCTCGGTACCCGTGGTCCACCACATGGCCACACCGAATCGGTCCGGCTCGACGCACGTGAGGCGCAGCTGCGCGCCGTCGATGAAGTGCACGTCGACGGTGGCGCCGTCGCCTTCACTGGCGCGGACGCCAGGCACGCGCGCGAACGACTGCGCCACGGTGCGCGGATCGCGCGCGCATGCGGCGACGATGTCGATGCGACCGACGACTTCCGCGTGACGGCGCAGATCGCCGGACAGCTCTGCCCTCTGCACGTCCGGATGGTTGCCGATCGACGCGAGCAGCTGGCGCGCTTCGATGAGTACATGGTGATACAGCCGGAGCGCGCCGTGCTCGCGGGCGGCGGCGATGCCATCGAGCACCTTGGCGGCCGTCTTCGGCCCGATCTTCTTGAGCTTCGAGAGCGTCCCGTCGCGCGCGGCCGCCTCGAGCTGCTCGACCGTCGTGATGTGCAGCTCCTCGTACACCTGGTGGATTCGGGCCGGTGTCATGCCGGCGACCCCGAGCATGTCGAGCAGACCTTCCGGGGTCGATGCACGCAGCTGCTCGAGATACCGCGACTCACCCGTTTCGACGAGGTCGCGAATGACCGCGAGCGTTGCCGGTCCGAGTCCACGCACCGCCGCGAGCTCCCCCGAGGCGTAGAGCGGCGCGAGATCGTCGGCGTCCAGCGAGCGCAGGGCCTTGGCGGCGCCGAGATACGCACGGCACTTGAACGAGTTCTCGCCCTTGAGCTCGAGGTAGGCCGCGATGCGAGACAGCACGTGGGCCGCGGTTCGTGAATCAATCATGGGCCGCAGATGAACGCTGATGAACGCAGATCAAATCGGTGAACGTTCAGCGTGTGCGCGCCTGGAACGAAACGAAGCCTTTGAACAACACCCGGTAGTGGGCTTTCGCCGAGGCCATGCGTCTCCGGCCACGCCGCACTTCCATCAAGAAAATCACCGTTCATCTGCGAAATCGGCAGCCGGTATGGCTGTTGTCGGGCCGCAGCAGCTTGCCATGGGCGGCTCGCCATCGGCGGCTCTTGCTGCGGCCCGGCTCGTCAGCTCTCGACGCCCGCGGCGTGGCGGAGGCGTTTGACGCAGTCGTGCAGCTGGTGCTCCGTGAGCTCGATCTCCTGAGCCGCGCCTTCCTTGTCGAGCAGCCCGTCCCGCACCGAGATCGCAATCTGATTCAGGTAGCGGATCTTCGACAGAATGTCTTCGGTGACGGAGCGCAGCTCCATGAAGCGGCGCTTCTCGGCGAGCGCACGGCGGTGGCGCAGCTCGAGGTCGTGGCCGGTCAGCCGTTTGGCGAACTCGATCACTTCGTCGCGCGTTCGGCCCGGGAGGGAGGCGCGATCGGGAAGACCGGCTTCGCGGCCGCCCTCCGGAGTGAACCAGAGGCGGCCGACGTACTCGATGACGTCGAACGCGACGCGGCACGAGACGACGAATTTTCGTCCCAGGTGCTCGACGACTCCAATCTGCGCCTGGGTGGCGGTATCCGGGACCGGCATGCGCAACAGCTAACAGCGAAACCGCGCTCGCCGCAAGGGTATCGGCGCGCGGCGACGGCGCTCAGTGCGACAGCGTTCGGGTGAGAAAATCGCGGACCGCGGCGAACAGGGCGGCGGGTTGCTCGACGTACGGCACGTGGCCGGCGCCGTCGATCGCGACGAAGCTGGCGCCAAGTGCTTTGGCTGCCGCCTCGGAGGACGCGGTCGGAATCGGGTCCTGGCGGCCATGGACGATCAGCGTGGGCACGTGCACCGTATCCAGCGCGCCCGGCTTGAGCAGGTTGTAGCTCTCCAGGCTGTCCCACACCGATTGCTGCACGCGGCCCGTCACGCGGAACGGGGTGAGGTCGTGCGACGCTGCCGGATCGGCGAAGTAGCCGGCGACGCTCAGCTCGAACGCGCGTTGTCGGTACGCCTCCGGATCACGCGTGCGAAGGTCCGAGGCGGCGAGCTCCTCTCGCAACCGTGCGACATCGCCGCTGGCTTGTCGGCGCGCGAACTCCCGCTCGAAGCCCTCACGATAGGCACGCGTGACCGGAGCCGGATCGATCAGCACGAGCCGGCTCGGCATCGGCGAGACGCGGTGTGCCGCCGCTTCGATCGCATACAGCATCCCGAGCAGGCCGCCCCACGAGTAGCCGATGAGGGACAGCGGTTGGAGCTCGAGCTCGGCGACCACCAGCTCGAGGTCGCCGACGTGCGTCTCCCAGGTGATTGGCGCGCGATCATCGGTCTTCGACCGACCGCCGCCACGCTGATCGTAGAACACCAGGTCGTACTCGCCGGCCAACGCAAGCATCTGCGGCAGCAGGTAATCGTGGTGCGCACCCGGGCCACCGTGCAGCACGAGGAGCCGCGGGGCACCGGGCGTTCCGTACCTGGCCCAATACAGTGGGACGTCGGTCAGTGTGGTGAATCCGGACACGCGCGGCGCGGGAATGTGCGGCATGCCGGCAAGCTACTCGAACGCGGCCCAGCCGGCTGCGATTCGCGCCGTGTTCACGTGGACGCGCACGCTGTCGTCGATCGGCTGTCCGTATCCGCCGCCGATGACGATCGTGACCGGCAAGCCTACCTCACGGCACTGCTCGAGCACGAGCGAGTCGCGCCGGGCGAGTCCCTCGAACGTCAGACGCAAACGACCGAGGCGGTCGTGCTCGTGTGGATCTGCGCCGGCCAGATACACCACCAGATCGGGGCGCGATTCCGCAAGGACGCGCGGCAGTGCGCTCGAGAGCAGCGCGAGATTCTCCGCGTCGCCGATGGCGTCGTCGAGCTCGACGTCGAGGCGACCCGGCACTTTGTGGAAGGGATAGTTTCGGCCGCCGTGCATGCTGAACGTGAACACGGAGTCGTCGCCGGCGAAGATGGCGTGCGTCCCATTTCCCTGATGCACGTCGAGGTCGACGACTGCCGCGCGCGCGATGGAGCCGTCACGCTGGAGCGTGCGCAGCGCGACCGCCACATCATTGAAGACGCAGAATCCTTCGCCGTGGTCCGAAAACGCGTGGTGCGTGCCACCGGACAGATTCATCGCGACGCCCGCGCGCAGCGCGTGCCGAGCTGCCTCGCACGTGCCGCCGGTCGACCGGTACGATCGCTCGACGAGGGCGTCGGACCAGGGCAGGCCGATCCGGCGCTCTTCATCGCGCGTGAGCTGGCCGGCGGTGAATCGATCGACGTAATCCGCTGTGTGGACGAGCAGCAGATCGTCGCGCGAGACGCGCGCCGGCTCGTGCATGTGATCGGCCGGCACGATCCCTTCCCCGAGCACCGCATCGCGCAGCATGGCGTACTTGGCGATCGGAAAGCGATGGCCGGCCGGCAGCGGAAACGCGTACGCCGCGCTCGACCAGACGTGCAGCGGCACCGGCGAACGCCTCGAGGATCCGGCTGGTGGCGCGACTCAGCGCGCCGTGAGGTCCGTCTTCTCGGTGATCGCGCGGCACGCATCAGCGAGCAGCGCTGCCGTCTTGTCGACGTCCTCGAGACTCACCAGCTCGTTCGGCGAGTGCATGTACCGGTTGGGAATCGACACCAGGCCAGTGGCGACGCCTTCACGCGCGATGTGGATTGCATCGGCATTGGTACCCGTATCCCGGCCGACCGCATGCACCGAGTACTTGATGCCCTGGCGCTCCGCCGTCGAGCGCAGCAGATCGAACAGCACGGGTGACACGACTGCGCCGCGGCTCAGCACCGGGCCGCCGCCGATGCGGTGGTCGCCGATCTCCTTCTTCTCGATGCCGGGATGATCGGTGGCGAAGGTGACGTCGACGACGATCGCGACCTGCGGGTTGATGCAGTTCGTGCAGATCAGCGCACCGCCGCCGTGCCAGGCAATCTCTTCCTGCGACGTCGCCGCCGCGACGACGCGCGCCGGTCCCGGATTCTGCGCGTAGCGGCGCAGCGCCTCGAGCACGGTGAATGCGCCGATGCGGTCATCGATCGACCGCGAGACGAGCATGTTGTTGGGGAAATCGACCGACTTCGAATCGATCACACCCGGATCGCCGATGCTGATCCGCCCTTCAGCCTCTGCCTTCGACGACGCACCGATGTCGACCCACAGCTCCGTCAGCTTCGACGCCTGGTCGCGATCGCTCGGCTTCATCAAATGGATCGGCTTCTTGCCGATGACGCCGAGCACGTCGCCGCTCCGACCGAGAAAGCGGATGCGCTGCCCGACGAGCACCTGCGGATCCCAGCCGCCGACGGCTGACGGATAGATGTAGCCTTCGTCGTCGATGTACTGAACGATCAACCCGATCTCGTCGATGTGGCCATCGAGCATGATCGTCGGCGACCCACCCGGATTGATCTCCGCCATGCTGTTGCCGGCCACGTCCGTCGTGACGCGATCGGCAAAGGTGGACGCCTCTTCACGCCAGACCCTGGCAGCGGGTCCTTCGAAGCCGGACGGAGCCGGCGTATCGAGCAGTCGCTTGAGAAATGCGAGCGAGGACGGGCTCAGCATGATGTGCGGGCAGGGGTCGAATGCGATCCGAAACGAACGGGAAATCCTACCGTGTCAACGAACGAGAGGGAAGGCCGCGAGGGAGATCCCGCGCGTGCCCTTCGCGATCCCGCTCCCGAACGCGATGCTCAGTGATTTCGCCGGATCGGAAACGCGAGAAAGCTCAAGCCGAGGAACACGAGGCCGGCGACGTACCAGCGCAGATCTTCGGTCATGCCGTAGTACACGATGCCGAACATCGCGAGCATCTGGCCGAAGAGCCAGCCGTGGAGGCTGTCCGGGATGCCGCTCGCCCGGCGGCGGCGAACCCAGCGGCTGTTATAGAAGCGCAGATCGACCATCTGCACGAGGGCGTACAGCCACGTCAGGACGCCGAGGCCGCGGAGCTTGCGAACCATTGCTGGATCGGCGAGATGCGCGGCGCCAAGGGTGTGAAAGACGTACACCACCAAGCCAAAGAACAGCGTCAGGGCGAGCAGGACGGCGCGCACACGGGTCAGCCGGTCTGCCGTGAGCCACGGGTACTGCTCGGTGATCGCCTCGTTCGGGAGGAGCATGCTCGTCGCCAGGTACCAATGTCCGGTTGTTGATGGGCTACCGACACAATATACCGTGCGGGCGGACACGCGCCGAGGAGTTATTTGCCGGGTTGGGGCGAAAGAATTCATTAATAGTCGATCGTCCATGGACCACGGACCATGGACGATGGACCATGGAGCATGGACCATGGACTATTGGTTCCCCGGAATCCTCGTCCAGATGAGCACCGTTCCGCACTCGGTGTTGCCGAAGACCCGGTTGTACTCGGGCGGAACTCCAGTTGTGCCCGGATACAGCTCGATGCCTTCGACGTCGCCCGGCGGCATGTCATCGATGTTGTATCCGGTCACCTGGATGCCGTCGACGAAGTATTGGGGCGGGCAGTTCGGCTTGCCGCTGCGGGCGAAGTGAAGAAACGCTTGCCCGCTCCGCGTCGGCGAGAGCAGCGCGCCCGGGATCATGCGCATCATGTCGCTGAGCAGCATCGGGTGGCGCTTCTCGATCTCGCTGCGCGTGATGAAATGCCCGATGCCGAGGTTGCGTCGCGACTCGAAGTCGGCCAGCAGCCGGAGCTGCCGTGCGTTCGCCTGCACGACGACGCCAGTGAGCCGATGGGCGATGATCGACAGCGTGACGTCGACGTCGGCCGTGTCCGCGGGTGGCACCTGGACGTTCAACACGATCGGCTCGTACGACAACCGCCGAAAGCGCAGATCGAGCGAGCCGGAGTTGACGCTATCGATGATGAAGCGGCCGGCGGAATCGGTGCGAACGGGCGGGGCGTTGGCGAGCGGCGTCACCTCGACACCGGAGATTGGCTTGCCGGCCGCATCGTGCACCAGCCCGGTCAGGGTGCCCTGGATGATGTGGATGCCCTGCGCCGACGCTGCCATTGGCAGCGCCATCGTCGCGGTGACAGCGGCGACCAATCGATACAACGAAACCACTCGTCTCATTCGGGCCTCCCCCCAGTCGTCGGGCCCTCAGCCGCCGGCCACATTGCACCGCGTGCGCCAATTGACTCGGCGACGCTGCCGGTCGTCCCACAGGAGCAGCCGCGCGGCAGCGCGGCAGGACGGCAGGCTCGTACGTCGCTCCATCAGGAAACAGCAAGCCAGCACGTCAACGCACCGTCGCAGTATTCAGCACTGACAGCAGCTCGCGCCAGTACCAATTAGCACCGGCTGGCCGCGAGCAACCCATCCGGACCCGAATCGGACACCTCGCACCCATGATCCTCGCCCTCCTGGCCGCACTCGCGCTCGCGCAGCCGGATAGCGTCTCGGCGCCGATTCACGACGTGCGCTACGAGGTCACGTTCACGCATGCGCAGGCGACGCTGCGCGTCGTCGATGTGGCGATGACGTTCTCGACGACCGGGACGGGGACGGTGCTGCTCTCGCTCCCCGCCTGGACACCTGGTGACTACGAGATCAGCAACTTCGCGCGCTGGGTGACCGAGTTCGACGTGACACGGCTGGACGGGGCCGCCGGCTCGGAGCTGGCCTGGGATAAGCTCGATTACGACACGTGGCGCATCCGACCAGCCGGCGCCAGGTCGATTCGCGTGAGCTTCAGGTACGTGGCGGACAGCCTCGACAACGCCAATTCGTGGACCAAGCCGGACTTCCTGCTCTTCAACGGAACCAACGTCTTTCTGTATCCACAGGGCCAGGCGCGGGCGTTTTCCGCGACGGTGCTCGTGCGCACGGAGCCCGAGTGGCGCGTGGCGACGGGGATGACGTCGACTCCGGTGCGGCATCTGTATTCGTCCACGAATTACGACGATCTGGTCGACATGCCGTTCTTCGTCGGCCGATTCGACCTCGACAGCGTTCAGGCCGTCGGTCGCTGGATTCGGTTTGCGACCTATCCGGCGGGGGCTGTGGCTGGCCAGGCCCGCCAGCTCGCCCTGGGGCAGCTGCAGCACGTGATCCCGCCGGAGGCGGCGGTGTTCGGAGCGGTGCCATGGTCGAACTACACGGTCATGGAGATCGTCGACGCATCCGCTGGCGGGGCGAGTGGCCTCGAGCACCAGAGCTCCCACGTCGACGTCCTGGCGCCATCGGTCGTCGGCAGTGAATTCCAGCCGTCGCTGTACGCGCACGAGATCTTCCATTCGTGGAACGTGAAGCGGCTGAGACCGGCGGATCTCTGGCCGTACGAGTACGATCGAGCGCAGCCCACGCCGTGGCTGTGGGTCTCCGAAGGCGTGACCGACTATTACGCCGATCTTGCCGAAGTGCGCGGCGGCCTCGTCGACGCTCGCGGCTTTTACGCCCTCACCGCCGGCAAAATCAATCAGGTGGACGATGCCCCGGACGTGTCGCTCCGCGATGCGTCGCTCGACACGTGGATCCAGCCGGTCGACGGCTCGGAATACCTGTATTATCCGAAAGGATCGCTCGCCGGCCTCGCGCTCGACCTGCTCATTCGCGACGCCAGTGACAATGCGCACTCGCTCGACGACGTGATGCGTTCGCTCTATCACGAAGTGTACGATCGCGGCCATGGATTCACGGCGGCCGACTGGTGGCATGCGGTCAGCGCGGCGGCAAACGGGAAGTCGTTCGGTGCGTTCGAGGCCCGGTACATCGACGGGCGCGAGCGTTTCCCGTGGGATAGCCTGCTCGCATTGGCTGGACTCGAGGTCCAGCAACCGCGCATTCCACGGCTCGGCGTCCTGACGCGCGAGGACTCCGCCGGTGTGCTCGTGGCGAACGTCCAGGCGGGCGGCTCGGCGGCGGCGGCCGGCGTTCAGATCGGCGACTATCTCGTCTCGGTGGGCGACGTCGAGATCACGGACCAGGACTTCGGCGCGCGGCTGCGCACGCGCTACGGCGCGTCGCTCGAGGGGTCACCGTTGGCGATCGTGGTCCGGCGGAACGGGGTCCCGCTCACGCTCGCTGGACGGCTGCACTTCGGCGCGGGTGAGGTGACGATCGTTCCCGATCCGGCGGCCGGCCCAAAGGCCGTTCGCATTCGGGACGGCATTCTGCACGGAACGACGGGCGGTTGACCGGCCGAGCCACGTTGCGTTCGCGGCGACCGTCAGTTGGCGATCAGGGCGGGAAGTCCGTCGCGTACGCGGCCCAGGGCCCGGTCGTGTTGGTGCGCTCGCGAATCAGCTTGGCGACGGTGTTCAGGGCATCCTGATCCTCGAACGGGAGCGACAGGCCGGCGACCCGGTTCTTGAGAATCGAGTACGGCAGCGGCGCCTGCGACGCGTAGATGAGCAGGAACCCGTGCTGGTTGAAGCCGAACACGCTCGGCATCGAGTCGTCGAGGATCGAGCTGCGCCGGCGGCCTCCGTTCGGCAGCACGCCGGGTCGTCCGCTGGACGGCACGCGGCGGATGGGCATCGTGTCGGACAGGTCCCTGGCGGCGGTCGTCTCGATCAGGTGGGCACCGCCCTCCATGTACTCGCTCTGCGTGGAGTCCTCGGGGAAGAGCAGCTGACTGCCGCGCCCGGGCGCGACGAGAAACACGGCCACGTTGGCTGGCCGAGCGAGTTGCACCGTGAGATGCGCCGGGAGGCGCTCACCCTTGGTCGGGACGACGACGGGGGCGAAGTCCGTGTACTGCCCGAAGCGATGCGGCGCGCTCGCACAGCCGGCGAGCACGCCGAGGCACATGGTCACAGCGGCGGTCGAGAGAATAGCGGAGCGCACCGGGGTCTCGGCGAGGAGTGGTGTGAGCTGGAACGTCTACCTAAAGACACCGGTCCGGGTGCAAGCCCCGGACCGGTGAACGTCGTGCGTGCAATGTACTGCCGTGGGACAACCGTGAGCGGCCTGGTTACCAGGACGCGAGGTTGTCGACCCAGCTGTTATTGATCACGGCGTAGTGCTGGAGCTTGAGGGCGGCTCGTGAGACGTTGCACGAGTTGTACGTGTACGACTTCTGACCGTTGGCCGTAGCATCGGAGACGTCACCGATGCTGCTTGTGTCTGCCGAGCCGCCTCTGATCAGATTCAGACCGCTGACCGTAGCACCGGCCGTCGTGTTGTTGCCGTTCGAGGTGAGCGAACCCCCGACGAGGATGATGCCGTTCCACATGTTGCTGCCGCTGATTGTAAAGTTGCTGTCGGCGATGATCATTCCACGGCCGGCATTCGGCAGGGAATAGCCATTGGTGTGAATCCGGATGACCG
>Ga0134126_10011595_pt1 | contig 11130 bp, 11 predicted proteins | sample KB31752_FD_96881 | JGI IMG/M metagenome (GOLD analysis project Ga0134126, IMG submission 96881) | Terrestrial soil microbial communities with excess Nitrogen fertilizer from Kellogg Biological Station, Michigan, USA - KB3-175-2 | ecosystem: Environmental > Terrestrial > Soil > Unclassified ... | reverse complement strand
CTGCTTTTGGCTGCACTGCTTTTCTTGCCCTGGGGCGCGATCGGTTGCCGCACCTGCCAAAGCGACCTCGACTATTGCGGGCCGCTGCCCGACGAGCCATGCGACTTCATGTACCGCCGCAATTCAATTCTGGGCGGCGATCCGCAATCGACCGCGAACCTTGAGGCGGCGCCAAGCGAAGACGACGAGGAGAACCTGCCGACGCCTGTCCCCCAGGCGCAAGATGGAGAACTTCCCGAAGAAGCGGCGCCAATGCCGATGCCCCCCGAGGATGGAGTACAACGGCACGTCGAGCCCGACTCGTCTAGCGCGCAGCAATCGCCGCGTCCGCGACGCTAAGTAGACGCGGCATCTTGCCGCGTTACGAACGACGCGATAGTCGGGGAAGCAAGCGAGGACGCTTGCTCTACGTGGCACCAGCGTCCCCGCTTGTGTCGGCCAACTGACGCGGCGCCTTGCCGCATTTTCCTGGGCCACCGCCAATACCGCTGAAAGCGGCCAGACGCCGCTTCAACTTATTCTGCGGCGAGGCGGCGCTTCTACTTGGCAAATATCCGCCCCAGTCGCTTTACAGGGCGCTTGCCGGCCGTTGTAATCGTGCCATGAGCGACCCCAGCGATTTCGATCCTTATGCCATGCCGGCCGACGCTCTGCGCGAGCCGCCCGCCACGCTGTGGAAGGCGCTGCGGCAAATCGGGCCGGGCATCATCCTGGCCGGCAGCATCATCGGCACCGGCGAACTGCTGCTGACCACTGGCTTGGGCGCCAAGTACGGCTTCATGTTCTTGTGGCTGATCTTGCTGAGCTGCGTGGTCAAGGTCTTCGTGCAGGTCGAACTGGGCCGCTACACGATCTCCTCGGGCAAGCCAACGCTGGCCGCGCTCGACGAGATGCCGGGGCCGCGCTGGGGCGCCAATTGGCAGGTCTGGTGGTGGCTGGGGATGCTGCTGGCCACGGTCACGCAGCTCGGCGCGATGGAAGGCGGCGTCGGCCAGGCGCTGCACCTGCTCTGGCCGCAGGCGACCGACGCTCTGTCGACGCAGCTCGAAACGATTTCGCCCGAACTGGCGAAGAACGTCCAAGAACATCCCGATCGGCCGTGGGCCGTTTTGACCGCAATCGCGGCCACGCTGCTGTTGTTGAGCGGCGGGTACAAGCGGATCGAGTTCGTGACCACCGTTTTGGTGGCCGCCGTTACGCTGGTGACGGTCGGCTGCGTGTTGGCCCTGCCGTTTGCCGGGTACCCGGTGACGATGGCCGACTGGAAAGAGGGCTTTTCCTTCAAAATCCCGGCAGCCGGCATCGCCGCGGCGTTTGGCGCCTTCGGCATTACGGGCGTCGGCGCCAGCGAGTTGTACGCTTATCCCTATTGGTGCTTGGAAAAGGGTTACGCGCGCTACGCGGGCCGCTGCACGAGCGACGAGGAATGGGCGCGGCGAGCCCGCGGCTGGATGCGCGTGCTGTATCTCGACTCCTGGGTGAGCATGTTGGTCTTTACCGTGGCGACGGTCTCGTTCTACGTCATGGGCGCCACCGTGCTGCACCGCTTGAATCTGCATCCGGGCGGCAGCCAGATGATGGAGCAGCTCGCGCAGATGTACGTCGAGGCGTTCAAGCATCCTTGGACCAGGTCGCTGTTTTTGATCGGCGGCAGCATCGTGTTGTTCAAAACCTTGTATGTGGCCTCGGCGGGACATAGCCGGTTGTCGGCCGATTTCCTCAGCCTGGCCAAGTTCGTCCGCTATCGCACCCCAGGCAAGCGCGGGCGCTGGATTCAGTTTTTTTGCGTGTTCTATCCCAGCTTTGGCTTGGCGCTGTATCTGTTGTTCGGCGATCCTCACGTGATGGTCGTGTTCGGCGGCTTCGCGCAGGCGGCGACGTTGCCGATCATCGGCGCCGCCACGATCTATTTGCGCTATCGCCGCGTCGATCCGCGGCTGGCGCCCTCGCGGATTGTTGACATGTTCTTGTGGATCGCCGTCATCTCCATCACCGTCGTTTCGATCTACGCGATCAACGACAAGGTGCAAAAGGACGTTTGGCCTTGGCTGTCGTCGCTGTGGAATTCGAAACAATAACGAGTTCGACTACCATCCAAAGGCTGACGAGAAACGGGGACTTATGGCTGAACCCGACGGACTTTTGGAGCCATCGCCATGAACGATCCTATCGTCGATGAGGTTCGCCGCGTCCGCGACGAGCACGCCGCCCAATTCAACTACGATCTGGACGCTATTTTCCAAGACATCAAGGAGCAGGAAAAAAAGAGCGGGCGGCAATTCGTCCCTGGCGTTTCGCGCCCGATCTCGAACGAACAGGGCCCTGCGCCGACGGGGCGAAGCGGTAATGGCCCTCACTCCGCAGCCGCGCCGGGATGACGCCCGTTTTCGCCGCCCGTGCGGCGCTTGACCATCGTGACTTCGTTCCCCGCGGCGTTGTAGCTGACTTCGTCCATGAAGGTCCGCATCAGCACCAACCCGCGTCCTCCTTCTCGGACGACGGCCGAAGGATCGTCGGCCTTGGCGACCGGGGCGACGTCGAAGCCCGGCCCTTCGTCGCGGACCGTGAAGCGGGCTTCTTCGGGCGTGATCGTCACGCGCACCAACGTCTTGCGGTCGCGATAGGGCGCCTGATTGCGGCGCCGTTCGACCAGGCTGGCGCCGTCGCCTCGCAGCAAGGCGGCGCGGTCCTCTTGCAGCTCGTCGAAGCCCAGTTCCAAGTTGCCGCGGTAGATGGCGTTGAGCAGCGCCTCTTCGAGCGCCACGCCGACGCGAATCCGCGAGGTCGGATCGCAAATGTGGGTCCGCTCGATCAACTGCTGCACGGCGTCGACCAGCGGATCGATCAGCGCGGCCTCGTTCTTCAACAGCAGGGTAAACTCGCAGAGCACCAGGCAATCGGCGAGCACCTCGAAGCTGCGATTGGCCTGCGATAGCGCCAGCACCTGCTCGACCGTGTCGAGGAGCTTTTCGGGCAGCTGCGATTTGGGGACGTAGCTCGCCGCGCCGGCTTCCAGCGCCTCGACCGCCAGCTCTTCGCTGCCGTGAGCGGTCATCAAGATGACCGGGACGCGCGGATGATGGACCCGCACCGCTTTGATCAGCCCGAGGCCGTCCAACTCCGGCATCTGCAGATCGGTGACAATCAGATCGGGCGGCGATTGCTGCATCATCGCCAGCGCCGCGGCGCCGTTCTCGGCCGCCTCCACGCTAAGCCCGGCGCCTTTGCCGAGCAGTCCCGTCACCACGTGGCGATCGACCGCAGAATCATCGACGACAAGGATCTTTGCCATGTTGGCGAATCTCCCGATGGGGGGGCGAACCGCGGCGCCGAGAGCGATGCCCCGACGAATCCACCGCCAATAGAGTCCTCTTGGAAAGGCGAGTCAAGCAATTGCGGCGAGACCCTTGTGATCGAGCGCGGCTTGGCTTATCGTCCACGCAGATCCATCAAAACTCATTCGCTTCGCCCTTTCCGGAGACTGCCATGATCACGACCCGTCGATTCTCCCCCCGCGCGACTTGCTTGATCTTGATTCTGGGCGCTTTGCTGCTGACCGGCGTCGCCGGCTGGGCGGCGGATGATTCGAGCGACGCGGGGAGCAATTTCGCGCGCACCACGATCGACGTGGGCGTCGTGGTCAGCGACGCCAAGAAAGCGGCCGATTTTTATACCAAGGCGCTGGGCTTCACCGAGATCGAGGGCTTCGACGTGCCCGCCGCGCTGGGCAAAGACTCGGGCCTGATCGACGGGCGCCCGGTGCATATTCGCGTGCTGGTGCTGGGCGAGGGCGAGACGGCCACCAAGCTCAAGCTGCTGGAGTTCCCCGACGTCAAAAGCAAGCCGGTCGACAACGCTTTCATTCATTCGACGCTTGGGCCGAGCTATCTGACGATCTATGTGAAAGACACGACGGCCGCCCTGGAGCGGGCGAAAAAGCACGGCATCAAGCCGCGGGCCAAGGGCCCGGTCGAATTGCCCAAGGGCTTTCCGCAAGGCGTCTATCTGACGGTGGTCAATGATCCGGACGGCAACTTCATCGAACTTGTTGGGCCGAAGAAATAGCGGTGGCATCGTGGGCATTCCGGTGGGCCAGACACTCCTGTCTGGCTCACGAGCCGTTGCAGTCCCTGCATTGACGGCGCCGATGAGCGCGATCAACGCCGACCGACAAAGTACAACCCGGCGTATATCTTGGGATCGATCAACAATCCGGCGGCGCCCTGCCGGTCGAGCCAGTCTTCGATGCCGGCCAGCGGCACGGCATGCACGGTGATGTCTTCGCCTTCGTCGCCGCCGCCATCGTGGACTTTGACCAGCCCGCTGGCCAGAAAGAAGGCCACGATCTCGCTGGCCATGCCCGCGGATGGCGGGCCGCTCGTCAGCAATTCGAGCCGGGCGGCCCGGTAGCCGGTCTCTTCCAACAGCTCGCGCCCGGCCGCCGTCTCCAAGCGCTCATCTTCTTCGCCGGCAATATCGCCCACCAAGCCGGCGGGCAACTCGATCACGCGGCGGCCGACCGGAATGCGATATTGCTCCACAAGCAGCAACTCCCCCTCGTCGGTCACCGCCGCCAGCGCCACGGCCTCGCGGGCGCTCGTGCGGTCGGCATATTCCCAGTGGCCTTGCCGGACCAATTGCAGATGCCGGCCCGCGGCCAGGATGATGCGTTCACCGGGAGCGTTCAAAGGGGGGCTTTCAGCTTTGGAGCGTTTGTCTCTCGTACTTGGAAACGACCCCGCAATCGTACTCGACGTTCGAGGCCGCGAAAATCCCGCTTCTTCTCCTCCGCGGCTCCGCGACTCCGCGTGCGCTTCGCCTTGTGAAAGAAGAGGACTCACGCGGAGGCGCGGAGAAGATCAGGCACATTCCGATTGCTTGAGATCTAAAACTCGCCCGCCGACTCGCCGCCGCTGCGGCTGCCCAGCGCTTGCCAGATGAACAGGTTGATGCTTTGCGAAACGAACTGCACGTGGCCGTCGCAAAACAGAGCATTGACCCCGCCGGGATGATAACTGTGGGCGGCGATGTTGTGCGAGAGCCGGATCCACCACTGGTCGGAGCGGCTGCTGTGCGGCAAGCCGCCGCGGCAATCGACGTTCGAGTCGTTGGGCGGCCGGATGTGGTTGTACATCGAGTGGCCCGGCGCGCCGTAGAGCCATTTGCTGCCGCGCGTCTGCTGAAGCAGATTGCCTGGGGCGCATTGGCCCGGATAACTGGTCAACTCCGGCCCATTCGAATTGTTGTCGTTGCCCGTGGTGAGTACGAAGCCCTGCGTCGGCTGGCCGTTCCAAACGCCCGTCGGGCCTTCGCCCATGCCGGGAATCGAAAGCGTGTTTTCGCCGATGCACGCTGTCTGGCTGCTGCCGTCGCGAATGTCGGCGAAGCCGATGTGCGAATTCTCGAAGAACACGCCGGTCACGGGCACGCCCGAAGGGTTCTGCGGCGAGACCGGAAACGTGTTGCCCGTACACAGCGGATAGTTATGCACCTCGCAGCCGGCCTGCATGATGTGCCAACTGTCGCTTGGGCAGAGCAGCACGCCCATGTGCGTGAACCGGGCGGTGGCGTTCACGTCGCCGTAGAGCGGATCGGCCGTGTCGGGGTTCGCCAAAAAATTGATCGACTGGTAGACGTTTTCCGCTTCGAGAAATGGCAGCAGCATGGAATAGGCCGAGAAACAGCGGCCTTGAGCGGGTAGCGTGTCGCAGCGCAGCCGCCCGGGGGGGAACGTATTGTAGGCGCTATGGTAGTTCTGCATCGCCAGCCCGATCTGCTTGAGGTGGTTGGTGCAGTCGGCGCGGCGGGCGGCCTCGCGCGCGGCTTGCACCGCGGGCAGCAACAGCGCCACGAGCAAGCCGATAATGGCAATCACCACCAGCAGCTCGACCAGCGTGAAACCGCGGCGCGAAATGGGCATGGGTTTTCCTTTGTTCTCGATCGCGCGATAGGAGGAGAGGCCCCGTCGTTCCTGCGTTGCCGTTGCCGGCGGCCCCGACGCTCGTTATATACATTCGGACATAACGGGTCGTCAAGGGGGCGGGCGCGTGCCGCAATGAGAATCGCTCCCGAAGTTTGCCAACTTTCCCAAGATGGCCAACGCTGACGAAGATTGCCTCGCAACAAATGGCCGTCTTCGTGAACGGCGCCAGGCCAAGCCGCTCACGGGCGAACGAAGACGGCGGCGCGTCTGACCCATTGGGGTCAACGACAAAACCACACGTTCCGATCTCTCAGGGCTTCGACCCGGCGTTGACGAATATGACCCCTTCGGGTCGAGGAAGAAGTTTGCCAACTTTCCCAAGATGGCCAATTCGGACGAAGATTGCCTCGCAACAAATGGCCGTCTTCGTGAACGGCGCCAGGCCAAGCCGCGCACGGCCAACGAAGACGCCGCCTTGATGATAGCCTGATGGCGGCTTGGGGGACTATCGTTCGGAAATGCCGGAACGCGGCCCTCGTTATGCTACACGCTTGATTCCAGGGGCTCGCGCCCTGGCAACTATCTGTCGTCCCTACGGGACTGCCACCGCCACCGGCAGCCATTGGGAATCGCCGGATATAGCCGCGGAGCGGCGAGAGAATGTAGCCAGGGGCGCGAGCCCCTGGAGATTGGTCGATGAGAAACCAATCGTAGCCCCGTCAGGGGCGACAGAGTGGAAGAGAGTTGTCTAGTACAACGTGGGAGCATCCCCACCCAGAACGGCGCTAGCCAACTACACAGCTTCGCCGGATCGCATTGCCAAAGGGCCGCTGCTCGGCCGTGGGCCACTTGCGATCGGCGCGGGGCGCGATTAGCCTTAACCGCGGTTCGCGGCCGCCCGGCCGCGGTTTCTCGTCGGGATCCTTGGAGAGACTCGATGTTCCAGCGCCTCGCGTTTGCAGGACTGATTTTGGTCGCGGCGTCCGTTGCACAGGCGGCCGACGATTACAAGCACGGCCCCGATTCCGAGCGGCACGAAGGCGTGCCGCAAGGAAAAGTGACCCAGAAACATTGGACCAGCCAGGTCTTTCCCGGCACGGAGCGAGATTATTGGGTCTACGTGCCGGCCCAATACAAGGCCGAGCAGCCGGCCTGCGTGATGGTCTTTCAGGACGGCGGGAACTACCAGCGCGAGAAGGGCGACTTTCGCGTGCCGATCGTGTTCGACAACCTGATCCACAAGGGCGAAATGCCGGTCACGATCGGCGTCTTCATCAACCCCGGCGAGATTCCGCCCACCAAACCGGGCGAGATGTCGCGCAAAAACCGTAGCTTTGAATACGACACGCTGAGCGACCAGTATGCCCGGTTCTTGCTCGAAGAGATGTTGCCGGAGGTTTCCAAGGAGTACAAGCTGACCGACGATCCCGAGGGCCGCGCGATCTGCGGGATCAGTTCCGGCGGGATTTGCGCCTTCACGGTCGCTTGGGAGCGTCCCGACGCCTTTCGCAGAGTGCTAAGCCACGTCGGCAGCTTCACCAACATCCGCGGCGGACACGTTTACCCCGCACTGATTCGCAAAACCGAACGCAAGCCGATCAAGGTCTTCTTGCAAGACGGTTCGGGCGATTTGGACAACCTGCACGGGAACTGGCCGCTGGCCAACCAGCAGATGGCCGCGGCGCTCAAGTTCGCCAAGTACGACTACCAATTCGTGTTCGGCGACGGCGGGCACAACGGCAAACAAGGCGGCGCGATCCTGCCCGATTCGCTGCGTTGGTTGTGGAAAGACTACAAGCCCGCGGAAACGAAGGCGAAATAGCTCGCGGGCCATCGCGATCGGGGCGTTCATCTATCGAATGGCGGAAGCGGATGGCTGAGACAGCGACAATGAGGCAATTTTGGCTCCGGTTCTGGATCGGCTTGAGTGCGTGCCTGCCAATGGTCGCGACGGCCCAGGACATGCCGCTTTCCGACGTCTTGCTCGAGGGCCAAGGCTGGGAGCTTGTCGCCTCGGGCTACAAGTTCACCGAGGGGCCGGCGGTCGATTCTCGCGGCGATCTGTATTTCACCGACGTGCCGAATCACCGCATTTACAAGTTGGGCGCCGGCGGCAAGGTCGGCGTGTTCGTGGAAGACAGCTTTTCGACCAACGGACTGATGTTCGGCCCCGACGGCCGCCTGTACGGCTGCCAAAACGGCAAGCAGCGGATCGTGGCGTTCGACCAGGCCGGCCGCGCGACGACGATCGTCGAAGGAGTCGAGTCGAACGACCTCGTCGTGACCGGCGCCGGCGCCATCTATTTCACCGATCCGGCCAACCACCGCGTGTGGTACGTCAGCCCGCAGGGCGAAAAACGGGTCGCCGATGAAGGGATCGAGCGGCCCAATGGCATCATTCTTTGGCCCGATCAGGGAACGCTAGTCGTGGCCGACACGCTGGGCCAATACTTGTGGACGTTTCGCGTCGAAGCCGACGGCGGGCTGAAATTCAAGGAACCGTACTACGCGGCCCGATTGGTCGGCGGCCGCGAAGCAAGTGGCGCGGACGGGTTAACGGTCGACTCCGCGGGCCGGTTGTATGCGGCGACCTACGCCGGCTTGCAAGTCTTCGACCCCACGGGCCGCTCGTGCGGCGTGATTCTCAAGCCGCAGCCGGCCTTCTTGTCGAATGTCATTTTCGCCGGCCCCAAGCTCGACACGCTGTACGTGACCAGCACTGACAAGATCTATCGTCGCAAGACGAAAGCCACGGGCGTTCGCTATGCGGCGCGGTGAGAGAAGAGCCATTCAAGACCCGGGTTCCGGAAAAAGGTTCCTCGGCGGAATCCGTGCGCGGTTTTTCGTCGGCGAGCATCTCAACGGTGCGTTTTCTGAGGAATTGCGGGGCAATGAATGCAGCCAAGATCCATCGAACACTTGTGCTGCACCTTCTTTGGTTGCGCCTTTGCGCCATTCACTGCCCGGCCGTGCCTACGAAAACGCACCGCAACCTCGTCTTACGGCTTAAAATCACTCACAGATTCCGCTGAGGATCCCGGAAAAAAAGGACGCATTCTGGTGGTCCCTTTTTTGGAACTGTGGGAAGCCGAGGCGCCAGCGGGTGGTTACAATTCGGGCATGGACGAAAAGCGCCTCCAGGCGCAGGCTACTGAAATTGCCGTTCGCACTAAAGTCCGCGCGTTTTTGGCGGGTGGACTCGCCGGCGCAGTGCTCGGCGGGGGCATCATGTTGGCTTCCGCGCTCCGCGAACGAGGTCAGGGTTGGGTTCCCACGGCGGAGCCAGACGACTTCGCTTGCATCGGCGCGGGACTCGGCGCGGCGATTGGCGCCTCGCTTGTTGCCGGCTGGATTCGCTGGCGAGTCGCCCTGGCCATAATGGGGGCAATCGCGAGTTCATTCGCTGAACTCAGTGCTTGCGACGGAACCGTGTTTCTCGGGCCCCCACTCGGGGCGCTTGTCGGCGGAGTGCTGGGCCTGTGGGTCGAGCGAATCCGCAAACCTGCTCCAACTCGCGGATAAATGCCCGAGGCGCAATGCCTTAGGCAATGGGCGCTGCACGAGTCCGCCATCGGCCGATTTGCCGCCGCGCCGCCAAGACGGCCGCCAATCCGCCGGCCAGCACGACCAGCCACGGCGCCGATCCGGCGATGAATACGGCCAGCGCTTCCGCCGCCGCGATGAGCGAACTCAGTGAGCCATTGAAACTGCGCGCCAGGCGTGCGCCGAAGGTCGCGGCCTGCTCGGGCTGATAGGCGGCGATCTCTTGGACTTGTAGCGTGATCGTCGAAAGCGACGTCAAATCGGTCAACACCCGCAGTCGGCCCTCAAGCTGCTCGACCTCGCCGCGCACGCGGGCGATTTCTCGCTCGACGGCCAGCACTTCTTCGAGCTTGCCCGTGCGGTCTTCCAGCAGCTTCAAGAGCCGGGATTCCTCTTGTTTTTTGTTGCGCATGCGGGCTTCGACGTCGTAGAATTCCTCGCTCACGTCGTCCGAATTCGTGCTGATCCGACGAATTTCTCCCAACGGACGGATCGCGTCGAGCAAGGGCTGAAAGCGCGCGGCGGGCACGCGAATTCGCCACAGGCCGCTGCGCGGCTGGCCCGGCATGCCGTGGGCGTCGGAACTGGCGACAAAGCCGCCGAACCGTTGCGCCAAGGCTTCAATCTTGGGCGCAAGTTCGGAGAACTGCTCGACCGCCAACTCAAGATCGGCGTTGTAGACGATTTTGCGCTCCAGGCCCGGCCGCGTGTCTTCCGCCAGTTCGGGGTCGCCGCGGGCTTGGGCGCGCGCCGCCTTTGCGACTCGATAATCCGCTTGCGCCGCGGATGCATCGGCCGGCGCCGCCGCCGACGACGTGTTCGTCTGCTCGAAGCGCTGCGAACTGCGCGAGGGAACTTGGCGGCCGCAACCGCCGGTCGCCAGGCTGACGATCAGCACCCAGCCCATCGTATGGGATTGCATGGACGGAACCTTTTCTTTCGCCGAGTGCGGGAGAAGCGACAGCCGGCGCCCAACACCTAAGACGCTCGATCGGCGCGCAAAATTCCCGGCGCACGAAAAAAGGTTCTTATCGCAACGGCCGCCTAGTCGCGTCCGCGTCCTCCGCCGTAGCCGCCGCCGCCATGACCGCCCCCGCCATGTCCGCCTCGGCCGCCGCCATAACCGCCGCGCCCGCCGCCGCCGCCAGGCCGGGGCGACCGTTCGCGCGCTTCGTTGACCGTCAGGTTGCGGCCTTGGAAATCGTTGCCATTCAGGGCCTGCATGGCCTGCTGGGCGGCCTCCTGGCTCTCCATCTCGACGAAGGCGAAGCCCCGCGAGCGACCCGTTTCGCGGTCCATGATGACTTCCGCCGAACGCACCGCGCCGTATGTGGCGAACAGCGCTTCGAGGTCGGCCTGGGTGACGGACCAAGACAAGTTACCTACGTACATCTTCATCGGAACGACCCTTCGCTAACAGAAACAGGAAACCGACCAACGAGAAGTGAGCCGCGGATTTCTTACGCGGAACATACGTCTGGCAGGGAAGAAAGCGAGCATGATCGCGAAAGAGATCGAAAGCTGGTGGAGTGCTCGCTGGCTCGAAGATAACCCCCGCATTTCTTAGCGGGGGCCTTGTCTAAAAGAATACTTCTTTTTTGGCAAGGTTTCCAGAGCGGAAAATTGGAAAATTTGGGCCATTCGCAATGCGGCCGGGCGTCTGG
>Ga0134126_10011594_pt1 | contig 11130 bp, 9 predicted proteins | sample KB31752_FD_96881 | JGI IMG/M metagenome (GOLD analysis project Ga0134126, IMG submission 96881) | Terrestrial soil microbial communities with excess Nitrogen fertilizer from Kellogg Biological Station, Michigan, USA - KB3-175-2 | ecosystem: Environmental > Terrestrial > Soil > Unclassified ... | reverse complement strand
TGCGTCGCACGGCCCGGTCTTTATACCAGCGCCCCACGAGGGCCGCAATAAAGGCGGGGCTTGGATTTCAACGCGATTGCGGACATCGCGTGAGCGCAAAAATCCGAAGCACGGAACCCGCACCGACGCAAGTGCCGAATGACGACACATGAGCAATCGCGGCTATCGCGTTGATAGCGTGTTCAATGTGTGCGCGATGCGGTGCTGTCTTCGGCTGGTTCGTGCACCGATTCGGACGTCACCGCGGCGGGTTCGACGCGCGCGGGCTCGGGCAAAGGCGTCAGCGGCTGCTCCAAAGCCAGGTCCAGCACCTGGTCGATCCAGCGCACCGGATGGATGCTCAACGCTTCGGTGATGTTCTTCGGAATCTCGGCGAGGTCCTTCTTGTTTTCCTCGGGAATGATCACCGTGGTGATCCCGCCGCGATGCGCCGCCAGCAGTTTTTCCTTGAGTCCGCCGATCGGCAGCACGCGACCGCGCAGCGTGATCTCGCCGGTCATGGCGATTTCGGAACGCACCGGATTCTTCGTCAGCGCCGACACCAGCGCCGTGCACATCCCGATGCCCGCGCTGGGGCCATCCTTCGGTGTCGCACCTTCCGGCACGTGCACGTGGATGTCGTACTTGTCGTGGAAATCGGTTTCGATGCCGAGCCGCTGGCTGCGTGCGCGCACCACCGACTGCGCGGCGTGGATGGATTCCTTCATCACGTCGCCGAGCTGGCCGGTGAGCGTGAGCTTGCCCTTGCCGGGCACCACGCTGGCTTCGATGCTGAGCAGTTCGCCGCCGACCGACGTCCATGCGAGACCGGTCACCAGGCCCACCTCGTTCTGCTGTTCGCGGCGGCCGAAATCGTGACGACGCACGCCGAGATATTTGTCGAGGTTCTTCGAATCGACCTTGACCGCCGCCGCGCGCTTCTTCGACGCCGGCTTGCCCTTGGCGGGTGCAGGTGCGGGGGCGGCTTCCGCAGTCTTCTTTGAAGGCTTGCCGGCTTCGGCCAGCGTCAATTCCTTCACCACCTTGCGGCAGATCTTCGCGAGTTCACGTTCCAGGTTGCGCACGCCCGATTCGCGCGTGTAGTAGCGGATGATGTCGCGCAGCGACCCTTCCGTCACCGACAATTCGTTTTCTTTCAATCCCGCCGCCTTGATCTGCTTCGGCAGCAGGTATTTCGTCGCAATCGCGACCTTCTCGTCCTCGGTGTAACCGGGGATGCGGATCACTTCCATGCGGTCCAGCAGCGGACCGGGGATATTCATCGAATTCGCGGTGGCGATCCACATCACCTCGGAAAGATCGAAATCGACCTCGAGGTAATGATCGTTGAAGGTGTGGTTCTGCTCGGGATCGAGTACTTCCAGCAGCGCCGCCGAAGGATCGCCGCGGAAATCCATCGCCATCTTGTCGATCTCGTCCAGCATGAACATCGGGTTGCGCGTCCCGACCTTGGCCATGTTCTGGATGATGCGGCCCGGCAGTGAACCGATGTAGGTGCGGCGATGGCCGCGGATCTCGGCTTCGTCGCGCACGCCGCCCAGGCTCTGGCGCACGAACTTTCGGTTGGTCGCGCGCGCGATCGAATGGCCGAGCGACGTCTTGCCGACGCCGGGCGGGCCCACGAGGCATAGGATCGGTCCCTTGATCTTGTTCACGCGCTGCTGCACGGCCAGGTATTCGAGGATGCGTTCCTTGACCTTCTCCAGCCCGTAATGATCTTCGTCGAGCACCTGCTCGGCCATGCGCAGATCCTTGCGCACCTTGCTGCGCTTCTTCCACGGCACGCCGGTCAACCAGTCGAGGTAATTGCGCACGACCGTGCCTTCCGCCGACATCGGCGGCATGTGCTTCAGCTTGTTGAACTCGGCCTTGGCTTTCGCGAGCACTTCCTTCGGCATGCCGGCGTCGTCGATCTTCTTGGCCAGCGCGTCGATCTCGTTGCCGCCCTCGTCCATGTCGCCCAGTTCTTTCTGGATCGCCTTCATCTGCTCGTTGAGGTAATACTCGCGCTGGCTCTTCTCCATCTGCGTCTTGATGCGCCCGCGAATGCGCTTCTCGACCTGCTGCAGGTCGAGTTCACTTTCCACCAGACCCACCAGCATTTCCGTGCGCGCGCCCACCGCGAGCGTGTCCAGCACCTTCTGCTTGTCGGTCAGGCGCACGGAAAGATGCGCTGCGATCGAATCGGCGAGGCGCGAAAGATCGTCGATGCCGGAAAGTCCGGTCAGCACTTCCGGCGGCAACTTGCGGCTCTGGCGCACCAGTTGCTCGAACAGGTTCACCAGCATGCGCGCGGCGGTTTCCAGTTCGACGGCCGGACGATCGAACACCGGCTGCAGCGGCACCACGTTCGCGCGCAACATGCCATCGGTTTCGAGGCAACTGTGCAACTGGCCGCGCGACTGGCCTTCCACCAGCACCTTGACCGTGCCGTCCGGCAGCTTCACCAGCTGCAGCACGCTGCCGATGGTGCCGATCGAATGCAGGTCGGTCTCGCCCGGATCGTCGGTTTCGGGTTGCTTCTGCGCGACCAGCAGGATGCGGCTGTCGCCTTCCATCGCGGCTTCCAGTGCTTTCATCGACTTGTCGCGGCCGACGAACAGCGGGATCACCATGTGCGGATACACCACCACGTCGCGCAGCGGCAGCACGGGCAGTTCAAGAGTCGCGGTCAAGGATTCTTTGGTTTCGGTTGCCATTTCGATTCAGGATTCGTGATGCTTCGACCCGCGAATGCGGGCAATGACAAGAGAATGGTGGCGAGAGGCGCCGGGATCAAGCTCAAAGAGCGGTTTCGCACGCACGGCGCGCGGCTTGCTTTCGTTTCGGCGAAAGGCCTCGTCCGGAGCGAGCGCAAACAACTTGCTTCGTCGTGTCACGCGCACACGACGTGCGCGCAATCGGGGCCCCTCGAACACGGCGAGCGGGGACGACGGACCGTCCAAAGGATGGCGCACAGGAGGTGCGCCAGTTCGCCGCAGGCACAAGGATGTGCCTGCGGCGAGCCCCGGCGACTGCTCGCGCAGCCTGAGCACATGGATGTGCTCAGGCGTGTTCGCGGGGTGGCCTTTCTCTTGGTGACTTCTCTTTGGCCAAGCAAAGAGAAGTCACCCGCGCGCCCGGGAGGCGCGCGGAAAAAGACAGGACGTCGAATTCGAGCTCCACGCGAGTGGAGATCTCGCGTGGCTTCCCCATCCGCCCTTCGGGCACGTTCCCCCGCAAGCGGGGATGGAGTCGTGTGTCAGTCGCCCATTTGCTTCTGCAGATGCTCGCGGCGTTCCTGCGCATCCAGCGAAAGCGTCGCGATCGGTCGGGCTTCGAGGCGTTCGAGGCCGATTTCCTCGTCGGTTTCTTCGCAGTAGCCGTAGCGGCCTTCCTCGATCTTGCGCAGTGCCTTTTCGATCTTGGAAATCAGCTTGCGGTAGCGATCGCGGGTGCGCAGCTCCAGCGAGTTCTCGGTTTCGCGGGTCGCACGCTCGGCATCGTCGCCGACATCGCGCACTTCCTCGCGCAGGTTTTCCATCGTTTGCCGCGATTCCTCGACCAACTGGTCGCGCCAGTCCTTCAGCTTCTGGCGGAAATACGCCAGTTGCCGCGGACTCATGTATTCCTCTTTCTCGCTCGGCCGGTAGTTCTTCGGCAGATCGATGTTGACGGTGGACGGCAACGCGTAGCGGCCGTCCTCGCGGGTGATGGTCTGCTCGTCCGCACCGGCCGCGACATTCAGTCGCGCTGCGACGCCACCCGCCGGCTTGACGTGCACGGGCTTGCGCACGGGCGCATGCGCCGGCGCATGCTGCGCAGGCGCCGAATGGGTCCGCGCCTCATGCCTGGGCGCCGGCTCATGGGCGTGGGCGGCTCTCTTCGGAGCAACCGGCTTCGCAGGCTTGGCCGCGTGGCTCGTCTTCGCAGCTTTCTTGGCCGCGGGCTTGGCGGGCTTCGCCGGTTTGGCCGGCTTGGCCTTTTTCGGCGTTGCCTTCGCGACCTTCCGTGCGACCTTGGCGGGCGCCTTGCGCGCCGCCTTCGCGACGGGCTTCTTCGCCGGCTTGGCCTTCTTGGCCACAGGCCTGGCTGCCTTCGGGCTGCGCTTCGCGGCGCGTTGCTTCGCTTTTGCCATGTTCCCTGCACTCGATATTGTGGAGATGCGACCGCGTGTTATAGCGTAGTCAATCCGGCCCGGCAACCGGTTTCATGAACGGGGCCCGGCACCCTTCGCTCGCGGCACATCCACACGTGACACGCGTCCTGCTGTTCATGATAGCGGTGTACAAGCGCCTGCTGAGCCCGTTGCTCGGCGCGCGCTGCCGCTTCCATCCGACCTGTTCGTCGTATGCGCGCATCGCGATCGCCCGATTCGGGCCGTGGCGCGGCAGCATCCTTGCGGCATGGCGTATCCTGCGCTGCCAACCGTTGTGCGAAGGCGGGCTCGACCTCGTGCCCGATCATTTCACGCTGCGCCGCTGCCGCGAGCACCAGGACTCCCGATGAGCAATTGGCTGATCAAGAACGCAGAACTCGTCAACGAAGGGCGACGCTTCCAGGCGGACCTGCGCATCCGCGGCCAGCGCATCGCCGAAATCGGCGGCGACCTGAGCGCGCACGCGGGCGAGCAGGTCTTCGATGCCTCGAGCCTGTGGCTGCTGCCCGGCATGATCGACGACCACGTGCATTTCCGCGAACCGGGTTACACCGACAAGGCCGACATCGCGTCGGAGTCGCGTGCGGCGGTCGCTGGCGGCATCACCAGCTTCATCGACATGCCCAACACCAGGCCCGCGACGCTGACGCACGAATTGCTGGAAGACAAATACGCGATCGCGTCACGCACGTCGCTGGCCAATTACGGCTTCTACTTCGGCGCCAGCAACGACAATCTCGATGTGATCCGCGCGCTCGATCCGCGCAAGGTTCCCGGCGTGAAGGTGTTCCTGTGCGAGTCGACCGGGAACCTGTGCGTCAGCGATCCGGCCGCGCTGGAAGGCGTGTTCCGCGACTCGCCGGTGACGGTGCTGGTGCATTGCGAGGACAGCCACATCATCCATGCGAACCTCGATCGCGCCAAAGCCGAATACGGCGACGACATCCCAATGCGGCTGCACCCCGAGATCCGTTCGCGCGAAGCCTGCCTCGAATCCACGAAATGGGCCGTGGGAACCGCGCGCCGCCACGGCACGCGCCTGCATGTGTTGCACGTATCCACCGCCGACGAACTGGCGCTGTTCGAACGTGGCCCGATCGGCAGGAAAAAAATCACGTCCGAAACCTGCGTGCACTTCCTGCGCTACAGCGACACCGATTACGCAACGCTGGGCGGCAAGATCAAATGCAATCCCGCGATCAAGGCGGCATCCGACCGCGAAGCGCTGACGCGCGGACTGGCGGATACGTGCATCGATATCCTCGCCACCGATCACGCGCCTCATCTCGCTTCGGAGAAGGCTAAGCCGTACACGAGCTGCCCGTCCGGGATTCCGCTGATCCAGTTCGCGTTGCAGTCCGCAGTCGAATGCGTTTTCCGCGGCGACTTCACGCTGGAACGCCTGGTCGAAGCCTATGCGCACGCGCCGGCGACGCTGTTCGCGATCGATGGGCGTGGCTATTTGCGCGAGGGTTATTTCGCCGACCTTGCGCTGGTCGACCCGAACAAGCCGCAAACCGTGCGCAGCGATCAGGTGTTGTCGAAATGCGGCTGGTCACCGTTCGAGGGCGACACGTTCTGCGCCCGCGTCGCCGCGACGTTCGTCAACGGCAACCTGGTCGCGCGCGACGGGAAAATCCTCGACGCGCCACTGGGTATGCGCCTGGCATTCGACCGCTGACGCCGCGCGATCAGTCGAAGTTCTTCGCGACTTCCGCGACCGCATCATGCGGATGCAGGCTCTCGTGGTGCGCGGCGCGGATGCGGTAGCCGGCGATGCGCTGGTCGGCGTCCAGCGCGGTGCGGATGCGGCGCGCGGCGTCTTCGCAGAACATCAGGTTTTCGGCATTCAACTTCGCGAAGGCCTGTTCGTCCTCGCGCTTGACCGCGGTCTGCACGGGCGTGGCCAGCGCGCCTTCGATCGTGTCGATCAATTCCGACACCGGCAAATCGAAGCCGGGGGCGAGCCGCACCGTCACGCTGGCCGTGCTGCGTTGCGCGTGCGGCGTCGCGGCCATGCCGCGCTCGGAACCCAGCCACTCGCGCACGGCACGTTGCGACGGCACCGTGTCGGCAAAGTCCGCGTCGAATCGCCGCTGGTTGAGTTGCCGCGACAACGCGGCCGAAGCGGGACACGTCGAGGAATACGTCACCTCGCAGCCGAGCTGCACGCTGAAGTGTTCGTCCAGCAACTGCGCCTCGACGGTGACGGGATATGCGCGCCAGCCGGCGTTGTCGCTGACCAGCGCGCGGCGTTTCAGCAATTGCGAATACTCGATGCGCAACCGCGCACGCGTGGAAAGGTGAGTGTGCGACGCGACCAGCGCGTGCATCAGGCTGCACAAGCCGGCCGGAGTCAACGCCTGCTCGCCCAATGATTTTTCCAGCGCGAGGTACAGGCGCGACATGTGGATGCCGCGCGCCGCGGGATCGCCCAGGTTCACCTGCACCGACACCCGCGCGGGCACCGCGAGCGTGCCGCCCCGTCCGTCCGCGCAACGCACCGGCAGGTCGATGCCGTGCATGCCGACCCAATCCAGCGCGCCGCCCGCGGCGGGCTCGGCGCCGGTGGCCACATCGGGCAAACGTGCATTGTCGGGAACGGTGTTCATGAAGAGGACTCGGTCGGCGCCATGCTTCGCCACGTGCGGGCCGCGCGCCAGGTTTTCAACAGGCCGCGAAGACCGGATGCGGTGGATCGCAGCGCCGCCAGCGGTTCGTCGGCCTTGGCCGCGAGGCCGAGCGTATCGAGGTCGTGCTGCAGTTCGACCACGCGGAACACGGTGAGCGGGCCCTGCATTCTAGCGGCGTCGGCCATGTCACGCCGCAGTTCCGCCGCGCAGTCGCGCACGGCCGCACGACGCGCCGGACTGTCATTGCCCAGCGCGTCGATGGTCAATCCGTGTCGCGCGAGCAGGTTCATCGGCAGCGGCGTGCGTCCGCGCTCGGCCGCCGACTCGAGCCCGCGCAGGTTGGCGGCGAGATGGGCCAGCAACGTGACCTTCGCCGCGCGTGGGCTCGCCACGGCTTCGCCGAACCAGGCGCGCGTTTCGAGTTCCGCAAGCGCATCGGCGAGCGGAATGACGGCGGTGCGCTGCGCCGCAAAATCCGCGGGTGATGGCGTGGCCAACAGCACGATCGCGGCGTCCACCGGCGCCGTCCAGCACATTGCGGGAACCGCGTTTGCGCGTACTGTCGCAAACAATCCCTGCGTCAACGGATGGCGCGCCTGCCCTTGCGGCGCGCGCTGCATCTCTTCGCGCCACCAGCCCAGCCGTGCCGCGGCCACCTGCGGCTCGCGCGCTTCGCGCAGCACCTTCAACCATTCATGCTCGAGCGCCGCGAGCGCACCGAAGCACGCGCGTTCATTGGACCGCAGGAACAGCCACGCGACCATGCGCCGCGGATTGGCGCCGCGCCATTGCGCCAAATAATCATCGAACGCGGTTTCGCTCACGCCATTTCCAGCAAGGTAGCCAGTTCGCCGGGCGTGGCGCTGATCGCATCCGGCTGCCAGTCGCGCGGATCGGCACCGTCGAGATAGCCCCAGGCTGCCGCGACCGTGTAAAGGCCCGCCGCGCGGCCGGCGAGCATGTCGCGCGGATCGTCGCCCACGTACACGCATTGCGCCGGCGCCACGTTTGCCATTGCACAGGCATGCAGCACCGGCGCCGGATCGGGTTTGCGCTGCGCCAGTGTGTCGCCGCCCACCACCGACGCTGCGCGCCCGTCATAGCCAAGCTTCACCATGACCAGTGCAACGAGAGCCGCGGCCTTGTTGCTGACCACGCCCCAAGGCACGCCGCGCGCTTCAAGCGCGTCCAGCAACGCGTCGATGCCGGCGAACGCGTGTGTGTTCGCCATGCCGGTGGCGACGTACAGTTCCAGAAAGCGCGGCAGCGCGGCGTCGACCGCGGCCTCGTCTTTGCCGACCGCGCAACGCAACACCGCGCGCCCACCGCGCGAAACGGTTTCACGCACGACTTCGAAGGACGGCGTTTCCAGGCCGCGTTCGCGGCACAGTGCAGAGAGCGCGTCATGCATGTCGCGCGCCGAATCCACCAGCGTGCCATCGAGGTCGAAGAACACGCCGGCAAGCGGTCGCGGCGACGGCTTCATGCGGCAGGCTTGCTGGCACTGACCAGGTAATTGACCGCCGTGCGGCGCGTCAGCGATGCCTTCCGGTTCAATGGGTTGTAGGCGATTCCGGAGATTTCGTCGAGCGCAAGGCCCGCGCCGCGCAGCAGCGCCGCCAGCTCCGAAGGCTTCAGGAATTGCCGGTAGTCATGGGTGCCACGCGGCAACAGACGCGCCACGTACTCGGCGCCGATGATGGCGGTCGCGAAGCTCGCCGGCGTGCGGTTCAGGGTGGACAGGAACAGCTTGCCGCCCGGCTTCAACAGCGCCGCGAGATCGCCGACCAGCGCCGCGGGATCGGGCACGTGCTCGATCAGTTCCATGCAGCACACTGCATTGAATGCGGCGGGTTCGGCAGCCGCCAGGTCGCGCGACGACACCAGCCGGTAGTCGATCGCGAGCGGCGCAGCGAGCGTCGCATTGGTTTCGTGCAGGTGCAGTCTCGCGACTTCGATGACTTCCGGTGCAAGATCGATCGCGGTGACGCTCGCGCCCGCCTTCGCCAGCGCTTCGCTGAGCAGGCCGCCGCCGCAGCCGACGTCCGCGACATGCGCGCCGCGCACGGCGACGCGTGCGGCCACGAAGCCGAGCCGCACCGGATTGAGGTCATGCAGCGGGCGGGATTCGCCGTCGGGATCCCACCATCGGCTGGCCAGCTTGCCGAAACGCGCCAGTTCTTCGGGATCGACATTGTGGGTCGCGCTGTTCACTTCATCCTGCCCTTCAAAAGGCTCTGTCCGCGAAGGACGCGAAAAACGCGAAGAAAGCAACAAGCTGCTTTTCTGTTCTGCTTCTTTTCGCGTCCTTTGCGTTCTTTGCGGACCTATCTGCTCTTGTCACTTGATCGCAACGATCCGCTCGCGCCAGCGGCGGGCTTTTTCCAGCACGCCGGCAAGATCGAAGTCGACCAGCGCACCCTGGCTGAGTTTGCGCACGCCGTCGATCCACGCGTCGCTGACCTGCCGGCGCGAAACCGCATAGGCGAGGTGCGAAATGACATTGTAGAGCGGTTGCGTTTCGACCTCGTCCAGCTTCACGGCAACGAGATCGGCGCGCTTGCCGGCTTCGATCGAGCCGATCTTCGCGTCGAGCTGCAGCGCCTTGGCGCCATTCAAGGTCGCCGCGCGTAAGGCGAAAGCATCGTCGAATGCGGCCGCATCGCCCGCCACGCCTTTCGCGAGCAAGGCGGCGGTGCGCAGCTCGCCGAACATGTCGAGGTCATTGTTGGAAGCGCAGCCATCGGTGCCGAGTGCCAGATTCACGCCGCCGCGACGCAGCTTTTCCGCGGGACAAAAGCCCGACGCAAGCTTTAGGTTGGACTCGGGGCAATGCACCACCGACACGCCCGCTTCGGCGCAGGTCACGATTTCGGCATCGCTGACCTGGGTCATGTGCACGGCGATCAGGCGATCGTTGACGAGGCCGAGTTTTTGCAGGCGCTGCATCGGGCGCAGGCCGTGCTCGCGCTTGCTGTCCTCGACCTCCTGCGCAGTTTCCATCAGGTGCAGGTGCACCGGCAGGTCGAGCTGGTCCGAAAGCGTGCGGATGCGTTCGAACGACGCATCGGAAACCGTGTAAGGCGCGTGCGGCGCAAAGGTCGTGCCGATCAGCAGGTCTCCGCGGTATTGATCGTGCACGGCCAGCGCACGTTCGAAGTATTCGTCACGATCCTTGGCCCACGCGCTCGGGAACTCGATGATCGGCAACCCCACCATTGCGCGGAAGCCGTGCGCCTTGTACGCGGCAGCCTGCGCATTGGGAAAGAAATAGTTTTCGCTGCAACACGTGGTGCCGCCGCGCAGCATCTCGGCGATCGCGAGTTCCACGCCATCGCGCACGAATTCCGGGCCGATCACCTTTGCTTCGACCGGCCAGATGTGTTCACGCAGCCACGTCATCAGCGGCAGGTCATCCGCCAGCCCGCGCAGCAGCGTCATCGGGTTGTGGGTGTGCGCGTTGACGAGACCGGGGATCAGCGCGTGTTCGGGCAGATTGACGCGTTCGCGCGGAACGTATTTCGCCGCCACATCGGCGGCAGGCAGCACTTCAACGATCGCGCCGCCATCGATCGCGACCGCATGATCTTCGAGCACCACGCGATCGGGCTGGATCGGCACGACCCAGCGCGCGGAGATCAGGAGATCGATGGAGCAAACATGTTCGGCTGCATCCTCGGTCATGACGATCTGCTCTTGCTCGTCATTCCCGCGAAAGCGGGAATCCATTTACCGGTTTCAAATGAACCCCGGCCTTCGCCGAGGCGATTGATTCGCGACGCAATCCGCTGCGCGGATTTGCTGCGAATCGATCACTTGACCCTGCTCACGTACTCGCCGGTGCGGGTATCCACGCGGATCACTTCATCCTGGTTCACGAACAACGGCACGCGCACGGTCGCGCCGGTTTCGAGCTTGGCCGGCTTGCCGCCGCCGCCCGAGGTGTCGCCGCGCACGCCGGGATCGGTCTCGACGATCTTCAGTTCCACGAAGTTGGGCGGCGTGACCGACAAGGGGATGCCGTTCCAGAACGTGACGATGCATTCCTCTTCGCCCTTCAGCCACTGCGCGGCATCACCCACCGCATTCTTGTCGGCGGTGTGCTGCTCGTAGCTCGCCGGGTCCATGAAATGCCAGAACTCGCCGTCGTTGTAGAGGTACTGCATGTCGGTATCGACCACGTCGGCGCCCTCGACCGCGTCGGTCGCCTTCATGGTCTTTTCGGTGGTGCGGCCGTTCTTGAGGTTGCGGATCTTGATGCGCGTGAACGCCTGGCCCTTGCCGGGCTTGATGAAATCCGCGCCGACGATCACGTAGGGATCGCCGTCGACGATGATCTTCAAACCGTTCTTGACGTCG
>Ga0134126_10011593_pt1 | contig 11131 bp, 8 predicted proteins | sample KB31752_FD_96881 | JGI IMG/M metagenome (GOLD analysis project Ga0134126, IMG submission 96881) | Terrestrial soil microbial communities with excess Nitrogen fertilizer from Kellogg Biological Station, Michigan, USA - KB3-175-2 | ecosystem: Environmental > Terrestrial > Soil > Unclassified ... | reverse complement strand
TTAGTCGGCAAACCGATTGGGTCATTGCAGCGGATGGGTAAGCTTGCCGACGAACATGCGAAGGACAAAACCAAAGGCTATGAGGTCAGTTACGATCTCTTCAGCATCAACGGACGAATGCTCGGACAAGGTGATCCGATCCGCGTCAAAGAGGGCGAGCGCGTACTTTTCCATGTCCTGAACGCGAGCGCGACGGAGATTCGCAGCCTCGCACTGCCTGGTCATCTCTTTCGGATCGTTGCGCTCGATGGCAATCCGGTGCCGTCGCCGACGAACGTGCCCGTGCTGTGGTTGGGAAATGCCGAGCGTGTGTCCGCCGTCGTCGAGATGAGGCACCCGGGCGTATGGGTCATGGGCGACCTTACCGATGATGACCGTGGTCACGGCATGGGCATCGTCGTGGAGTACGTCGGCAAAACCGGCAAACCGCAGTGGGCGAAGCCAAGGCCGTTCCGTTGGGACTACACGCAGTTCGGCAAAGCGGGGGTCGTACCGGTGCCGCCTGATGAGACGATCCAGATGACTGTCGTGAAGCACAACGCCGCCGACAATGGATTTAATCGTTGGACCCTCAACGGGGAGGCATTCTCGATGGAGACCATGACACCATCCTTCACGCTCCATCAGGGTAGGCGGTATCGGCTCAAGCTCCGCAATGCGAGCGACGACATACACCCGCTGCATCTTCACCGACATAGCTTCGAGTTAGCCAGCGTCGGTGGGAAACCAACCGCGGGGGTCATCAAGGATGTGGTGATGTTAGGCGGCTTTCAGGAAGTAGAAATGGATTTTGTAGCCGATAACCCCGGTGACACGCTGTTCCATTGTCACCAACAATTGCACATGGATTTTGGCTTCATGGCGCTCTTTAAGTACGCCTAGGCTGAGGACTCATTGATTGAGATAGAAGCAGCAGATTATTGCGGCGATGCAGATGCTTGAGAAGAAGGTGTAGGCGCATCGGTCATATCGTGTTGCGAGGCGTCGCCAGTCTTTGACTGTGCCGAACATGTTATCAATTCTGTGGTGCAACGGGACAGGTTAGCGAAATCGTCGTTCGATATCGGAAAGCGATGATCGCCGGGACGGACTGGAAAAGAGGCGCTACCGTGACAGGACACCGATACTTCGCCGGTCTCTCTCGGAATACGTTTCTTCTCGCCTTGGCGAGCCTGTTCGCCGACATTTCCTCGGAGATGCTCTATCCGATCCTGCCAATTTTCCTCACGCAGACCTTGAAGGCCAGCGGTAGCGTGGTCGGGCTCGTGGAAGGCGTCGCCGAGGCGACACAAAACATCGTCCAAGGCTTTTCCGGCTCGCTGTCAGACAAGCTGCAAAGACGAAAACCCATCGCACTCGTGGGCTATCTATTGGCCGCTGTCGCCAAGCCACTAATGGGCGTCGCCACTGCTTGGCAAGGCGTGCTGGGCGGAAGGTTCTTGGATCGGCTGGGCACTGGCACCCGCTCGGCACCGCGCGATGCACTTATCGTTTCTTCGGCGAACGAAGCGAGCAGAGGACGGGCCTTCGGACTTGAGGGGGTCGGCGACAATGCGGGTGCTTTCCTGGGCCCACTGCTTGCCGTCCTGCTGCTCATCGTGTGGCATCTCGACATACATTTAATCTTCTACCTTGCGGTTGTTCCCGGCCTGCTCGCTTTCTTGATGGTCCTTCTGGTCGAGGAGCGACCGGTAGCGGTAACGGCTAAATCGAAGATTGATGTCAACCCGATGCGATTTCCTAAGGCTTACTGGAAATATATGCTGGCGACGGCTCTGTTCGGCATCGGTAATTCCAGCAACGCCTTCCTAATCCTACAGACAAAAGACATGGGTGCGTCGTTGACGATGACGATCCTGATCTATGCGGCCTTCAACCTTGTAGCGGCGCTGATTTCCTACCCGGCCGGATTTCTGTCAGACAAATTCGGCAGAAGGAATATTCTGGCTCTAGCGTTCGCGATCTTCCTAATCACCTACGTTGGTTTTGCTTTGACCCGCAACGTTGCGCTGATCAGCCTGCTTTTCATTTTCTATGGACTCTACCAAGGCATATTCCGTTCGGTCGGCAAAGCTTTGGCGAGCGACTACGTACCGCAACGCCTTCGCGCCAGCGGCGTCGGTTGGTACAACACAGTTGTGGGTTTGAGCGGTTTAGTGGCTAGCCTTATCGCCGGATGGCTTTGGGATCAGTCAGGACATACCACGGTATTTTTCTTCGGCGCCGCGTTTGCCGTGTTTGGCGGTATCGCGCTGCTGGTGGTTGTTCCGGAAAAGCCCAAAGCATGAGGCGCATTTTCGCTTCGGGTCATAAGCGAACATTCCGACAAGTCAGGAACATGATTAATAACGGACATTTGTCGGTACACCGACACCGACGCTTTTTCGCGCTTTAATGAGTCCGCGCCCTAGGCTCTTCCGGCAGACCACATCTTTTCCAGATTGTAGAATTCGCGCACTTCCGGCCTGAACACGTGAACGATGACGTTACCGGCATCGATCAGCACCCAATCGCATTGCCGCATGCCTTCGACGCGTACGGACACGCCGGCGGCCGCGAGGTCTTTGGTCACGCGATCGGCCACGGAGCCGACATGGCGCTGCGACCTGCCTGTGGTCACGACCATGTGGTCGCCGATTGAATTTTTGTCGGTGAGATCGATGGTGACGCTGTCCTCGGCTTTCATTTCTTCAAGGCTCGCGAGGACGATGCGAATTATCTCCTGTGCCGGAGGGCGCTTGGAGATGGGTTCGGACGAGCGAAGCGCTGTCCGAGAAAGTGCATGTGTGGGCAGGGGGCCTTATCCTTTCGGTTCGCCGCACTCACCCCGGCGCACGCCGAGGGTTGAGTAAAAGATAGCTATTTCCGGTCCTTCTTTCCACGCTTGCCTGTGGCTTTCTTTTTTGCGAGTTCCGTCTTTGCGGATTTCTTCCGGGCTTTGGCGCTGCTGCGCGGATCCTGGCGCAAGGCGCGCAAGGCGGTGGAAGACAACGGCGACTTGAGGCCATGCAGAAAAATCCACGCCGGCGGCTTTCGGTTTACGAGCGAGCGGGCGGCTGATTCGGGCAGGCGGAAGCGGGCAAGCGCCTGCCCGGCCGTGCCGGCGCTGGCATAAAGGCTGGGGCCCAGGCGATCTACGACCGCGATCGGAACCAGGCTTGCAATGCCGCGCCAACGCTGCCAGCGGTGAAAACTCCGCAAATTGTCCGCGCCCATGATCCATACGAAGCGCACGCCGGGGCAGCGGCGGATCAACCAGCTTATCGTATCGTAGGTGTATCGCGTTTTGATGACAGCCTCGATGCCGCTGACATCGATGCGCGAATGCTGGGTCAGTTCGTGCGCCGCGGCCATGCGTTCAGAAAGTGGTGCGAGACCTTGCGCGTTTTTGAGCGGATTGCCTGGTGTCACGAGCCACCAGACGCGGTCGAGATTGAGCCGCTTCAGCGCCAGCAATGTCGCACTGCGGTGCGCTTGATGCGGCGGATCGAACGTACCGCCGAACAGACCGATAGCCATGCCGCGCGCATGCGGGGGGAGCAGACGCTCGCGTCGCATTGCCGCCCCTCTCGCTTAGGCCTGGATTAAACGATGTGGACCCGGTTGACCGATCACGGCCTGATCTGCCCCGAACCGCGCACGCGATATTTGAAGCTGGTGAGTTGCTCGACGCCGACCGGACCGCGCGCGTGCAGCCTTCCGGTGGCTATCCCGATTTCCGCGCCGAAGCCGAATTCGCCGCCGTCGGCAAATTGCGTCGAAGCATTGTGCAGCACGATGGCCGAGTCGACCTGAGCCAGGAATTTATCCGCGGCGGCGCGGTCTTCGGTCACGATCGCATCGGTGTGATGCGAGCCGTAGCGCTCGATATGGTCGATCGCGGCATCGATGCCGTCGACGACCTTCACCGCGATGATGGCGTCGAGATATTCGGTCGACCAATCCTCTTCGCTTGCGGGTTTCACGCGCCGGTCGGCGGCTTGCGTCGCCTTGTCGCCATGGATTTCACAGCCGGCATCGATGAGCATGTCGACGAGCGGCTTCAAATCCGCCGCAGCGGCAGCGCGATCGATCAGCAGCGTTTCGGCCGCGCCGCAGACGCCGGTGCGGCGCATTTTGGCGTTGAGCACGATCTTCTTGGCCATGTCGAGAGACGCGGCCTTGTCGATATAGACGTGGCAGACGCCTTCGAAATGCGCGAATACCGGCACGCGCGCTTCGGTCTGGACGCGGCCGACGAGGCCTTTGCCGCCGCGCGGCACGATGACGTCGATGGTTCCGTCGAGGCCGGTCAGCATCAATCCGACCGCGGCGCGATCGCGCGTCGGCACCAATTGAATGGCGTCTTCCGGCAGGCCGGCCTCGCGCAAGCCTGTGGACAGCGCCGCGTGGATAGCGCGCGAGGAACGGAAGCCGTCCGAGCCGCCGCGCAGAATGGTCGCGTTGCCGGCCTTCAGGCTGAGCGCGCCGGCGTCGGCCGTCACATTCGGCCGGCTCTCGTAAATGATGCCGATAACGCCGAGCGGCACGCGCACGCGCTCGATGGTCATGCCATTCGGCCGCGTCCAGGACTCCATCACGGTGCCGACGGGGTCTTTGAGCGCGCGGATGGCGTCGACGCTTGCGGCGATTCCGTCGACGCGGCCGGCGTCCAGCGTCAATCGGTCGACGAAGGCCGGCGTCGCGCCCGACGTACGGGCGTCGGCGAGATCGTCGGCATTGGCGGCGAGGATAGCGGCCTTCTGCGCGCGGATGGCATTGGCCATGGCGCCGAGCGCGCGATCCTTGTCCGCAGCAGGCGCAAGCGCCAAAACACGCGCAGCGGCGCGCGCGCGCCGGCCGATATCGGCCATGACGGCGGCAATATCCCCGGCGCCTTCGATGGTCTTGAGCGGTGTCGCCATTGTTCGCCGGAACTGTGTCGCCGAAACGGTACTGCAAGCCCCTGATCGGGCTGATTTTCTTATCACGTCGGGGCGGCGCGGGCGAGATGAGGCGGAAAACGGTAAATAGCGGCGGCATGCGGCCTATGCCGGTGGATAGCGTGGATAACCGCTTGCGCGGGGGAACGTGTCAATCGGCCTGCACATTGGGAGAGCACGTTGCCCAGGCGCGTTCAGGAGGTTGTCATGGCGTACGGTGCAAGTCGTCTCCCCAGCCGTTTCCCGGTGGGCACTAAATTGGTGATCGAAGGCCGTCCCCGCGGAGAAGGCCAGGTGCAGGTTTCCTCGCGTTATCTGGAATTCCCCGACGGGACCTTCCTGCCGCTGCCGGTCAGCCCGCGGCAACGCAAATCGGCGGCCACAGCCCGCCTCGCGCGCAAGTCGCGCCGCCCTCGCCATTAGACGGAACGCCAAGGCAACTGGCCGGTTACTGAATCTCAGCGGCCTTGCGCCGCGCGGGTTGGCGGCATTGACCGCTCGGCCACCGGTCGAGGGCAATCGCCGCCAGCCGCTGCGCCGCAAGGTGCGGCGGCGGCCATTTTCCATTCATCCCCGCGCAAGCGGGTACCGACTGGGTCATTGGCCTAGCGCTTTGAATCCAGACGCTAAATCCGAGGCAAAAAAATAGAGGCCCCTGCGGGCCCCTTGGGGGTAGTCGCGCTTCCTCACGCGTCATGTGCGCTTTTTTTGTCGGCCTTTGGCGGATGCCTGGATTGGGGTGCGGAATGCAACCCGGCGGCCCGTGTCCGGCTCTTATGCGGGTTGAGTGAACCGGCCGGCGGGTGCGGCGGCAAGCGCCGTGATAGCGCCAAATCGTCGCGGATCGCGCGTTTTGCCGCCTGCCGCAAACGAAAACCCCAGCCTCCGGTGGGCTGGGGTTTAAGGGCGATCGGTCAATCGCCTTCATGGTCATTGCGTCGTCACGTGTGTCGTCGTCGCGTCTGCGGAATGAACGCGGACGCGCGGGGATAGTTCCGGCAGCGCGTGGGGACAGCGGTGGAAACGGCGCGGGGATAAGGCCCCATCGTGCGGCATCGTCGGCCAAGTCGGTCGCTCGTCGGCCGATGGTCGCAGCGTTCGTTGCCGTTGGTCGGTCTTGTTCGGTGCGGGAACGAGATCGTCGGAATAGACCGTCCCGGCCTTGTCCGGTGCAGCCGCGGATCGGTAGCACGCCGGCCGAGGAGCGACCTTTGATCTGCTCGGCGTCGCCAGCGTCGGAGGCGCGGCCGTCGGTTCGCGACCGGCGGCTTTGTATTCCCGGGACCGGAGCTCAAGGGATGCCGCTCGTCCCCCAGCGCCTCTCCCGGCCGTTGGGGAGCGGCCCCGGCCGGTCGATTGACTGCGATATAGACGGAGCGTTTTGGAAAATCCAGCGTGCGCATGCGAAGCCGGGATAACGCATGCCGCGTGCGTCTACTCAGCCGCGTGCCGAGCCTTGCGTCACAATCATTTGACCGATCGCGCGGTTACTCTATCGCGATCGTCGCACTCTCTTATATTGCGCTTCAAATATATTGCGTTCAAACGCGAAGGAGTTTTCTCATGATCAACGTCGCGGAGCAACAGATCGCTCCTGAAGCCATCGACCACGTCGAAGCAACACTCAACTATGTCGTCGACAATGGCAGCAAGATTTTTACTGTCACGGCCGATGCCGGCGGAACGGATGTTCGCTCGGGCGGCACGTCCGATCCGCACAAGGTCGCGATCCATAACGGACGGCACCAGGACTTCGTACTCGACCGCGACGGCTTCCGCTTCGTGCCGCACGATACCAAGATCGTCGATTTCTTTGACGATGATCAAGTTAAGCACGTCTACTACCCGGAGGTAGAAGCGTTGGTGAAGGCGGAGAGCGGCGCCAAGCGCGTCGTCGTATTCGACCACACGCTGCGCACGGCCGACGACGAGTTGCGCAAGGAGCACAAGATCCGCGAGGTGGTGCCGCGCGTGCATAACGATTATACCGAATGGTCGGCGCCCAAGCGGGTGCGCGACTTGTTGCCGGACGAGGCGGATGAACTTCTCAAGCGCCGCTTCGCCATCGTCCAGGTGTGGCGGCCGATCCGTCATCCGGTCGAGAGCTTCCCACTCGCCATCGCCGATGCGCGCAGCATGCGGTCCGACGATTTTATCGTCTCCGAACGGCGCTACCCCAATCGCGTCGGCCAGACTTACGCCATCACTTACAATCCCGTGCATCGCTGGTACTATTTCCCGCGTATGCGGCGCGAGGAGGCGCTCGTGTTCAAGGTGTTCGACTCCGAGAAGGACGGTCGCGCACGATGGACCGCCCACAGCGCCTTCGACGACCCAACCTCGCCGCCCAATGCGCGGCCGCGCGAGAGCATCGAAATCCGCACGCTGGCATTTTTCTGACGGACGTCAATCCGCTGCGTCGTCGGCGAGCGATCGATCCAGCAGCCGCGCAACCAGCGCATCGATGTGCGGGGCGATGCCGGACTCGGTCAAGGCATCGCGGATGAGCTTGCGCGCGCTTAAACTTCACGCTCTCGGGCAACTCGAAAGCGGCGGCTATTCGTTCTGCTTCGCCAGCGGCAGCCGCGAGATCGTTGTGATGCGGCTGAGAGGCATCGAAGCGCGGGATCGCGAGCGTGAATATTACTTTATCAAAGTCGCGAGCGCCCCATTGACCGCGTGATTGCAAATTGGCGGTGCGGAGTCGCGCTGCTTCGCTGTTGAGAAGTGCTAGAAGATAGCGAGCTTCGCTGAGGCTCGACGCCGCACTCCAATATAGCTTGTGTTCGATTACGGCGCTGGAATTTTGAATGATACACGCCGCCGGATTGGTCCCTGAGGCTGCATAAACTATACGTAGCCGCGGGACAGGAAACTGCGCTCCCAATTCATTATGATAGTTCCACCGATCGATGAGCTTCATCGATCCGCTTTCTGAGTTGGCATTCCAGATCGCCTCCGCGGCAGACATCCAACCGTGCAAGCCGGAATAACCGCGATTGGCGGCCGCTTCCGCATCCAACGCCGCCCCTTGCGCCGTAACCGGCACAACCCCCTCGAACGGCCGCCATACGCGATAAGGCAGGATGCTCTCACCCAGCAGTACCGGATGCAAAAACTCGGCTTCGACGCGGTGCTCCACCCCGGTTAAGGATTTCCACGGCTTCTTTTCCTGATTGTTGCGGCGGCTGACGACGAAGGGAGCGGTAGGGTCGCCACCCAGACGGCCCAAACTTCTTCGCTCCACCAGACACAACATGCGAGGAACGAGCGTCGCACCCTGTCGAAACGATTTTCTGTAAGCCGAGCCACCTGTGAAGCGACCTTCGGCGGGCTTGGGCGCGTCTTCCCGCACCGTGAGAGCCGTGTCCGCGACCGATTCCGATGCATCGCGTAAGGGCAACTGTCCGGAATACGCCTTCACCTTGTCGGGCAGCGCTTTGGCTGTCGCGCGGCGGCGGCCGAAAACCACGCAAGATGGCACCGGAAACAGCGGCTGCACATCATCGTCCATCGTCCAGGCTTCGTCCCACGCCATCTTGGCGCCGGTGAAAGAGCCCTTGCGGAATTTCTCGAACTGCCCGCGCGAGAGCGCCGCGAGCGGCAGCACGAAGGCAATGCGTCCACCGGAGCGAAGATAGAGCGATGTCGCGCGCACCGTGAACAGGGCGGCGAGATCGTTTTGCGTCGCGAACTTGCCGCCGACATAGACCCGTTCGCCATTGGCCAGCTCGCGAAACCGCGCCTGCAAGTCTGGACTCATGTGGCGGAACGCGACCCAGGGCGGATTGCCGACCACAACGTTCGCCCATCCGGCGCCGAACGACAGCGCCAGCGGCCGCGACAGGTTGCGCGCGACGTAGGTCCAGACCGAATCGCGGCCCTGCCGGCAGAGATCGTCGAACGTGACATAAGTCGCAACCATTTCGCGCACGCCGTCGGCCTCCGCTTTGGTCATGTCGCGCTTGTAATGCCGTTCGATCTCCAGCTTGAAAGCAGGCGCGATTTGCCGCGCCGTCATCTTCTGTTCCGAGCCTTGCCGCATTCGCGCGACCAGCTTGTCGAACAGATGAATGTCCTTGCAGAAGATTTCCGGAAACTTGAGATCGGTGCCTTCCGGAGGCGGCGGCACGCGAATGACCAACTCCTTCAAATGCATCGTCGTCGCGGTCGACAACTGCATTGAGTCGCCAAGATAGACCGGAATCGAAAGCGGACCGCTTCGCCGCGCCAGAACCGGAGCGAGCGCCAACAAATAAGTCACGCGCGCGATGATCACCGCGACCGGATGAATATCCATTCCGGCAATATGGTTGGTCGCCTCCTCGGCTCGCAGTGTTTCTTCGAGGCCTGACTCTTCAGCTTCCTTGATGAAGCCGCGAATGGCGTGAAACAGAAAAGTGCCCGACCCACAGGCCGGATCGAGCACGCGTTGCTCGATCGGACGCTCAACCGCATGGCGCACGATTTTGGTGGCGAGCCAATCCGGCGTGTAGTACTCGCCCAGGCCGTGCCGCTCCTCACGGTCGATCAGCGATTCATAGAGAATCTTGAGAACGTCGCTCTCGACCTGGTCGAGGCGGAAGCGCCGGACATGCGCAAGAATGCGCCGGACCAGCGCTTCGCCATCTGGCTCTGCGACGACCCAATCGAAAAAATCGCTCTCCGCAGCGCCGAAAATGCCCGCCGCCTCGAAGGCGGCTCCCGACAGCACACGTTTCGGGTTGTCGTCGCGCAGGCCGAGCACCGCCAGCGCAATGGCCTTTGCCACGATCACCAGAAACGTGTGCTGAAAGAACAGCGCGTCGCTCTCGACCTCGCGGCCATACACCAGCTTCAGGAGTTGCGCCCACAACTGCCGCTTCAAGGCAGCCGCCGGATCGCTCTTCACCCGGTCCCAAAGCGACCGAAGACCGTCATTGGCGCGCCGAAACGCAATAGAGTCCTGACCAAGCTCGATCCGGATCGTGATCGGGTCCGGCGGCAGCGCACTCTTGAGCGCGACGGCGCCGTCAAGCCAGGCAAGAAAAATTTCCGGCTTGTCGGGATCGAGGGTGGTGTCCTTTAGCTTTACGAGATGGTCGCCGCTGCGCTCGAATACCACCCATTTAAGCCCGTCTGACGCAATACCGACGAAGCGCTCGCCTTCTTCACGCTCGCGATCGGCGAGGTAGTCCGGCATGCGCCGGACTACGTCGTCCCATTCCTGATCGAGGTTGCGCTTGGCCTCAAAAACGGTGCGTCCGATCAAGGCATCGAGGCGGCCCTTCACCTCGGGGACCCGGCGCTCGAAATCGAGCGCGCCGAGTTCGACACCGAACTCCTCCACCAGGAGTTGGCGAAAGTCGGACTTCACCTCATCATGGCCCGGTCGGGTGGCGAGGTGGTGTAAGAGTTCGCGGGTGCGCGGATTGTCAGTCAATAGTTTCTCGATTTTGGCCCGTCGGCTCTATAGTTGTCTAAAACTCACCAAATCTCGTTGATAACAATGCCATAGGCGAGACTTATGTTAAGTGTCGATTTATCTACGATACCTGCATTGATAGGTCGAAGCTGCTATAGCCCATGGCACGTCCGACGCAACAAGACCTGTTCGGCACGGACGCGCAATCCGAGTTGTTCGACGCTGAGGCGGCCCCTCCCGCCTATAGGCCCGATCTCGACCAGGTCCGCGCGCGGTTGAACCGGATTTTGGCGGAAGTGCGCGCAGCAGAAAAGCTGCCATGGGATGCGGACAAGGTCTTGCTTTACCGCACGATCTTTCCGCACATGGCCGGCTGGCTACCCGAGGAAGAAGGCGCGCAACTGCGATTCGAGTTTGACACCGAAATGGCCCGGCTAAAGGCTGCCTGACAAAGTGAGTGAAAATAGGATCTCTGGCGTTGCCAGCTTTGCGCCGGCCGAGTCCGCCTCTACTCCCCGCCCAGCACCAGATCATCGCGATGGATCATCGCGGTGCGGCCGGTGTAGCCGAGGATCGTGAGCACGTCGGCCGAGGAGCGGCCCTTGATCTTTTCGGCGTCGGCGGCGTCATAGGCGATCAGCCCGCGGCCGACTTCGGCGCCGTCCGGCCCGCGCACCAGCACGGCGTCGCCGCGGCCAAACGCGCCGTCGACGCGGATCACGCCCGCCGGCAACAGGCTCTTGCCCGTGCGCAGCGCGCGCACCGCGCCGGCGTCGATGGTGATGGTGCCGTGCGGTTCGAGCGA
>Ga0134126_10011591_pt1 | contig 11132 bp, 8 predicted proteins | sample KB31752_FD_96881 | JGI IMG/M metagenome (GOLD analysis project Ga0134126, IMG submission 96881) | Terrestrial soil microbial communities with excess Nitrogen fertilizer from Kellogg Biological Station, Michigan, USA - KB3-175-2 | ecosystem: Environmental > Terrestrial > Soil > Unclassified ... | reverse complement strand
GCTTGCTTTATTGAAACCTTTTTTGATTTCTTACTCAGCAGGCCCAGATCAAAACCTAAAGCAATGATAATTACAATTCCAAAAACCACATAAGTCCATTCTGTTGCATTCATGTACGTTACAATTGCCGCAAAGATATGTTATGGTAGAAAGTATATCCAGGCCCGGATTTATTTTAGCAAGGATGGATTTCTATATTTCTTCCTCCGCCACCATTGGTATATAATTCCAAATATGATAATCAGCGCCACGGGTAATGCAAGATTTATCATTTGCCACTTTGTTTTTTGTTCAGCAATTAATTTGGGATCAAGCAGGCGCAGCGTATAATCCTTAGCCCTGGCTTCACTTAAATTCGCCGTATTAATGAGATATTCGAGGCAATTTTCTACAAACTCTTTATTGGCAAACTGGTACTCGTATTGTGTTCCAACAGTGTAAGAATTTAAGCCCATGGGTAATGGATTTCTTTCCTGGGTTCCATTTAAAACAATATCTCCATCAGCAATAACAATCATTTTGTTATCATTAATGCACTCAGTTAAAAACGGTGTACCAAATTGTTGCAACGAATCCATCTCCTGTTGGCTAACCCTGTTTTTATATAACGAAGTAAATTTTCCTTCGAGCAATATGCCGGCGGGAATATCTTTCTTTTTAAAAGCATCATCTTCGGGTGCATTACGGTTCTCTTCTCCGCTAATTAATGCAGGAGTTTCAATTGTTCTTGAATTGGCAGATGAACTTAAAAGGATAGTTTTCTTTATTCCCGGCGCATTAACCGTGTCAATAGAATTTACAAAACGTCCGGCTACCAATCCAACATTTTTATTGATGAGGCTATTTTGTTTCGATTCAAACAGAGGAAAATAATTCCAGTGCAGAAAATTAAACTGATCTTTTCCATTTACCGAGAATGGCAAAAAATCAGACTGTAAATCCATTATGAGGTCAGGATTAATTCTAACTCCATATTTAAAAAGGAGATCTTCAAGGTTGAGATTGCGATCATAAGCTATTACCTGGTTTTTTATTTGCAGGCTATCCATTTCAGCCTCCAGCCGGTCGATAAACCAAATTACTTTTCCGCCACGCATTATATATTGATCAATCTTGAATTTTTCATCTTCAGTAAATGGAGCGGTTGGTTTCACAATCATCAGCAATTTGAAAGTATCAGGAATTACCGGTTCTTTGGCAATATTTAAAGTGAATAGACTATAATTTTTTCTTAATACATTTTCAACTAAATCAACAACGTTATCGCCCGTTGGCTCGCCATTACCAACTGAATAAGCGACCATTGGCTTTCTATTTTCTGTCAGCTTATAAATAGCATCTGCAAACTTATATTCCAATAAGGCTTCGGAGCTGTTTAGTTCAGGAGGTGTAATAACGGTTTGTGTTCCGGAATATAAATTAACCGGCAATATTTTATTTTTATACTGAACTAACGCAGCCGGGTAAACGTACTGCGATTGTTCGCCGGCTTTTAATTGAACTTTTAAATTAATGGGAACAATGCCAAGAGAATTTAGCGTATCTGCATAAGTTGTTGTTGTCCCCGGCATTTGCTCATCAGGCGAAACAAGTTTGTAACTGATTTTACCATTTGAATATTCTTTAAATTCCTGCAACAATTCTTCTGCAGAAGTAGATAGATTTTTGAACCCCGCCGGCAGATCTCCTTTTAAGAAAATATTTACTTCAGCAACATCATCCATATTGCCTAATATTTTCTTAACCGGGGATGAAATCGTGAACCTTTTTTCATTGGTAAGATCAATACGTTTATGAACTATGGAAGCAAAAAAATTAACTGTAATAATTGCAGCTATCACAACTATCCACCACCATTTTCCATTCTTATTTTTATTTGATAGAGACTTCATAATTGCCGAACGCTATTTTTTTGAAAGATTTTTTTGTGTTGCAAACAGGAAAAGAAAAATAATACTCAAAAAATAAATAACATCACGTGTATCCACAACGCCGCGGCTAATACTTCGGTAATGAAAATCTATTCCAAGCATTTCAATATAATAATCTGCATTGCCCGTGAAAACTGGTAATTTACTAACCGAATTAAACCCAAAGTATAAAATAAGGCAGGCAAAAGCACCTAATAAAAAGGCAATAACCGCGTTGGAAGTAAGCCCGGAACACCACATGCTTATTGCCGCAAATACAGCAGCAAGAAAAACTAAGCCAATATACGAGCCGGTAATACCGCCAGAGTCGATACCGCCGACAGCAGATAACGAATGAATGGTAAAAACATACAGCAATGTGGGAAGTAGGGAAATTAAGATGACAGAAAGAACAGCGAAATATTTACCCAAAACGATTTGCCATTTGGTAAGCGGCCTTGTTTGTAGAATTTCGAATGTGCCGGTTTTGTATTCTTCGGAAAAGCTACGCATTGCTAAAGCAGGTATAAGAAAAATAAATATCCATGGAGCCAGGGCGAAAAATTTATCAAGCGTTGCATAACCAAAATCAAAAATATTACTGTCTTTAAATACAAACAGGTAAAGGCCATTTACAAGGAGGAACAAAATGATGGTAATATAGCCAGTAAGCCCATTAAAAAACTGGTGCAACTCCTTTTTTGCAATTGATATCATAATATTAAAAAAACTGCAATTTAGGTCTTGAAAAATAATTTTGGGATTTTGATTTTTTTAAAGCAGCGTTTTAATATAAGCCAGTGTCTCTTTTAAATACATTGCTGGCCGATGCAGGCTAACACCTGATTTACTATTTTATTTTAGAGTCTCTGACAGGAATTTACCAAACGTTCCTAGGATTGAAAAGTAACCTTTCAGGGAATCCGTTATGAAAAGTTTACCTAAACCAACTGGACAAACCCTGTTACCAACAGGGTTTTTTTATGGAATAAATAATTAATTGAATCATAATAAAAAAAATTATTATGAAAAAATTCAAAGTAAATCTGCTTATTGCTGGCGTTTTGTTTTCTTTTGCGGCTTTTTCACAATCGAAAAATAAACCTGCACCTCCGCCACCGCCCGCAATAAAAAGTATTCCCTTACCACCATTACCTCCTCCGCCACCGCCTGTTCCTCCGGTACCTCCTAAAGCTAAAACCAACGATGTTGCACCTCCACCACCGCCCGTTCCACCTGTACCTGCAAAGCCTGCATTGCCCGTTATCGAATTGTAGAACGAAGACTGTATTTATTAACGGGCACCTCAAATGAGTAGCAGACAATCGTAAAGTCTTTTTAAACAAACACAGGCTTTCATTTGAAGGCCTGTGTTTGTTTAAATTAATATTATATCCGGAGAAACATTATACCCCAAAACTTTCGCCGCAGCCACAACTTCTGCTCGCATTCGGATTATTAAAATAAAATCCTTTTCCGTTTAGCCCTTCGCTGAATTCCAAAGTTGTATTTACGAGGTATAGAAAACTTTTAAGGTCGGTAACTAATTTGATTCCTTTATCTTCAAACTCCTGGTCGTTAGGTTTTTTTTCATTGTCAAAATCCATTTTATAGTTGAGTCCTGAACAACCGCCGCTAACGACGCTTACTCTTAAAAAATATTCTTTCTCTGAAAGATGCGCATCTTTCAACAAGCTGCTCACCTTATCTTTTGCCGTATCACTTATATAAATCATAAAAAGTTTTTATGTTTTCTATTATCGTCATTGCCACGTTATAATCTTTTACAAATTTAGACCACATTTATAACACTTCACAGTCAATACTAAAATCATCAGGATAATGCTTTCATTTCTATTTTTTCCAAATTATTACCATTTTTCTGAGTTGTATAGACCGGGTTCATATCTCTCAATTTCACGACTGTTGCAGTTACTTGCTGAATAGTATAATCGATTTCTTCTTCTGTTGTAAATCGGCTCAACCCAAAACGGACAGACGCTTTTGCCAAAGCATCTTCTACCCCAAGTGCTTTCAAAACATAAGAGGGCTCGAGGGTTGCCGAAGTGCACGCTGAACCTGAGCTTACTGCAATATTTTTATTGAACCCAAGCATCAATGCTTCGCTTTCTACATACTTAAAGCTGAGATTGGAAATATTGTGCAAGCGGCTATTTACACTTCCATTTATATAAACGTCCCCAAGTTTCAATAATTCAGATTCAAGACGATCTCTTAGTTGTTTAATTTGTTCCGTCTCTTTATTCATTTCAATTCTGCATAGTTCACATGCTTTTCCAAAACCAACAATTCCCGGTACATTTAGGGTGCCGCTGCGCATTCCTCTTTCGTGACCTCCGCCGTCAATTTGAGCTATTAATCTAACTCTTGGATTTTTGCGTCGAACATATAATGCGCCAACGCCTTTGGGGCCATACATTTTATGCGCTGAAAGAGCCATCAGGTCTATCCCATCGGTATTTACATCGATAGGGACCTTGCCAGCCGCCTGGGTAGCGTCTGTAAAAAGTAATATGCCACTTCGTTTGGCAATTGCGTTTATTTCTTTAATTGGTTGTATTACCCCTATTTCATTGTTAGCATACATCACAGCAATTAAAATTGTACCCGGTCGTATTGCGTTTCGCAATTCATCCAAATCAATCAGCCCTTCATGGTCAACATTCAGATAGGTAATTTCGCCGCCAAGTTTTTCAATATGCTTACAACTATCCAGGACAGCTTTATGCTCTGTAGCTAAAGTAATTATGTGATTACCCTTTGAGCCATAGTTTTCAAATACTCCTTTGAGCGCCAGGTTATCCGACTCTGTGGCTCCTGACGTAAAAATGATTTCTTTCGGTTCTGCGTTTATTAATTTTGCGACTTGTTCACGGGCATAATCCACAGCTTCTTCCGCTTCCCAACCAAAAGAATGGCTTCTGCTTGCTGCATTACCATAATGTTCTGTAAAATATGGCAACATGGTTTCTAACACCCGGGGGTCGACCTTTGTGGTAGCATTATTATCGAGATATACAGGCAGTTTTAACATGAAATGAAACCTAATTTTGTCACCTGCAAACTTACGCCAAATGAATCTAAAATAAAGTTATAGTTGGGTTTGCCACTATAACTCGGATTCCCAGGGTTAAGAGGGCATTCATTGCGGAGGTTGGTGGTTTTGTGGAAAATTAAATGCCGCATGAGGCTCTTTAAACGGCCTTCGTGTCTAAACGGGTAATCATTACCCAACCATTCATCTCGTATATCTCTCTTTATCCATGAAGTTCTAATTTCTTTATTACTGCAAGTAAAATATAAAATGAAAAAGCGCCGAATGGATATTGTGAATTATTTTTACGAATTGAGTATTTAATACCTGCCCGTCTATAAAAAAATATTTACCATATAAAATTATGTGCCTGCTGCTTTTTGCGATGTATGATCGTGGCTATGCACAACAGCGTGTAATAACCGGCAAGGTTACTGATGCAACTACAGGGCTTCCATTATTTTCGTGCAGCGTATACGCCCTTAATTCGGGCAATGGTGTAATTACCGATGATAAGGGGAAATATTCGCTCACAATTAGTAACAAAACTGATTCCATAGCTATATCAATGATTGGCTATAAATCTACCTCCAGGGCAGTAACTAAACAAGAGGAGCAGGTTATCAATTTTGCTGCGGAACCTGCTGAAAACGAAATGGCAGAAGTGGTTATATCCGTAAAACAGAAATACACAAAGGCACAAAGGCTTATACTTAAGGTAATTAAAAACAAACCGGTTAATGACGCCTTCAATAATAGTTCATTTCAATCCCACGTGTATGATAAAATGGAAGTAGACCTTAAAAACATTCCGGAGAAGATACAGAACAACAAACTAATGAGGCCACTTTCGTTTGCCTTTAATAACCAGGATACCACTGCCGATCATGATAAACTTTTACCCGTTTTTTTATCAGAAACTAACTCCAATTTTTACTTCCGCAAATCGCCTGAAAAGGACAGAACAGATTATACTGCCATTAAGAGTTCAGGTTTTGATAATAAATCGATATTAACTTTTGTAGACGGCCTTTACAAAAAAATAAACGTTTACGATAATAACATCAGGCTTGTTGATGTAAATTTTGTAAGTCCTATTGCAGATAATGCATTAACTTTTTATGATTACCATATCCTGGATACTATTTACTTCGGTAATCATCGTTGTATTCAGGTCCAGTTTTCGCCGGCACATTTTGGAAGCAATACATTCAATGGGTATCTGTGGATCGCAGATACATCATATGCTGTGAAATCGCTGGTAATGCACATGGATAAAAATGCCAATGTCAACTTTGTAAAAAAGTTTGAGATCTCGCAATTTTTTGAAGCTGAAAACCAGGAAAAATTCTTGCCCGAAAAAACTGTTCTTTTCATGGACCTGGTAGTACCGTTAAAAAAACAAACTGGTGTTGTTGCCAGGAAAACTACAATATATAAGGATATTATTTTGAATAACGATAACATTGATACAGCCTTTGAAAAGAAGTATGTACCAATTTCTGCCTATGCTTCTGATTCTGCTAAAGTGAAGCCAATTGAAAGATTCGAACCATTAAGTAAGACAGAAAAATCGGTGTATGTCTTAATGGATACACTTACAAAAATTCCGGCAGTAATTACGTATGCTAAAATAATTTCGGCATTAAGTACCGGCTATTACAGTGCCGGCCATGTAGACCTGGGCGATATTTATTACATATATACTAATAATATTATAGAAGGCAATCGTTTTACATTTGGGTTAAAAACAAATTATAAATTTAACAACCGCATCCAGTTAAAAGGTTACGCAGGTTATGCCATGAGGGATAAGCAATTCCGCTATTTGCTTGAATCTGTTTTTGTATTAAATCCTCATAAGTGGTCTACACTTACCCTGGAATACAGTAGTGATATTACGGGAACATATGATCACAGTGATGAACTAGATCAAAATTCAATTTTTGCCGCATTTTTAAGAAGAGTTAAATCAAGCCAGGCCAGGTTAATCAATAGTAAATATGTAGATATTAATTACCTGAAATATTTAAGCAGCGATTGGGCGATACGGGCAGACATTAATCATAATGTACTCACGCCTTTTTTTAGTGTGTTCTACACTAACGGTGATTTTAAACCATATACCGATAGTCTTTCGGAAGCCAATCACTATACGGTAAATGACGGAACTATTTCTTTGCGATGGTCGCACAAGGAAAGGTACATTACTCAACATTACAGGAGAGGAAGCCTCGGAAGTTATTACCCGATTATCACCTTGAGTTATACAAAAGGAGTGAAAGTAAATAATGGGTTTCTGAAAAGTGATTTTAATTTCAGTAAATGGAATTTATATTTAGAACATAATTTTCCCGATGGAAGAATCGGCAATCTTTCTTATATAATTGATGCGGGGCTTACTAACGGTGTGCTCCCCATCGTATTTTTAAATGTATTGAAAGGAAACGATACTTACTATTACAATAAATATGCGTTCAACAACATGAACCGTTTTGAGTTTGTAACCGACAAATATGTAAGCCTTTCTGTTCAACAATCATTTGGAAGTTTTCCATTTAAGTATATACCGTTAATGAAAAAACTAAAATGGCGTTCTTTGGTAACTTTCAAAGGAGTTATCGGCGGCATGTCGCAGGCCAATAAAATTGCCAACGGTTATTATGATTCAACAATAAGTTATCATTTCACCGTCCCCGATAAGAAGCCATACATGGAGACAGGAGTCGGCATAGACAACATCCTGCATGCATTTAGAATTGATGGCGTATGGCGATTGAATTACTTAAATAATCCGGGCGTTCCAAAATTTGGGATTAAAGTAAGTGCGGCGTTTAAGTTTTAAAATCAAAATTTGTTTTTCCTTCTTATTTAAATTTATTACACATAATTTGAATGCTTTTTTATTAGTTTATTAGCATTGAATTTTGTGTAAATAGCTAACTATCTTTCATTTCTTATCTTGTAGCAAATGGGCTTTTATTTTTTTAAAGATGTAGGACATCTTTTTTATAATAATAGTGTTATAAATTATTATAAAATTATTATATGTCAACTGAATTTTTTACGTAAAGAAAAGTGATGAATATTAAGAATGAAAAATCATCAAATAATTTATTGAAGCTAACGGTAGGTGCGTTAGGCATCGTTTTCGGGGATATCGGCACCAGCCCATTGTATGCAGTAAGAGTTTGCTTCACAGGTAAAGAAGCCATTGGAGTAACTGATAGCAATATCTTCGGAATTCTTTCACTTATCTTCTGGTCGCTCATTCTTGTGATAAGCATAAAATATTTAGTAATTATTTTACGCGCAGATAACGATGGCGAGGGCGGCATACTTGCGCTGATGGCATTCGTGCTGCCAAAAAAGAAATCGCGAAATTATTTTGTTATCTTGTCTATGGGGTTGTTTGGCGCTGCATTGTTGTATGGAGATGGAATGATAACACCTGCCATTTCCGTATTAAGTGCCGTTGAAGGTTTAAAGGTGGCTACGCCTTTTTTTGAACCTTATGTTATTCCTATTACAGTTATTATTTTGTTTATGCTGTTTCTTTTTCAGCGAAAAGGAACCGGCCATGTCGGGCTTATTTTCGGCCCCATCATCTTACTATGGTTTACAGCCTTAGCATTGTTGGGTATAATCGCAATTGCAAAACACCCCTCGGTATTGCAGGCCTTAAACCCTTATTATGCATTTTATTTTTTTAAGACCAACGGATTGGGCAGCATCACTGTACTTGGCGCTGTTTTTTTAGTGGTTACCGGTGGCGAAGCATTATATGCTGATATAGGCCATTTTGGCAAAAAACCTATACGACTCGGCTGGTTTTACGTGGTATTACCTTGTCTCGTAATTAATTATTTTGGCCAGGGAGCATTGATATTGCACGACCATAGTGCTATCATTAACCCTTTTTATTACATGGTACCTAAATGGGCGTTGTATCCGCTGGTAATACTGGCTGCATTAGCTACGGTTATTGCTTCGCAGGCAATTATTTCCGGGGCCTTTAGCCTAACGCAGCAGGCTATTCAACTTGGTTTTCTTCCGCGGTTCAAAGTGGTACACACTTCGCCCAATGAACGAGGCCAAATTTATATTCCCGGTTTAAACTGGATGTTGTTTATTGCCACAACGGGGTTGGTTGCTTTTTTTAAAACGTCCGACAACCTTGCATCTGCGTATGGGGTGGCCGTTAGTACCACTATGGTTATAACATCATTGCTTGCTTTTGTGGCCATGAGAGAATTGTGGAAATGGAAGTTGAGTTCTGCTCTTGCATTGGTGATATTTTTTCTAATTATCGATCTTTCATTTTTTTCAGCAAATATTGTGAAGGTGCCGGATGGCGGGTGGTTCCCATTACTGGTGGCAGCGGTAATATATTTTCTCATGACTACCTGGTACCGCGGCAAGCGTATGATGAGTATTCAGCTAAACCGTGTTACAGATTCGCTGCAAAATTTTTTGAAGTATTACCAATCCAGGGCGGAGCATGTAGTGGGGGGTACAGCCGTATATTTAACCAGGAATCCTTACACTACACCACCTGCATTTTATTTCAATTTAACCCATAATAAAATTATTCATGAGCAAATTATTGTAGTATCGATTCAGCTAAACCCCGTTCCCCACCTGCCTTTACGGGATAATATCAACTTTGAAAAACTCGATAATCATATTTACAGGCTTATACTCAATTATGGATTTATGGATATCATAGACGTGCCATTAGCTTTACAATTATTAAAAGAAAAAGGCATCAAAATTGATGAAAAAGACATCACCTTTTTTCTTGGCAGAGAATCTATAGTAATTACCAAACATACCGGCATGAGCCCGTTACGCGAAAGCCTGTTTGATTATATGGGTAGAAACTCTTCACGTCCGGCGCAGTTTTTTAATCTGCCTTCAGAAAAGGTTGTTGAAATAGGTTCGCGTATTCGCTTATGATCTTCATAATTTTATATTGCCCGATTCTTGCTGCAGTGGTGTGCACGGCTATGGTATTTTGGGCATTCATTAAAATAGTGCTATTGAACATCCATGCCCCTTCCAGACCGTAACTCCTGCAACTCAGCCAACTCTATATAAAAAAATTAAAAAAACTTAAACGGCAGCGCATAAATTGAGGCTACATTTGAGTAATTAAGGCGATGGGGAATAAAATTATAAAATTTGTTTTTTTCGGTAACTACTTTGTAGGGCTTCTTAGCATAATGCTTTCAATAGAAACAGACTTTCAGTTGCGGTTGCCATTTAATTCAATTTTGTACTATCTGTTACTTTTTAGCGCTACAGTTATGTATTACACTTACGCTTATACGAATCCATTGCAAGCTTATTCTTTGGATAATCCGCGGTCTGCCTGGTATATTCAACACAGGTTTTTTGTAAAATACAGCCAAATGTTTTTCCTGGCGCTATGCGTAATAAGTGGTGGAATATTGTTCTTCCGCTATTATGAAAACCTTTTGCAAATGTCGCTGGAATACTGGCTGATAATTGCGGTTATGTTACTGTCTGCAATTTTGTATTACGGTTTACTACCCAGGTCTTTTCTTAAATTAAATCTCAGAAATACCGGTTGGATAAAAGCGTTTGTGATTGGATTTGTATGGTCCTGCAGCGTTAGCCTGTTGCCCATTATTGTATTGCAACTGGAACATGGCTATTATTATACTGAACCGATTTTAGTAACCGGGCTTTTTGTAAAAAACTGGATGTTCTGCACCGTAAACGCGATAATGTTCGACATGAAAGATTATGAAGATGATTCCAACTACCAGTTAAAAACATTTGTAGTAAGATTTGGCGTTGAAAAAACAATATTCTTTGTTTTATTCCCGCTTTGTTTGGTAGGCATATTTTTTATGTTTGTATTTTCAGAATACAGGCATTTTACTTTTCCATCTGTTTTTTTTAACCTGCTGCCCTTTTTGTTACTGTTAGTTATTACCTATTCTATGCTGCGGCATAAACAAATACTCTACTATCTTGTAGTAATTGACGGCGTTATAATGGTTAAAGCCATTTGTGGAATCATAGCTATGAGGTTTGTTCATTAACGGGTTGCCCGTGTATAGTAAAATGGTAAAAACATATGCCGCCATGCTTTTGACGGAATGTTTAATTGTCGGTTTTAAAAAAAAGTAAAACAT
>Ga0134126_10011590_pt1 | contig 11132 bp, 12 predicted proteins | sample KB31752_FD_96881 | JGI IMG/M metagenome (GOLD analysis project Ga0134126, IMG submission 96881) | Terrestrial soil microbial communities with excess Nitrogen fertilizer from Kellogg Biological Station, Michigan, USA - KB3-175-2 | ecosystem: Environmental > Terrestrial > Soil > Unclassified ... | reverse complement strand
CACGCCGTCGCGTGACGTCACGCCGGAAATCATGGCCTCCGCAAGCAGGCTTCTACAACGGCACCATCTCCGCCCAACCCCGCCGTTGAAAGGGAAGGCCTTGGGAGCCTGCTTGCAGGCGATCGGTGCGAAGCGCCCTTTCGTCACCAAGCTGTCGCGAGCGCGCTCGCTTCTACAGCCAGCTTCCATAACGCCGCATGTAAATGCGCTTCACCACCTGCGTCAGCACCCAATAGCAAACCAACGTGGCGGCGAGCCAGGCGAAATACAGCAGCGGCAGCGGCGTCATGCCGAGCTTGGCGCCGAGGACGGTGTAGGGAATCAGCACACCCAGCACGATGATCGCCGCGGTCATGGCCAGTACCGGCGCGGAGGCGATGCTCTGCAGGAACGGAATCTTGCGGGTGCGGATCAGATGCACGATCAGCGTCTGCGACAACAATCCCTCGATGAACCAGCCGCTCTGGAACAGCGACTGGTGCGCGGCCGAATTGGCGCCGAACACCCACCACATCAGCGCGAAAGTGGTGAGATCGAAGATCGAACTTACCGGCCCGATGCGCACCATGAAGCGGCCGATGTCGCCGGCATCCCACTTGCGCGGTTGCGCCAGGTATTCCTCGTCCATGCGGTCGAACGGAATGGACAATTGCGAAATGTCGTAGAGCAGGTTCTGCACCAGGATCTGCAACGGCAGCATCGGCAGGAACGGCAGGAACGCGCTCGCGATCAGCACGCTGAACACGTTGCCGAAGTTGGAGCTGGCGGTCATCTTGATGTACTTCATGATGTTGCCGAAGGTGATGCGGCCTTCCAGCACGCCCTCCTCCAGCACCATCAGGTTCTTCTCCAGCAGGATGATATCGGCCGATTCCTTGGCGATGTCGGTAGCGGTATCCACCGAGATGCCGACATCGGCCTCGCGCAGCGCCGGCGCATCGTTGATGCCGTCGCCGAGAAATCCCACCGTGTGCCCGCGTCGTTGCAGCGACTTCACCACCCGCGCCTTTTGCAACGGCGACATCTTGGCGAATACGGTGGTGCGCACGACGAGTTCATCCAGCGCCGCATCGTCCAGTGACTCTATCTCACGGCCCTGCACCGAATGCGCGATGTCCAGCCCCACCTCGCGCGCGATCTTGCGCGTGACCGCCTCGTTGTCGCCGGTCAGCACCTTCACCGCAATGCCGTGCTGGTTGAGTGCCGCGATCGCGGTCGCGGCCGAATCCTTGGGCGGATCGAGAAAAGCCAGGCAGCCGATCGCGGTCAGCTCGCGCTCGTCGTGAACGCCGTAGGCATGCCGACGCGCGGGTTCCGTGCGCACCGCCACGATCAGTACCCGCAGGCCGTCGTCGTTGAGCTTGCGCGTCATCGCGCGGATCTCAGCGCGACGTTCGTCGCTGAGCGGCGCGATGGCATCGCCGTCGCGCGCGAACGCGCAAATCGCAAGCATCTCCTCGACCGCGCCCTTGCAGATCAGAAGGTGCTCGCGTTGATCGCGCGCGACGATCACCGACATGCGCCGGCGCTGGAAATCGAACGGGATCTCATCCACCAGACTCCAGCGCGCAAGGCTGGTTTCCAGGTCGCGATGCGCCAGCACCGCCTTGTCCATCAGGTTCTTGAGGCCGGTCTGGAAATGGCTGTTGAGATAACCGTACTCGAGTGCGTCGTCGGATTCCTCGCCACGCAGATCGAGGTGGCGTTCCAGCACGATCCGGTCCAGGGTCAGCGTGCCGGTCTTGTCGGTACACAACACGTCCATCGCGCCGAAGTTCTGGATCGCGTTCAGGCGTTTCACCACCACCTTGCGCTTGGACATCGCCAGCGCGCCTTTGCCGAGGTTGGCGGTGACGATCAGCGGCAGCATTTCCGGTGTGAGTCCGACCGCCACCGAGATCGCGAACAGGAACGCCTCCAGCCAGTCATGCTTGTCGAAGCCGTTGATCAGGAAAACGATCGGGACCATGACCGCCATGAAGCGGATCAGCAGCCACGACACGCTATTGACGCCGCGATCGAAACTGGTCTGCACGCGCAGGCCGCCCAGCGTACGCGCCAGCGATCCCAGGTAACTGCGCGATCCGGTCGCGACCACCACCGCGGTCGCGCTGCCGCTGACCACGTTGGTGCCCATGTAACACACCGACGGCAGATCGAGCGGATTGTCGTGCGCGCTTGCATGCGCGTCGGACGTGGGCGCGAGCTTTTCCACCGGCAGCGATTCGCCGGTCAGGATTGCCTGGCTGATGAACAGGTCCTTGGCAGACAGCAGGCGCAGGTCGGCGGGCACCATGTCGCCCGCCGAAAGATGCACGATGTCGCCTGCGACCAGTTCCAGCACAGGTACTTCGATGCGCTCGCTATGGCCGTCGGACGCGCGGCGGGTGACCGTAGCGGTGTTGCGCACCATCGCCTTCAACTGTTAGGCGGCCTTGGACGAGCGGTATTCCTGGGTGAAGTTCAGCAGCACGCTGATCGCCACCATCACCGCGATGATCACCGGCCCGGCCAGATCGCCCGGGGTAGTGACCAACTCGACACCCGCCAGCACCAGCAGCACGATGATGAACGGGTTCTTGAAGGTGCGCAGCAATTGCCGCGACCAGTGCGGCGGCTTTTCATGTGCGGCCTCGTTGACGCCGTCGCGATCCAGTCGCGCCTCGATCTGTTCCTCGTCGAGCCCCGCCAGGCTTGCGCCGAGCGCATCCAGCAAATCCTGGCTGGCGCGCCAAGCCTCGGCCGCGACCCCCGGACGCGCGCCCGCCGTGCCGTTTTTCGCGGCACCTTTGGGCGTCTCGTTGAGCGGGGTTTGCAGCATGACTCGCTTCCGTGGATCAGGGTTTTGCCACGAAGCGAGCGGATCGACCCGTGGTTAGCGCAATCGGGAACGGCGATGCGCCCGACATGATCGGGATCGCAATGGCGGGGGTTGTTTCAAGTAACGGCGCATCACGCCCGGCCGCTTGCGCGTGGTGCGGGCACGGTCACATGCCACGCACGGCGCGCGGCGCTGCGACGAAAATGCGGCGCATGGCGGGCCGCCAGGCGCGAACGCAAAAAATCACGAAGGAGTTTCATGGCCCATCTCCTCAAGATCACGACGCCAGCGGGCGCCGTAACGAGCGGGCCGGACTTTCCTAGCCGAGGAAAGTACCGACCGACGCCGAGCGGTTGCCGCGGGCGAACAGTGGATGATTGATCGCCGTCATCCGATGCAAGCGGATCACGGCGCCGCGACTAGGGTGTACGTCCATAACCTTTCTTGGTTTGCACGAAGGCCGCCCAACGCGTACGCCGGCGGTGCGGCTATTTTCGTGGCAGCGCAGCACTACGTCAACCCCAAGGCGGACACTCTTGATGGAATCGGCGGTCTCTCTCGCCTGCGGTCACACCGGCCAGCCCGGATCGATCAACCCCGGGCCTCGCGGGGCTGAAAAACGAGAACGAGTGCTTCGAATTACGGGTGCGTCAGGCTGCGCGCTATCATTGACGTTTCCGCTCGCGCGATGCCGATGATGCCTTCGACCCTGCGACGCTTCCTGCTGCCCGCATTGGGCGCGCTCCTGCTGGCCGCCTGCAGCCATGCGCCGCCGTCCTGGCAGTTGAACGATGTGCGCGGGCATCTGCCGGATCTGCAATTCCATCTGACTTCGGATATCGGCAAGCCGATGACGGCTGCGGACTTTCGCGGCCAACACGTGATCATGTATTTCGGTTACACGCATTGCCCCGATGTCTGCCCGCTGACGCTGGTGCACTTGCATCAGGTGATGCAGAAGCTCGGTGCGGAAGCGAAAGACGTGCGCATCCTGTTCGTCAGCGTGGACCCGGCGCGCGACACCCCGCAGGTGCTGCACCAATACGTGACCGCGTTCGATCCGCGCATCGTCGGTCTGACCGGAACCCCACAGGAAATCACGGCGATGGCCAAGCGTTATCGCGCGGCGTTCAACGAAGATGCCAAACAGCCCAACGGCGGTTACGAAGTGAGCCACAGCTCGGGCATCTACATCTTCGACCCGCAGGGCCGCGCGCGACTGCTGGGCACTTCGGCGGACACGCCGGACGAGATCGCGCACGACATGAAACTTCTGATCGGACAGGACCAATGAAACTTCTCGGCCGCACGTTCGTCCTCGCGATGTTTTCGCTGACCGCAATGACAGCGTTCGCCGCGACAGCCGTGAGTCCCGCTGCGAATTCCGTGCACGTGGGCAACGGCTGGGTACGCTGGCTGCCGGCCAATCTGCCCGCTGCGGGTTACGCCATCATCCGTAACCAGGGCGACAAACCGGTGAGACTCATCGGTGCGGACAGTGCCGATTACGCCATGGCGATGCTGCACCGTTCAATGCACAACAACGGCAAGGACACGATGGAAATGGTGGATGCGCTCGGCATCCCCGCGCACGGTGTGGTGCAGCTTGCGCCCGGCGGCTATCACCTGATGCTGATGGATGCCAGGCATCCCATCAAACCAGGTGACACGGTGCACGTGTCATTGCACTTCGACAACGGCGAAACGCTTCAGGCCGCGTGGCCGGTGCGGCCCGCGAATGCGTCGGGTAGCAGCGACTGACTGTTTCCCGTCATCAGGTCGCCGACCGACCGCGAGGCATTACAGAGACGCGCTGCGCTCAAGTTGTCGCTGCTGCGCTTTGCGCTGCTCTTTCCACCGCTGCTGGATCGCCAGTCTGCCGCGCGCGGAAAGGCGCAGCCAGTTGCGGAACGCGAGCAGCGCGCCGAGCGCACTCATCATGGATGAGGGAATCCACACGATCAGCCCACCCATGTATTGGTCCGTCGCCTGGCTGATGCCGCCGAACGCGCGCCCGCACAGGTCGTAAACCGGATACAGGTCGCCGTGCGCGAAGGTGAGATACGCACCGACCAGCACCTGCGGCACCATCACGGCCATTTCGACCAGCACGCGCACGCCGGGAGCGAGCCGCGCGGGCGGTCGTGGCCGGGTGTCGAGGATCAGCCACCAGTACAGCAGTCCATCCAGGACCATGCTCCAGTTCATCACGCGGTATACCCGCCAATCCAGCATCGCGACGAAGTTCACCGGCGGCAGCAGCCAGAAGATCATCAGACCGACGAACAGCAACGATGCGACCAGCGGATTGAACAGCGTGTTGAAGAGCCAACGCAGCGGGCCGCGCGACAGCAACCGGCGCAGCACGCGCGTGCGCCAGCGCAGCGGCAAACCGCGGCGGAAAGTCGCGCCTGGGTAGGCGAGCGCGATCAGGAACGCTCCGAGATGCTGCAACCCGAACTGCTGCAGGCGGCTGATGAAGAACTCGTGCTCGGCGTAGTAATCCATCTGCGTATGCAGGCACACATAGATGACCACCAGACCGAGCCAGAACGCCAGTTGCCGCGGCCATGGCGCGGTCATCGGCGAACGCAACGTGCCGCGCAGGTACAGAAATGCCGCGGCCGCAAAACAGAACAGCGCGGTTGGCGAGGGTTCCCAGGGAGTGAGCCAGTGCAGAGCGTTCATGATGGGTGTGGCGCGCAGCGGGTCGTCAACCGATCCGCTGCAGCACGTAGCCGCCGTTGCTGACCACCGGCGCCAGCAGCCAGTGATCGATCAACAGAAATGCGAACAGCGCCATCAGATACACGATCGAATAACCGAATGCGCGCATCGCGAACCACTCGTCCGGCGCGCGCGTCAACCGCACCGCGTAATACAGGTAGGCCACCCCAAGCACCGCGGCGCCACCGAGATAAAACAACCCGCTCATGCCGGTGAGGTACGGCAGCAGCGTCACCAGCACCAGCAGCACGGTGTAGAACAGCACGTGCCAGCGCGTGTATTGCGCGTCGTAAGCCACCGGCAACATCGGGATGCAGGCGCGCTTGTAGTCCTCGCGGCGGAAGATCGCCAGCGACCAGAAGTGCGGTGGTGTCCACACGAAGATGATCAACACCAGCAGCAGCGCGTAAGCCCAATCGGTCGGTCCGCGCATGTCGGTGACCGCCGACCAGCCCAGCAGCGGCGGGATCGCGCCGGCGACGCCACCGATCACGATGTTTTGCGGCGTGGCGCGCTTCAGGAATGCGGTGTAGATCACCGCGTAACCGATCAAGCCTGCAAACGTCAGCAGCGCGGTGAGCGGATTCACCAGCACAAACAATACCGCCATCGAAATCAGGCCGAGGATCAGCGCGAAGATCAACACCTGGCGCGGCGTCAGGGCGCCGGTCGCCAGTGGACGCTGCGCGGTACGTGCCATCAGCTTGTCGATGCGCTGATCGATCAGATGGTTCAGGGCCGCCGCCGAACCCGATGCCATCCAGATGCCGAGCGTGCCGAACACCAGCGCGCGCCATGGCGGCACGCCGGGAACGCTCAAGAACATGCCGATCACCGCGGTGAACACCAGCAGCGCAACCACGCGCGGCTTGGTCAGTTCGAAGTATTGGCCAGCGAGGGAAGACATCCGGACTATTGTAGGAGCACGCCTGCGCGCGACCAATGATTACCTGATGGTCGATTGTTGGTTGTCGCGTGCCGGGTCAAGGCGCTCGACGAGAACCGCTTCTGCGGCGACGGGCTGTCGAGCAGAAAGTTCCGGACAGCCAGTTGCATGTGCGCGCACTCCTGGCGCGCTGGCCTGTGTTCTCGCCAGCAGGCTCACCATCGTGAACAGCAGCAGTGCCGCGCCCCCGTTGTGCGCGACCGCGATCGCCAACGGCAGGCCGAGCATCACGTTGCTGATGCCCAGCGCCACTTGCGTCAGCAGCAGCACGCCCAGCGCGATGCCGAACCCACGCAAGCCCGCGCGCGCGACCTTGTGCGCAAGCCAGGCGAGATACACGAATACAACCAACGCGCCGAAGCGGTGCGCGATCTGGATCGCGCTGCGCGCGGCGGCGTCCAGAATGCCGCCCTCGAAATTCACGCCGATGCCGCGCCACAAGACGAATCCCTGGTGGAAATCCACCGGCGGCCACCACGCGCCCAGGCACTTCGGGAACGAATCCGGGCCGATCCCGCAGGCGAGCGCGGCGTAGTTCGAGGACGTCCAGCCACCGAGAAAAATCTGGCAGGCAAGCAACGCCAGGCCAACCACCACCGCGAGGAACAACGCTGAAACCGGGTCGGATTCATTCTTACGCGTTCTCAGCGAAACCCCGTCGGGATGATCCGAAAAACGAACCTGATCCCATTTCAGTTGCCAGGCGATCCATGCCAGCAACGCGAAGGTGGTCATGCCGCCAAGCAGATGTCCCGACACCACGATCGGCTTCAGCAACCATGTCACCGTCCACATGCCGAGCAGCGCCTGAAACGCGACCACGGCCAACGCCAGCACCGCGATGCGCCGCCACCCCGCCGCGCGCCAGAACAAAGCGCAGGCCAGCAGGATCGCCTCGCCTATTCCGGCACAGATGCTCGACGGAACGTATCGCTGCGTCATGTACAACGGAATGCCGATCGCGATCAGCGCGATGCCGGCGATCACCGCCAGCAATCGCCGGCGCGTGCGCCAGCTCGCGGCCAGCGCCAGCACCAGCACCAGCACGCCAAGCGTGCCGGCGAGAAAACGATGCGTCTGTTCGCGCCAGGCCTTGTGCGTTTCGTAGGGGCGATCCGGAAACGCCGCATCGGCTTTGGCGATCGCGTGCGCGCGCTGCGGCCAGGTGATGTGACCGTAGCAGGTCGGCCAATCCGGGCAGGAAAGTCCCGCATTGGACAACCGCACGAACGCGCCGAACACGATCACGCAGAACGCAAACGCGCAGGCGATCCAGGCCAGCCCACGCAAATTAGTCGAAGAAAAATGCGGCATTGAAAATCCAGAATATCTCGTGATGACAGCTTTTGATCTTCAGCCCCTTGGGTAAAGGGGGCAATCAAATTTTTCGCCTTTGGCAAAGGTTTGCCGGGGGCCGTGGAAAGCCGCAACTTGAGGCGACCGACCCAGCGGATCGGAGCGAAGATGGACACCGCAAGAAGAAGTTTCCCTATTGAATCACCTTGTGCAAATCCTTCTTCAGGCCCTCCGGATCGAAGCCGGCCGGATAATGCGTGAGTGCCACGCCATCGGGCATCACCAGCACCGCAGCGACCGCGTCACGTCGGCTGGGCCGCAGATCATCGAATGCGGGCGCCGGAGTTTGCGCGACGCTCCACGATTTCAGCAGCGCACGCGCTTCATCGCCATCCGGAGGCGCGCCGAGATACAGCAGGCGCAATTGATCGGAATGCTGATTCAAGGTGATGCGCGCGCGATGCATCATGTCGAGCGCGTGCAGGCAGCGTTGCGCGCAATCGGGACCCGGCAGCGCGATCAATGTCCAGTGGAAAGCGCGGTCGCGCCAGGCGAACGGCGCGCCCGAATCCAGCCGCACGGGCACCTGTGCAAGATTGCGTTGCGGCAGAATCGGCAGGCCGTAGCTTTTGGTGCCGGGCATCCAGCCGCTCGCCACCAGCACGATACCGACGATTACCGGCGCGGCGAACAGCGATGCGACCAGCAGAAGTTGCAGGCGTTGACGACTAGACGATTTCATTCTTCCCTTCGATGTTGATGTCCGCGAGCGGTTTGAGAGCGTGCAGCTTTCAAGCCGTTCGCTTTCGATGCATGATGAAAAAGATGACCAGCGCTGCCAGCGCGAACGTAAACCACTGCAGCGCGTACGCGCGATGACGCGAGGGCGGCATCACATCGGGCGTCCACTGGCGCATGTAGGGACTGGCCGGATCGGCATCCAGCAGCAACACGCGCGGATACAGCGATTGGTGCAGATCGTCCGCGATCGCGTGCATGTCGATGAAGGTGAGCAATTTCGGCCAGGTGCTTTCGTGCGTGAGAGCATCGCCGCCCAGTTTGAGGCCCGGTAGTGGCGGCGGCGCATATAGCCCGGTCAATACGACCTCATTCGCCGCGATCGGCGGCAGATCCGGCAGCAATTCCCGCGCACCCTGGCGCGGCAGGAATCCGAGGTTCACCAGCAGCACGCGGTCACTGCCATCCGGAGTAAATGGCACGAATACGTTCACGCCCAATTGTCCGGCGTGAATGCGGTCATCCAGAATGTAAATGCGATGCGCGGCATAGCGACCCTGCACGCGCAGGTGCGGATAGATTGCCGCCGGCGCGTGATCGGCCACCGCGGTGAATGCCTGCACCGGTGCGCGCGCGGCTTGCGAGAATCGCCCCAGCAGCAATTCCTTTTCCTGCGCGCGACGCAGTTGCCAGCAACCGAGCGCGACGAACGCGGCGATGCCGGCGAGCGTCAACAACACGGCGAATACCGATGGACGGCGGAATCGGATCACGCGCGCGCAGCAACCCGCGACATACGCGTCGTTATACTGGGCGCCTGCGCGCCACCGGACTTCACGATGACTCCCACGCTGTTCAAGATCGTATTGGTAATCGTGTTCCTGGTGGTGATCTACAACCTGGGGCAGGCGCTGTACTTCATGATGACCGACAAGGGCCAGAGCGGACGCATGGCCTGGGCACTGACCCGCCGCATCGGCCTTTCACTGCTGCTGATCGCGCTGATCCTGATTGGAATCTGGGCGGGGTGGATCCACCCGCATGGCGTAGGTGGTTGAGCCATTTGAAAGCCCCGCGCTCGACGCCTGTGCGCTGGCACTGCCCGGAATCCTCCTGTACCGGCGTGTACATTCCGGCTGCTGCGTTCCAGCGCGCAAAGCTGTTGCTTGTGACGATTTCAAAGCGCTCGACAATCCGATGAACCGCTCGCCTACAGCACGTACACGAACAAAAAGAGACACAACCACACCACATCCACGAAGTGCCAGTACCACGCCACCGCCTCGAACCCGAAGTGGTGCTCGCGGTTGAAATGGCCGCGCGCGCAGCGCAGCCAGATGATGGTCAACATGATCGTGCCGAGCGTCACGTGCAGACCGTGGAAGCCGGTCAGCAGGAAGAACGTCGAGCCATAGATGCCGGTGTGCAGGGTCAGGTTGAGATTGGTGTAGGCCTCCATGTACTCGTGCGCCTGGAAGTACAGGAAGGTCGCGCCCAAAGCCACGGTCAGCGCCAGGAACAGCAGCAGCCGCACCCGATTGCCGGCGCGCAAGGCGTGATGCGCGATGGTGATGGTGACGCTGGAAGACAGCAGCAACAATGTGTTGAGCAGCGGAATGCCCCACGGCGGCATGATGCTGAAAGGCCCGCCGACATGCTGCGGCCCGTTGGTCGGCCAGGCCGGCGCGAAACCGTTCCACAGGAACTGGTTGGTCAGCGCGTCTTCGCCACCGCCGCCGAGCAGCGGGATGGTGATCATGCGTGTGTAGAACAGCGCGCCGAAGAACGCACCGAAGAACATCACTTCGGAGAAGATGAACCACATCATCCCCATCCGGAACGACACATCCACCTGGCTGTTGAAGGTGCCGCGCAGCGATTCGTGGATCACCGAACCGAACCAGCCGACCATCATGCCGATGATCACCAGCGCGCCGCACGCGATGATCACATGGCCCGCCGCGTCATTGCCGTTCAGCCAGTTGGCCGCGCCGACCATGAACAGGAACAACCCGACCGCGGCGACGATCGGCCAGCGACTGCCGTGCGGAATGTAGTAGGTGCCTGGTTGTGCCATGTTCCGATTCCCGTTTTCGATGACTTTAAGCGATCAATGGATCGCGCTTCACTTCAACAACGCGGCCGTGGATGGCCGCTTTCAATCTGCAAAGCGATTGCGCAGATAACCTCAGTGATGCGAGTGCACCAACACCAATTGCTGCACGATGCTCAAAACAAAGAACGCCGCGGCGATGATCGCGAGGATGATCGCGGTGCGACGCGCCGCGCGTTGCGGCCTCATATCTTCGCTGCGTTTTAAATCTGCATTCATTTCAATATCCAAAATCACGGTCGGGTCTTACCGACGCTGCTGGCGGGGCGCAAAGCCCAACGAGCAATGGAGCCTTGCAACCGCTCATCAGTGCAACACGTCCCCGTGCGCCAACACGCTGTCGTCGATCACCGGCGGCGTCACGAAGCTGTGGTGCGGAGGCGGCGAGGACAGCGTCCACTCCAGGCCGCGGGCGCCTTCCCACACTTTTGCCGGTGCACGGCTCTTCGAGAACCAGGCGCAGTGGATCACCACGCCCACGAAAATGATCT
>Ga0134126_10011589_pt1 | contig 11132 bp, 9 predicted proteins | sample KB31752_FD_96881 | JGI IMG/M metagenome (GOLD analysis project Ga0134126, IMG submission 96881) | Terrestrial soil microbial communities with excess Nitrogen fertilizer from Kellogg Biological Station, Michigan, USA - KB3-175-2 | ecosystem: Environmental > Terrestrial > Soil > Unclassified ... | reverse complement strand
TGCGCGGCGGCCGAACTCGCGGCTACCATTCGCCGGTGAGCGAGGCGCGGCGGGTCCTTTCTTGAAGCGGCCACCTTCCGGCGCGGTGCTCGCCACACTCGCCACGCTCGCGCTCACGGCGCTGCTCGCGGTCCTCAATGGCGTGCGCGAATCCGCGCACGTCGCCGGTTTGCTCCTCGTTTCCGGGTGCATCGTCGCGGCAATCGGCTTGGTTCGCTCGCTGGGCCCGCCGCCGGAGGGAAGGGGCTGGTTGCTGACCGGCTTCGGCGTGGCGATCGCCCTCGTCGTCGCGCTGGCGTTGACCGCCACCACCGCGCATTCGGTCAATCCCGACGAGGCGAACCACTTCGCGGCGGCGATGTACTACGCCGGTCACTGGCTGCCGCCGGCCGTGGGCGATCCGGCGAGTCTCGCGAGCTACTCCGTGTACGGCTCCTCCTATCTCAACGAGCTCGACGTCGTATACCTGCTGGCCGCCAATTTCGCGGCCGCGTTGTCTTTCACCGGGCTCGACGAAACGTTGCGGCTTCGGCTCTTCAACGTGGCGCTGCTCGTTCTATGCGCCGCCTGCGCATTGCGCAGCCGCCCGGCGTCGCGCCTGATGCTCGTCCTGCTTTGCACCGCGCAGGCGTGGTACGTGTTCGGCTACTTCAATAACGACGCGATCGCGCTGACATCGGCCTTTCTTCTCGCCACCGCCCTTGCGACTTGGGTCGACCGGTGGAGCGCGTCGGCTACGGCCCCGGGCCCAATCGAATGGCGTTGGGCGATCACCCTCGGCGTGCTCGTCGCGCTTTGCCTGCTGTCCAAGCGGAATCTGTACCCTTTCCTGCCGTTCATCGTCGCCTACGGCCTATGGCGGGGGCGACTTCGGACGCCCTCCGCCTATCAGTTCCCGGCATTGGGACTCGCTCTGCTCGGGCTGTGGCTTTACATGGGCCCGCCCAGCCCGGGCGTGCGCGCGCTCATGCCAGCAGCCGGCCCGCGCAACGCGATCGCTCTCGTCGCGCTCCTGTTCACGGCGTGGGGCGCATGGATCGCGATTCGCAGCCGCTCGCGGGACACGGTGATGCCGCGTACGCTCATCGCCGCCGTGGCGATCGGCGCGGCGATTTTCGCCGTGCGCGTGGCGGTCGACATCGGGATCAACGGCTTTCCGGCGCAGAAGGCCCTCGCGCTGCGCGCCCTCGCGGAGCGCATCGCCGCACCGGCATTCCGTCCCTCGCTGATGGGCTCGCCTTACAGCTACATGGGCCTCATGCTCGCGGCGAAGGGCATCGCGCTGGGCGAGCTCTTCGGAACGCTCCGCTGGCCGACGTACGTGGCGGCCTCGTTCTTCGGCCTCTATGGCTACCTCAACGTGGCGGCACCGGCGTGGCTGTACGCCGCGCAGGGCCTTGCGGCGGCCACCCTGGTTGCCGCGGTCGCGGTGCCGCTCGCGCGCCGCGGCTCGTCCCGGCAGGTGCTCGCGCTCGGCGCGGCGGGCGTGTTGCTCACGATCGAGCTCGCGCTTCTCAACAGCTGGGTCGTCGACTTCCAACCGCAGGGCCGCTACCTCTTCGCGATCCTTCCGATCGCGGGCGTCCTGCTGCTCCAACGGAGCCTCGACGGGAATGTGGACCTCACCGATCGATGGGCGGATCGCGCCGCCGGCGCGGCGATCTGCCTGCTGTGGGTCCTCGCGGCGTTCTCTTTCGGGTTCGTGGCGATACCCCGACTCGCGCACATGTAGGATGCGCGGCCCGATGGAACGATAGAATGGGCGGGGCCTGCGTTTACCGATGACCCTCGACCAATCCACCGCCGACGCGTTCGCGACCTCATGGAACAACCTGCCCGAGGGCAGCGTGTATTCCGCCGATCAGGCGCACGAGTGGCTCGCTCCGCTCACGCGCGACGACGTCGAGGGCCGGCGCGTGCTCGAGCTCGGGTGCGGCAACGGAAGCCTCCTCGTGCACCTGCTCGCGTGGAAGCCCGCGTTCCTCGAGGGCGTCGACCTGGGCGATTCGGTGATCTCCGCGACGCGCAACCTCGAGCGGCTGGCGACGGAAGGCTGGGCCATCCGCAAGGCGGATCTCACCACGTACCTCGCTTCCGAGCCGTTCGACGTGGTCTATTCGATCGGCGTGCTGCACCACCTGCGCGATCCGAAGGCCGGCTTCGACTCGGTGCTGCGCAACGTGAAGCGCGACGGCCGCTTCCACTGCTGGGTCTATGCGCACGAAGGAAACGGCATCGTGCGCTGGATCGTCGATCCGATCCGCAGGGTCGCCTGCCGGCTGCCCTGGTGGATCACGAAATACGGCCTCGCCACGCCGCTCGTCGCGCCCTACTTCCTGTACGCGAAGGCGCTGCGGCGCTGGTTCGCCGGCGAGCGCTACGCCTTCCTGCCGCTGCATGCCTACAGCCTTTGGATCGCGCGGCGCGGCTTCGCTTTTTTCCGCCACGTCGCCTTCGACCAGCTCGTCACGCCGCGGACGACGTACCTGCGCCGCGAGACGATCGAGGCGTGGGTCGCGACCCACGCCGAAGTCGATCCGGATACGACGTACGTGCTCTTGCGCAACGGCAACTCTTGGAAATTCGGCGGACGGAAGAAGGCCTGATGCGGCTCCTGCTGGTGAACTACGAGTATCCGCCGGTGGGCGGAGGCGCGGCGACCGCGACGCGCTCGCTCGCGCGATGCTTCTCGCAGCTCGGCCACTCCGTGACGGTGCTCACCTCCGGGCTCGACGCCGATGCCGGCGAGCGCGAGGAGGACGGAATCCGCGTGCAACGGCTGAAGACCGGCCGCTCGCGGCTCGACCGTGCCTCGATGCGCGAGATGCTCGCGTTCGTCCTGCACGGCCTGCTGCGGTTGCTCCGCACGCGGGAGCGCCCTGATGCGGCAATCGTGTTCTTTTCCATCCCATGCGGGCCGCTCGCGTCGATGCTCGAGTCGAAGGCGGTGCCCACGATCGTGGCGCTGCGCGGCGGCGACGTGCCGGGCTTCCTTCCGGAGCTGGACCGCCTGCACGCGGCACTGCGTCCGATTCGCAGGCACTGCCTGCGGCATGCGCGCGCCGTGGTCGCCAACTCGCCGTCGCTCGCGGCGCTCGCGCAGGCCGCGGACGGCGGACGCGTGGAGGTCATTCCGAACGGCGTCGACACGGAAGCATTCTTTCCCGCGGAGCGACGCGACGGCGCGGGCTTCGAGGTGCTCCTCGTCGGCCGCCTCACCGAGCAGAAGCGGCTCGGGCTCGTCATCGAAGCGTTCCAGCACCTGTGCGCGCAATGCGACGCGACGCAGCTGCGGCTTTCCGTGGTCGGCGACGGCCCTTTGCGCGAGAGCCTGAACCTTGCTGCGATGCGCGGCGGCATCGCCGACCGGGTGCACTGGCATGGCTGGCTTGCGCGCGATCGGCTGAGCGACGTGTACCGATCCGCCGATTGCCTGGTGCAGGCGTCGAACATCGAGGGAATGTCCAACACGGTGCTCGAAGCAATGGCGAGCGGGCTTCCGGTCATCGCGAGCGACGCCCCGGGAAACCGCGACGTGGTGGCCGACCGCGTAAACGGCCTGCTCTTTCCGGTCGACGATCGCGACGCGCTTCTCGTCGCGCTGCGCACGCTGCGCGCAGACGCGAAGCTTCGCCGCGAGCTGGGGACCGCCAGCCGCCGCATCGCGCTCGAGCGCCATTCGTGGAGGGCATCGGCCGGCGCATACCTCGAGCTTCTCGCGCCGCGGAGCGGCGCGTGAGCGCGCGGCTGCGACGCCGCCCGGCCCCGCGCGCCGCAATGAGCGAGTCCATCCGGCCATGATCCGGGTATCGCGCCTCGTCCTCGAGAAGGTGACGAGCAGCTATGGAAGGTTCTTCGAGTCCATCGCGCGTCTTCCGGCCGAGAAGTGCGCCCGCGATGTGCTCGACGAGACCAAGGTCCACGATCAGGTCGCCGTTCTTTGCGAGACGACCGGGATGCGACCCGAGGACCTGAGGGGCAAGAAGGTGCTCGAGGTCGGGTCCGGGTTCGGCATCTTCGTCAACGTGACCCGCCGCGACTACTCGTGCGAGACGGTGGGCCTGGAACCGGCGGAGCAGGGGTTCGACACGTCGTTCGAGCTGGGTCGTCAAATCCTCGCCGAATACGGGACGCCGCCCGACGCCATCATCGACGCAAAGGGGGAATCGATGCCGTTCCCGGATGGCACCTTCGACCTGGTGTATTCCTCCACGGTGCTCGAGCACACCGACGATCCGAAGGCGGTCATCCGCGAAGCGCTCCGGGTCCTCAAGCCCGGCGGATGCATGCAGTTCGTCTTTCCCAACTACGCCTCGTTTTTCGAGGGACACTACGCCATTCCGTGGATTCCGTACATGAACAACCGGCTGGGCGCGGCTTGGGTGCGGCTATTCGGGAGGGACCCGTCTTTCATGCGCGGCCTGAAGCTGCTCACGTACCGGAAGGTGCGCCGATGGATGCACGAGATGCCGGAGGCCGAGGTTCTCACCTACGGGCAGGGCGTATTCACCCGCCGCATGCGCGATTTCGAGATCCGCGACTGGGCCGGCCTCGGCAAGCTGAGAGCCTGGATCGGCTTCGTGCGGCGGCTGCGACTGGTCGGCGCGGTCACGAAACTGATGGTCGCGGCCGGCTCTTTCGAACCGATCGTCCTGACAGTGGTAAAAAGGCATCGCTAATGGACGAGAAGACGAGGCAGTTCTACGACGAATTCTGGCCCGCCAACGTGCCGAACTATCCGGACACGCGCAAATACATGCTCGACCTGGTCCGGGAGAAGCACGTGGCGCAGGCCCTGGACGCCGGCTGCGGCCATGGCGTCTGTTCGGTCGTGCTCTCGGAGCTCAGCGATCAGGTGACCGCGGTGGACCTTTCGCCCGCGTGCCTGGAAACGGCGAAGCAGGTCGCCGGCCGCCATGGAAGGGAGAATCTCGTGTACCGGCAAGCCGACCTCCAGTCGCTCGACCTGCCCGACGCCTCGTTCGACCTCGTATGGTGCTGGGGCGTGGCGATGATGGCGCCGGATCCCGATCGCGTGTTTCGCAACATCTTCCGGGTGCTCAAGCCGGACGGCGTGATCTATCTCGGCGTGTACCTGAAGACGTGGCTATCCCCGGTGCACCAGTTCCTGCGCCATTTTTTCCGAACGTTCTTCCCGAGGGGAAGGCGCAAGCAGCTCGTGCTCGACTTCTTCGCATGGCTCACGCGAGTCATCGTCCGATTGCGCGGGCAGGAGATCAACCTGCGGCCGGATAACGTGTCGATCCAGGCGCAGGTGGATGACTGGTACTATCCGCCGTACAAGACGTTCTATTCGCCGGAAGACATCATCCGCAAGATGCGCGAGCACGGCATCGACGGCGAGCTGGTCCAGGCGCAGGCGGGAAGGATGAAGTCGGCAACCATCTTCGTCGTGAGAGGCGTGAAGAAGACCTAGCAGGCCCATGCAATATCCTTCGACGAAAATGAACCGTATTAATCAAAGACGCGCTCCAGGGCGGCTCGAAACAGCCGGCAAACAGGCCTGGACCGTTTGAATGAAGAGCAAGCCCGTCATTTCGGCGTTTTTTGCATCAGCCGGCTAGGCGTGGGCGGCTGGCGAAATTTCACGGCCGCCCTCGACTCCATCGTCGACCTCGCGGCCCGAAAACCGGCGCCGGCGCCGCTCGTGGCGCTCTATCTCTCGCTTCGATGGCGATCGATGGTTTCGTGGAAGGTCGACGTCCACTATCCGCTCAAGGTGCGCCTGGGCCGGGGAACGATCATCCCCGGCCGCTGCACGTTGATCGCCACGGGCAGAGGCATCACCGTGGGCAACCGCGTGGAGCTGCATGAAGGCTCGTACCTCCATTGCCAAGGCGGCGCCATCGCGATCGGAGACGACACGGCGATCGGTCCGTACGTGGTGGTCTACGGTGGCGGCGGCGTCGCGATCGGTTCGTCGTGCGGCATCGCGAGCCATACGACGATCGTTTCCACGACGCACGTCGCGGGCAGGACCGACGAAGCGATCCGCAAACAGGGAGATCGTCGTTTGCCGGTGAGCATCGCGGACGATGTGTGGGTCGGAACGCACTGTTCCATCCTGCTTGGGGTCTCGATCGGGGAGGGCAGCATCCTCGGAGCGGGAACCGTCCTTCGGGAATCCGTCGGCAGCCGCTCGGTCGTGGTCGGCGTGCCCGGACGGGTTGTCCGGACGAGGTAGGGTGGTCATCGGCGCGCGCACGAAATGGCTGCTCAAGGGGGCGGTCGCGATCGCCCTGCTCGGCTGGTTGCTCGCGCGAGTCGACCTGCAATCGCTTCGGCGCCTGATATCTGGCCAGCCGCTCGCCGGCCTGCTCGCGGCCTTCCTGCTTCAATGGGCCGTGATCGTCGTCGCGACGGCGAAGTGGCAGCTCCTGCTGCCGGGGCAAGGCTTCGTCCGGCTCTTCCGGCTGAACATGGCGGCGCAATTCTATGCGCTGGTGTTCCCGGGGCAGGTCGCGGCAGAGGCCGTCAAGGCCTATCAGCTGGGCCGCGGCCGCATCGACGCGCAGACGATCGCCACCTCGGTGCTGTTCGACAAGGTGACGAGCCTCATCGCGCTCCTCGCGCTGGGGCTCGCGGGCGCGCTCACGACCGAGCTCTCGATCGGCCGCACCCTGAAATCGGCGCTGCTCGCGTTGTTCCTGGTCGGCATCGCCGCCCTGCTTGCGCTGCGCTTCCAGTCGATCGAAGCGATCGCCGTGCGGACGGTCGCCGATGCGGGCAAGCGCTTTTCCAAGGCCCAACGGCTCTTCGGCCAGCTCGCGCTCGTCATCCGCGCCTGGGCCGATTACTCCAGCCGTCCGTTGCCGCTCTGGGGCTCGCTCGTCGTCGGCATCGTGCAGCAGATGTTGCACATCGCCATCGTCGTCGTACTCGCCGGCGACCTCAACCTCGAGATCGGGCTCCTCGAATGGTGCTGGATCTTCACGCTGGTTTCGATCGCCGCCTTCCTGCCGATCTCGCTCGCGGGCGCCGGCGTGCGGGAGGGAACCTTCGTCGGCCTGCTCGCACTGTTCGGTATTCCGGGCGAGCAGGCGCTCGCGCTGTCACTCACGCTCTTCGCCTTGCAGGTCCTGCTCGGATTGATCGGCGGAGCGATGGAGCTCGGACGCTTCGCCGCCGCGCGATAGCGGGTCAGGTGCGCCGGAACACGAACTCGTTGCAGCCGGTGGGCACTTCGCTCGCCATCACGTGGACGCACTGGAAGCCGAGCGGCTCCACCATGCGCGCCAGCTCATCGGTGCTCGCGTATTCGTACGGATAGCCGCCAACCCAGTCGACCACGTTGTAGTAGAAGTCCATGCCGCGCTGCTGCTTGCGCGGATCGTCGCGCGTGACCAGCCATTTGGCTACGAAGATCACGGGCGCGAGCGCCCACACCATCAGCTTCCGGATCGGCTCGGGCGACTTGCAATAGGCGTACTTGATCGCGAGCCATGGCCGGCTCGACCAATGGCGGTTGTAGATGGCAAGGACCAGGTGCCCGCCCGGCCGCACGAGGCTCGCGGCGTTGCGGATCGCGAGACGCATGTCGCCCGTATGGTGCAGGACGCCCCACGAGTGCACGATGTCGTAGACCCCCCCTGCGGGTGACGCCTGCCTCATCCGCGCCACCACCTCGGAGTCCAGGATGGAGCCGATCACCACGGGAAACTCCATCCGCTCCACGGAGGGAAAGTAGCGCCGGTTCTGCCGAAGCACCTCCGCACACTGGGGATTGATATCCGTTCCGGCCACCTGCGCTCCCGCTTCGGCGGCGGCGAGCAGACTGAGCCCTTGTCCGAAGCCGATGTCCACGAACGACTTGTCGCGCACGCCGCCGGCATGGGCCAGCAACCTGCCGAAGTCCGCCTTGGCCATCTCGACCCTTTGCGCAGTCAACGCGTGCGCCGAGAAGCTCGACCAGTTCTTTCCGAAATCGAACTGCATGGGAATCAGGGTGTGCTGCCTTGGAAGCTCGTGAGGACGGACATGCTCCACAGGAACGACCTTTCATCGCTTCGGTTCGCCATGTGCCGCGCCGCCCGATCGGCAAGGAATCGATGTGAGACCAGATGCGACTCCGGCCGCGGAACCGGAAGGTCGCCCGTTCGGAACCACTGCCCGATGGGTACGCCGAATCCCTTCTTCGAGCGATGCAGGATGTCCCTCGGCAACACCGGTTGCAGCGCTTCCTTGAGTAGCCACTTGGTCGTGCCGGCGCGCAGCTTCACGGACGCGGGAATGGTCCGCACGAAGTCCACCAGATCGATGTCGAGGAACGGCGCGCGCACCTCGAGCGAGTGCATCATGCTCGCGCGGTCGACCTTGCACAAAATGTCGTCCTGCAGATAGAGCTTGGTATAGAAGCGCAGCAGGCGATCCACGTCCGACTTGCCCGCATCCTCGTCCCACAGCTGGATGGCTTCCGAATACACTTCCGCCACGTCGACGCTCGACTGCAGGCACTCCTCGAGGTCGCGCGGTGCGACCGAAGCCATCCATGCCGGACACCACAGCTTCGGCGGGTACTCGAGCCCCCGCAGCGTGCGCTTGAGCTTGAAGTCGAGGCTCATGTTGCTGTGGGAGACCGGGAGCGCCGCCGCCACGAGCGCGATGGCGCGGTGCAGCGGCTTTGGAACAAGGTTCGAATACAGCCGCGCCCAGCGAAGCGCGCGGAACGGGTCATAGCCGGCGAAGAGCTCGTCCGCGCCGTCGCCTCCCAGGGCAACCGTCACCTGCTCGCGCGCGAATCCGCTCAGAAGGTACGTCGGCAGGATCGAGCTGTCGGCCATCGGCTCGTCGAGTCGCGCGAGCACCTTCGGGGCGAGCTCGCGGGCGAGGTCCATCGAAAGAATGCGCTCATGGTGATTCGAATGCACGTGCTGCGCCGCGCGCCGCGCGAACGTGGATTCGTCGAAGCTCGGCTCGCGAAATCCGATGCTGTAGGTGTTGAGCTTGCCGGGCCCGAGCGCGAGCGACGCGTAAGCGGCCACCGCGGAAGAGTCGATCCCGCCGCTGATGAAGGCGCCGATCGGAACGTCGGAGACGAGGCGCCGCTTGACCGCGGCCGCGAGCAGCGTGCGCAGCTCCTCGCACCACCCGTGGATCTTCGCGTCTTCGACGGGGCCCTCGTGCGGCTCCAGCACGAAGTCCCAGTACTGCCACTTGCGCAACCGCCGCGCCGCCACGTCGTACTCGAACGACCAGCCGCCCGGCAGCTTGTGGACGCCCTCGTAGATCGAATGCGGGGCCGGAATGTATCCATAGGCGAAGTACTTCTGGACCGCGAGGCGCGAGATCGACGCGCGGATCGCCCGGTGCGCGGTGAGCGCCGAAAGCTCCGAGGCGAAGGCGAAGAGCCCGGGCCGATCGAGGTAGTACAGCGGCTTCTTCCCGAACCGGTCGCGGCTGCCGAAGATGCGGTTGCGCGGCCGGTCGTAGATCGCGAACGCCCACATGCCGTTCAGCCGCAGCACGCATTCGTCGCCCCAATGGCGATACGCCTCGAGGATCGCCTCGGTGTCCGAGTGGTCGCTCATGAAGCGCGCGCCGAGCGCGGCGAGCTCCTTGCGCAGCTCCGCGAAGTTGTAGATCTCGCCGTTGAAGACGATCCCCAGCGTGCCGTCGGCGGTCCACATGGGTTGCGAGCCGCCGGCGAGATCGATGATCGAGAGGCGCCGGTGGCCGAGATGGACGCCGCGCATGGGGTCGACCCAATGATGGTCGGCATCGGGCCCGCGGTGCGATTGCGCCCGGTTCATCTCGAGGATGTCCTCCAGGCCGCCCTCGCCCACGAAGCCGGCGATGCCGCACATGGGTCAGCTGGCGCGGGCCGTCTCGCGGCCCGACGCGTCCAGGTTGCGCGTGGTCTTCACGAGATAGATGCTCTTCGCCTGCGACTCGTGCCAAGTACGCGTGACGATCTCCGCCAGCAGTCCCATGAGGATGCACATGACGCCGGTGATGCCCATCATCACCACCATCAGTGGCAAGGGCGTCTGGATGAGGGAGATGCCGCGCCCGTACTTGAGCGCGAGCGCGGCGACGCCCGCGATCACGCCCAGCCCGAGGCACGCGAGGCCGATGCCGCCGAAGATGTAGATCGGCTTCTTCGCGTATCGGTCGATGAACGTGACCACCATGAGGTCGAGCACGACCTTCACCACCCGCTCGAGGCCGTACTTCGAGGCTCCATACTTGCGTGCATGGTGCCTCACGGGCACCTCGGTCACTCGCGCGCCGTGCCACGAGGCGTAGATCGGAATGAAGCGGTGCATCTCGCCGTAGAGCTTCACATCCTTGATGACGTCGCGCCGGTAGGCCTTGAGCGAGCATCCGTAGTCGTGCAAGCGCACGCCGGAGACCCACGAGATGAGCCCGTTGGCGATGCGGCTCGGCAGGTTGCGCCGCACCGCCTCGTCCTGCCGCTCCTTGCGCCACCCGGAACAGACGTCGTAGCCCTCGTCGAGCTTCTCGAGCAGGCGCGGAATGTCCTCCGGATCGTTCTGCAGGTCGGCGTCGATCGGCACGATGACGTCGCCCGAGGCGAAGTCGATGCCCGCCATCATCGCCGCGGTCTGGCCCGCGTTGCGCCGGAAGTGGACGACTTTCACGCGCGGATCCTCGCTCGCCAGTTCGTCCAGGATTCGATCGGTGCCGTCGGAGCTGCCGTCGTTCACGAAGATCACTTCCCACGGTCGGCCGGTCCGCTCCAGCACCGAGCGCAACGCCGGCATCAGGTGGGCGAGGCTCTCGCGCTCGTTGTAGACCGGCACCGTGACCGAGACCATCCCGGCCTGCGGCAGCGTGCGCTCCATGCGAGGATTGTACCGGAGGGACGCTCGCGCACGGTAAAATGTCGCACTTTAGCGCAAGCCAGGCCCCGGTTTTCCTTGAACCATCCTTCCGAAGCCCCCGCCGCGACCGCGGCTCCCGCGATCCGACACTCCATCGACCGCCTCGTCGTGGGAGGACGGCGCCTGTTCGGCTGGGGTTGGGCGGCGCACGGCGAGTGCGAGATCGCCTCGGTGCACCTGCGCCTCGAGGGCGAGGGATGGGAGCGGCGGCTCGAGGCCGGCATCGGGCTCGCGCGCCACGACGTGCGCGACGCGTATCCCGGACTG
>Ga0134126_10011588_pt1 | contig 11132 bp, 9 predicted proteins | sample KB31752_FD_96881 | JGI IMG/M metagenome (GOLD analysis project Ga0134126, IMG submission 96881) | Terrestrial soil microbial communities with excess Nitrogen fertilizer from Kellogg Biological Station, Michigan, USA - KB3-175-2 | ecosystem: Environmental > Terrestrial > Soil > Unclassified ... | reverse complement strand
TATCTCTATGGAACACCCGATGCCAAAATTGTTGATACCGTTCCCGGCAAGCCGGACCGTATTCTTACATCGCGCGAGCTGACGGCAAAGTTTAATGACAAAGGTGAGATCGTTTCCGCCGATCAGACCGGCGATTTTCGTTATCAGGAAGGGACGCAAACGGCCTCTGCTGAGCGCGCTAAATACGCCGCTGCCGATGAAACGATTTTGCTGTCCGGTTCGCCGCGGGTGGTTGACGCCACGCAGGGTATTACGCTCACAGCGGATAGCATCCAGCTAAATCGGAAGACGCGCAACGCGTTTGCCCAAGACAACGTAAAAACCACATTTTCCAAAATGAGTGCGCAGCCGGGCGGAGCCATGCTGGGATCGGCTGATCCAATCCACGTTACGGGATCAACCGCCACCATGAACTCCGTCACAGGAGTTGCACGTTACAGCAAGGCAAGGCTGTGGCAGGGTCCCAACATCGTGGAAGCGCCATCCATCAGTTTTGATCGGACGAAACGCAGCCTTCAGGCGCAGGGTGGGCAGGGCGGCCATGTTGCATCAGTTTTTGTGCAAAAAGATAAAAATGGCAAGCTCACGCCAGTGAATGTGACTTCTGACACGCTTTCTTACGTCGATGCGGAACGCAGAGCGGTCTTCAGCGGCAATGTGGTGGTTCGGGCCCAAGACACCACGATTACCTCGGCAACTGTTCAAGTAATCCTGTTGCCAAAAAATAGCCAGACTGAAAACCAGAGTGCCAGTCAACTGGAACGTATTGAAGCCCAAGGAGATATCAAGATCGAGCAGGGCGGCAGGAAGGCCACGGGGAACAAGCTTGTGTATACCGCGGCGGAAGAGAAAATGGTTCTGACAGGCAGCCCGGACAAACCCCCTAGCATTTTTGATGCCGAACGGGGCCAAATCTCGGGTGATTCGTTGACTTTCTTTACCCACGATGGTAGGGTGCTGGTAGGTAGAGGGGAAACCTCCAAAACCGAGATTCCTAACAGGATTCCAGACGCGAGCAAGAAGTAAATGCAGACCTTGGCCACGGACGAACTCGCGAAATCGTACCGCGGGCGCAGGGTAGTGAACGGCGTCAGTCTTCACATCAACCAGGCTGAAGTAGTAGGGCTTTTAGGGCCCAATGGCGCAGGCAAAACCACGTCTTTTTACATGATTGTGGGGCTGGTTCCCCCAGACAGCGGCCGCATTCTGATAGACGGCCAGGACATATCCAACGTTCCCATGTACCTGCGTGCCCGCAACTACGGCATCAGCTATCTTCCGCAAGAACCTTCAGTATTTCGCAAATTGAGCGTGGAAGAAAACATCATGGCTGTGCTGGAAGTGCAGCCCATCACATGGCAAGAGCGGCGGAAGAAGCGCGATCAGTTGATTGATGAACTGGGGCTTGGCCATATTCGCAACAATATGGGCTACGCACTTTCCGGCGGAGAGCGGCGCAGAGTGGAAATTGCGCGCGCTTTGTGCATCGCGCCTAAGTTCATTCTTCTGGATGAACCGTTTTCAGGCATCGACCCGATAGCCGTGCTCGATCTGCAGAAGATCATTTTCGATTTAAAGGGAAGCGGCATCGGCGTTTTGATCACAGATCACAACGTGCGTGAAACGCTGTCAGTGACGGACCGCGCCTATATCATCAATGAAGGCCGCATTTTCCGGACCGGTACGCCGGAGCAGCTTGGCAACGACCCGGAGGTAAAGAGAGTCTATCTGGGAGAGAGTTTTTCGTTTGTTTAATTGTCGCGGGTAAGAGCAAAAAATTGCCGAATTACGACGGTACTCTTTTGGGGCCACGGCCCAGCATGTAATAGTAGAATTTAACTAAAGAAGCACGGATGGTTTTACTCCAAAACAAACTGAATCTGAGGGTCTCGCAAAAGCAGATTCTCACTCCGGGGCTGGTCCAGATGGTGAGCGTGCTCGCGCTCAACAAGCTGGAGCTCAAGGAAATGATCAACACTGAAATGGTGGAGAACCCTGTGTTGGAGGAACTGGATTCCACAGTTCCACTGCTGGATGAAATTGCCGGCAGACAAGAGGCCCACGAGCGGCAAGACGCAAAAGACATCAAAGAGAAAGATGAAACCGGGCCTGAAGCTGAGAAGAAAGATCCCTTTGATGAGATTGATTTCGGCTCGTTCTTCCGCGATTACCTTGATCCCGGCTACCGCAACTCTGCCGACCTGGAAGAGATTGACCGTCCATCTTTCGAAAATTTCCTTTCCAAGCCCGGAACCCTCTCTGACCATCTGGTGTGGCAATTAGGTTCGGTCACAGTGCGTCCCCCCGTGTATGCGGCGGCGGAGCTGGTTATCGGCAATTTGAATGAGGACGGTTATCTTACCGCGTCAGACGACGAGTTGATGGGGGTGGCCCATGCACCGGACTCCGAAGAGACTCCCCCTGCATCGTCAGCTACCGAGGTCGCGCTGGCCGATACACCAGCCGAACCTTCTCATCTGGAATTGATCGTTTCCCATGAGCCCACGCCGGAAGCAGTTGCCGCCGAGAAGAACAACGGTTTTGCTCCGGTTCTGCAGTTCACGCACGATGATCTGCGGGAAGCGATTGCGCTGATACAGCATTTTGACCCGGTCGGAGTCGCGGCGCGTGACCTGCGTGAGTGCCTGATGGCCCAGCTTGAGCACCTGATCAAGACCCGGGACATGGAAGGCTCTGACGATCCTGAGAACGACCAGGTAGTTGAAGACGCGCTGAAGATCGTGGACAAACAACTCCACTTTCTGCAGAACAAGCAATATAAGGAAATTGCCAAAGCCATCGCTCGTCCCATGGAAGCAGTGATCCAGGCGCATGAATTCATTCGCACGCTCGACCCCAAGCCGGGTCTTCGCTATAACAAAGTCGAACCCAAGCTGATCGAGCCGGATGTCGCTTTTGTGAAGCATGGCGATGAGTACCTGGTTCTGATGAACGATGAAGACCTTCCGCAGCTTCGCGTGAGTCCTACCTACCGCAAAATGCTCAACCAGAATGGCGGCGTGGAAAAGGACGTGAAGTCCTACGTGAAAGAGCGCTATAAGTCTGCTGTGCAGCTGATCAAGAACATCGAACAGCGCAGGCAGACGATCTTGAAAGTTTGTTACGCCATTATCGGCCGGCAACGCGAGTTTCTGGATCAGGGCATCGATCAGCTCAAGCCCATGATGATCAAAGAGGTTGCCGAAGAGATCGGCGTGCATCCATCCACGGTGAGCCGGGCAGTGGCCAGCAAGTACGTTCACACGTCACAGGGCGTGTTTGAGTTGCGTTACTTTTTCTCAGAGAGCGTGCAGGGCCCTGAAGGCGCGGGCACATCGCTACTGATCCTGAAGCGCCGCGTCAAGAAATTGATTGAAGATGAGGATCCGGCGCATCCGCTTACCGACGACCAGATTACACGCGTGTTGCAGTCGCAAGGCATTCAGGTGACACGGCGCACGGTGGCAAAATATCGCGAAGACATGAAGATTCCCAGTACGCATCAAAGGAGGACAAAGAGCTAAATCGGGAAGCGCGGCCACATTCCGAGCCGGCGCTCCCCGGCAGACGTTAAAAAAGCCGTTTGTACCCGTGCCGTGCCTCCCAAAGCACCCTGCAGACGACTCTGAGTTGGACCCAATTTCAGGAGGGAGTCAATGAACGTCGAATATACTGGCCGCCAGTACGAAATCACTCCTATCACCCGCAAGCAGGTCGAAGGCGGGCTTGAAAAAATCCAGAAAATCCTTGGCACATTTGAAACGCACGTGATCCTCTCGACAGAGAAGCGCCGCCACATCGCGGAGATCACGATTTCCGTGCGCAATCATGCCCCTATCGTCGGCCTCTCTGAGGCCCAGGAGATGATTACCGCCATTGGAGGAGCGCTGGACAAGATTGAGCGCCAGGCCGTGAAATACAAGACGCGATGGAAAAGCAAGAAACGCCAGGCGCGCAAAAAAATGGACTTGAACGGCGAGCCGCAACATGAAACCAGTGTCGCCATTGCAGTGAACGGCGACCTGACGACGGCAGTGCCGGTGAAAGTCCATAGTTTTCCCAGCAAAGTAAGAGTCACTGAAACTCATGTGACCAAAAGCTCTGATTCGGTCTCATACAAGCCTTTGACCTTGGAGGAAGCGGTGAAAGAAGCAGAATTTCGCGACCGCGAAGTATTTGTTTTCCGCGATCTGGAAGGGCGGGTAAAGGTACTCCATCGCAAACGTGACGGCAAGATGGAGTTGATTGAAGCACCGTAGTACTTCGGTTGCTTCGCTTTTCCTGAAGATACCCGCTGGGGCGCAAACCCGTCCCAGCGGGTTTTGTATTGCTCTCCGAATAAATCGATCAGTTCCCGAAGAATGAATCCATTGATAGCATGTGCTTGAAATATCCGTCCTTCCACCTGGGATTGAGGCGGTCCAGCAGCAGGCCTTCTGCCGCGCCGAAGGAATAAACAACCGCGCGCTTTTCTTCACTGAGCTTCGCGCGCCTGAGTTCGTTAAGAGTTTCGGACCTCGCCTTGGCGGCGTAGTCTGTGAATGATTCAAAATCGGCAAGCGCCTTGTATTCAGCGGTAGGTTGATATTGAGCGGCTGCTTCTGCGCTCTTGATCTGTGTGTAGCGGGCGATTCCTTCCTGCCAAAGCTGGAACTTGAAGTACTTCCTGTCGTCGGGCGATAATTGCGCAAAGAACCTCTTTCGCTGCTGAATATATTGTTGCGCAAGTTTTTCAGCTTTGCCCTTTTCTGATTCATTCACGGCACTGAGCAGAACATCGCGAAGCTCCGCAAATGATCGCGCCACTTCAGGCTTCTCATAGGGGAACGGATAGTTCAATATCCACATTCCGGTGGTATCACCGCGGCTGAGGCCAAGATCCTGCACTGCCTGGAAGTATCCTGGCTGGGCGTTCTGCAATTGGTGGAAATGCTCATGCATTACTGTGATCAGCCACGGTGTGCTGGTCTTGCTACTTGTGTTTTTGGGCTGGCCAATCACAATTACTGATGGCGGCCCAAACGCCGGGAATGTGGCCTGCAGGTTCGTGGGAAACTGGCGTAGTCGGGCGTAGAAACCGTTCCCGGCAGGCGTGAAATCCTTTGGTACCACAGAATGATGCGTAAGAAATTCTTCGTCTAGTGTCACAAGCAGCAGAGGCGCGGGAGCCTGGCTCCAGTTGGGCCATACGTTGTTCTGAATCTGAGCAGCAAGCCGGTAAAACTCTTTGATGCGAATAGCATCATCGGCCGGAATTTCTTGTGATGGAGCTTGCGCGATTGCGGCTGCGGCAAGCAGGAATATGATTGTGAATAGGCGCATTCGCAACTTTTGACGCATGAGATTGCTTATCGTTAGCGAAGCTTCCCATTGACACCCAGGATTTTTTTACGCGAAACAAGAATCGGGGAGCAGTGCATGCTCCCCGATTCTTAATTGGATTACTTACGTTTGCCACGGTTCTACTCAAGCTGCCGGCCGCTTTTGTTGAACTCCCGCACTAAACAGCTCGATCATGGCGCGATTGAAAGCCGGGATGTCGTCGGGCTTGCGCGCCGTGACTAGGTTGCCGTCAGTGACTGCTTCTTTATCGATCCATTCTGCACCGGCATTGCGGATATCCGTTTTAAGCGAGGGCCATGACGCGATCTTGCGGCCGCGGGCGACGCCTGCTTCAATGATGGTCCACGGGCCGTGGCAGATAGCTGCCACCGGCTTTCCAGCGTCAAAGAACGATTTAACGAATGCAACTGCCTTTGGCTCCATGCGAAGTTTATCTGGATTGATTACGCCGCCGGGAAGGAGCAGAGCGTCGAAATCATCTGACTTCGCGGAATCTAATGTCAGATCTGCTGGAACTTCTTTACCCCACTTCGTCATGTCCCAGCCTTTGACCGGACCTTGTTTCAGTGAGACAACTTTTGTTTCAGCTCCGGCTTTGTTGAGAGCTTCGCGCGGTTGCAATAGTTCTACCTGCTCAAAGCCATCGGTCACCAGGATTGCAACTTTCTTACCTTTCAGATTTTCATTGGCCATTTTGTAAATCCTTTCTTTCAGAAAAATGCCGCACAAGTCAATGCTTGTTATTCAGTTTGGAAAAACGAGTGTCTCTTGAAAATAAATGAAGGCTCGCGCCGGGCTTTAACCAGCGCGGTCTACCGTGAGTTGATAATGCGACTAAGCTGCGGCCCTTGCTCCGTTTGCCCAGGGGTCAAGAACAACTTTGGTGCAGTGGTCTTGCTTGTCGCGGAAGACTTTGTACATTTCCGGAGCTTTATCAATGGGCACGCGATGGCTAATGACGAAGCTTGGGTCGATTTCACCGCGCTCCACGCGCTCCAGCAGCGGCTTCATGTAGCGCATCATATGGGTCTGGCCGGTCTTCATGGTCAGGGCTTTGTTCATGTACTGGCCCATCGGCATTTTGTCGATAAAGCCGCCATAAACGCCGGGTACAGAGACAGTGCCGCCTTTGCGGCAAGCCATGATGCACTGGCGCAGCACGTTAGGCCGGTCAGATTGCATACGAAGCGCCTGCTTGCCGCGATCAATTACCCAAATGGGGCCGCTGTAATGTGCTTCCATGCCGACCGCGTCCATGCAGGAGTCAGGCCCAATGTTGCCCGTCATGTCTTTGAGTAGCTGGACAACATCGTCCACTTCCTCATAGTTGATAATTTCTGCCCCAGCTTGTTGCGCAAGCTGCAGGCGATACTCAAAGCGGTCAATGGCAATTACGCGCTCAGCGCCGAGCATGAATGCGCTACGAATTGCGAATTGTCCTACCGGGCCGCAGCCCCATATGGTGACTGTGTCACCGGGGCGTATGTTGCAATTTTCCGCGCCCATGTAGCCGGTGGGGAAGATGTCCGATAGGAACACGACCTTATCATCGGGAATTCCGGCGGGAACCTTCAGTGGACCTACGTCAGCAAAGGGCACGCGGGCGTACTGCGCCTGGCCTCCTGCGTAACCGCCCATCATGTGGGTGTAGCCGAATAAGCCTGAAGGCGAGTAGCCCATGAGCTCTTCCGCCATCCAGTAGTTGGGATTTGAATTGTCACAGCAGGACCACAATTGCTGCTGGCAGAAAAAACATCGTCCGCAGGCAATGGTGAAGGGCACGACCACGCGGTCGCCTACTTTCAGTTTTTCGCGGTCAATGCCCGCGCCAATCTCCACGACTTCACCCATAAACTCATGGCCCATAATGTCGCCCGGTTCCATGGTGGGCATATATCCATCGTATAAGTGAAGATCAGAGCCGCAGATGCAGGTGCTGCTAATGCGGACAATTGCATCGCGAGGATTCAGGATTGTGGGATCTGGCACTGTTTCAACACTCATTTTTTCCGTGCCCATCCAGCAAACTGCTTTCATGATGCCCTCCTTCTGGCTGCTGCAATGCCGGTTAAGGTTCCTTTACCCTTGATGGGTTCATCGGGGTTGATGAGGCGCGCGGCGGCTGCCACTCCGGAACGGGGTCCATGCGATTGGCCTTCTATGGTGGGAATTTCGCCGGCCTCGATCAACGCTTTAAGGCGGCGCAGGTCCTGCCGCATCATAAAATTGGGATCTTTACCCAGAATCTTGGCAAGAGCGCCGCCGATAGAACCGGCAGGCGGCTGATAAACCACCACAACGGTGATGATGGTCCCGCGGTTCGCCGGGGCATTGCGGAATTTAACAATGCCGTCGACGTAGATTTCGGAGTCGGGCAGGGAACGCCAGGCAATCACGTCGTCTTTGCGATCAAAGGCAATTTCCGCGTCCCAGACAATGCGTCGGCCTAGTGGACCAATGGCAATCCACCTGGAGCGGGTTTCGCTCAGGAGGTTGACGGATTCAAGATGGCGCATGAACAATGGCAGGTTTTCAAACTTGCTCCAGAACTGGTATGCCTCTTCTGGAGTACAGTTCAGCAGGATGCTGCTGCGAGCAATCAGCTCCCGATGGCGGGTACCGGCTTTGGCGCCCGCATATGATAGAAGTCCGCCGGCGGTTGCAATGGCAACGCCGGATTTGGAACGTTTAGACAATCCTATTAAGGCGATAGCGCCTCCGGTGATCATCGCACTCCAGCGGAATGCAGTTTCCATGCGATGTCGGCGGCCGAGAGCATTCCGTAAATGAATGCGTGCAGCTTCGCTCATAACACACAACCTTTCCTTGGGAATAATCAGTCAGATGCGGCGACGAAATTATGGGTGCGCTAGCTATTATGGTTTTTCGCGGAGCTCAGAAGTGCAGCAAGAACCAGCATGAACAAGTTTGACCCTGAGAACGTGAGAAACATGAGAACAGTGACAACTAAACTGATTGCGAAATCTGAACCGCGAAAAGTGGTTACGCCCGTAGCGGCATCGGCCCCTTGCTTTTGGTTCCAGAGAAGAACGCCAGCGCAAAATGAAACACACTGCCTGGCTGACTATGACTAAGCCGAAACCGTGCAGGTTAAGTCTGATGTGTCCGGAGAGGACGGCCAAAAGCATGAGAGGCCACAAAGCAAAATGAAAAACAACGCCTAAATGCTGTTGAAAATCCGTCAGCGCAGAAGCGGTATAATTTAATTTCCAGCATGAGTTATCAAGTTTTAGCGCGCAAGTATCGGCCGCAGCGTTTTTCTGAGGTGATTGGGCAGGAACACGTGACCCGTACCCTGAAAAACGCCATCGAGCAGCAGCGAATTGCGCACGGTTACATCTTTAGCGGCCATCGCGGCATTGGCAAGACGACCATCGCACGGATCCTTGCCATGGCGCTGAATTGCCGTGGTGTTGATGGCAAAGCGGACAGGCCGACGCCAGAACCCTGCGGCGTGTGCGATTCATGCATTGAAGTGCGAGCTGGAAGTTCAGTGGATGTGATTGAGATTGATGCGGCGACGAACCGCGGCATTGATGAGATCCGGGAATTGCGCGATGCAGCACGTTATCGCCCGGCACGCGATCGTTTTAAGATTTACATTCTGGACGAAGCACACCAGATTACGGATGCAGCGTTCAATGCGCTGCTCAAGACGCTGGAAGAGCCGCCGCCACATATTATTTTCATGATGGCGACGACCCAGGCCGAGGACATTCCCCAGACTATCCGCTCACGCTGCCAGCACTTCAGCTTTCATGCGGTCAAGTTTGATGAGATAGTCCGCCAACTGGGCGCGATTGCCGCCAAAGAAAATATTCAGACAGACGATGAAGCCCTAGCCGTACTGGCGGAGGCCGGTGATGGCTCAATGCGCGACGCTCTCTCCATCATGGACCAGGCGATTGCCTGCTGCGGCACCAAACTCAATGGTGAGCTGGTGCGCGGTCTGGTGGGGAACGTGGGTTCCGAGGTCTTTGAGGATTTGATGGGAACAGTGGCGCGCGGCTCCAGTGAAGAAGCCTTGCGCACACTCGACCGGCTCATGACTGAGGGGCACAATCCCGCGCACTTTGCCCGGCAACTTGTGCGGTTCCTGCGTAATACAGTGGTGGCCAAAGTAGCGGGCGACGATTCTTCACTGCTGCAGATCTCGTTGGACGAGCGGGCTCGCGTGGGACGCGTCGCAACCCAGTTTTCAGAGGAAGATCTGGCACGGTTTCTCCAGATCATGCTGCGCACTTTCGATGAGCTGGGATACCGGCAGGAGCAGAGGTTTCATCTTGAACTGGGCGTACTGAAGCTGGTACACGCGCAACGGATTCTTCCGCTGGAGCAGATATTGAGCCAAATCGGGAGTGAAACGCAAAGAACTCCTGAAACGGAGCGGATAGCGCCGGCGCGGCCTGCGTCGATGGGTGCTTCACCGGCAGCGCCAAGACAACAAAACCCTGTCTCGCCGTTTGAAGCCGACCGTGTCCGCAAAGGCCGCAGCTTTGATCCAGAAATGTCAACAGCGCCGTCGATAGCGGTAGAAACCCAAACGTCGGCAACTGCGACAGCAGTAGCTGTGGAAGAGCCGCAGTCCAGTGATGAGCCGGGAACGACTGAAGATCCAGGGAAGATCATGGGACATGTGCTGGCGGAGTTGGAGAAAGCCGGGCACAAGATGCTGGCTTCAACGCTGGAGAGCGGCAGCGTGACCCTGAAGAGCAATGAGTTGATAGTGAGCATAGCTCAATCGGCGGCGGTGATTGATTTAATGATGAGCGCGGAGCCTAAGCGGCTGGCTAATGCCGCGGCCAGCGCCGCGATGGGACGTCCAGCAAAAGTTAACGTCGTGAGCGGGGTTCCCGTAGCAACGAATGGGGCGGCAGCCGTGATTCGGCCACGCAATGGCGCCAGCGCGCGCAGCCGCGCGGCAGAAGATCCAATCGTACAACGTATGCGCGAAAAATTTGGCGCAGAGATTCGCACGGTGATCGATCATCGCGAAAAAAACTAGGAGAAAGCCATGGGCGGATTTAATTCACGCCAGTTTCAAGAGATGTTAGAGAACGCTCAGAAGCAGGCGCAGGATCTGCAGAGCAAGATGAAGCAGACGGTCGTGGAGGCTTCTTCGGGCGGCGGCACGGTCACCGTCAGGATGAATGGGCAGAAGCAAGTGCTGGAGACGCGGATCGATCCTGAAGCGGTGAAGGCCGGCGACGTGGAGATGCTACAGGACCTGGTGACGGCGGCAGTAAATGCAGCCGGGCAGAAAGTGGATGAAGCGATGCAATCGACCGTGGGCGGAATGCTGGGCGGAATGGGAATTCCGGGAATTTAGAGGGACCCGTGTCAAAGTTCGCCGAGCCAATGGCTCGATTGATTGATGAGTTAAAAAAGCTTCCAGGGGTTGGGGGTAAAAGCGCCCAGCGCCTGGCATTTCATATTTTGCGCTCCAGCGCCGAGGATGCAGACGATCTGGCGGCAGCCATCCGCAATCTTAAAGAAAAACTTCATCTTTGCTCTGTATGCAGCAACATCACGGATATCGATCCTTGCAGTTACTGCGCCAGCGCAACTCGAAATCAGCGCATGGTTTGCGTGGTGGAAGAGCCCACGAATATCGCCTCAATCGAAAAGGCGAGGTTTTACAACGGCGTTTATCATGTTCTTCACGGCGCAATTTCTCCGTTGCACGGTGTTGGGCCGGAGCATTTGCGGATACCTTCACTGATGAGAAGGATTGAGAGCGGCAGCCTGGATGAAGTCATCATCGCCAC
>Ga0134126_10011586_pt1 | contig 11134 bp, 9 predicted proteins | sample KB31752_FD_96881 | JGI IMG/M metagenome (GOLD analysis project Ga0134126, IMG submission 96881) | Terrestrial soil microbial communities with excess Nitrogen fertilizer from Kellogg Biological Station, Michigan, USA - KB3-175-2 | ecosystem: Environmental > Terrestrial > Soil > Unclassified ... | reverse complement strand
CACGCATTTGCAACGGGACCTATTGCGTCTTCAGGTGGGGCCCCGGCCACAGCTACGAACGGAGATTTGTAACATGTCGTGGATTTGGTGGATCATCGTGGGGCTCATCGCTGGCTGGGCGACCGGGCGAATCATGAAGGGCTCCGGCTACGGGCCAATCATGGACATCGTTCTCGGTATCATCGGCGGTGTAATCGGCGGTTGGATAGTGACGGCGCTGGGCTTTTCAGCGGGGGGCGGCCTTATCTGGTCGATCATCGTCGCAATAATCGGTGCTGTGATCCTGGTGTGGATCGTTCGCCTGATTACTGGAAACCGAACAGCGGTCTGAGGCTTGTCTTCGTCCGCGAGCAAGCGGACGACAGGTGTAGCGACAAACAAGTCCGGCGCGCAGCGACGCGCCGGACTTTTTTTGTCGCTACACGGCGAACGACACAAGCATCGCTGCCGCTGCAACGCCCATCAGTATTGCTGCCGCCCAGCCCAGCACATTGAGCAGCCTGCCATTCTTGTAGTGTCCCATGATCTTCTCGTTGTTGCACACCATGAGAATGATCACGATCAACGGCGGCGCGAGTACTCCGTTCATCACGGCGGACCAGACGAGCATCTTCATCGCGTTGAATCCGGTCAACGCCAGCACTGTGCCCATCACCATAGCGATTACCATCACGCCGTAGAACACGCGGGCGCCATCCGGTTTTTCGTCCATGCCGCCCTTGAACGCGCCGGCTTCGGCAATCGCATACGCCGCCGAACCGGCCAGCACCGGCACACCGAGCATTCCCGTTCCGACGATGCCTAGTGCGAAGACCCAGTACGCAAGCGGCCCCGCAAGGGGACGCAGCGCAATTGCCGCCTGATCGGCGCTCTGCACGTCGGTAATACCGGCCTTGTGAAGCGTTGCTCCCGCCGTGAGGATGATGAAGAACATTATGACCTGCGACACGACCATCCCCGACTCCGTATCGACAGCTGCGTCTCTCAGCTCGCGTCCTGTGCGGCGCATCTCGCCGCGCCTTCTCCGCATCGGAAATCGCGCTCGCACGTGCTCTTCCTGCTCCGCCACCTGCGAGGCCTGCCAGAAAAAGAGATACGGTGAAATCGTAGTACCGAGGATTGCCACGAACGTCATCAGGTAATCCCTGTCCCATCTTACCGATGGCAGGAACGTTCCCTTCAACACGCCGAGTATGCTCGGGTGGGCGAGCACGGCGGAGATCACGTACGCAAACAATGCGAGCGCGAACCACTTGAGCACGCGCGCCATGGATTCGTACGACGCGAATATCAGGAGCCCGAGTATCAGCGCCGCAAATACTGGCACGAGAATCACGCGCGGAATGCCAGTGAGCAATTGCGCTGCCGCTGCCATGCCGCCCAGATCCGCGGCTATGTTCAGCGTGTTGGCCACCACGAGGAGCATGCACGCGAACCAGAGCAGGCTTCGCGAGTAATGGTCCCGAAGCGCCGTAGCGAGCCCCGACTTGCTGACCACGCCAACCCTGGCGCACATCAGTTGCACTGCAATCATCATTGGCAGACTGATCAGTGCCGTCCAGAGCAGGCCATATCCAAATGCCGCTCCGGCCTGCGAATACGTGGCGATGCCGGATGGATCGTCGTCCGCAGCGCCGGTAACCAGACCAGGACCCAGTTTTCTAAGGAATGCCTTCGGCCCGGTATTGCGTATCTCGATATTGGGCAGGGTCGTCACGTGACCGGCCCTGTGCCCGTTCCTGTGTTCAGGTTGCTCTTGCGCCATGGTGTGGGGTTGGGCCGCGGCTGCGGCGTTATCCTGTGGAGTTTGTTACGTTGTCCAACCTTTCCGCCTCGACTGCGTGTGGATACGATTAGCTGAATGAACGACAGCGACGCCCCACCCAACCTCTCATCTGACCCTCTCAAGTCGATCATTGCGGCCAACCACGGGTCGGATCCGGCGCTGAGACTCCGAAAATATGCCGCGATGAGGCAGACTCCGTTCTCGTTCATGCGCGGAGCGTGCCAATTGTTCTATGCTTCACTCCCGCAGGTCGAGACTCTCTCCGGCGCGCCTCCGGCCTGGTTGTGCGGCGATCTCCACGTTGAGAACTTCGGGACCTTCAAAGGGGACAATCGCCTCACATATTTTGACGTCACGGACTTCGATGAGAGCGCGCTCGGCCCGTTGACCCTGGATCTCGTCAGGTTCCTCGCGAGCATCCGGGTCGGATCGGACGAATGGGGTGTGTCGTCCGATGACACCGAAGCACTCATTCAACGCTCACTCTTGGCGTACTCAACCGAGCTCTCCGTCGGCAAGCCTTCGTGGATCGAGCGCGAAAGCGCGCGCGGAACGGTCAAGCGGCTGTTCGCGCAGGTGGCAGGCCGATCCCGCACCGAGCTGCTCGGCCGCTACACCACGCGCAAGGGCAAGCGTCGCCGGCTCGTGATCGATGGCCAGCACACCCTCGGCGTCACCGCCGAAGAGCGCGCCGGTGCAGAGCACATGATGGACACGATCGCCGATGCGGCACGCGACAGGGAGTATTTCAGGATTGTCGATGTTGCGCACCGGATCGCGGGAATCGGGAGCATTGCCTTCCCGCGCTACGTCGTGCTCGTCGAGGGACGTGGCTCGCCCGATCGTAACGTGCTGCTCGACGTCAAGCTCGCGCATCCCTCGGCGATCGCAACCCTCCGTGCGCACGGTCAACCGGTGTGGACCGATGAAGCCGACCGGATAGTGTCAGTACAGCGTCATTCATCGGTTGTTGCGCCGGCGTTTCTCTTTTCCGCGGAATGGCAGGGTGGCAGCTACTGCAGTCGAGAGATGCAACCGCAGGAAGATCGCGTCCGGTTGCATGACTGGGCAAGACAACCGAAGAAGATCGGTGAGGCGATCGTGTTGATGGCTTCAGTTGCCGCGTGGTTGCATCTGCGCGGTGGTGGCTGGCTGGGGTCCGCGCCCATCGAACAGCTATCCGCATTCGGACGCGAAATTTCGTGGCGTGAGCCGGTGCTGCAGTTGGCGCACGATGCAGCAGAGCGGACGGAGCGTCACTACGCCGAATTCTGCAAGGCGTACGACGACGGCTACTTCAACGAACCGATCGCGGCCTCGTAACAGCGTCGCCGCGCAGGTTGCCTATGCCGCGATCTCGCTCTCCGAATAGGCCGCGATCAACTCCTCGACACGCGCAGCATCGCCTGAGATGGCGCCTTCGGCCCACCATCCGGCTACGTCTCGCTTTATCACGCCCGACAGTGAGTGCTCCGCGCGTTCCGCGATGAACAGCACTTCACTCATGTGGTTCTGTTCCGTGGGAACCGGGTTGCGATGATGTGTGCATATAGCCGCCGCGACGGAGTCACCAAGTCCCCAGTGCAATACGGCAATTCCTCCCAGTGGCTCGTGCAGATCCTTCAGCACGCGTGACACTACACTTTTCTGCACGTTCACGTCGCGCCGTGTCTCATGTCTGAGTGCTCCGATCACGTCGAACACGATCAGCTTGCCAGCATCATGCAGGAGCGCGAGCGAGAAGCACTCATCCGGAATCAGCCCGAACCCTCTTCCAATCGCCCGGGCAATCGGCGCCGTCCGGACGAGGTGATCGCGCACCTGAATCACCATTTTCTGATATTCGCCGCCGGGTCTGCACAACATCCCTTCGAGCATCACCCCGAGTACGACGTTGTGGACGCCCGATGCACCTACCCGCTGTGCCGCGTGGCGCAGCGAGACGACTGTGCTGCCAGTCGAGTAATAGGCTGAGTTGGCATAACGCAGAAGTGCCTGCCCAAGCGTCGGATCCTCTTCGACGACTCGAACCAGCTCGGCCATACCGATGTCAGGGTTGCGCGTCTTTGAAAGCGCACGCTGAGCGGCCTGCGGAGCCTGCTTTATGCTGCTCGCGGGCGAGTCTTTCATTTCACGCAAAAAGCGGACGGCGTCGGCCGTGCGCTCTTGCGGAGTCAGGGATGCGGAAATGGCATCGATCCGCGACGAGACCTCCGCGGTGAGCTGCTCACTCATGGAATCGGTACGGCAGAGACACGGGTAAGGAACACCTGGTTTAGTATCGGCGACACCCGCCGTGATCTGAAGGGTCGCCATTGGCGCCATCGGGCGGATCTGTGGCCCGTGGAGGGAGACGACCACCGGCTCATAAACGTCAAGTTTCGACCGGCGAGGCCGACCATTGATAGGTGAGGAGAACCGCTGCTGGCGGCATCCTCGGCCCCCGTTTGGAGATGCGGTACTTGGACGATCTGCTCAAAGACTTTCTAGCCGAGAGTACGGAGAACCTCGCTCAGCTCGATCAGGACGTCGTCGAGCTGGAGCGCGATCCGTCCAACGCATCGCTGCTGAACTCGATCTTCCGCGCGATCCACACCATCAAGGGAACCTGTGGGTTTCTTGCCCTGCCGCGTCTCGAAACCGTGTCACACACGGCGGAATCGGTACTGGAGAGACTACGCAAGGGGGATCTGAAGGCTGAGCCCGACGTCATCTCCGACATCCTCCGGGCAGTGGATGTGATCAAGACGATCCTGAGCGAACTCGCGGCGAATCAGGCTGAGCCGGCAGGAGACGACTCTCTTCTCATCGCATTGCTGGAGCAGTGGCTTGGCCCCGACGCCCCGCGCCGGGCAATAGCCATAGGGCCGGAGGCAATCGCCAGTGCCGCCCTCGAATTCGGAATGTCGCCCGATGCATCCTCGGCGATGCCGGGCTCGTCAGGCGACCAGGCAAGCGCCGCACCGTCGTCGATTCGCGTGAACGTCAAGCTTCTCGATGCGTTGATGAATCTCGCGGGCGAGCTCGTGCTCAGCCGCAATCAACTGCTCGAGATGTCGTCCAGGAACGAAGATTCACCCTTCGCGACGCCGGTTCAGCAACTGAGCAGAATTACCGCCGAGCTGCAGGGCGCGGTGATGAAGACGCGCATGCAGCCGGTAGGGTCGGCATGGAGCAAACTGCCTCGCATCGTGCGCGACATCGCACGCGAAACAGGCAAGAAGATCGAGCTCGACATGAAGGGTGCCGCTACAGAGCTGGATCGACAGCTGGTTCAGGCTCTGCAGGATCCGCTCACGCACATGGTGCGCAATTCAGCGGATCACGGAATCGAGTCGCCGGATGTGCGGCGTGCGTCGGGCAAGGCGGCCGTGGGCAGGATCACGCTGAACGCGTATCACGAAGCCGGTCACGTGATCGTCGAAGTGACTGACGATGGCAAGGGGATCGACGCAGGCCAGGTGCGCCGCACCGCGATCGAGCGCGGCCTGGTGTCGAAAGAAGCAGTACACGCAATGAGCGACTGCCAGGTGTTGCGGCTCGTATTCGAGCCCGGATTCTCGACTGCCGCTTCCGTGACGCACATCAGCGGACGCGGTGTAGGTATGGACGTGGTCCGCAGCAACATCGAGCGTGTTGGCGGCGCCGTGGACCTGCAATCGGTGGGCGGACAGGGGTGTACGATTCGCGTTCGCCTCCCTCTCACCCTCGCGATCGTGTCGTCGCTCATCATAAGTGCCCGGGGTGAGACGTTTGCGTTCCCACAGGCAAGCGTGCTCGAGCTGATCCGTTTATCCGACGATCAGCTTGGACGCTCTGACGTTCTGCACGACGTCCGGCTGTTCCGGCTGCGCGATGATCTTGTTCCTGTAGTCAGGCTTGGCGACGCGCTGGGTCTTCCGGCCAACGAAAGTGGCGCTGTCGCGACTCTTGTAATCTGCCAGGCAGGCGCGGCGCACTTCGGCATCATCGTAGACGACGTCGTCGACACGCAGGAGATTGTGGTCAAGCCCGTCGGCCGGCTCATTCGTGCCGTCGGCTGCTACGCGGGCTGCACGATCCTTGGCGATGGGCGCGTCGTGATGATCGTCGATCCTGCCGCGCTGGCTGTGCGCGCCGGAATACAAATCAACGCCGTTGCGAAGGTAGCCGCGCCGGCGCTCACACCTGCGACCCGGCCGCCGGACAGCCTGCTGCTCTTTGGTGTCGGTGAGAACGCGGTGCAAGCCGTCCCACTTTCCAGCGTCGCACGGCTCGAAGAGATCCCATCGGACCGCATCGAATACGCGGGCGGACGGCCGGTGGTTCAATATCGTGGCTTCCTGCTCCCGCTCGTGCCGGCGAGCCCGGCCGTGACATTCACGTCGGGACGCAGCAATGCGGTCATTGTATTCAACGAGGGAAGCGCATCGTTCGGCATTGCCGTCAGTGAGATACGCGACATTGTCGACGAGATAGTGAATCTCGAGCTCGCCTCGACGCGTCCCGGCGTGCTTGGAACGGCGGTGATCGCCGGAGCCGCCACCGAAGTCCTCGATGTCTCGTACTACATGGAACGTGCGCGGCGGGGGTCCGTCTCTTGACCGCGACCCTGACTTCCGCTGCGGAAGTGGTGACGTTTCGCGTCGGTGACCAGTGGTTTGGCGTGGACGTCATGGATGTTCAGGAGGTAATCGGGCAGCTGCAGATCGCGCTGGTACCCCTCGCGGCTCCGGGAATTGCCGGATTTCTCAACCTTCGCGGCCAGATCGTGACGGCGATCGACGTCCATCAGTGGCTGGATATTTCTCGTCGTACGCCCGAACCTTCTATGAATGTGGTGGTTCGGGACGGCGACGAGCTGTTCGCCCTCGTCGTCGATGAAGTCGGCGACGTGGCCGCGGTTTCACCCGGAACGATGGATCCTGCGCCCGCCAGTCTTGCCGGTGCGTGGGCTCACGTATGTACCGGCGTTGTACGGATGGACCAGGGGTTACTCGCAATTGTCGATGTAACACGCCTGCTGAATGAACCAAATACTCGCCCATAAACCGAGATTCGCTGTATGACGACCCGCATCAAACTCGACGACCTCACAGATTCAGTTCCCTCGGAAGCGCCAACGAGGAACGGCAACGGCGATCACCTCGCCAAGCCGGAACGCCGAAAGAACGACCGGCGCTCCGGAGCGTTGCGCGAAAGACAGGTTGTGGACGAGCTCGAGACTCGCGTGCTCGAGGCGCAGACTCACGCACGCGTCATCATGCATGTCGCGGGCGCCACGGCACGAGCGGGCAGCGCAGCCGAAGCGGCGCGCGGCGCCCTGGAGGCTATTCGAGCCGGCTTCGGCTGGCCGTATGGATCGTACTGGAGCGTCGACAGTCAGAAGGAGAATCTTCGTTTCTCGCTGGAATCGGGCGCGGTGAACAATGAGTTCCACAGAATCACGGTCAGCGCTGCCTACGCCGAAGCGGACGGTCTTGTCGGAAAGGCATGGCGTTATCGTGATGTCTTCATCGTGGACGATCTGCAGTATCTGCAGGATCGTCGCGGCGAAGTAGCGCAGGCAGCGGGATGCACCGCGGCGATCGCGCTTCCGTTGTCGGTCGGCGGCGAGGTCGTTGGAGCGCTGGATTTCTTCGTCATGGAGCCCCTGGCACTTTCCGATGAGCGGATCGACGTGCTTCGTCGCGTCGCAGAATTGGTGTCGTCAGCGCTGGAGCGCATGCGCGAGCGCGCAACCCGTCTCGAAGCGGAAGAGGATATGGAAGTGCTCGTCACCGTTCTGCGCGCGAATGCGGGCCGCAACTCGGTTGATGACATCGCGAAGGTGGCGCTCGAGCTCGTTCGCAGCTCTTTCAAGTGGGCCTACGGCGCCTACTGGGTGCTCGACAACGCAGCGAACAGGCTCAGATTCTCGGTTGAGTCCGGATCGGTCGATGAGGATTTCCGGCGTGCCACTCGTGATTGCACATTCGAGCAGGGCGAGGGACTGGCCGGCCGCGCCTGGGCGAGTCACGATCTCGCGTTCGTTGCCGATCTAGCGGATCAGGGAGACGCGATCCGCTCTCCGATGGCGCGTCGTGCCAACGTGCGCAGTGGGATCGCGTTCCCCGTAATCGTAAAGGGACGCGTGATTGGCATCATGGAGTTCGTGTCCGCGGAGGAGCTGCGTCCGTCCGAGCGACGTCTCACCATGTTGCGCGATGTATCGCGCATGGTGAGTGGCGCCGCCGAGCAGGTGGCTCTCGCGAACGAATTCGAGCGCGACGTCAAGAGCGTCGTGCAGATGGTCACGGTCTCTGCCGCTGACGTCGAAGCGAGTGCCCAGGGAATGGCGGCTTCCGCAGAAGAGACTGCCTGCCAGGCGCAGGCTGTCGCTGCATCGTCCGAACAGGCAACGCGGAACGTGCAAACGGTAGCGAGTTCGGCTGAGCAGCTCTCCGCCAGCGTTCGCGAGATTGCGGGACTGGTGCAGGAAGCGTCCACCGTCGCCCAGCACGCGGTGCGGCAGGCGTCCAGCGCCAGCAGCACGATGGTACAGCTCGGACAGAGCAGCAAGGAGATCGGGCAGGTCATCAAGGTCATCACGTCGATTGCCCAGCAGACCAATCTGCTCGCGCTGAACGCGACAATCGAGGCGGCTCGCGCGGGCGAGGCAGGCAAGGGATTCGCGGTGGTCGCGAACGAAGTCAAGGAGCTTGCTCGTCAAACGGCGCGTGCGACCGAGGAGATCGAGCGCAAGATCGCGAGCGTCCAGGACGACGCCACGCGCGCGGTTCGCGACATCGGGGAGATTTCCGGCGTCATCGGTACCATCAATCAGATTTCTGGAACGATTGCGGCTGCCGTGGAAGAGCAGAACGCGGCCACCGGCGAGATTTCCCGCAACGTGACGGAAGCTGCGCATGGAACGGCGGATGTGACGCTCAACATCGCAGGTGTCACGGTCGCGGCCGGCGAGTCGGGACATACTGCCGAGACACTCAATGGGTCAGCGGCAGCACTGAATGCTGAAGCGGTTCGGTTGTGCGGCGCCGTGGAGAACTTCCTCGGCAAGCTGCGCGCCGGTATCTAGACGAGAACATCATCCCCAATTCCGGTGTCGCCGTGACAAACCCTGGCGCCCAGTTGATTCGTGTACTGATCGTGGACGATTCAGCGGTCGCGCGTGGCGTGCTGGGCCGGATGGTCGATGCGCAGGAAGACATGCGCGTGGCGACCACCGCAATGAACGGAAGCGACGCGCTCGATGCCCTGCGTCTGCAGGAGATAGACGTCGTTCTGCTCGACATCGAGATGCCCGTGATGGACGGTCTCACCGCGCTTCCGCTCATCGTGCAGCGATATCCGCGCGCACGCGTGCTGGTTACGAGCGCGCTGACGCAACAGAGCGCGAGCGTGACGATGCGCGCGCTCGGTCTTGGAGCGGTCGACTACGTGCACAAGCCTTCGACTCGCGGCGGCGGCGGCATTTTTGGCGTCGAGGCCGCGGCGGCCGAAGTGGTTGCAAAGATTCGTGCGGTTGCAGGATCTGGAACATCGACGACCACCACGGCTATCAAGGGTGCTCGGCGCGTTCAACCCCCGAGTGGTGACTTCGAGCCGCAGGTGCTCGCGCTCGCAGCGAGTACGGGCGGTCCCAATGCGCTCGCGGCGGTGGTATCGGGTCTTCCACGTGACTTCGCCTTGCCAGTGCTCGTCACGCAACACATGCCCCCGATCTTCACCACGATGTTCGCCCAGCGTCTTGCACGAGAGAGCAGTCTCCCGTGTGATGAGGCGCACGACGGTGAAGCGCTCCAGCCGGGACGCATCTACGTCGCTCCTGGAGATCATCATCTGACAGTGATCGGCGGCGGCCTCATGCGCAGTCCGGCGCTGCACATCACCAGCGATCCGCCGGAACACCATTGCCGGCCGGCTGCCGACCCCATGTTTCGAACGGCCGCTCAAGCGTTTCCGAATGGCGTATTGGCGGTCGTACTGACCGGGATGGGCGATGACGGCCGTGACGGGTGCCGTGCAGTCGCCTCGTCCGGAGGGCGTGTGATCGTGCAGGACGAGACTACGAGCGTAGTCTGGGGGATGCCCGGCAGCGTCGTAGCGTCCGGAATTCCGTGTTCGATTCTTCCGCTGCAGTCCATCTCAGCGCATGTTGCATCTCTCTGTCCTGTCCGGTCGTGATCACTCCCGAAGATTATTCCTACCTCAGCACGCTGCTGCGTACGAAGAGTGGACTGGCACTCGGACCGGGCAAGGAATATCTGCTCGAGAGCCGGCTTCCGCCCGTGGCGAAGGCCTTCGGGTTCGGTTCCCTGAGCGAGCTGCTCGTAATTCTGCGCGCCGGTCCGCATCAGGAGTTGATCAAGGCGGTCTGTGACGCGATGGCGACGGGAGAGACGTTCTTTTTCAGAGACACGGTTCCGTTCGAGATAATGCGCACGACCATTCTTCCGGAAGTCGCTGAGCGCTGCCGGCGCGGTGGTCGCGCGTTGCGCATCTGGAGCTCGGCCGCGTCGACTGGGCAGGAAGCCTATTCGATAGCGATGCTGATCGCGGAAATGGGCGTGCAGCTCGGTGGAGTCCGTGTAGATCTAATCGCGACCGATTTCTCCTCGCAGGCACTGAACCGGGCACGCCGCGGGATATTCACGCAGATCGAGGTACAGCGTGGGCTGCCGGAGCGTTATCTCCGACAGTTCTTCATAAGTACTCCGGACGGATTCCGTCTGTCGGACGACATTCGCAAGCGGGTTACGTTCAGGGAGTTGAATCTGCTCGAGTCGTTCCGATCGCTCGGGCAATTCGACATCGTGCTGTGCCGCAACGTGCTGATCTACTTCGACACGATGACGAAGAAGGATGTGCTGGATCGTCTTTCTTCCGCACTCGTTCCCGGCGGCTACCTGTTTCTCGGTGCGACGGAAACGGCATTCGGTCTCACGGAGAGACTGGTGCGTATTCCCGACATCCCAACGTCGCTGCATGTGCGGCGTGATGACGCCGAAGTGGCGGAACAACGGCTGCGCGCGAATGCGCAGGCCGTATTCGTGGCCTGAGAGCGCGTAGCCGTCTCTTGCGGCGCGGCATGCGCCGTGCGTTGATTTCTGCAATGATGCCGGAATCCGTGCATGCGTTGGCCGAGAGCACGTCCTGACCGTTACTGATCTCGTTCGCACATACGGCGAAGCTGCCGTTGTGGGCTTCATCACGCTCGAAGGGATGGGATTCCCACTCCCTGGAGAGATCGTGCTGCTCACCGCGGCGGCACTGGCTGCTGAAGGCGATCTGAGCATCGTGACAGTGGTGCTGGCAGCATGGATCGGGACCATTGCTGGCGGGACCGGCGGCTACTGGATCGGTCGT
>Ga0134126_10011585_pt1 | contig 11135 bp, 10 predicted proteins | sample KB31752_FD_96881 | JGI IMG/M metagenome (GOLD analysis project Ga0134126, IMG submission 96881) | Terrestrial soil microbial communities with excess Nitrogen fertilizer from Kellogg Biological Station, Michigan, USA - KB3-175-2 | ecosystem: Environmental > Terrestrial > Soil > Unclassified ... | reverse complement strand
CAGTTCATACAATTTGTTAGTAGATGCTAGCTAAATGTATTTAGAAATGGATAATCATGCAACAAAGCAGACAATAAATCCTTTTTAATAAATAATGATTTTTATAATTTTAATGAATGTTTATTCATGGACATTGTTAAATCCTTTCAAATTGATGTATTATAGATAAGTAGGTAAATTATACTATAATATCACTATTATGATCTGATAATAGTGATAGATTACTTATAAGATAAAAATGGAAAACAATCAATATTATTTTATAAATGGATATATCAATATGATATAACAATCAACTAGAAGTATGTAGTAAAATCAATTTATTATATTTTTTATTATACAAAATGAACAGAAATGAGTACAAGATTAGGGATTCTCAGCATTATCTTGGCAATGAGCATATTTTTAATATTTGAACTTAAGAATTTTCCTGTTGTTAATGCGGATATATCTAACAATAATGATGACCCAGACAATTCATTTAAATTGAAAATCTCTTTGCCATTTAGTTCTCACATTGCAGATAAAGCAATAAACGATAAAAAGCACTATATCGATAACATTTTACCATTTCCATAGTAATTTAATAAACTTAAAACTTCAATATTATATGAAATCTTTAAAAATAGAAATTTAGTTACTTTGTTTCCTCTATACTATAAGTTTCCAAAATTAGCATATTAAAAACATAATGAGTCATTCAATATGTTATTGGCAATAAAAAATTTTTATTGAAATATTTAAAAATTTATCAATTGATTATATAAACAAGCAACAACTAAATATTTAAAATGTATCACAATGTAGATTCAGACATAGGATCAATTGCATCAACTGTAAAAGATTTAATATAATATTCTATTAGATGAGGTCCTTTGTTTGATGTATTGTCCAAATGTTTTTCTAATTTTTGTTTATACTCTTCTGCTTTATCGTTAGTAGAAAATACTCCTAAAATTTCATCATTATAATCTCTTTTTGCAGAACTTGTTTCATATAACAGATATACAGTCTGTTTGTTATTATCATTTATATTTTCATTTGACATACATATTATTTTTGATTATTATGTTAATAAATCCATCTATCTTTTTTATGGAAACAGAGAATCATTAATTACAATAACTATTAGGAATTTCATACTGGCTTCCAAACAAAATAGTTATGATAATGAATTATTATCTAGCCATCAGTTTGCAAATGAAATTAGAAAACTATATGATTTACCTTCAATACCATCAGAAGAAAAATTATAGTTGGATATAATTACAAATTTAATTGAATTTTTGAATGAGTATATCGATTTAAAGAAGATACGTAGATACTATCAAAAATGTGGAGGAAGTATACCTCGTTTAAAATACATGATAATATTAAATGAAGTATTTCAAAATAATGAAATTAAATAAATATAATACCTGATGAAAAGCAGAATTCTTTTTCGCTTTGCTTTAAATTATATATCTTTTTTCTATTTATGGTGTTATAAGAAAATTTTTCATCTATAGCTAAATGTCATAACTAAACCGTGTAAAAGGGCAGAATTTATTGTTATTACTAAGAACGTTCAGTTGTCATAATGTTATAAAATACCAATAAATTATTTCAAAGATGATTATTATTATATTTCTTTTAGATCGTTTACATCCTACTTTAAAAGACTATTATTATCATCATCAGACTATATTTCTATAGTTGAATTTCCCTATTCCTCTTCTTTTTTTAATGATATAGATGAATTTTCTATTTTTTGGTATTTTTTTATCTGTTGTTAAGGATGTTGATTCTCCTGTTTAATCTACTCTCTGTTGTTCAGGCATGACTATCATTATTAATAATGTTGTTATTATATTATTGATGATTGTACTCAATTCTTTTAAATTTCAAAAGTAAAATTATTATTAGTAGTAATAAATGGAACCATTACTAATACATATAATAAATTATATGTGATAAATAGAATCAGTTTTTTATATATGTGATAGTTAAATAATATGTTAAATATTTTCTTTATATCATGTAATTAACCAATAATTAGTAATTTACAAAAAGTGAAACTAATAAGATAGGCAATTCAACTTATAATATATTAAGAGCGTTAGAAAGGGAAGATGATTTTCTTTATTTTACTGGTATAAATATATAGAATATGCAAGAAATTAAGGTAAAGAACAATTAGTTGATATTTGGAATGATATAAAAAATGATAAACAAAGGCATTTGAATAAGTTAAGGCAAAGCCTTGAACAAGAAGCAAAACAAGAAAAACTTGGTCAATAATATCAATAAGCCGGTATAATTTTTTTGATCAAAGCAGTGTGATATCTTGCTTATTCAATTTTTAATGTACTCGTCCCAAGAATAACATACTAGGCCTTCCATCTCAAACAACATCTGCTGTTTCAAATGGTAATTGGGTTTTCCTTAAGCCCCTTCCAATCGGCAACTATATAATTTCTTTTAAAGGAGGTCTAAAAAATATTTCAATTAATGCCGTAAATATAACGGATAATTTTGCTTTTGCAAGGACTTATGGATGGGATAACAAAGTTAACTATCACATACATATATAGTAAGATGAACAAAACAAAGAGGAAATATTTTGGAACTGAATAATGAATACAGAGAGATCTTAATATAATAAAAAAATTAAATAGTAAAAAGCTAAATTCTTAGAATTAACTAACACCATGTAGCAAAAAAGAAAAGTGATAAGATTATACTGCAAAAAACAAACAAATGATGAGTTCTCTTATCAATGGTTATTCTCTTTTTGGAGCACGTGCTAAAGAAATCATTCAAATGCTTTCTACAAAGATAGGCTAGAAAATATCAGAAAATCTTTTTTATAGGTTAAAGAAAGAATCTAAAGCAAAAAAATCAAGACAGTGTCTTGATTACCTCCATTTTCAATGATTTTGCTAATTTAATTGACGGTTTTGATATTTGTGTAATATTTCAGTACAAGTTTTCATTATCTGTATGCAAAGATACAAAATTTGTCTCCTCTACCTTTCGGTCGTCCCTGTGTTTAAAACCTATATCATATCTGCGTCCAACATCATGATATTTTATATTTGATTTTGAAATGTTGTGAGGGTTTTTTCATACCTTTCTATCGTTTATTGATTATACTTGTGCTATACCACCATCGACAAATAATTCTATTCCCGTGATGTAGCTACTATCATCGGAAGCAAGAAAAACCACGGCCTTTGCGATTTCATCAGGTATGCCAAGCCTGCCAAGAGGAACACTGTTAGTAAACATATCCATGGTTTGCTCGAATGCTCCTGTGGATGCTACCACTTTATTTAGTCCAGGAGTATCGATAGGGCCAGGGCTTACTGCATTTACCCGAATATGCCGTTCTTTCAAGTCCATTGTCCATGTTCGAGCAAAAGAACGCACTGCGGCTTTGGTGGCATTATAAACACTATTATCAGCAAATCCTTTACTTGCGGCAATAGATGCATTTAGAATGATAGAAGAATAATCTGGCATTAATGAAAGTGCCTTTTGTACAGTGAAAAGAAGACCTTTTACATTGACGTTGAATATAGAATCATAGTGCTCTTCGGTTATCTTGTCCAAAGGAGTATAGGCTGCAATTCCTGCATTCGCAAACACAATATCCAGATTGCCTTTCTCCTGCTTGATTTGAGCAAATAAGTTATCAAGATCGTCAAGATTTGATACATCTCCTTGTATACCGGTTACATTTTTTCCTATTTTCTTTACCGCTGAAGTCAACTCTGAATCACGACGTCCTGTTATGAAGACGTATGCTCCTTCATTCACAAACTGCTTTGCCGTTGCAAGACCTATACCGCTATTGCCACCAGTAATGAGTGCAATTTTTCCTTCAAGTTTTCCCATACATTTTCACCTTGGTTATGATTTCGCTTGCCCTGCTAAATCTTTTATTTATATGGAAATCCATCATAGATATATTAAGATAATTACTTTGAATTTTATATCTTAAGGGACACTTTTCTAATAAATGATACTAATTAAAAAATGACATTCAATTAAATACTGATGCCAATGATTACTGATCTTTGCAGATTGAAAATATATACATAAACTTCTTTGAGTTATAATACTCTTTATGTAGTTGAATTGGGGTGTTTATCCGTGAATATGCTCATTTTACAAATTTTTCTCATCTTGACTTTAACAACCGTGATTACAACATTTTTATCGCCTGTATATAGTCAAGGTGCATCAAACAATGCTTCAGATAATAAACTTCAGGATAATTCCACCAATACTACAGTAACATCAGCAGCAGTACAAAATAACCAAGACAAGTCACAAAAGGAGATTTCAAATGAAAAAATTGTTCGTAATTTTTACAATGATGTATTTATTGCAAAAAATGCTTCAGCTGCCATCAACTATTTGGAACCGAATTATATACAGCATAATCCAAATGTTCCAACTGGAAGAGAGGCATTAATTAATGTGTTTACTAAAATCTTTCAGCAGAATCCGAATTTTAATACTCAAATTCAAAGAATCTATACCGATGGAGATTATGTTATTGTGCACTCATTTTCTCCATCGAAAAGTTCTAGCAATGCCATTGTGGATATCTATAGGATAAATGATAACGGAAAAATCGCAGAGCATTGGGATGTAATTCAGCCAATACCTACCAAGCCCGCAAATAATAACACAATGTTCTATCTAAAGTAACTACCAACTTTTTTTATTTTCATCAAATTTCAATATCTTTTTTCCCTTTATTTTGATGAATGGTTATATACGCGTTAATATCCTTCAAGAATCATTCCGTTCTACAGGTTATGACATATTGTTTACTTTTATGATTGAACTTTTTGTTGGTAACGCGAAGCATCAGAATCCATTATATGGAATGACCATCCAGAAAATTGAATGGGTATGCTTTTGTCGTCCTCATCATATTCTTGCGAGTCACTCCACAAACCTATTATTACTCTATAATCTCCTTTTGGAGCGTATTCTGGAATTTTCCATGTCCATTCAAACCAGTCAGTTTTTACATTGCGTCCATGAATTTTTCCTAAATCGGGTGGAATATTCGTAATATTCCAATCTTTTTCTATATTTTCCTTGAGGGTTGCATCACAAAAAGATGTTACATTACGACTTGCATTATCTAAATGAAATGTATTACTAGGAAAAGACGAATGTTCGGGAGGGACGATTTCTGCTGCAAAATAACCATATTCTATTTTGCCATTAAATCGGGATTTAAAAATAACTTTATCTTTACTTCTGTCATATTTTTCTTGCCTATTTTTGATTTCGCCTTTAAAAATTGGTTTCCCTACATAGATAAAACGGCTTGTTTTTATTTTATCATTATCATTATTATTATTTGTTCTTAAAACAATATCAATTAATTTTGAAATAACCATTCCACCCCAATTAGCTATTATTGTCCATTGCCATTGCTCCAAAGTTTTAATAATTAATCGATGTTTTACTCAACAATTATAGTGTATCGTTATTCAAAGCTATATTTTTTACATTTTTTCATATATCCATCTAACGAAAGTTTTCAATTGAAATTTGAAGTTTTATTTAAGGTGATTCTATAGAATCACCTTTAGAAATATTTAACTATTTCTTTAACACTTACAAACAAATCCTATTTAATAGTGATAGCACTATGGAAACCTCTGATCCATATTATATACGCGTTGATATAACTTGATAATAATACAAATTGAATTTGTCATATGTAAATTATTTGTAAATCAGTTTTTGTATATGGGGTTTAGCGATGTTATTCCAGATAATCTTACATATCATATTAATTTATTCATTTTATAAAAGGTATAATACGAATCTTATTTAACACAGAATTAATTAATAAAAAAGGTTGAATGAATAATAAATATGGATTTCCTCTTGAACTGATTGCTATTACAATCAACTCGTTTCTTTACAAAGTCAAAATTTTACTTACATAGTGTAATTCAAATATTAAATATTATTAATTAAATTAATTCTACTGTATTTTTCTAATGTATCATTTAATAAAAGTATTATATTAATTTTTTAATAAATAATTCATAAAAATTACCCATATATTGATTAGATACAACTTTTGTAATTTAAAGGAAACAATTATCTATGGAATTTCTTATTTTAAATTAATTCCTAAATTTATCTTGTTAGTTTTTGTGTAATCGTGTAATTAAAAAAAGTTAGCACAGGATTTATAAGATTAGCAAAATATAGAGGTCATAATAGCGAGATCCTTTCACAATTAATTTATTTATAATAAAATAACCTGGTCTTTACAATATGAATTCAAGTTACTTTCCATACATAATTATTAATGCGGATATGGAACAACTATGATTAACTAGTCAAATTATTTAATTAGTATAGGTCAATGATAATATAATCGAATATAATAGATGGATATAGACATAATCATATTTGAATCGGTTCATTTTAATTGACTAACTGGTTTTTTAAATTGTTATGATTAAACATATATTGATTTCCTTAATCACTATTTTAATTTTAGTTGTTTATATTAATAATTCTAATGACCTTTTGAAAAAAATAACTGGTCAATCTATACCAAATAAAACTTTTGTTTTGATAACTAATACTTCTTTATATATTTGCTCATCATCATCTATTTACAATAATTCAAATTCTATGAATAGTAATGGTGATTCGAATTTTTTACGGAATTTTACTTATAAAAGTGGTATAATGGTTAAATTTGGAAATCCAATCAATTATGATTTTTATAATAAATGTCCGTTTTCCAATATGTCTTTTTTTAATGAGTGCAAAATGCAACCAGTAAATAACGATATAGATTATAGTAAATGTAAATTAAAAAGATTTGAACATAATAGATTAAATCCAAGTAATTTTGACAACGAAGGTCATTTAATAGCTGATACAAAATTTAAAAAGCAATACTCTTTTGAAATTAAAAGATTAATTGATTCTTCTTCTTCTGAAGACAAAACAATAGTAATTATAGATTTATCAAAACACATTCAGAATAATCTACCTGATCTAAATTCACCACGTTTAAAGATATTGAGAGAAAATGTTACTGGAATGCCTGATATGACATCTGCAAAAAATCAGGAAATTATATGGACTGGAAACATTAAAAATTACTTCAAAAAACCAATAGGTGATTATAATAATGAAACATATATAGCATTACAGTTTAATACTGGCCGCCATATTGATGAAAAAAATAGTATATCTACTACTACTACTGCAGAGCGAGGTTTTGGAATATTATTTGATGTTTCAAATACCAGTAATCCTAATCTATTAGAATACCGAGGAGATAATGCCATATATACAAAGTACAAATATGATTTAATTAAACAGTTGGCAGGAAAAGATTTTGTATTTTATAATTTAAATAATAAAGGTTTACCTAATTTTATTAACGATTTATTAAATAAAGATAATGTAAAGTTAAAAGTCAAGACATTTTTAACTAAAGACAATAAAAGAGTTATTGAAACCTATATAGATAACGGTTCTGGGAAGGAAGTGCCTTATTGGGTTTTAAAAGATCTTTCTAAATTAAAAGATGATGTAAGCATTTCAGATAAGGATGGTTTTATAAAAGTCACAACACAAGGATCAGGCTACGTTATTACTCGTACTGACAACATTGATACAAGACCTACTTCTTTTGAATCTTATATTATCAGCAAATAAACAAGATATAATTGGCCAAAATCATCCAAATTTTATCATCCAAATTTTTGATTTAGCCGCCAATTTCTTTTCATTCTAATCCATTTTCAGTATTACCTATTGTATCTGTATTAATTCGGGAAGAAGATACTATTGTATATGTTATAATTCTAAATTTTAGATGTTAAAGTAATTAATAGCCACGGAGATAACAAGCTTGAATCAAAATGTGATTTTTCAACTATTTTTTTATATAACAAAAAAAAACAATTCTAATTTAATTTAAATTAAAATAACTATATGATGTTCTTTTGATTTGTAAAAGTATTAGAACCCAATTACCACAAGGAATTTAATCCCATCGGTCGTATATTCTAACATTCATTAGAGTAATTGCGGTGCAGAAATTAATTGTTTTTCAAACAGTTAATACTATTGACTACCTATCAGGTAAACAAACTCCGTGATCAACTCACTAAATTGTTATTGATCTAGAATTACCAGTTAGTTTACAAAAATGGATTTGATTTGATAAATCATTAAATTCCAAATAACTTTTTTAAGGATATTGAATATAGACATATCTACTCTATCTAGTCAAAAAAGTATCTTTATTGGAATCCAGTCAAAAAATTCTATCTCATGATAGACAAACCAGAGAATGATGGTGTTGGCCAAATTACTGGATTTGTTTTTGGATCAGATAAATGATGTTTTAAACTTGGCCATTTATCATTAGGTTTGAATATATTAACTAATTCTTTAGTAAGGTTCATAATTAGTTTTTCTAACTCTTTAAACTGTTCTGGTTAAATTACTAAGGATTGTTATCTTTCAGATATAATTTATAACTTCTAGAATTTTCTTTTACTTTATCTTTTGTTACAATGTCTTTTTCTACTAAATTACCTATCATTTAATTGATTAATCTATCACAATAACAAATTAATGCATTTATATAGCTTCATGTTACTGTATTTTAGTGAAAAATAAAACCAACAACAATGATAATAATAATTGTGTCAACCCAAATAAATTTAAAATCCCTTTCCTGATCGCTATTTTTGGATTGATTTTGATAACTACTACGCTAACTTTGAATACTGCTGCTGTTGCTGTATTTGCACAAACCATCAACGTAAACTCATCGGGATCAGATAACCAAACCCAAGGACTTCAAGTCCTTTGCAAATTGCCACCTCAAGAATTATCTAGAATCCTACATGGAACGCATTTAACAGGATGTTAACAGATTATAGATATTGATAAAATAAATTATTATAAATACCAAATCTAAATTTATCTCAAATTTGTATTACATTCTTTTTGGTCACCAGCAAATTATCTATCTTAAAGTTAAAATAAAATACAATTGTTGGTAAAATCGATTGAACCCATTTACCTACCCGATTCAAACCGCTTTGAATCCTTACTCTTGGTTCAATTTATATTTTAGTTTAATAATGGTTTATCGAAATAGTCATGAATATTTTAACTATTTCTCAATTCTTTATCTGATCTATCTGGCATATATGACGGAAATAACAATAAAAAACTGACAATGAAAAATTGAAAATACAAAAGAGGGTTGTCGATTAAGTCATGTATATAAGATATAATTATTAAAAGTTATATTGTTAGATATGACTAGTAAAATGATTTAATTATATTGCAATGTTTGTAATATTTATAAAACAATTTATGACTCAAATTATAGATTAGATTTTTAATAGTTTTTTATATGCATTATATCGATACTAAACCATTAAATCACTGTTCTCTTTTTGGATATCATGATGAAGAAATCATTCAAATACTATATAATAAAATAAGTGAGAAATATTCAAAATACCCTTCACTTAAAGAAAGATACAATAAACAAAGAAAAAGATAATAGTTTTATTACTAAAAGGTATCTATAGAGTATAATTAGTAAAAAACTGGACAGCATATATCTTCTGCGAACTTCTATAATGATAATTCTTTATTTAAATAATTTTCTACTGCATAACTATAATATACATTTACCATGTAAATTTGAAAAGAATGTATTTTAAGTTTACCCATAGAGGAACTAAGTGTGAATAATAAGACATGTCAAAACCATCATACAATAATAACCAGCAGCAGCCTCATCGCCCTACAAGGTTTTTCTTACTTGTTTCATTGTTTGTTATAGCTATGTCGATTCTGGCTGTTTATTCTAATATTATTGCAATTGAATATGGTCTAAAAAAAGATGATATGCACACTCATGCTATCGTACACCTACTTAAATCTAATGATTGGTTAAATGATTATGAAGAGCAAAGGTTAGGAGAACAAATATTGCAGTCTCAAATTGACAATGTGAATATTACTTTGCAAAATAATAATAGCGGTACATCCTACACTGCTACTCAAAAACAAGCCGATGATTACCTGCATAAATACCGATCGCATATTGATGCTTTGCATACTGACAAATCAGTTGAGGGTTCATTGGCAAATCTACAATATAAATCAGGATTAGAAGAGAGTGAATATGATAAAACTTTAGACAATATTTCTGAGACTTCAAAGATCATAATGACTTATGAGCTTGTGACTATACTACTAATTGTAGGTGTAGGGTTAGCTGGCACGTCAGAAGTCACAAAGAATAAGCTGGTTGCATAACCAGGATTTGCTGTTGGTGGTTCAGGAATAATAATACTGTTATTGTTTTTATTTACTGGTGCAGGTGTATGATTTGAATGTAAAGTACCAGTAAGAAACAGGATAGTTATGGCTAGAATATCAACCAACAATAAGAAACCATGTTCCTACAAAGCCCGTCTGATACCCAACGTTAAAGAAAAATTAAGAAGAGAATTTATAGTCGACATTTGACCTTTTGTACAAAAAATGAATAAATAATTTTGAATCGATGTAAAAATTCAATGACATGACTTTGATTAAAAGTTTCAGCCAATGTTTCAAAATTTGGTTTCTGTGGTTTGATAACCATCCTTTTATGAAAAATGGCCATTATAAACTTAAACATCATATGCATCTTCATTTGAGTCTATAATGGAAAGGACAATTAATTATATCAAAAATAGAGTCAAAAGTTTTGATGTTATTTTCATTTAGATAGAATACAAATGTAAACAAGATTATCCTAAGTAATTGCTAAACCTGGCTAATTGTTTTTACAAGTATAAAAGATATTTGACCTTGCAGATTGTTGAAATAAGTTTGTTAAAAGATGTAAAAATAATTTGATATTTAAAATAATATATCCTTTTTATTAATAAAAAAAAATAAAGAAATGCTTATTGTGTTCCGCTGCCGCCAGCTACTTGACCAGCAGTGTTGCTTCCTGAATTTGAATTGCCTTGGTTTGTAGTGCTGTTACATGCTGGGCCTTTAAGAGTTCCAGCAGCACATTGTGCAGAAGTTGAAGCAGTATTTGATTGACTTAT